>ERZ825896.1228-NODE-1228-length-29729-cov-7.791198_pt1 | contig 29729 bp, 27 predicted proteins | sample MGYA00519858_ERZ825896 | MGnify/ENA primary metagenome ERZ825896 (study PRJEB31778, sample SAMEA3449214) | human gut metagenome | biome: human gut; feature: human-associated habitat; material: faeces | place: United Kingdom | collected 2010/2012 ...
AGCGAAGAGGAATATTCGGGCATTGTCCGTCGTCAACGCTGAGCCTCGAAATAGTTCGAACAAGTTTGTCTTTTTCTCGGCTTGTAGTTTATTTCAAAATGAATATAGTATGAAACAGATAGTATTGATACTTATGAGTATTCTCAGTTTTAGTTGTTCGTCACAAACTCAACGACAGGCGACAGATACCACCGAACCGGTGAGTAAGAAAATTCTTGTGGCCTATTTTTCTTGTACCGGAACTACCGGGAGGGTGGCAGAGTCTATTGCCGGTGCGGTCGATGGCCGGCTTTACCGGATTACTCCTGCCGAGGCCTATACTTCGGCCGATCTCGATTGGAATGACAAGTCGAGCCGGAGTTCGGTCGAAATGGCCGACGAGGATTCTCGCCCCGAACTGGGAGGGGAGCCTCTCGATATGAAAGATTACGATATCGTATTTCTCGGCTATCCTATTTGGTGGGACTTGTGTCCGCGTCCGGTCAATACGTTTCTTGAAAAATACGATTTTTCCGGTAAAACCGTTGTCCCGTTCGCTACTTCCGGAGGAAGTTCGATAGCCCATAGTGTAAGACAGCTCAGGAAACTTTATCCAAACGTGACTTGGAACGACGGCAAGTTACTCAACGGAGGCGTTGCGGTGGCTACCGAATGGGCTAAGCAGGTTGTTGAAAATGGTAAAAAGGAAAGTCGGTGAAAGCCGTTATCTCGATGTATCGAGCTTTATGACAAAGAGTTTTGAGCCCTGTGGCAAAGTCGCCACGGGGCTTTCTTTTTAACTTTGTAACGGATATAAAACAGATTATTATGAATACTCATACTATTTTTGAAAGAGATCTGAACGGAGAGATGGTTTCCCCGTCGGATCCGGGATACGATGAATTGATAAATGCCATTTGGGATACTATGAAAATGGCGACCGAATTGAATGCCGGTTATCATACACCCGATGAGGTTCGTCGGATATTGAGTGTAATTCTTGGGTGTGAAGTGGACGAATCTATTACTTTGTTGCCACCGTTTTATGTGGATTATGGGAAACACATAAAAATAGGGAAAGGTTGCTTTATTCAACAGTGTTGTACGTTTTTCGGACGAGGGGGTATTACTCTCGGAGAAAATGTCTTTTTGGGGCCGAAAGTGAATATTATTACCATTAACCATGATCCCGACCCGGAAAACCGGGATGCGACTTATGGTCGTCCTGTTGTTCTTGAAGATAGAGTTTGGGTCGGAATCAATGCTACGATTCTCCCCGGAGTGAGAATAGGATACGGGGCTATCGTGGGGGCGAACAGTGTGGTGACCAAAGATGTGCCGCCTATGACAGTTGTCGCAGGTAATCCTGCTCGGATTATAAAAGAGTTGAAAAAATAATCGATATGAAAGAGGTCAATAAAACGGAAATCGGTCGTCGTGGATTTCTTAAAACAGCGACATTAGAGGGGGCAGCATTGACTATGCCCGCAGGATTGAATAGGGCTGGCCGCTAAAATGAAAAGGGAGGTCGGAGGCTATTATAATGCAGGGTAACAGCGGTAAGTAGTTTTTTGATATGGGGTAGAGCCTATAATAAAAATTACTAATGTAGATCGTAGTAGTTTTTAGGGGTAGTAGTTCCTGTTCGAGCGGGAAAGTCTGTGTAGATTGTATGCGATAGAAAGGTAAATGAAAGATTTTTAGGTAAAAATTTTGTCAATTCAAAAAACAGCTCTATATTTGCACTCGCATTTGGAAAGGGCGCCTTACTTTATATATCTAAGGCGCATTTTTATCAAGGGCCCATTCGTCTATCGGCTAGGACGCAAGATTTTCATTCTTGAAAGAGGAGTTCGATTCTCCTATGGGCTACGAGCTTGGCGCGAGACGTGCCGGTGGAGACGTTGGGGGGGAGGAATGAACCCCCGGTTCTCCGAAGGTGCGGCGAACGCTGACGGGTGTTTTTAGTTCAGGAGCGGACCCTCGGGTCCATCCGCAAGCGGCTACGGCCGCTGAGTGCCGCCGGCATCCGGAGCGCGGCGGTGAAACGTAAAACCGGAAAGAGGGGTCGGAAACGTGCCGACAGCATGTGGCGCGGGTCGAAAGCCTCCCGTTTCTGCGGAGCTCCGGAGAGCGAAAGAGGAACAACAAAAATTTAAGTTATGGCAAACCATAAGTCTTCGAAGAAGCGTATCCGTCAGACCCTGACGAAGCGTACGCACAACCGTCTCTACCACAAGACGGCCCGCAATGCCGTGAAGGCCCTGCGCAACACCACCGAGAAGAGCGCCGCCGAGGCCCTTCTGCCGAAGGTAACCGCGATGCTCGACAAGCTCGCCAAGCACAACATCATGCACAAGAACAAGGCCGGCAACCTCAAGAGCGCGCTTCAGCTCCATGTGAACGCCCTCTAAGCCGGTTCGAGCATAGAGACGACAGCCGTCCCCAACGCGGGGACGGCTGTTTTTTTGTGCCGCTTCGAGGCGCTTGGGCGGGGCCGGTGCCGGTTGCGGAGGTTGAGGTGCTTGTGCGGGTAGTGCCGGTTGCGGAAGATGGGCCGGTTGTGGCGAAGCGGGAAGTGCAGCGGGGCGCGGCGTACGGCCTTTGAATCCGCGCTGCGGCGGTGGGGCGGAAGGCTCGTTTGTCGGCGGGCGGAGGCTCGTCTGTCGGGGGGGGGGAGGAGGCTGAAACGGCGTGCGGCCCTTGAATCGATTGCGGCGTGGGTCGGGAGATTCGGTTGTTGACGGGCGGAGGCCGGGCTGTGTGGCTGTCGGCAGCCTCTTGCTGCGGCGGGCGGTGCAGAGACCTGGCGTGGGATGGGGCAGGTGTCGGGCGCAGCGTGCGTTGAGGCTTCCGAGCCGGCATGCCCGTACCGACGCAAAAAAAGAGGTCTCCTCGCTTTGAGGAGACCTCTTCGGGTGGAAGAAGGGGCTCGAACCCTCGGCCTTCGGAACCACAATCCGACGCTCTAACCAACTGAGCTACATCCACCGTGTGACCGTCTTCGGGTCTTTCGGAGTGCAAATGTAATACGTTTTTTCGGTCCATGCAACAAAAGTGCGAAAAAAATAATCGCCCGTGACAAAATGTCAGTCGCGACTGTAGCTTTGTCACCCGTTTCCTGCCAAAATCCGCTTGGCACAGCTCTTGTTGAAGTCTGTCACGCATTCGTTTTGCACGAAACTACGAACAAACAACATAAAAGACATAGAACTATGAACGTAAAACCATTATCGGACCGTGTGCTGATTCTCCCGAATCCCGCGGAGGAGAAGACTGCAGGTGGACTGATTATCCCCGACACGGCAAAGGAGAAACCGCTGGCTGGCAAGGTCATTGCCGTCGGTCCCGGTACGAAGGACGTGCAGATGGAGGTAAAGGTCGGTGACCAGGTGCTCTACGGCAAGTATGCCGGACAGGAGATTCAAATCGACGGCGTCGATTACCTCATGATGAAACAGAACGACATTTTAGCGATTATCTAAGACTATGGCAAAGGAGATTAAATATAACGTTGAGGCGCGCGAGCTTCTCAAGGAGGGCGTCGACGCGCTGTCGAACGCAGTGAAGGTGACGCTGGGCCCGAAGGGTCGCAACGTGATTATCGACAAGAAATTCGGTGCGCCGCAGATTACCAAGGACGGCGTGACGGTCGCCAAGGAGGTGGAGCTCGAGGATGCTTTTGCCAACATGGGCGCCCAGATGGTCCGCGAGGTTGCCTCGAAGACCAACGACGACGCGGGTGACGGTACGACCACCGCAACGGTGCTGGCTCAGTCCATCATCGGCGTGGGTCTGAAGAACGTCACGGCGGGTGCAAACCCCATGGACCTCAAGCGCGGTATCGACAAGGCCGTTTCGGTGGTTGTCGACTCGCTGCGCAAGCAGAGCCAGACGGTCGGCACCGATATCGCCAAGATTGAGCAGGTAGCCACCATTTCGGCCAACAACGACCACTACATCGGCAAGCTGATTGCCGAGGCGATGGCCAAGGTCAACAAGGAGGGTGTCATCACCGTCGAGGAGGCCAAGGGCACCGATACCCACGTAGAGGTGGTCGAGGGTATGCAGTTCGACCGCGGTTACATCTCGGCCTACTTCATTACCGACCCCGAGAAGATGGAGGCACAGCTCGACAAGCCCTACATCCTGATTACCGACAAGAAGATTTCGACGATGAAGGAGCTCATGGGCATCCTGGAGCCGGTGGCTCAGAGCGGACGCTCGCTGCTCATCATCGCCGAGGATGTCGACGGCGAGGCGCTGTCGGCCCTGGTGGTCAACAAGCTGCGCGGTACGCTGAAGATTGCCGCCTGCAAGGCGCCGGGCTTCGGTGACCGCCGCAAGGAGATGCTCGAGGATATCGCCATCCTGACGGGTGCCACGGTCATCTCGACCGACAAGGGCATGAAGATGGAGGATGCCGACCTCTCGATGCTGGGTACGGCCGACAAGGTGACGCTCAACAAGGAGAACACCACCATTGTCGACGGCGCAGGCAAGAAGGAGGCCATTGCAGCCCGTGTGGCTCAGATTCGTGCCTCGATTGAGAAGGCTACGTCGGACTACGACAAGGAGAAGCTGCAGGAGCGTCTGGCCAAGCTCGCCGGCGGTGTGGCTGTCCTCTACGTGGGCGCTACGACCGAGGTCGAGATGAAGGAGAAGAAGGACCGCGTCGACGATGCGCTGGCCGCTACGCGTGCCGCCGTCGAGGAGGGTATCGTTCCGGGTGGCGGTGTTGCCTACATCCGCGCTACGGCCGCTCTCGAGGGTCTGAAGGGCGACAACGAGGACCAGACGACCGGTATCAACATCGTAAAGCGTGCCATCGAGGAGCCGCTGCGCCAGATTGTCGCCAACGCCGGCGGCGAGGGCTCGGTGGTTGTCAACAAGGTGCGTGAGGGCGAGGGAGCCTTCGGCTACAACGCCCGCGACGACCGCTACGAGGACCTGCTCAAGGCCGGTATCATCGACCCGACGAAGGTATCGCGCGTGGCTCTGGAGAACGCCGCATCGATTGCGTCGATGTTCCTCACCACGGAGTGCGTGCTGGCCGAGAAGAAGGCCGAGCAGCCTGCACCTGCAATGCCCGCCGGCGGCATGGGCGGCATGATGTAACAGTCGGCCGCTGCCGCAGGACAGCATATACGGAAAACCGGGACACCCCAGCGGGGTGCCCCGGTTTTTTGCTGTTAGCTTTGGCTATCTTTTATAGCTGTCCACAATGCCATCGTAGTAGCCTTTTGCATATCCGGCATGTGGACTTTTGTGCCGTTGTCCCTGAGCCTGACTCTCTTCCAGACTGTTTAGTAAGGTCTCAAGGTCGATTTTTTCTTTGCGATTCAGCCCATCTTCGTAGCCTTGTTCATAAGCGCATGCCGCGCACTTGTGTCTTCCAATACCACCCTGATCAACGGGAAGGGATTCCATGATGTGTTGGATTTTTGAATGATCTTTATTACAAGCCATAGTATTGAGATTTTTACCTAAATAAAAATAATATTTTACCTTGGAAAAAGTAAAGTTCCGCTCCTCTTTTGTTTTCATGAAATCAAACGGTATCTTTGTCTTAAAATAGAGATTGTGATACGAGACGGTAAGGTATATGCAAAGCCATTTGTAAAATGGGCAGGGGGAAAGACACAACTGTTGGGCGAGATTGAAAGAAGTCTGCCCCGGAATTTCGCATCCATTGAAGATGTTACATATGTAGAACCCTTCGTGGGCGGAGGAGCTGTTCTTTTCTGGATCCTGCAAGCGTATTCCAATATATCTCGAGTTGTTATCAATGATATTAATTCTGATCTTATCAATGTCTATCGTGTAATTAGGGATTGTCCGGATAAACTTGTGAGAGAGCTGCATCAATTTCAGGAAGAATACACTCGGCTTTTGGAACAGGAGCGAAAGGATTTCTATTTAGAGAACAGAAAACTTTTTAATAAAAGGTCTGTGTCAAAAGATGTACAGGCGGCTCTTTTTATATTTCTGAACAGAACTTGTTTCAATGGACTGTACCGTGTAAATGCGCGAGGAGAGTTCAATGTCCCTTATGGTAAATATGTCAATCCCAAAATTTGCGATGAGGCAAATATACAGGCCGTTTCAAGATTGTTGCAAAAGGCTGAGATTTTGTGTGGAGATTTCTCTGACTCATTGAAATATGCCTCGGATAAAACATTTTTTTATATTGATCCTCCATATAAACCATTGACGGAAACATCTTCGTTTACCTCGTATGCCAAGGAGGGATTTAATGATGAGGAACAGGTTCGTTTGGCCAAATTCTGTTCCGAAATATCCATGAGGAAGGCGATGTTTGTCGCGAGTAATTCAGATCCTCAGGAGGTGAACCCTCGAGAAGATCTATTTTACAGAATCTATGGCGCGTTTAATATTAGAAAGGTCCAGGCCGCAAGAATGATTAATGCCAATCCGAAAGGGAGGGGGAAACTATCTGAATTAATGATAACAAACATCAATTTATGAACAGAGATTTTGATGAATGGCTCTCCGGTTTCCGGGAGACTATTACAGACTATGAATACTATGTAGATTTTGGAAAGGTATTTAATAATGTTGATTCGCTCAAGCTCGAACTCAATATTTTAAATTCTCTAATTGGGAGTAAGCATATTGAGCAAGATTTTGAGCAAGTGCTGACCAGGTATCCAGAGACACTGCATTGTATCCCCATATTATTGGCCAAAAGAGAAGCTGAGATAAAAGCAATGGATTCGGATGGTGCATTCTGTTATGATTTCAGTCGATTATCCTATCCTATTGAACAGTATAAGGTCTTTATGCGCAAAACTGGTCTTTTCGATCTGATGGAACACCACATTATTCATAGCTTGTTAGATTATGTTACAGGCGTTGAGGTTGGATTAGATTCTAATGGCAGAAAGAACAGAGGAGGTCATTTGATGGAGCGGCTGGTAGAACAATATCTTGTCAGAGCAGGTTTTGTCGAAAATTCGACTTACTATAAAGAGATGTATATTCGAGATATAGAGGCTAAATGGAATATAGATTTGTCGGCTATCTCAAATAATGGACAAGCCGAAAAAAGATTTGATTTTGTGGTAAGAGGAGAAGACAAGATATACGGTATAGAGACGAATTTCTATTCGAGTTCGGGTTCAAAACTGAATGAAACAGCACGAAGTTATAAAACGCTAACGTTGGAAACAAGAGAATTGCCGTACTTTGACTTTGTGTGGATTACTGATGGGAAGGGTTGGAGTTCGGCAAAGCGCAATCTTAAAGAGACCTTTGATGTTTTGACAAATCTGTATAATATCAAGGATCTTGAAGATGGGACCGTGCAGAGAATCTTAGTATAATCTCGATGAAAGCCTATTATAAATCTGCGGATAGGGGATTCACATTGCTGCAAGGAGATTGCATCGATGTGATGTCGAGTTTTGATTTTAAGTTTGATATGATTTTTGCCGATCCTCCATATTTTTTGTCCAACGGAGGAATAAGTGTACAAAATGGCAAAATGGTATCGGTCAATAAGGGGGATTGGGACCGGTCACATGGAGTAGACGAGGATCATGCATTTAATCGTACATGGTTGAGGCTATGTCGAGAGAAATTGAAAAGCAATGGTACGATATGGGTAAGCGGTACATATCATAATATATTTTCAATTGCTAAGAATCTTACAGAACTGGGATACAAAATACTGAATTGTATAACATGGGTAAAAACCAATCCTCCGCCAAATTTGTCTTGCAGGTATTTTACCCATTCTGCCGAGTATATTCTTTGGGCTCGTAAAGAGGCTGCGACCCCTCATTTTTTCAATTACGAACTTATGAAAGAGATTAATGGTGGCAGACAGATGCGTGATGTATGGATATTACCCGCAATAGCGAAATGGGAAAAAAGCTGCGGAAAGCATCCTACTCAGAAGCCCCTCAGTCTGCTGTCGAGAATAATTCTTTCATCTACTCATTCAGGAGCATGGATTTTTGATCCTTTTGCCGGAAGCAGTACGACAGGGATTGCGTCCAATCTTTTGGGAAGAAGGTATTTGGGCGTGGATATGTGTAAAGAGTATCTTGATTTGAGTATTCGACGAAAAAAAGAGATAGAAAATCCGGTCGTAAGAGACGAACTTTTGTCAAAACTCAATAGGCAGTCTGCATTGTACCAAGACCATCTTAATGATTGTATGGTTGAGTATGAGTCAAAATTACCGTTTTAACAGATTAGAGACCGCTTTTATGTAACAGTCGGCCGCTGCCGCAGGACAGCATATACGGAAAACCGGGACACCCCAGCGGGGTGCCCCGGTTTTTTTGTGCCCGTTTGTTTGCGGGAGGGGAGTCGGATGCGGCGGTCGGGGCTGCCCCCCGCCGGACGGAGGGATCAGAGCCCGCCGTCGACGACCCAGCTCCGCTGCGGGTTGTCGTTGCGCAGCGCCAGGTGGAGCTCCTCGGTAGAGCCGTCTGCCATTTGCAGCCGGCAGGGAATGAAGAGGCCGGGGTAGTTGCCCGAGCGGACCGGGGCCGAGCACTCCACCACAGTAGCTCCGGCGTAGCGGCTGCGGAGCAGCTGGCGGCCCCGGGCGCCGTATGCCGAGAGCGCCTCGTCGAGAATCTCGGTGTCCCACGTTGCGAAGGCGTCGAAAATCAGCCGTGCCGCCCGGCCGGCGTCGATGCCCGCAAGGCGGGTGGTCGCCGCCTCGGGTTGGGTTGGCTCCCTCCAGGTGATGCCCTCGGGAAGTGCGGTGAGCGTTGCAGCGTCGAGCGGGGCGTCGTACTCGATGCGGTCAATCTCGAGCAGCGTCCGTTCCCTTCCGTCGGCCGCGAGGAAGGTGATGCTTCCACCCAGCAGCCGCCCGCTTGCGGCGTCGAAGCGGTATTCGCGGCGCGTGTCGCTCTCGGCGACGGAGGAGTTGCGCATGTAGTCGCTCTGGCTGAAATCGCCCTGTGCCGGGCTGTGGACCGTCAGGCGGAGGGTATCCCCCTCGCGGCGCAGCGTGTAGCGCGAGCCGTCGTGCGAGCGGGTGAGCTGCTCCTCGAACGAGAGTAGCTGGCCGGGGTCGATGAGCTGGAAGAGCATCCCCGCAACGCCGGGCGAGTAGGGGAGCACCTCGCCCTCACGCAGTGCGTCGAACCAGAGGTAGGTGTGCTTCCCGTCGTAGAGCGCCTTGCGGCCCGGCTTCTCGATGCGCCAGAGCAGCTGCGGGGAGTAAATCGCCTCGATGGTGTGGGGCACCGGCTCGTCGAGCGGGTTGGTGTAGTCGAAGTTTTCGTCGGCGTCGGTGCGGATGTGCAGTTCGATGCGGATGCTCCGCACGCCGTTCATCGCGACGATGGCCTGAGCGAAGCTGTTGCGCGCGGCGCGTGCCGGGGTGTTGAAGCCGAGGGTGAGGGCTGCGATGACGAGGACCGCGGCGGCCATCGCCCCCGAGAGGATGCCGACGATGCGGCGTACGGGGCGGCGGGGTTGGCCGGATGCGGCGGCCTCATTGCGGTCGGCGGCCGCGGCAGGTTCGGCGATGGCGGATGCGGCCAGTCCGGGTTCGCTTCCCTGCTCGGCCAGTCGTCGGCGGGCGGCTTCCAGAATCCGTTCGCGGAGACCTGCGGGCGGGGTAATTTCGATGTGGGGGGTTGCGGCGTCGAGCGCCCGTCGGGCGTCGCGAAGGGCGGCGGCGCAGGCTTCGCACGCGGCTGCGTGCTCCTCCATGCTGCGGCGCTCAGCGTCGGAGAGGGTGCCGGCGAGCAGTTCGTCCAGCTGCTCGCGGAAGCGGCGGCACGTCATGGTCTTATCGGTTTTCATGGTTTTCGGATTTTTTTGGAAGGGTTTTACAGGAGGGTTTTCAGTCGCTCGATGCCGTAGTGGAAGCGCGACTTGACGGTCGAAGCGGGCAGCTCGAGCGTCTCGGCGATTTCGGTGAAGCGCATCGAGGCGAAGGTGTGCAGGCGGATGACCTCGGCCTGTTCGGCCGGCAGGCGGTCGAGCAGGGTGCCAAGCCGCCGGGCCTCGGCTTCGAGCATGTGCTCCTCGCTCGGGTCATCTTCGAGCGTGTGCTCCTCGCTCGGGTCGTCTTCGAGCGTCGGCGGGAGCGGCTCGGTGGGGCGGCGCCGGCGCAGCAGGTCGTTGCAGCCGTTGGCCACCATGCGGAAGAGGTAGGCTTTGGCGTTGCGGACGGGTGTCGTGGCGGTGGCGAATCGGAGAAAGGCCTCCTGAACGACATCCTCGGCGTCGCTGCGGGAGGCGCACCTCAGTGCCGCGAAGCGGAAGAGCGCCTCGCTCCAGCGCTCCGCGGCATCCTCGAGCAGCGCCATCCGCTCCTCTTCGGTGAAGGTTGGGGTTGTGTTCATTGATTTCAGTCTGTTTTTGTGTTCGAACGCGCGTTCACTTATAAGACGTCGCAAGGCGAAAAAGGACGAATCGCCGGCCGGAAAAAATTGCCGGCAGGGCCTCCGTGCACCTCCGCCGCCGGTCGCTCCCTTTTCTGCTGCCTCTTATTCGTCCTCTCCGTCCTCTCCGTCCTCTCCGCCCCTTCATCCCTCCGTCTCTCCGTCGCTCGGGGCCGCTCCCCGTCTCTTCCGCTGCTCCCTCTCCTCTGTTTTCCGATGCTTCTCTCCTCCACCCTTTGGGCCTCCGCCCTTTTGTTCCGATGCGGGCACTTGCGGCATTGCGCCTCTATCAAGGAAAAGGTCCCGGAAGCCGCAGCTTCCGGGACCTTTTGGATGAAGAGCCCGTGTCGGCGGGACCGCAGGCGGTCCCTTGGGGTATCTGTTGTTGGCGGCGGGAGCTTCAGTTTTCATTCTTTTCTCCCCCCCCCTCTCCGGCCGGCGGTGCGTCAGAAGAGCGTCTGGCTCTCGTCGCCGCGCGAGCGTGCGGGGCGCTCCGGCTGGCCGAGCAGGATGCGGGCCTGCGAGAGGGCCGCGTCGGTGATGCGGCTGCCCGAGAGCATCTTGGCGATTTCGGTCGTCCGCTCCTCGGCCGTCAGCCGCGTGATGGAGGTGCGTCCGTCGCGTTTGTAGACCACGAAGTGGGTCTGGCCCTTCGAGGCGACCTGCGGCAGGTGGGTGATGTCGACCACCTGCATCGTCTCGGCCAGCGAGGCGATGATTTCGCCCATTGCATCGGCAATCCGTCCCGAGACGCCCGTGTCGATTTCGTCGAAGATGATGGTCGGCAGCTGCATGCGCCGCGCCAGCATCGCCTTGAGGGCCAGCATGACGCGCGAAAGCTCACCGCCCGAGGCGATGCGCTCGACGGCCTGGGGCGTCATGGCGCGGTTGGCCGAGAAGAGGTAGGTCACCGTGTCGCGCCCCGAGGGGGTGAGCTCCTGCGTCGGCTCCAGCGCCACGCGGAAGGTCGTGTCGGGCATGCCGAGCCGCGCGAGCGTCGCACAAATCTCCTTGCCGAAGGCCGGCGAGGCCTTCTCGCGGGCCTTGTGGAGCCGCTCGGCCAGCTTCTCGGCCTGCTCCGTGGCCCGGGCGAGCTCCTCACGGCAGGCCGTGAGCTCCTCGTCGCCGTGGTCGATGGCCGCCAGACGGGCCAGGTAGCCGTCGCGGATGGTGATGAGCTCATCGACCGTGGCGGCATGGTGCTTCTGCGTGAGCGAGTAGAGCGTGTCGAGGCGCGCGGAGAGCTGCTGCAGCCGTTCGGGGTCGGTGTCGAGCCGTTCGCTCTCGTCCGCCGCCGAGGCGTCGATGTCCTTCAGCTCCTCCAGCACCGAGCGGAGCCGGTCGGCGTAGTCGCCCGCCTGGGGGTAGTGGTCGCGCAGGCGGTTGAGTTCGCTCTCGGTATTCTTGAGCTGGGCGAGCACCCCCGTCTCGTCGTCGTCGAAACGGTTGCGCAGCGTGGTGAGCGTCTCGCCAATCTGGTCGGCATGCTCCAGCACGGCGAGCTGCTCCTCCAGCTCGGCCTGTTCGCCTTCGCGCAGGTTGGCCGCCGTGAGCTCCTCGCTCTGGAAGCGGAGCCACTCCTCGTCGCGGCGCCCCTCGGCCGCAGCCTTCTCGAGGGCGGAAAGACGGCGGCGCAGCTCGCTCTGGCGGGCGTAGGCGGCGCCGTATTCGGCCCGCAGCGCGGCGTCGTCCGCCACGGTGTCGAGCACCGAGGTGCGGAACTCCTCCGAGGAGAGAATCAGGTTCTGGTGCTGCGAGTGGATGTCGATGAGCTGCGTGCCCAGCTCGCGCAGCTGCGTGAGCGACACGGGCATGTCGTTGACGAAGGCGCGGCTCTTGCCCGCCGGCGTGATGACGCGCGTGAGGGTGCACTGCTCCTCGTAGTCGAGCTCGTTGCGCTCGAAGAGGGGGCGCAGGTCGCGGCCCGTGAGGTCGAAGAGCCCCTCGACCTTGCAGTTGCGGGTCGTATCCTTGATGGCCGCACCGTCGTTCTTGGCGCCGAGCAGCAGCCCGAGTGCGCCGAGCAGGATGGACTTGCCGGCGCCCGTTTCGCCGGTGATGATGTTCAGATGCGGGTCCAGCTCGAGTTCGAGCTTCTCGATGAGCGCGTAGTTCTCGACCGAAAGTCGGCGTAACATGGCGATTGAGGTGTTTATGACGTTTGTCGGGTCGGGCCCTGCGGGGCGAAGCCCGGGGCCCGGGGCAGCGACGGCCCCTTCGTGTGAAGGAGCCGCCCGTCTGTTATTTCAGCAATTTTTCGATTCGGTCGACGATGCGGCCCGCGACCTCGCGTTTGGTGAGCAGCGGCAGCGGTTCGCGTCCTGTCCGGTCGATGAAGGTCACCTTGTTGGTGTCGCCGCGGAAGCCGGCTCCGGCGTCGCGCAGCGAGTTGAGGACGATGAAGTCGAAGTGCTTGCGCGCAAGCTTTTGCTCGGCGTGCGCCTCCTCGTCGTCGGTCTCCAGCGCGAAGCCCACCAGCAGCCGCCCCTCCTTGCGGGCGCCCAGCTCGGCGGCGATGTCGTGCGTGCGGCGCAGGCGGATGACCAGCTCGCCGTCACCCTTGCGGAGCTTGGTCGCGGAGACCTGCTCGGGGGTGTAGTCTGCCACGGCGGCGCACATCACGGCTCCGTCGCATGCGTCGAAGGCCTCCGTGGCGGCGCGGTACATCTCCTCGGCCGAGAGGACGTCGACGCGCTCCACCCCTTCGGGGCAGGCGAGTGCCGTGCGGCCGCTGACGAGCGTCACGCGGGCGCCCCGCGCCGCCAGCTCGCCAGCAATGGCGTAGCCCATCTTGCCCGACGAGTGGTTCGAGATGAAGCGCACCGGGTCGATGGCCTCGATGGTGGCTCCCGCCGTGACGAGGAAGTGCCGCCCCTCGAGGCTCTTCGCCGTGGGGGCAAGCAGCCGCGTCACCGCCTCGACGATGTGCTCCGGCTCGGCCAGACGCCCCTTGCCCGTAAGTCCGCTCGCCAACTCGCCGGCCTCGGGTTCGACGACCCGTACGCCGCGGCTGCGCAGCGTCGCGAGGTTGGCCTGCGTGGCGGGGTGGGCGAACATGTCGAGGTCCATGGCCGGGGCGACGACCACCGGGCAGCGCGCCGAGAGGTAGGTCGTCAGCAGCAGGTTGTCCGCCACGCCCGTGGCCATCTTGGCCAGCGTGTTGGCCGTAGCGGGGGCGATGAGGTAGCAGTCGGCCCACTCGCCCAGCGAGACGTGCGAGTTCCAGGCGCCGTTCTCGGGGTCGAAGAACTCGACCAGAATCGGGTTCTTCGCGAGGGTGGCCATCGTCAGCGGGGTGATGAACTGCTTGGCCAGCGGCGTCATCACCACGCGCACTTCGGCGCCGGCCGTCTTCAATAAACGACAGAGCACAGCCGCCTTGTAGGCAGCTATGCTTCCCGTAATGCCCAGCAGTATGTGGCGCCCCTGCAGCGAGGGGCACGTCGTATGCCGTGAATCCATCGTCGACAGCCCGCTCAGGCCTCCTTCGTGGTCGGCTTCTCCTCCTTGCCGCTCTCCTTGGCCTCCTTGCCGTCCTTGCCGCCCATGCGGTAGTAGAGCTCGCCGTCGAGGAACTCCTCGGTGGCGATGATGGTCGGTTTGGGCAACCGCTCGTAATAGCGGGAGATTTCGATTTGCTCGCGGTTTTCGAACGTCTCCTCCAGAGTGGCATCCGTCGGCGAGGAGAAGTCGGCCAGCTTGCGGCTGAGCTCGTTCTTCAGCTCGGTCGAAATCTGATTGGCGCGGCGGGCGATGATGTTAATCGACTCGTAAACGTTGCCCGTTTCGCGGTCGAAGTCCACCAGTTTCCTCGTGATGGTGTTGTTGGGAATGTTTTTCTTAATCTCCATGACTATATGTTGTTGTCTTTCTTGTTCCGGTCCAGATAATCCTTGGCGTGCTTGGCCATGCGCTCCAGCTCGCGGATGTGCTTCGATTCGGGGAACTCCTCCTTGAAGGAGAGGTACGAGTCAAGCATCGAGAGGTAGCGGTCTGTCTGCTTCTCCTCAATCGAGTTGCTGGCGTAGCGGTAGCTTGCGTCGACAATCAGGTACATGATTTCCTCGCGGTGCGTGCTTTCGGGATACTTCTTCAGGGCGTTTTTCAGCGCGACGATGGCCGAGTTGTACTTGCCGATTTTGTAATAGGTGTAGGCGTTCAGATAGGCCTTGTCGTGCAGCCGCTGGGTGAGCTCCTCGTTGATGCTCTTGAAGTTCTCCACCTGTTTGCTGTCGGGGTAGCGCGACATGAACTCGTTGACGGCGATGATGGCCTGGCTGGTCATCGTCTGGTCGCGTGAGGGACCCGGCGCGAGGTAGTAGTAGCAGAGGGCGAACATACCCTCGGCATCCTCGATGAAGACGCTGCGGCCGAACTTGCGGCGGAAGTCGTCAAAGAGCAGCGAGGCGGTTTCGTAGTCGCGGTTCTTGTACTTGCAGCGGGCGTTGAAGAAGGAGATGCTGTCCTCGCGCGTGGTGCCCGAGTAGTAGGGCAGCGCCCCCTCGAAGAGGGTCGAGGCGCGCGTCCACTTCTCCTTGGCGTAGTATTCGAGCGCCTTGTCGTACATGACGTCGGGCTTGCCGCTCTTGAGAATCGAGCTGACGCCGGCGCAGCCCGTGAAGAGGGTCGCCAGCAGCAGGCCGGCAGCAATGAGTGAGAGAGTGTGCTTCATCGAAAGTTCGTTTACGGCGCTTTAACGCGCAAAGTTACATATAAATTAACGAACCGCCAAAAAAATTATTGCCTCACGCATTGGGGCAGGGACTGCGGCGTGCTTCCTGGTCGGAGGGCGGGGGGTGCGGCGGGGCGGCGGGCTTCTCTTTTGGGGAGAGGCCGGGTTCGAACGGAGGCTCTGCGGGGCGGTGGTTGCTGCCGCTCCCCGGAAACGGCCCGGGTGCCGGCGGCGTGCTTTTTTGTCGGAGGGAACAGGCTGCGGCGGGGCGGCGAGCTTCTCTTTCGGGGAGGGGCCGGCTCGGGCAGAAGTTTCCGCGGGGCAGTGGTTGCTGCCGTTCCTCGGAAACGGTCCGGGAACAGGCGGTGTGTTTCTTGGTCGAAGGGGACGGGCTGCGGCGGGGCGGCGAGCCTCTTTTTCGGGGAGAGGCGGGTTCGGACACGTTTCCCGTCGCCACCGCTATTCGCTGCTATCGCCCGCTGCTTGCGTTTCCGCTCCTCGCCGCCTGCCTCCCCGCTGCCTGTCATCATCTCATCATCCGCTGTTGCCTGCACCCCCGCCGCTTCTCACCCGCCGCACCAGCTGCCAGCCACCCCGCCGCCTGTGTCCCCGCCGCCTGTGTCCCCGCCGCCTGTGTCCCCGCCGCCTGCTACCTCCGCCACCGCTGCTTGCCACCCCTGTCGCTGTCTGCCTCCCCGCTGCCTGTCGCTTTTCCCCGCCTGTTATCACCCGCCGCCTGCCGCCCGCTACCTCCGCCGCTGTCTGCGTCCCCGCTTCTGCCTGCCGTCCCGCCGCTTCTCACCAGCCGCACCCGCTGCCTGCCATTTCCGCCGCCATGCGCCGGCCGGGCGGACAGATGGGCTGCGGCGGCACCCCGCGTGGTCGGTCGGGGCGCGATGCGTCGCCGGCGAGAAGTTCTGCGAAATAATTTGGAAAATCGGAAAATCCTTTCTATCTTTGTTTCGGTTAAGTATAGGGGTTCTGGCCTTTCGAGGCCGGGATTCTTGTTTTTTATTGGATTATCATTCTTATGGCAAAAGAGATTATCTATCTGACGGCGGAAGGGTACAAGAAGCTCAAGGACGAGCTTGACCACATGCGTTCCGTCGAACGTCCGGCGATTTCGGCCGCAATTGCCGAGGCACGCGACAAGGGCGACCTTTCGGAGAATGCGGAGTACGATGCGGCGCGTGAGGCACAGGGTCTGCTCGAGATGCGGATTGCCAAGCTGGAGGATACGCTGGCCAATGCGCGCGTCATCGACGAGTCGAAAATCGACAAGAGCAAGGTGCAGATTCTGAGCAAGGTGACGCTGCTGAACCACAACAACGGCAAGCAGGTGGTCTATACGATTGTCGCCGAGCACGAGGCCAATCTGCGCGAAGGCAAGCTGGCCATCGGTACGCCGATTGCCAAGGCGCTGCTCGGCCACAAGAAGGGCGACTCGGTCGATGTCGTCGTTCCGGCCGGGACGATTCATTTCGAGATACTCGACATCAGCATCTGATGCCTCGCATGTAGCTCGGAACGGTTCGCCGCCGCCGCTTTCGGACCAGCCGATACATACAGTCTTCCCCGTGGGGAAGACTTCCTGCAGGACCGCTCTTCGGGCGGCCCTTTTTGTGTGTATAGGGGTGCAGGTGGATGAGTGCGGATGTTGGGTTGGCGGGGCGGTCGGTTGCACCCGGTACTGGGCGACGGTGTAGAGGGGCGGTTGGGTGCGGCCGGAGCGAGGTGGCAGCGTTGGTGTGGGGGCGGTATCGGGACAGCCGCGTTGACGGGCGGCCGGTTCCGCATGCGTTTCTGTGCGGTCCCCTCCCGTTCTCGTTTGTAGAAAAAGAGAAGACCGCACCCCTTGGGGAATGCGGTCTTCTATATGAAACAGGGAGACGGGTGCGGAACGGTCCGAATACCTCATCGGGGCGTTTCCGCTCCCGGTGCAATTCTGTTGCCGCCCTTGTTTTGCAACTCCTCCCGGGTATTGCGGTGCTCTTTTTCGGGTACAGCCTCAGCGCTCTTTTTGGGGAGGGCTGCTTTCAGAATGGAACGGCTACTCGGCGCGTGAGGGGAGAGATGGGGACACCACACCCCGGCGCCCGCGATTCGGGGCGCTTTCGACACCTTGCGGCGCATTGTTCCGAAAGGGGAGAGGGGAGGCGCCTGCCGGCGCCCGTCGCTAACCAATCAGCTCCTCGTACTGGGCGGGGGTGAGCAGCTTGTCGTACTCCTCGGGGGCCGACATGCGGACCTTGACGAGCCAGCCTTCACCGAAGGCGTCCTTGTTGACGATGGAGGGGTCGGCGTCGACGGCCTCGTTGAACTCGAGCACCTCGCCCGAGACGGGAAGGTAGGCGTCGCTGACGGTCTTCACGGCCTCAATCGAGCCGAACACCTCGCCGGCGGCGAGCGTCTCGCCTACGGTCGGCACGTCTACGAAGACGATGTCGCCCAGCTGGCTCTGTGCGAAATCCGTGATGCCGATAACGGCAACGTCACCCTCGACGCGGCACCACTCGTGGTCGTTCGAGTATTTCAGATTGGTAGGTACATTCATGGTATTACGAGCTTTGTGTTGTGAATTTTCCAATGCAAATATAGCAGTTATTTCGGGATGGGCAAGGGTTTTGTTATTTTTTTAACACCCTGGCCCTCCTTCGGGGCGCACATGGGGGCGGCAGCGGCCGAGCTCTTCCCTTGCGCAACGGTGCCGCACAACCGGGGCGGCGGGCTGTCGTCTCTCCACTGCCAACGTCCGCAGCGGAGCGGTATCTCCCGGCCGGTGCATCCTGCGCTCCGGTTCGCGCATCCTCGTTCTCCTGTCCGCATTTCCCGGCCGGCGCATTCCGTTTTCCGGCTTGCCCGCTCCCGGGTTCCGGCTTGCCCGCTCCCGGGTTCCGGCCGGCGTTTCCCGGCCCCGGCCCGTGCCTTCCGGCGCGGGTCAGTGCTCCCCGGCGGGTTGCGGGTCGCGCCCCTCGATGAGGAACTCGACCTGGCGGAAGAGGTATTCGTGCAGCGTACCGTCGTCGTGGCGCAGCTGCAGCTCGCCCGTGGGTCGCACCCCCTCGACCACCGCCTGGAAGAGGGTGCCGTCGGGCAGGCGGAAGAGGTGGCGCTCCCCGAGGCGGTACATCCGCGCCCGGTAGTCGCGCTGCAGCCCCTCGCGGTCGCCCGCCTCGAGCTGTGCGTAGCGCGCCATCAGGTGGTCGATGCAGCAGCGGAGCACCTCCTCGCGGTCGAACTCCCGGCCCGCGGCCAGCGCCATCGAGGTGGGGTTAGGCAGCGACGGGTCGAACTCCCGCTGGTTGATGTTGAGGCCGATGCCGGCGATGCTGCGGGCGAGGTTCGCTCCGCGCAGGTCGTGCTCGATGAGCATGCCCGCACACTTGCGGTCGCCTACGTAGAGGTCGTTCGTCCACTTGATGCGGGCCTCGATGCCGTAGTCGCGCATCGCGTCGACCAGAGCGAGCGCCGCCACCTCGGTGAAGAGAAATTGCTCCGGGGCGGGCAGGAACGTCGGCTCGAGGATGGCCGAGAAGGTGATGTTGAGCCCCTCGGGGCAGAGCCACGTGTGGCCGCGCTGTCCGCGGCCGGCGCTCTGCCATTCGGCCCACACCACGTCGCCGTGGCGGTAGCGTGCATCGCGGGCCTCGTCGTTGGTCGAGGTGGTCTGTCGGATGTGGTAAATCATGTGTCGTGTCGGGTTAGGGTCGTCGGACGGCGGGCGGGGTCAGGCGCTGACGCCGAAGTCGCGCAGCGCGTCGTTGAGCGAGGTCTTCTTGTCGGTCGACTCCTTGCGGCGGCCGATGATGAGGGCGCACGAGACGCTGTATTCGCCCGCCGGGAACTGCTTGCGGTAGCTGCCCGGAACGACCACCGAGCGGGGCGGTACGTAGCCCTTGTAGGTGACGGGCTCCGGCCCCGTGACGTCGATGATGTGGGTCGAGCCGGTGATGACCGTGTTGGAGCCGAGCACCGCCTCGCGGCAGACGTGGGCCCCCTCGACCACAATCGAGCGCGAACCGATGAAGCAGTGGTCCTCGATGATGACCGGCGCCGCCTGCACGGGCTCCAGCACACCGCCGATGCCCACGCCGCCCGACAGATGGACCTGCTTGCCGATTTGTGCACAAGAGCCCACCGTGGCCCACGTATCGACCATTGTGCCCGTATCGACATAGGCGCCGATGTTGACGTACGAGGGCATCAGAATGGCGCCCGGGGCGATGTAGGCACCGTAGCGCGCCACGGCGTGGGGCACGGCGCGCACGCCCAGCTCCTCGTAGCCGTGCTTGAGCTCCATCTTGTCGTACCACTCCAGCTCGCCGGCCTGCATCTTGCGCATGGGCTGGAGCGGGAAGTAGAGGATGACGGCCTTCTTGACCCATTCGTTCACCTGCCAGAGGCTCCGCTCCTCGTCCAGAGGCTCGGCCGTGCGCAGTTGGCCCTTGTCCACCAGGTCGACCGTCCGGCGGACGGCTTCGCGGACGGACTCCTCGCTGAGCAGCGCGCGCTCCTCCCACGCCTGCTCGATGATTTGTTTCAGTTCGCTGTACATGCTCGTTGGTTCGTTGTTTCGGAAGCCCAAAGTTATGCAAAATCTTCGACTCCGGCGTCCGAGTCTCTCAACTTTTTCCTAACTTTGTCCCGATATTAACCTTAATCCGTCGATTATGAGGAAACAATTCTCCGGTGCGGTGTTGCTGCTCGGCGCAGCGGCGATGCTGGCAAGTTGTGGAAGCAAAATGAACATCAAGCACTTACCCTATCCTGCCACCGAGCGCGGCGACGTGGTGGACAACTATTTCGGCGTGGAGGTTCCCGACCCCTACCGCTGGCTCGAGGACGACAATTCGGAGGCTACGGCCGCCTGGGTTGCGGCCGAGAATGCCGTGACGGAGGACTACCTCGCGCAGATTCCCTTCCGCGGAGCCATCCGCGAGCGGCTCACCGAGCTGTGGAACTATGCCAAGGAGTCGGCTCCCGTCAAGCACGGCGACTGGTGGTACTACTCCTACAACGACGGATTGCAGAATCAGGCGGTCATCTACCGCACGCAGGAGCCCGGCCAGCCCGGGGAGGTCTTTCTCGACCCCAACACCCTCTCGGAGGACGGTACGGTGGCGCTGGCGGCGATTTCCTTCTCGAAGGATGGCCGCTACATGGCCTATGCCGCCGCGGCGTCGGGCTCGGACTGGGTCGAAATCCGTGTGATGGATACCGCGACGGGAAAGCTGACCGACGACAGCATCAACTGGGTGAAGTTCTCCGGCGCCACCTGGACGCCCGATTCGAAGGGCTTCTATTACAGCGCCTACGACGCCCCGAAGGAGGGTGTCTACTCGTCGCAGAACCAGTTCCAGAAGGTCTACTACCACGAGCTGGGCAAGCCCCAGTCGGCTGACCGCCTCATCTATGAGGACCGCGAGCATCCGCTGCGCTACTTCTCGGCCTGGCCCTCGGAGGACGGCAAGTGGCTCTTCATTATCGGCTCGGAGGGTACGTCGGGCACCGAGGTGCTCTGCCGCAAGAGTTCCGAGAAGCAGTTCCGCACGCTGCTCAAGGGCTTTGCCCACGACTATGCGCCCGTCGACTGCCGGGAGGACAACCTCTACTTCGTGACCAACGACGGTGCTCTGAACTACGCCCTCAAGCGCATCTCGCTCAACGACCCCTCGAAGGTCGAGACGGTGATTCCCGAGCATGAGAAGAACCTGCTCGAGGGTGTCGGCACGGCGGGCGGCTACCTCTGGGCCTCCTACCTGCAGGATGCCCAGAACCGCATCGCGCAGTACGACTACGACGGCAAGCTCCTGCGCGAAGTGGAGCTCCCGGCCATCGGCACCGTGAGCGGCTTCTCGGGTGAAAAGGAGGATACGGAGCTCTACTATGCGCTCTCGAACTACACCTCGCCCGCAACGCTCTACCGCTACGACATCGCCTCGGGCGAGTCGACCCTCTACAAGGCTCCCGAGGTGGCCTTCGACCCCTCGCTCTACGTCACCGAGCAGGTCTTCTACCCCTCGAAGGACGGCACGAAGGTCCCGATGTTCATCACCCATCGCAAGGACCTGAAGCTCGACGGCAAGAACCCCTGCCTGCTCTACGGCTACGGCGGCTTCCAGATTAACCTCACGCCGGGCTTCAACCCCTCGGCGATGATGTTCGTCGAGCAGGGCGGTGTCTACTGCGTGGCCAACCTGCGCGGGGGCTCGGAGTACGGCGAGGCCTGGCACAAGGCCGGCATGCTCGAGAACAAGCAGAACGTCTTCGACGACTTCATCGCCGCCGCCGAGTACCTGATCGCCGGAAAATACACGTCGACGGACAAGCTGGCCATCCACGGCGGCTCAAACGGCGGACTGCTGGTCGGCGCCTGCGAGGTGCAGCGTCCGGACCTCTATGCCGTGTGCCTTCCGGCCGTGGGCGTGATGGACATGCTCCGCTACCACAAGTTCACCATCGGCTGGGGCTGGGCCGTGGAGTACGGCTCGTCGGACAACGAGGAGCAGTTCGCCTATATCTATAAGTACTCGCCGCTGCACAACATCCGCGAAGGGGTGAAGTATCCCGCCACGCTGGTGATGACGGCCGACCACGATGACCGCGTCGTCCCGGCCCACTCGTTCAAGTTCGCCGCCGAGCTGCAGCACTGCCAGGCGGGCGACGCTCCGGTGCTCATCCGCATCGAGTCGAAGGCGGGCCACGGTGCCGGCAAGCCCACCTCGAAGCGCATCGACGAGGCGGCCGACATGTACGCCTTCCTCTTCCAGAACATCGGCGTGCCCTACCGTGCAGTGAAGTAACCCTGCGCGGCGGGGGGGCCGCCGGGGAGAGAATTTCGGCGGGACCTTCGGGCGGAGTTCGGCGGAGCCTCGGGAGAGGACTTTGTCGGAACCTCCGGGCGGATTTTGTCGGAACCTCGGGAAGGAGCGCGGCGGGTCGGTTAGGGGCCTGTCGTGATGCGGCTGCCGGGATGCGCCCGCGGTGAAGCGCTTGCGGTGAAGCGTCCGCCGGGAAGTATTTGCTGCGAAGCTGCCGCCGGAAGACACCCGCTGCGAGCGGCTGACGCCTCCTCCGCGGAGGCGGGAAATGAGCTATTTTTTGAGAACAACACGTTGTGCGATTGCTGCCGGACGAGCCGGCCCCCGAGGATGGGGGAGCGGCCCGTCCGGCAGCGGTCGAAATGAAGTTTGACAGCATGAAAGTCTACAAGTTCGGAGGAGCCTCGGTCCGCAATGCGGACGGCGTGCGCAACCTCCACAAAATCATTGCGGGAGAGGAGAACCTCTTCATCGTCGTTTCGGCCATGGGCAAGACGACCAACGCCCTCGAGCAGGTCTTCACGGGACTGCAGCGGGGCGACCGCGCCCTCTCGGAGGAGCAGATTGCCGCACTGCGCGACTACCACGCCGGCATCATCGAGGATTTGTGGCACGGTCCCAAACGGCTCGAGCGGGTCGATGAGCTCTTTGCCGAGCTCGAACGGGTGGCGACGCAGACCGTCTACCGGGCGGAGGATGCCGAGCTGTGGTACGATGCGATTGTCGCCTACGGTGAGCTGCTCTCGACGACCATCGTCTCGGAGTACCTCAATGCGGCGGGCGTTGCCAACCACTGGGTCGACATGCGGCGCTGCTTCCGCACGGAGATGCGTCACAAGGATGCGGCCATCGACATCGCCGCCTCGGCGCCGCTGCTGCGGGCCGAGCTGGCCGGCCGCCCCGAGCGGGTCTTCATCGGTCAGGGCTTCATCGGCGGTGCCCCCGACGGAACGACCGCCACGCTCGGCCGCGAAGGTTCGGACTACTCGGCGGCCGTGGCGGCCAACATCCTCGACGCCGAGTCGATGTCGGTGTGGAAGGATGTCGACGGCGTGCTGAACGCCGACCCCAAGATTTTTCCAGACGCCGTGCAGATTGCCGAGCTCAACTACCTCGATGCCATCGAACTGGCCTACAGCGGCGCCCAGATTATCCACCCCAGGACCATCAAACCGCTGCAGAACAAGAACATCCCGCTTTACGTGCGCCCCTTCGGCGACAAGCGCAAGCCCGGTACGGTCATCCGCGCCATGTCGGCGCCGGTCGACGTGCCGATTCTGATTCTGAAGAAGGACCAGGTGCTGCTGACGATTCGTTCGCGCGACTTCTCGTTCGTGCTCGAGGAGCGTTTCGCCACCATCTTCTCGCTCTTCGAGCGCTTCCGCCTCAAGACGAACCTGATTCACAACTCGGCGGTCAACCTGAGCCTCTGCGTCGACAATTCGTGGCACATCGACGAGGCGGTGAACGCCCTGCGTGCCAACGGGTTCGACGTGATGAAGACGGGCGACATGGAGCTGCTGACCATCCGCGGCTATACGGACGAGCTGTGGCGCCGCTACGCCAAGGGCCCCCAGGTCTTCATCCGGCAGTCGACCCAGGCCACCGTGCGCGTGGTGCGCAAGCGCTAACGACGGGACGCGCGGCGGCAGGGGCTCCCTCCGCCGCCCCATGAAACATAAGGAAGCATGAAATGAGCGAATGGATATGAAACGGATTGGATTTTTGTTGCTCCTTTGGATGGCCTCCGTTGCGACGGCGACGGCGCAATCCTTTCCCAGCGGGAAAAAGTTCTATTTCGGCCGGGAGGACGGCCGTCTGATGACCGTCAGCCTCATGTATGACAACAAGGGCGATGCGGTGGCCTCCGTGATGCTGGGTTATGCATCGCATCTGTTCCTCTGCACGGGGACGAGCGACGAGTGGTTCTCGTTCGAGGGGTATACTTTGGCTCCGGAATACAGGGCGCAGTCGGTCGGCATGGGCGGTTTTCCGGTGATGATGCCGACGGGCGACGTCTGCAAGTCGAAGAACAGCGAGCGCTTCTACCTTGCGCGGGACTGCTCGCAGGCGGTCTACAACGATACGTGGTACACCATCCGCCTCTCGCCCGGGCGCTTCAACGAGCTCTACGAGCAGAACTACGGCAGCTCGCCCGCGGCGGGCGGCGGAGGAGGCTCCTACGGCGGAGGCTCGGGCAGCAACGGCTCCTATGACTCCTACGACAGCGGCTCCTCGGGCGATACGTCGCGCCACGGCTACACCACCTGCAAGGCGTGCGGCGGTACGGGGTTGTGCCCGGCCTGCCACGGCAACGGGCACTTCGTGGGTCGCGACGGGGATGTCTATCCCTGCCTCTCCTGCAACCGGTCCGGACAGTGCCGCGTCTGCCACGGTCAGAAGCGAATCCGGTACTGATTGTTGACGGAGGATACGCGCCGCCGGGCGCATGCAAAAAATGAAGGGAAGGCTGGACAGGAGCCTTCCCTTCATCTGTTTTCCGGGCCCGGTTTTTGAGTGGTGTATGGCGCCGCTTGCCTTTTGGGAACGGCCTCTGCAAGCACCCGGCCGCCGCCCGCGCGGCTACTTCTGCTTGAGGTTGCGCGCGATGGTGAGCACCGAATCTTCGGGCAGCTCGCCGCGGCGCTTCATCTCCCAGATGGTGTGCTCGAGGTAGCGCTCGATGTCGTTGTGCAGCCGCTTGTAGAGCGGGCAGCGCGTATAGTTCTCGTTGTCGAGCAGCACGTCGCGAATCGACCGCAGCGAGTTGGTGTAGTTCGACATCTCGTTCTTCAGGGCCACCCCCTTCTTGTCCGACGAGGTGATTTTGGCCACCGACATCTGGCGCAGCTTCTCGCAGACGGTGTTGAGCAGCACGAGCACCACGTTGTCCATGAGCGTGTGGCCGTGCATGAAGAGGTAGGTGTTCTCGGGTCGGAGCCCCCGTGCGCGGAGCTGCTCCTCGAACTCCTTCATCGGCTCGACCATCCGCGGGTTGCGGCCGCGCAGGTGCCGCTCGCGCTTCTCGACGTTGCGCCGCACCCAGGCCAGCGTGTTGGCGCCGTTCTCCTCCATGTCGAGGTAGCCGATGCGCACCGTCGACTTGAAGTCGGCCAGCGTGAAGACCCCCTCGGACGAGAGGCGCGCCGAGTAGGCGTACCAGAGGAAGGCGGGGTAGATGGCGCACGAGTATTCGTGCATGAAGCGCACGAAGTCGAAGATGTGGGTGTCGTTCTTGGTCGCCTTGACGCAGACGTTGTGCAGCGAGGGGGCGTAGCAGAGGTAGTTCTCGGTGGCGTAGGCGTAGGTGTGGAACATGAAGGTCGAGCCGTTGACCTCGCGCGACTGCTCGGTGGCCTGGTCGAAGAGGTAGTCGAAGTCCGAATCGACGCAGAGCAGCATCTCCTCCGACGAGCGGGGAATCATGCTCATGAGCACCTTCTTGCCCTTGGGCAGGTCGGCGCGGTTGGGCACCGAGATTTCAAACCGGAGGTAGGGGTTCTGGAAGTGGTCGAAGACGCCGCGCCAGAAGGCCACGTCCTCGTAGCCCTCGACATAGACGTGGACCAGCCGTTGCGCGGGGTCGGCCGGCGGCAGGGGCCGCGGCAGCTCCTCGAGCGTCGCCGGGCGCGCAAAGGGGTTCCACCGGCGCAGTTTTTCGCTGAAGTTGGTAGCCATACGCAAACAAAGATAATAATTTTCGTATTTTTGCGCAAAATATAACACCCCCTCCGACGTTAGATTGCTACGTTCGGAGCAATTTTTCCGACCCCGATTCCACCATGGCAGACAACGACTGGAAAGCCCGGCTCGGGATGGTCTACTCGACCGACCCCGACTATCACTTCGAAACGGCCCGCGAAGAGGAGCCCGCAACGCTTCCCCCCGCGCAGCAGGAGCTGCGCGTATGGCTCGACCGCAAGCAGCGGGGCGGCAAGCAGGTGACCCTCGTGCGGGGCTTCGTCGGCACGCAGGCCGACCTCGGCGAGCTGGCCCGCCTGCTCAAGAGCCGCTGCGGTGTCGGCGGCTCGGCCAAGGAGGGCGAAATCATCATCCAGGGTGACCACCGCGACCGCGTGGTCGAAATCCTGCTGCAGAACGGATACCGGTGCAAAAAGGCGGGCGGGAAGTGAAACGGCTGGTGGCCATACTGCTGCTTGTCGGCGCCCTCTGCTGCGTGCACCGCGCCTCGGCCCAGTACTACACGTGGGGCTCGGACCCCGTCGGGCTGAAGTGGAGCACGATGCGCTCGCGCGATGTGCGGGTCATCTATCCCGACACGGCGGCCAACATCGCCCGCCATACGCTCTTCTACATCCGTACGGTGCAGCCCGACATCTCCTACGGCTTCACCCACGGCCCGATGCGGATTCCCTTTGTCATCCACCCCGAGAACTTCCAGTCGAACGGACTGGTGATGTACCTCCCCAAGCGCGTCGAGTTCCTCTCCTCGCCGGCCATCGACGGCTACTCGATGCCGTGGCTCAAGCAGCTCGTGGCCCACGAGTACCGCCACGCCGTGCAGTACAACAACCTCGACCGGGGCGTCATCCGCGCGCTGAGCTACCTGCTCGGGCAGCAGGGGTCGACCATCGGCCTGCTCTGCATGCCCTTCTGGGCGATGGAGGGCGACGCCGTGATGTCCGAGACGCAGATGTCGTCGTTCGGGCGCGGACTGCAGCCCTCCTTCACGCTGGCCTACCGCGCCATGGAGCGCGTGGGCGACGGGCGGCGCAACATCGACAAGTGGTTCTGCGGCTCCTACCGCGACTACATACCCGACCACTACGAGCTGGGCTACCAGCTCTGCTCTTACGCCTGCGAGCGCTACGGTCCCGAGGTGTGGAACAACGTGGCGCGCTACGGCTCGCGCAACCCCTACGTCTTCGCCATCACGCGCGTGGCGCTGGGCAAGTACTACGACACGAACGTCTCGCGCCTCTTCCGCGAGACCTTCGACGATTTGCGCCACCACTGGGATTCGCTTCCCGCGCAGGACGACAGCGCGCAGTCGCTCGTCCGGCTGCCCGAGGGCAACCACACCACCTACCGCTGGCCGCTGCCGCTGGGCGACACGGTCGTGCTGGCGCTCAAGGAGGATTTCGACCGCCCGGCCCGCTTCGTGCGGGTCGATACCCGTACGGGCGAGGAACGCACGGTCTGCTACGTCGGGTCGGTCTCGACGCGTCCGGCCCTTGCGGGCGGGCGGGTCTGGTGGACCGAATACCGGCGCTCGAAGCTCTTCGAGCAGCGGGTCAACTCGCAGCTCTGCTACATGAACCTCGCCGACGGCCGTCCGCGCACCTTCGCCGGGCGGCGCAACGTGCTCTATCCCACCGGTGCGGGCGACGATGCGCTGGCGTGGGTCGAATACAACCCCGACGGCCGCTACACGGTGGTGCTCCGCCGCGGGGAGCGCGAGGAGCGCTTCGCCATGGAGGGGCTCACCGAGATTCACGGACTGGCGTGGGATGACCTTACGCGGGCGCTCTACGTGCTGGTGACCGACGACTCGGGCATGTGGCTCGGACGCATCGGTGCCGGGGGGCTCGAGCCCCTCACGCGCGGAGCCTACATCACGCTGAGTGACCTGCGGGCCGGCGGCGGCCGCCTCTGGTTCGGCTCCATCCAGTCGGGACGCGACGAGGTCCACTGCTTCGACCTGGAGCGCGGCACCGAGTACCGCCTCTCGACCTCGAAGTACGGCTCCTTCGAGCCGATGCCCGCCGGCGGCGAGGTGCTGATGACCACCTACGACCGGCTCGGATACCGCCTCACGCGCCAGGCGGCCGACAGCCTCGCCTGCCGCGTCGAGCCGGCACGGCTGCCGCTCAACCTCGTCAACCCGCCGCGCCGCTCGTGGGGCGTCGTCAACCTCGACACGGTGCACTTCGTCTATACCGACTCGCTGGCCGCGGAGCCGAAGTTCCGCACCAAGCGCTATCCGAAGCTTCCCAACCTGGTCAACGTCCACAGCTGGATGCCCGCGGCGTTCGACCCCTTCGAGGTGGCCGACGAGAAGAACATCAGCCTCAATCTGGGCGTGACGCTTGTCTCGCAGAACCTGCTCTCGAACACCGAAGGCTTCTTCTCCTACGGCTGGAACCGCTCCGAGGGGTCGCTCTTCCGGCTGGGCGTCCGCTACTTCGGGCTGGGCGTGCGCTTCGACCTCGATGCCGCCTACGGCGGCAACCAGATGTTCTACGGTCTGGGCGGACAGCGCACGCCCAGCCCCGACAAGTACTACTCGGTGGGGCTCACGGCGACGCTGCCCCTCTACCTCCAGCGCGGCTACCATACGCGGCAGTTCTCCGTCGCCACGGGGTGGAACTTCTCGAACGGCATGGTGGCCAACGTGGGCAACATCCGCTGGGACGAGGAGACGGGCTCCATCACCAATATCGAGCACATCGGCTTCCGCGAGGGGCTCCACAGCCTCTCCTTCTCGGTGGGCTACTCCGACCTCACGCGGCTGGCCCACCGCGACTTCGTCTCGCCGTGGGGCTATACGGTGAGCGCCGGCTATACGTTCAACCCCTCGGACCGCCACTTCAGCGACCTGCTCTCGGGCTACGTCAAGCTCTACACCCCCGGATTCCTGCCCCACAACTCGCTGACGGTGGCCGCCACGTACCAGACCTCGGTCGGCGGCTACAAGTTCCCGTCGGGCTATGCGCCGCTGAGCTACCGCTCGACGCGCCTCGTGCCGCGCGGCTTCACGTCGGCCGACATCGTCTCGAACGACTACTTTGCCGCGGCCGTCGACTACCAGTTCCCGCTCTGCTATCCCGAAGGGGGCATCGGTTCGGTGCTTTACTTCAAGCGCATACGGCTCAACGTGGGGGGCGACTACGCGCAGTTCCTCACCACCGAGCCGTGGCGCTACCGCGCTGCGCCCCCCGAGGGCGAGGGGCAGATTTACCCCGGTGCCGCGACGCGCCGGCGCATCTGGTCGGTGGGCGGTGACCTGATTTTCGACGTCAACCTCTTCCGCATGCCGGCCTCGGCCACCTCGACCGTCAAGCTCTCGTGCTACCGCCCCAGTACGGGCGGCGTGTGGATTACTGCCGCATTGGGGCTTCCCTTCTGAGAAAAATTCGTACCTTTACCGCAAAATTCGGTCCCATGACACAAAACAATAAGGCGGGAGCCCGCTCCCGGTTCATCAAGGCTTCACCCCGGCTCATCCGCTGGCTCTGGATTATTGCCTTCGCACCCGTGGCGCTGCTGGTCTTCCTGCTGTTCGTACAGGGCGGACAAGCGATGCTCTACACGATCGGACGCACCGAAACGGAACGCAACCTGATCGTCAACTCGCTGGGACGGAAATGGGAACTCACGTTCACGACGCTCGTCACGTTCGGCGGAGCCTTCTTCGCGTCGTTCCCGCTCTTTTACAGCACGAGCTTCGGCGGGGCCTTCTACGTCTGGATGCTGATCCTGCTCGTATTCGTCATTCAGGCCGTCTCGTACGAGTACCGACGCAAGCCGTCGAACTTTCTGGGCGAAAAGACGTTCAACGCCTTTCTGATCGTCAACGGCATAGCGGGGACTTTCCTGCTCGGAACGGCCGTAGGCACGCTGTTCTTCGGCGCGCAGTTCACGGTCGACCGGGCCAACTTCGCGAGCACGGACGGATTCAACACCATCTCGCAGTGGGCCACTCCCTGGTACGGACTCGACGCGCTGGCCGACCCGCGCAACATTCTGCTGGGACTGGCCGTTCTGTTCCTTTCGCGCGTACTCGGCCTGCTCTACTTCATGAACAACATCGACGAGCAGAGCATTTTCGACCGGTCGCGGCGTCACCTGCGCTGGAACGCGGCGGCATTCGTCGCGACGTTCGTGGCCTTTCTGGTCACGCTGCTGCTCGCC
>ERZ825896.1229-NODE-1229-length-29724-cov-3.798072_pt1:0-5000 | contig 29724 bp, 14 predicted proteins | sample MGYA00519858_ERZ825896 | MGnify/ENA primary metagenome ERZ825896 (study PRJEB31778, sample SAMEA3449214) | human gut metagenome | biome: human gut; feature: human-associated habitat; material: faeces | place: United Kingdom | collected 2010/2012 ...
CGGAACGGGCACGGAGAAAAATCAGTGTGGAGGAGAAGCAGCCGAGCTCATTCCCTTCGCTTCCTGGGCCCAAAGCAGTGCAGTCTTTCCTGGCCAAATCAAGGATTTGGGGCTTCTTGGCTACGCTACTTAACTATATAAATCCATTTTATTTTAGTAATATATATGAATAGAAAGATAGATCCATCCATCTATCCTATCCGATTTAGATTTTGATATCTAAAAAAGAATCGATTTCATTCAACGTTTGATTCAAAGAACTGCGCTTAGCCCCCCCGCTCATGAAACGGCTCTGCTGCAATGGATGGCAGAGGGTCCGTAGTACCCAAAGCACTGGAGTGATCCAGTAGCCGGGAAGGGGCCTAGAAGTGCCTACTACTACACCACACTACACTTGGCTCTACACATTTACAGAGCTAACCCCTGTCCAGTCCCTGGCAGAGCTAAGGGGGCTTCCATCCTTATTCCTTATCCCCATCTTCGCCCAGGCTAACGGGGCCTTACTTATTCAGGGGGGAGAGTGGAGCCTCAAGAAGCACTGTTGAGAGGAAGATCCTTGGCCCCTCTTCATTCTCTACAGGGTTCCAAACCTTTCTTCAACATAGGTGACAACGAGCGAAGCAGAGATGGAAGAGATCGAACACGGGAATAAGAAGCAAGCTCGCCTTCCTTTTTGATTATTTTGATAGAGGGGGATGGAGAAAGTGGACAAAACAGACTCGCATTTCCCAGTCGAAAAGATGGGTTCCTTTTTCGTCTCGCATTTCTCATCGAACAAATACGGAAAAAGAATCATATTGAAAACGTTCCTAACCCACCAGCCACTTCCTTCGTAGAGCCGTGTATTGTAAGTGATCCGAACCTGCCCGGAGCGAGCCTCCCATAGAGGCAAGTGAAGTTGGTGAGCCGTATGATGGGCAACTATCTCCTGCGGTTCGGAGAGGACTCAGCTGTTAGTTAGTACCCCCTTGGTTTCGGGGTGGACCCTTTCACTCTATTTTATTATATACGCTTAGCGAAAAGAATGTTTTTTGATACACCTAGGACATGGATTCTATATGAACCAATGGATCGTGACAAGTCGTTACTACTAGCAATGACTTCCTCTTTCATTACTTCATTCTTTCCATATCCCTCTCCCTTGTTCTCAGTTACTCATCAAATGGCACTCAGTTTATATCTTTAAGTTCGATCATCGACAAGGTTCAAAGAAAGGGTGGGCCATTGATAAAGAATCGATTCCAAACCACAATGCTAGCAGATGGCGGGCCTCCGCTTTTCTTTTCATTAATGAAACCTGCCAGTTATTATGGACTCAAATCAAAAGGACAAAAAATTAGGATTTTCAGGCTCTTTGTTCAAAAGAAAAAAAAAGACGTGGGTGGCATTATGACTGGGGTGTCAGTTAGAAAGGTTCTTACAATGTTCGTTCAATCAAGCAGCATTCTTCTTTTTTTTTAACTTAAGGAGAGGGAGGAGGGCTTTCTAAGAAGGGCTTGGGACCTATGAACGGAACAACACAACAAACATGATGAAATGAAGAAGAATGAACGGGAGGCGTCGGAGGGAGGACTGACGAACTACTTACTTGTGGTTGGTTAACTACTTTACTGACTTGGGGTTCTTTCTCGTAAGTGGTATACCTACACCCTGCACGCACACTCAGTATATCTATATACGTATACGTTGATAGCCTTTCGCAAAAAGCCCCTCTCTCTCTATCTACTAAATACAGTTTTTTCAGGCCGAACAATAGCAAGGACCCGGATCCAGCTGAAAAACGGAATGGAATACTCTAAGATGCTTCATAGCTTCAACAAGCCCCTTTCTTATTATTAGTAAGATAGGGTTCCAAACCCGCGCTCCAGCGAAGAAAACTACAGGGCGATTGTCAGATGGTTGGCTTTTGATTCAGGTGCTCTTTGGTCTTCAGGTGGCTACTGCTTAGTTAGCTCTGTAGTTCTGTCTTGCTTGAGTTGCCTACCCCATCTATGCCTATGCAACAGAAAAGAGAACAGCAACTACTGTGCTGTGCCCTCTCCGAGAGACAACAGCTATGCCCTACCACTGCTACTGAACTGCCTCTACTACAGCTATGAAAGGGAGAGAGAAAGCACAGCTACGTAGCTACCGTAAGGTTATGTCTTTCCTTAAGGAAGTGTTAGCTTGCATAATGTATCCCCTCCTCCCCCCTTCGGAGTCTGAATCCACAGGCGCTGACTCTGCCATCTCTTTCTGTCTGCTTCCAGAGGTGCTTAAATGGTCATTATCCGGGTGAAGGGATGGACTGGGGTAGGTAGGGATTGCTGTTGCTTTCGTAGCGCTTGCTTCTATCTATGTATAGTGCTCCCCATATCTGAAATCAATAACGTCGACGTGGATTCATGTCACTCCCTCTGGTGGGGTCCTCCCAAAATCCCGCTATAGGATAAACAGAGAGAATCTATTCTGTTTTCTATAGAGAATAGCGGCGGAGCGCCGTGATAGATAGGGGCATGACTTGCTTGCTTGGCTATTTTTTGTTTCTAACCGCTTGCTTTATTTGAACAGGAAAGAGCTTTGCTTGCTCCGTGTTTTTGGTTTTCCGGGGCAGGGCTCTTCTGCTGTTTTTGACTTTTGTTTTGGGGTTAGTACTTCAGGCTCTGGGTTCCTTGCGGCGCTGCCTCATGCTTGCGCTTGCTGCCAGTACGTTACGTTACTAGAATAGACGGTTGGCTGCTGCGCTACAGATCTCACCGGAAGGGTCTTTTCCTTTGCTTGCGGAAGTGACCCTACTTGCTATTCTATCACCCCTCGCCCGGCCTTTACTTGATAGGGCTCCTTCACCAGGATCAATAGCCCAGCTACACTACTACTACCCGTAAGATAGAAGTAGGGCACTTCACTCACCTCAGAGTGAGTGAGGTGATTACAGAAAAGTTGTTTAGTCTGCACTACCTATCTGTAATCAGTTCAGCTTAGAGTTGTTTGCTGACACATGCTACTATCACTCTGGTTGCTGCTTTCACTCGGATTGGATCAAGGCATATTGGCTTGGCTTGAACCACTCCCATTGAGGCTGAGTAAAGAACTGAAGCTAGCAGCTCCCTCGAGTTCACCAGCGAGGCCCGGGGCCAAAGAATCAATGGAATTGACTTCGTCGTTGCGAAACGAGTCAAGAAGGAAGGACTAGAAGCCCCTCAGAGGCACTCGAGGATACCATTCTGATAGGGCCCATCCATACTAGTGAGTTAGTTCTGTATCAGAAGTGTACGAAAGAATTAGTTCAAAATCAAGGCAGCTATTGGAATGATTCCTCTCTCCGTCCAGACCAAAAAACGGATTCTCGGCTCAGCAGCCAGAACAGACAGGACGCCTGTCTCCTGGAATTGTTGTTGTCCTTTTCGGATCAGGGCTGGGGCGTATGCCAGGTGACTTAGAAAAGGATAGGTAACCCACTTATAATAGTTAGTTTTTTCATTCGGGCTTGCACTTACCGCTATTTTTTCTTGGATTCTGGGGGGAAGGTCAGATTTGAGATTTTTTGAGTTGTATGGTAAAATAGGGCTTTCATGGTATTGGTTGGGGTAAGGGGTAAGGAGTCTAGCCGGGTTATTTGCGGTAAGGAACTGGGACGTGTTTCCTACCACGGGGATGACCCCTCCTGAGACTTATGGTGATGTGTTCCATGTTCTAGTCTCCGCCCGGGTCCTTGTACGCTGAAGCTGTCAAGTCCGTACGAGGATACCGTTTCAGTAGGGCGATTTCCTCTTCGTGTCGCCCTCTTCCTCGCGTTCCTTGTGTCTATCTTTTCTGAAAGGCGGGTCTTCCTAGTGGGCGCGTCGCCACTAGGCAGTTCTCTTTGATCCTGATCGGCCGACCTTTCCGATCCCGAAACAAACATAGTTCGGCTCTCTTTTTTCGGTCATTCAGATGAAAAATTCCGTGAAGACGACGAGAGATGCCGCCTGCTCTTTCCGTTCCTTCTCTTTCGGGGTGGAGCACTCCTGTTTGTTCCTTTCTAATAAAAGCTTGGTACGTGTTCTGAGCGAGCCTTCGCGTGACGTGAACGGTACCTATAAAGTGGAATCCGTCTGTCTTGTCTTCTACCTCATAAGGGAGTCGCGTTCCGAGGGACTACAAATCTCCACTGCTATTGTCAAGCTTGGACATACTTAACACTGACCCAATCGAGACCGTGGCCACACCTTGATAAAACAGTGATGATGTGGTCAACCCTGGATACGTGGCTCTTCGATGGGGGAAGGACCACGCTAGTCGTCTGAGTGTGTGGTGTGTAGTGGGTGCGTCTTAGTGTCTTCTTACTCATAAAAATAAATGAGAAAATATATGATTCTCGTTCTCGAAACTCCACTCTTTTTCTCTTTCAAACTAGGAGGATTGGCATTTGGCCAAGATGTGTGATCTATCTCTTTCTTTGGTTGTATTGGAACTTTGGTTTTCTTTAGCGAGGAACCGTTTCACTCGGCGGACAGTCGAATGATCAAAGCGAAATGCTTTAGGGCATCTTTTGAGCATGTTCCGCTTCCAAAATTCCTGGAGTCCTACGGCATTCTCACAGAAAGAAAACATGGCTAGTAGATAACTATTTTGTTATTGTAGAAAGCGATCAGTTCTTCCGATCTTGTTCGGGCTGGGAAAGGTTTCCTTTATCCATTCCAGAAGTGGAGGAGCCTATGTAGAAGAAGCTGTAGAAGAGCACCACCACGGTTCAGGTCCCGACACATGGGGGATTAATTCAGCTGCAAGGATCGTGAATCAAGGGAAGGGAAGAATGAGACCAGAATTTGGAAATCACCCCGACCGAGACCTAGATGGCAACCTAACCTAGTACGTCATAATGGAGAAAGGGAACACCCCCCAGAGCCAGAACACAGGCGCCGACCTCTCCGCCACCAGCACAAGTGAATAAGAGAAGATCACGTCTCCGAAGGTGGCGATATAACCGTCTACAGGTCGAGTCATGAGATCTAAAGTGCAAATACTCGACGCCGTTAATC
>ERZ825896.1229-NODE-1229-length-29724-cov-3.798072_pt1:10000-29724 | contig 29724 bp, 14 predicted proteins | sample MGYA00519858_ERZ825896 | MGnify/ENA primary metagenome ERZ825896 (study PRJEB31778, sample SAMEA3449214) | human gut metagenome | biome: human gut; feature: human-associated habitat; material: faeces | place: United Kingdom | collected 2010/2012 ...
AAAGGAAGACTCTCCTTCCAGGTTCCCGTCAAGGTTGGATTAGCTGAACTGAGGAACCACAGCCTAGCGTTTAATTGGAATCGTTAACCTGATCCTCATCGTTGCCTTCGACCAAGGGATAGTTTTGCAATTCTCAGTAAAGGTTACTAAAGCCAAACATTGATTCGAACCCTCTTATAAAAAAAAATCTTCCACGGGCAGCTAAGAACGTCGATTTCAGATTAGTCAACTTGCATTGAAAGAAAGAACCGAGACAGCGGACAAGAGCCTTCAAGGCAAGCCCGATCACGGTTTGACTTCCTCTTCCTCTTGGATTGCGTCAATCGCTCAAGTGAAGCCAAAAAGGGAGGATTTCCGAAAGTTGGATCGCTCCGATCTCACTCACCTGTGAAAATCCGTTTAAGCTAAAAGCACCGGTTTTCTCCAACCTCTAATCCCGCTAACTCCAACGACAGGCAAAGGCCAGTCAACAGCCAGTCCACAAGAGAACCCCGAAACGGGAGCAAACCCCCCTTCTACCTTTCTTGCTATCCTTTCTCGCCTGCCGTTAAATGAAAGTTGATTAGAGTTCCCAATGGCTGAAAGTGAAATAGGAGACCTCAAGCTGCCATACTTGACTAGAACCGAAGGAAGATCTCTCACACCTATAAGCGGGCAATGGAAACTAGATGTCAACGAGCGGCACATAATGGAAATTGGACAACCTCACCCCTAGCCCATCGCCGGAGCCCGGGCCGGAGCCTGCCCCTCCTGCACCACTTTCGGTGGAAGAGGAAGAACAACTTCTAACGAAAAGAGAGGAGGTAAAGTTTTTGATTCGTGTACTCCTGCAAATTGGCTATCACAAGAGGGCTCGGAATGAAAAGGAGATTAAGCAGCTCTTCCAGGATATTGATATTGATAGTGAGAGGAATGCCACCTTCTTAGAAGAGCTCCATGATCACTTACGCGGTCTACGTCGACCTGGGGGGCATGGTGGAACGAGCGGTCAGCCCAAAAAATTATCTAATATAGAGGTTCAAGAGCTGCTTCGCTGGATTTCCGAGAAGAGGGGAAACTGAAGGGCGAGCTCCGCAGTAGGCTTGCTCGGCTGAATGGAACTCAAATCGGAGGAGAACAGAACTGCGTTTTGACTTGATCCTTTCAAAGGGTACGTAGCGCAGCTTGGGGCAGCCAGGTCCAGTCACATATCTTGGTAGTCACTCTTCCCTTTTACACCCATTAATTAATAAGAAACCCGGGGTACACTATAAAAGAAAGAAGAATGGGACGCTACTCTAAGAGCAGTCCTAAAAAGGAGATGCAACAATTGCCTGCCTATAGGAGATATAGCATAGAGAAAGAAAGGGGACTTCGACTCCCAGTAATTAAGAAGAAAGCCCAGCAGGGGAAATCCTTAATCTTTGCAGAGGTACCCCGGAAAGAAAGATCGGCAGAAAGGGGGCCTTGTCCTGACCTTAGGAAGCAATGAAAGACTTCGTAGCTCAGTCAGAGGGGAGCGTCCTATTCTCATCTTACAAGAATTTGCTTTTATTTTGATGTTAAAAAGTACACCACCATATTTGGTGGTGTACTTTTCTCGAACTCTTGGAGAAGGGGCTTTCCTATTCATATTCTTGTCATGGCCCCTTTAAATAGTGATCGAGCAACTTTGAGAATATCTGGGCCTCAGAGAAAAGAGAGTAGCCCAGAGGGAACTTATCCTCTGAAAGAAAGTGCTTAAGAGGCTGTACCAAAAATGACTGATTTGAGGGGCAGGTGGTAGAGTTCTTGTCATCCTTGCACTTTCTCAGGAGATCTGATCGCCCGCATTCTTTCTACTTGCTGGAGGAGAGGAACTTCTAGTGATCACAAACTTTTTCCAATGCATGAAGTTCAAGTTGATTGATATAGTCTGCCAAGTGAGATTGATTCTAGCTTCATACCTCTTCACGAGAGTTCGTGAAAGACTCTATTTCCAAGTGGATCTTGAAGGAAGTTTAGATAGACTTGATCCCCTCCCCTACTTCCATGCTCTCTCTATTCAGTCTCTTTTCTTGCAGTCAAATTCAATGCATTCTTTCATCTTCTGTGTATGAAGTTAAAATCGCTACTTTTCACTTTTTCTTTGTTATATGCTTCACTTCAATTCAGGGCAAGGTCTTTAAAGCCAGCTTATTCCCCCAAAAGCAAGAGCTGATGAAAGGGATGACTATTCTTCTTCAAATGCAAAGAGCTTTTATTCTATTATAGGAAAAACCCAAAGATCTCATTCCTCTCTTTTTATCTCCAACAGTTGATTCTCTAGCCGCCTCAACTATCTTTATCATATCATCTGATCTCTCTTCTCAAACTCTTTCAAACTGACTGAAAAGCCTAGATTCAAGCTAAAAAACAAGAGTTAAGACGGCTAGGTCATACCATACAGGGTAGAAATGCAGTTCCTAAAGATGTGCCAGTAGTTGAAAAATTCTTATCATCTGGACATGAAAAATGAAAAAGAAATGGATAGAGATTGATCTGATTCCCCCTTCCTCGAGTCCCACTGCTGATTCTAGCACAACAAAAGCTGCACCCTATTCTTGTCTTGCAAAGAAAGAGCTTAGACTACTACTGCTACTAGCACTAGAAAGGCATAAAGCGAAGGCCGCTAAGGGCTTTTTTCTGGCTTAGAGTCACCAAGAATCTCTCAGTCAACCAGAAAGGAAGAAGGTAAGGCTGATTCGAGACTAAGAACAGCGGCACCGGTTACGATCACAGTAAGAGTTCAACTAATCTGATTTATATACACGATTTCTTGCATTCAACTGAATGCAAGAAATCGCCTTTGTTCGCCTCCTGCCAGTAGTGTAGGCGGAGGACTTTATTTACGCTATTTCGTAAAATGAGAAGTTTGCAGGCAAGGACAAAAAGACGTTCTTTCCTACTTACTATAGGTAGCTGCGTCTCCTAGAAGATCTTGGCATCAAAGATCCGCGCTTTCCCGAGTGCACTTTCTTTCTGTTGAGCTAGGACCCTAACTTCAGATAGGACTTCCTCCTCCCAAGCGGCTTACAACTAATCTCCTTCCGGTTGAAAGAAAGGACTAGCATAGCTGGATGGGATGGGCAATAAGCACCAAATGAAGAAAGAAAATGAGTTACGTCAGGATTGGATTAAGAAAGAACCGGTAGTAAGGTAAGCTGGGAAACTGCCGGCTTTCGTTGCTCGTACTGGGAATGCTGTCTTTAGTCGGTTACCTGCCTGCCACTGCCAATTGGCTCGGTCATTCGGTCAGCTACTATCTATCTATAAAGGAAGCGGTGCCTCCCCCTAGGCTCGATACTGCTTTGCCTGCTCTCGGGCTATCACCTTTTTTAATTAACAGCCTAGCCTGGTTGTGCTCTCTTTGGACGTCTACTTAGCGTAATCACGAACAGCTTAGCTTTTCCTTCGAGGAAAGGACTTGACTTGATCTGGCTAGTATAGAATTCTTACTGTTCGAGAAGGCTTTCTAAAACCAAGTCCCAAAGTGCTTGCTTTCACCCGGGTCAAGGTCAATCAATCCGGTCTCCGTCTGGCAGTAGGTCGCCAAAGAAGTCAGTGAGAGCCCGGAAAGGTGGAGATAAATTTCTTTCGTTGTCTGGATTTAATCCTATTCCTGTAACCGGGTTTTAGTAAGTACAGTAGTCGTTGTTGGATCCTAGCGAGCGAGACGAGAGGAGAGTTGTTTCATGATAAGGAGAGTTGCTTGGTTTCGGCCTTCTTTTCTTGTTTTGTTGCCGAGGGCTTCAGACCCAGAATTCAACCTAGCCAACGTGCTTTTGGTGTCGAGCCCAGTCCCCTTCCTCTTCCGATTGATTGATGGAGATGGGGTTAAGGAAGGATGAGAGGAGCGCACGCCTTCGATAGTCCAATCGGGAAGTTGAGCTTTCTTGCCATAAGCGGATTTCGGGATTGGCTTCTTCCTGAGCGAGAGTGGGACTTTCACTTCCTTAAGAGCCGCTTTCCTCTCCTAATAGGAGCAAGAGCAACCTAAACGATTGATTAAAGTGGAGTTCCTTTTGATAATGAAAGATGAGCCAGGCGTCATCACTTTCCTCTCGAAATCTCAGTCGAGCTAAACGCCTCCTCTAGTAAAGTCAACGCCTTACTAATAATGGGGCGCCGAAGCAACCCCCACTACTGAAACAGAACCAAACGTCACCTTTGCTGACGCTGAAAATCTCATCCGCCAGTCTCCCTCCACTCCAAAACTACGCTACGAGTAAGGGCTCGTAACGGGACTCAACTCACTCTAGCTAGTTTTTGAATCACTCTTTCTTGATCGGCTAACAACAGGATTGATTTTCTCACAGAAGAAAGAGGGTCAAGCTATCGATCGGAAACAACTCCAACGTCGAATTGAGATCGTGAAAACAACTAGTCCTTACTTGCTGCCTTTCCGACTCGCCTACTTAGGGCTTACTTGACTAAAGACAAGAGAGCTACTTACTACTAAAGCTACTGACTCGGACAAGCTGTACAAGCTAGTCTCTCACCTATTCTTACGAAAGGGAAGGACGTATGCGAATTCATGCTGGTGAAGTACGAGTAAGTTATTCAGTTGCGATAATGGATTTACTTCGGGCTCGCACCCACTCTTTGACGATTCTGCCCAATCAACTCATCAATTTTTTCAAAGTGAAACTCGAGTCAACAAGCCTGGAACTCATTCGAGGAATTAGCAAGCCCTGCCATAGTTTTAGGAGTCCTTGTCTCAATTAGCCCAGTGGGAATCTTTCCGTTGATCGATTCAAAAATAAAGAAATTCAATGAATTCCTAGATTTACAAACAAACAATTGTTGCAAGGAAAGCTTCTTTTGAAGAGAAAGTTTATGAATGAAAGTCTATTTAGCTTGCTGTTATAACGCGGATGACGTACTTTCTTATTTCAAAAATGTTTATCAAAATAGATTAAGAGCATTTCAACAAATTGGTTTCAAATGTAAAAAAAGAAAAGGGTCCGAAGGAGAGCAACGGATATAAGCGTCCCGCTTCCCCAAGAATTTATACCTCCTAAAAGAATCGGTCATTCTGGATAAGTTCCCCAACGCCCCCAGAGGTATACCCAACAAAAGATTTAGGGATTCCCCACACATTGGTAACGTAACCAGGCAGTCTAGGAACATGAAAGAGACGCTCAACTCACAGGGACTAGATAGGGAACTCGTCACCTTAGGGAAAGACCCACCTCCACAAGCCTAAACTCGTCTCGTGTGGATGTCTCCCCAACGTTGGATGAGGCTCTCATCTCCACGTGTGATCCACGAGACCCTCCCATCTCATCCTATCAGCGCGCATTCCATCAAGATCAAAGATTCCAAGATTCAAGAAGTAGAATCAAGATCTTGATAATAATATTACTCGCGTGTCTTTCTTGTTTGTACCGATTCTTTAAGGTTATGTAATAAAGATTAACATCTGACTTACTGTACTGGTGCTAGTAGACTTACAGAGCGAGCTGTACTTGTAGCTATTGCTGTTTGCTGTAAGAGCTTCACTTGTGACTGTACTTACAGAGCTGTACAGGGTACTATCTTGACTGAGAAAAAGCAAGCGTCTGATCAGATCAATCAAGAGATAGGGGCATAGATGCCAAACAAACATCTTTTTCCTAAGCTAGGACGGAGCTGGCGAGTTACGATTGGCCGAGGGGAGTTCCATCATGTAGCTGGGTACTTTTAAGCCAGTTAAAGACGAAGACGAGTAGGCAGGGTACTAAGAAGCCAGTGGGGTACGTAAACGGGGACAGATCACATGGTTTTGTACGGGTCAGTTTTGGGCTGGAGATTGACGATTGACTGAGGTTTGGAACCCTCGTGGTGGAGTACTCTCTGACAGAACTTCGCTTGGGCGCTCTATTATTGCATACTCTTCCTGAGGGGGTGATCGGGGTTAAGCCGCGTGGCGATACCCGCAAACAAAGGACTATTCGCTTTTTGGGGTGGGCCTTTCCAAATCCGTACGGGGATAATGATTCAGCGCACTAAAATCTAGTGGATGGGGTTCAATATTCATGAAAAGCCAGGTTTGAAATGATCCATGTTACGGAACCAAGACAACCTATCTTACTAATCAAAGGGTTAAGGGCCTCCAACGCCTATAAATAGAAGCTTTTTTCAGTCTCTATTTGGCAAAGGTCGCCTGGGTTTTTTTATTGCATGAAAAAAAGAGGAAGCATAGACAAGAGCAAGAGCAACGGTTTACTCGGTTGAAGCAATAGAGGCATAAATCAAGCTAGCAGCAGACCTCGTGGCAAAGCTATAAGTAAAAAATTTGATATCAATAGAAGATCCCGTGCCTGCAGGAGCAGCTTACCCCACAGCATAACAGTGAGAAGCACCAATTGAGGTTTTTCCGGAACCACCAGCAGAGAAAGCAGCGGAAAGGAAGGTAGCAGTAGTTTAAGAATGTAGCTGACTAAGTTCCAGCAGCGAATTCAATGGCAAATCTAGGCGTGGATCGAGATTGAGTCCATGTTCGAGCGCATGCATTAAAGCCAGAAGCAAAGGTAGAGGTAGCGGGTTCACCCGTTGATTCAGAACCAACAATAGTTGATTGCATACCCAGTTGTCCTCGTTTACTTAGATTCAGTTGGAGCTCAAAAGCTTGTTTCAACATCCGAGGCAATTCGAGTACCGGAGCTCGCAGCAGAGCCTGTGGCAAAGGCAGACTTTTTGGTTAAATTTCCAGTTTCAGTTCGAGAACCAATGCCAGTGGATCCCACAAAGGTAAAGGTTGGAGCAAAGATGGCAGCAGCTGGAGCAAGCATAGTAGGTAGCTAGAGCATAGGCAGAGACAAAGCAAGCGCCAGGGTGGGAGGAAAAAGAAGGAAGCTGAGAAGGGCAAGGCAGGGAAAGAAAGGCATTACCAGAAGGAAAGTAGTCCAACTCAATGTCTTACGCATCAGTGGCATTTGAATGAAAGCAGTAAGTCAGTGGCCAAGAATCATCGATTTTGGAGTTACCGGCTCAAGGCAGCTCATGGGAATTTCTTTAAGTAAGAACGATCCCCAGTGTCATCCTCTTCGTCTTCTCGAAAGGAAGCGAGTGACGAGAGGGTAGCAAAGAGAGGACCACTCTTTAGTAAGATAGCAGCCAGTGAAAGAGTAGAACTTATTCTCTCCATTCAGAGAGAGTAGAGCCCATTCCTTCATATGCTTACAGTAGTATAAGGAGTCCGTTCGTGCCTTCCCCCGGAAGTCACTTCACTCATGTATGTATAGTGCATACGAGAACTCTTATAAGTGTTGGTTATAGTTATTATCTCTAGTTGAGTTAACTGAGTGGTCTTCCGCCCACTAGTAGTAGGGACTTTTTTCACCTTTACTTAAGGCAAGCCTATTATATTAGAGTCAGTATAAGTAAGGTAAGGTACGCCCTCCCTTTTCTATTAGGGAAGCTAATCACTTTTCCATCGTCTGGCATTGGCTTAGTTCATTCTCCACGCGGGAGGCCTTACGCGACATTCACAAGCTAGCCCTACTTATGATTATGATGGGGTAACTAACCTATAAAATGGTCTTTCTATTGTATGGGCGAATTATCTTTTCGGAAAGCTTTCTGGCTCTCGTGTGAGCTAAAATACCTTGCTCAGAGAGAGACCCGGTAGATGTGTGCATCAGTACAAGGCTAGAAAGCGAAATAGATAGGGGATTACCCGGCTTGTTCTTAGATAGGGCAAGTGCTCTAAGAGTGAAGCTAAGGAAAAGGAGTAAGCCCTATTCACAGCGTCTGCTCTGCCTCTATCATCTACGTCAATTTGTGATTCCCAGCCAAGGAGGCGCGAAGGTTTCTTTTATCGGCCGATTCCCCTTTCGTCATAAGGCGTAGGGCTCTCTTGGAAAGTCATCCGATCCTGCACTACCTTTCCTTAGCCTAGGAATGCACTTTCTCCAGAACCTGAAAGGTGCCCCACAATATAGACTATTAGCCACAAGTGGGAGTCTTCTATCAGTTTAGTACTCTCCGTTCTCGCTTTCTTCAACAGTAAGGACTTACACCATCCGGGGACCGGCTTAGGCTTTCGCGAAAGCACCTTTGGGCGGAGGCTTCTCATCAACTGACTCTTACTGAAGATTAAGAAAGAGATAGAAAGAACTCTTCTAAAGCACTGACTTCTTCCCTTTCCCTACGCTCGTGCCTTCCCCAGAAAGCTCAGATGCGAAGAAGGGACCATAGCCCTAGTTCGGGTTCGGTGCGATAGGATGAATAAACCCGAAAGCATTGATTGAGGGTCTCCTCTTTCCTTTCTTTCTAATCCGAATCAAAATCCATGTCGCCCTCCCTAACCCTAGTTACTTTAATATCATACCTGGAAAGAGTCAACGTCAAGCCAGAGCTAGTCTAAGAGCTAGCGATTCTCACCCTAGGGTTAGGTATCATAATAGAGTCAAGTAGGACAGAACGATTAGCTTAGCAGTGAACAAGAATCATTCAATCAGCTCCAGAGCTGGGAGTTCTCCTTCTTCTTTTGCTATTTCAAATAGGAGGTCTTATGAATCGAATGAAGAAGAAATTCACTTAGATAGAGATAGAGGCAAGGCAGAATAAGCGATGTTGGAGGCAGGGCTCCTAGAAGAGAAGCTCATACCCGTCGAAAGGGAAATGATCCTTAGGTAAGAAAGGCCCCTCTCTTCACTAAGCTAAGCCGGAAAGAGAGAGAGAGTTAGATCCGAGCATAGCCATAGATGTGGAACTCTTTCGAAATAGGTAGGAATTATTCGCTAAAAAAAGAGGACAGGTGCGCAGCGGTTCGGAATCGTAGCAAGTGACATCTTCAATCAAGAAAGACCTGGCTCAAGGGAAGATAGTTCCTTCACTTCCGGGCTTAAAGAAGCGAGTGACTCTCGCGGGTATCTATCAACATATAGAGATGTCGCCCCTGTCGCTGCACTTGGAGGCCTTATCACTGTTGGTGCTTTTCATAGCGTAGTAGAGTAGCCAAGGGCGTAAGCTAAATTCTACTCCTTTTCTCTGGGGTTCGGAAGAATAGAATCTTTTGCCCTTCGACTCCGATATTATCTTATATTATAGAACGGCAATATCCCCTGCTGCTGCCGCTGAAGTAGCAATGACTTTTGAATCGGGACTCCATTTAGTACCACCCCTGACCCCCAGTCTTACCTTGCGCCGGCTTAACTAAGACCTACTCCTCTCTTCCTAGCCCATCTTGCGTGGGCTCTAAAGGATTTAGGTTTCATCCAACCGGTTGCGGGCGATTTGTTGCCGCCTCTATCTAATAGCGGACGATTCGTATCAAGCGGAAAAGTCTCTGCCTCTATCACCTATCTGTGCACTAACTCCTGGGCAAAAGCCCCTGTCTCTGTAACAACAATAGTGAATTTCGCCACGGGAAAAAGCTTGAGTAAAGCAGTACGGAACTGAGCTACGGGCTTCTCCCTCACTTCTTCTTAGACCGCTCGTGCCCTACGACTACTAGGTCACTCACTAACTCCCTTAAGAGGTGCCTAATCATTATCTTGCTTCAGGAAATTCATTAACAGCTTATTCTGATTGAATTGTTTTCCTCCAACAACGGATATTCCAACAAGACCAAGAGCAGCGGTTTTTTAACTAAGAGCGGATATTGCAAAGAGGCGGTAATGCTAATCAAAGAAATTCCATAAGGAAGCAGCCATACCTTATCTCTTTCTCAACCTGCTAGCTCTCGAAGGGTTTGAATAAGCTAATAACAGAATTTCATAGATAACGGAGACTATTTCTTTTCTGAGGAACGAATCTCCGTTGCTCAATAGCAAGCAAGCTCTCGGCACTTACTTACTTATGAGGAAAAGGATGGAGACCGCCCTTCTTTCTTCACTATCTGGCTATCGAGAAGAGAAAATGTAGCTAAGCATAAAGCTAATCAACTTCAATGCAGGGGAGTCAGTCAATAGGCAGAAAAGTAACCCAAGGGAAGATCATGTCACTGAAGACCAAGCCACGAGCTAGCTCATTTAGAACAAATTAGGACAACTCTCACGACTATGGACAGGCTCCTTCCTCATTAACAGAAAAAAGACTCTTACTAGAGCAGGCAAGAGATAAAAAAGAAATGGTGAAATAGCAGACTAAGCCACTCTGACTACCTGCATTCCTACCCTTTGACTGCTACCCTTGGACAGACTGAGAGGACTGATAGCAAGGGACTGAGACCAAGCAGTACCTCTTAACTAGCCAAAGAGCTTTCTAAGACCGGGAAGTTTCCATAGCTTGGGCATTAGGTCAGGTTAGCTGACGAAAGGTGCGAATAAACTAGTGACCAGACTAAGGTATGGGCGTTGAGAAAGAGTCGTAGCTGAACAAGAAGCAAGAACCTCTGGTTCGAGCTAGTGGCCCTACAAAAGGAAACGAAGCTAGTGAAGAGGCCCTTGCTGAGCCCACTTAAGGTTTCGCATCGAGATAGAAGAGGTTCGGATTGAATGAATCTACCTTTCGCTGGCTTCGTTCACTCAAAAAGAATGAAATCCGGATCCGTTCCTTCGCTCCCAACTCTTAGAAAGAAAGTAAACCCATGCGCGCCTTGAGCCCTCAGAAAGGTTTAGTTTTCCTCACGAAGAAAGCACCTCCGCTTGAAGAAGCTTAACAAGGGCTTGACGGGGGCTTGCCGTTTCAGTGGAGATTTGGCAAAATGGACGGTCTTGAGGAAGATTCATATCTCTCGAGTTTAGATTATCTGCTGTAGGAAGACTTTCCAGGATCGCAGACCAGAGAAATTACGGAATAGACGGAGTGTGCCTTACCCACTTCCATCTTTTTTTGATTGGGTAAGAAGTAGGATTTGAGGAGAAAAAGGCAAGGCTATGCCTTGATTGCTGATCGAATGGAGAAAGGACCTGTAGAGGAAAACTTCCAAACAAACTGATCCTTTTGATTTAGAGGAAAGAGGGGAAGATCAATAGCTTTTATGCAGTCTACAATGTCCCTGTCCCAAATGTGATTTATTAAACTCAAGTGCGGAAGATGGAATCGGAACTGGAAAGGCTTAAGAGAGGCCCCTATTCTAGTTCCTCTTTGAATCAAGAAATCTTCAAGTTCCTCTTAGAACCGAATATCCGATGTGGCCTTTCCGCTGTCCGCTGTTAGGTCTTGGTATCTAGTGGGAATACCTGAGGCAACTTGCTCCTTGCCTTTAGGTTTAGAGCAAGCAAAGACAGATAAGAATAGATTAGTTGTTTGCTTTCTTCTAGGCTTGTACCTATGAGTGAGGAAGTCTTGGGTCTATTAGTTGAGTAAGTCCTCTTAGCTTCTCTTCTTGAGTGATCTTCCTGCCTAATTACAGAAAGCGGAGTCTTCCTGCCTAACTGTAAGCGGAGGCCCTTCCCTCTGCTCTTAGCCCTTAAGGCTTAACGCTTTCGGGAAAGTTCCCTGCTGAACTAACATATTCAAAAGTGGAACAACGAGAAAGATATTCCTTACTGCCCGGAAAGCTAGGACGTTCGATCGAGTTCTCAATTTGATTCATTTGTCACATATAGGAATAAAAGATAACGATCTTCGAAGCTGTGCTAATAGTGGTCAAGAATAAGGTAAGAAGAGGTTTTAATCAAAAATACGGGTACGGGCTTTCGACAAGATGCTCTAGTTCCAGTGGGCTCGTATGAAGGGAAATTACTTTTTAATGAAAAATACGGGGTTTTGACAATCAGATGCAAGATCAAGACAAGCGCAAATAGATGACTATTAAGTGGATTAAAGACAATGTATTACTTACCTTTAGTAAGATGAGGAAGACCTTGCTCTCAACATAAGAGAAGGAAGCTACAACTATTGGGATAGCAGCTACGACTATCGAGTGAGTAAGAAAAGGAACTAGAGCTCACTCCTCAAGTCGAACTCAGAGGGGCGGGCTAACTATCACGAAGAGTACAAGAAGCTGGCATTAGTTCCTTCACTCGAGACAGTTGAGTTCGTTTATGAAATTAGGAAAGTCAGGGTCCGAAGGAGCGCTTCAATCAAGAATTTTCAATCTTTTCATTTCCTTCTTCTCCTCTCCTCTGGCCCTGGCCTAGGAGTAGGAGCTCGGGTCGGGCATGCCCTTGATTCTTGCCGCTCATGCCTTTTGCTTGCTTAGTTTAGCTAATCCGCTAATCGTGAATCCCTTGCTGGCTTTGTTCCAGTTCATCTTTCTTCTTCTTTTGTTGTTAAGCGAGGGGGTTAATTAAAAGCTTTCTCTATTTTTTTAAATAAGAAATATGTGTCCCTCCCCTCTTCTCTGTTGAGTTCATCTCGTAGAGGGGGGCTATAGTTCAATAGTATGGGCATTTCTCCTTAGTTGAGGGAGGGCGTGTTAAAGCGGGGGTATAAGCTCCCACAAGGATTGATAATAAGCATCAATCCGGCCTTCTGAGGAGATCAAAGGAAGAATCTATTTTGATATTATCTGTATTCCCACCTCCAGCTCGGTCATTGGCTGTCCTCCTCAATCGATTGGACTATGGCGAATCGCTCGTGTATGGGTCTTTGGGAAAGTGTAAGACACTATTGCTCGCAACTGGTCTTGATCGGTCTGTCGGTCCAACAAAGAAGTAAACTCTAGTTCTTTCTCCTGTCCGGTCGGAAACTGGTATTAAGTTTATGGTGTAAGGGTCGGCAGCAAGCATAGGCGCTTCGGTCTCAATTAGTGCGGTTGATTCTCTTCCTTTATAAAGACTTGCCCCCGGCCTTGTCAGCTCATCAGTAAGGGTCGAGCGGTCTTCTTTTCTGTCTGATGGTAATGCGAATCTCGAATCTCTTTATGCTAGCGAATCTATTGCAATTGGTCTATGGCAAAGGGTCATCTGTCCAATAATCAGTCGGAATCAGTCCACGAATGAGTTTCTTCTTTTAAATAGATGCCCTTCCCGCTTTTCTTTCTTCTGTCAGTCGTTCCAATTGGTCCCTTTAATAGTAAGCCTATAGAGGCCTCTATCTCGAATTTCTCGCTTTAATCGGTCGCAACTCTTGCATCTGTAAATTGGAAACGATCTCTTGCTTGTTGGCTTGCGGTCTGTCCATTCCAGTGGTTCAGGACTCGGGCTATAAGGCCTCTTTTCGATAGTTAAAAGGCCTCTTCAATCTATCTGATGTAGGAGGAGTTCATCTCTTCGATCTCTTTCTTTCTTTCCGGGGTGAAGGAGCTAGCTAAACCAGTTCCAGAGTTCATGAGTGAATTGCAATCAAATCAATGTAAGCTGATGGCCTGTTCAAGTATCATATAATTACATTGAAATTTACGTGGGGGGATAAGATGAAAGACATATGGTGCAAGTACTCCTTGTATTATAATCTCCCCCTGGAAGAGCTTAGCTACTTTACTAACTTGTTCCATTAGCGTAGAGTTTAAAACATATAAAGTGTATCCCCCAATAGAGTCTTAAATTATTACCTCTATCGTTGGCTACTTATACTATAAAGAAATCGATTCCCTTCCTTTAAAGAGATAGATCCTCCTTTCCTAAGGACTCTTCTTAGGGAGTAGGAAGTGTCTGCAAGCCTAGTCCTTTGAGCTCGGACTCCAACAAGAGTTCGAGCATTAGAAGCAGAGGTAGGACTAGTCTGGGTATGAATCCTTTCCTAGAGTGAGTCCTTCTGTAAGTAGAAGGCAGCCATCTAAGGGATGCAACTAGTCCGTATGCAAAGCATCCTGTAATAGTCCCCTTCTTTAATAGGAACTTCCCTATAAATCCTATAAACAGAAGCAAATGAAGATCTAGAGCGAGTCTTCCTTGATGAGCCTAAGGAGATAGAAGGAGCAAGGCTCTAATCCCCATTTTACCTATTGATTAGAGCTAGGAATCCTAGAAGCTAAAAGAGTCAAGCAAGGAAGCCTACTTGTTCCCGCGGGTTCCTTTAGGAGACTAGCTTTACACGGGCTGCAGACTAGCTTTTTTTTGAGAATTCCTTTAGTAAGTTCAGGTCTTTCTGAAAGCCAGTTCCTGAGTTCATGACTTCAGAAGTGAAGCAAGGAAAGCGGCTAGAAAGACAAAGAGCTAATGATGACTAGCCTTAACAGGCGCTAGCGAGTCCCAAGGTTCGTTCATTAGTAAGTTGTCGAAAGGTATTTCGTAGCCCTTTCATTTTATTTAATAGAATGGTAAGCCGGGTCAAGCAAGTACTTTTTCTATTAGCGGTGATAGCCTGTTTAGATAAGTTAAGTTAGATAAGTTAAGATAGATAAAGTGAAAGACTCTTTCGGGTGTAAGACCTAGCCTTGTGAGTAGAAAGAGAAAACCACTTCTTTTCCGGGAAGCGCTAGTTAAAGTGAAGGAAGTTAGGGTGCGACACAACGAGAATGTCTTGTTCTAGGCGCTTGGGCGAGTAGCGGTAAGTGAAGGAAGTTAAGGAAGTCAAAAAGTGCAAGTGGTTGATTGACAAACTATTCTGGTAAGCACAGGTTCTTATTGTTCCTAAAGCTCTGGACCTCGAAGCCCCCTATCACGTAAGGCGTTTGATCAGGCGCCTACTCCTCGAACTTCCATTTCAATGTGTCTTTCCCAAAATCTTTTGTATGCCTTTTCCTGGTAAGAAGTAATGGGAAAGTAGATAGGGAAATCTAGGGTCCCCTATGTTGAAGAAAGGGGCATATGCTTCCCTCTAAACCGGTCTTTCATAGATAAGGGTATAGTCTCATAGGTATGAGGCACGAACGTTTTCACAGTTAGTAGTTTCTCAAATCCCGAGAAAGGGTGGTGGATGGGAATAGATAAGTAAGCATGCGAGTACATTGTTTCAGACGCCGAATACGTTAAATCACCCACCGAAGACGCATAATAATAATCCGATGAATCATACATAGCATAGGGATGAATCATTCCTAAGAACCAGAGTCTAGGGCTGCTCTTTCCCAATCCGAACCAGCGGAATAGGCCTCTTCCGGTCCGGGTCGGAAGGCTTCCTTCCAGTGGTTGCTCCGGCTAGAGATATAGTCGTAGAGACGACTAAAGATATAGTTCAGTCCCCTTGATCTTGTCTTTTCCCCTTGATTTTCTCTTTCCCGATGAAAGAAGTGTGAGCCATAGAAGGCGTATATACAGATACAGATAGGGCTCTTTCTCGAGTTTCTTCCCTTGATTTAGTGAAGGAGATGGCTAGGAGAAGGCTCTGTCTCTAGTGAATTCCCGTAGTGCGTGTCTGCCCAGATGTGAGTTACCTACCTCAGTCGAGAGAGAGATCCCGCTATTGATTATGAATTCCAAGGAACTCCAAGAGAAGAGCAAAAGGTAAAGTACTGACTATAGTCCTCAAAGCAAGAGCGGAATTCGACATACCTTGCTTGAACTTTCATTCACTATCAGGCTAGAAAAGGCCAGCAGCATAAAGAAAGGAAGAAGGAGAAGGACTTCTTTTTCTTTGGACACAGGGACTAGAAAGAAAGCACAAAGAAGGAAAAGGTATGTAGGTCTTTTTCTTGGGTTTCATAATTATCTTATATGAGGGTCAGGGCTTGAAGCGGGGTAGTTGAATAGGAATCCGGCTAATAAGCTTGAGTTCAGATAGTCAGGTGAGAATCCAATCCTTTTTGCGTTCTCGATGGAGTTGGTCTTCTTTGCACCTTAGTACAAGTAAAGCTCTGACTACAAGAATGCAAATGCATTGGATGCAAACTCATCACTTAAATCCCCAGAGATGGCAATCTCACTTCAGAGAAAGTCTGATGTGCTATTTGACTGATCCTTAAGACTAGGATTTCGGATTCTCTTAGAACAAGGGCGCCCAATGAGCCAGAAAGAAGAGCTCATTCTTTAGCTAGCGCGGCAGGTAACCTACTGCTGCTAAGATTCATTCCACGCTTTAGGAAGAAGGAAGATCTCACATAAGCTGACTCGAAAGTAGAGTGAGGATTTATTTCACATTTCTCCAGATCGTCATCAAAATGGTGAACAAGGACTTCAGTTCACGCATCTGCCCTAGGACTTTGCCAAATCCCGATCCTAAATAGTGGGTCAAACTACCGGAGGAGCACGGCCTTGGTGGCGACGATTTGAGGTGCGGCCGTCTTACCTTTAACTACGAAACCTTTGATTCTCCCGATTGCCATCACCTGCACGGATGCCTTCCCTTCCCGCTTTGCATCTCTTTGAATCTGAATCATATCTTGATTGAGAGTGATTCAAAAGTCTTAGTTGACATTCTGGTGCGTCAAGATAGATCCTCTTGGAGCATTTGGTATTGGTGGAATCGTATTTATGAGAAGATGCAGGGAATTCAAGTAATTTTCCAGCACTCCTTTAGAGAATGTAACTCGGTTGCAGATGGATTGGCAAACCTAGCATGCCAACACAGAACTAATAAATCCTTTTTTTTTATCGTAATGACTTGCCTCGTGAGATTAAAGCTAAGCTTCTTCTGGATAAATCTGGGATCTTCAACATCAGAGAGTGAGAGTTTATGTATTTTGGGGTTGGGAATTCTAATTGTAATGTCCAGACAGATAGAGGCGCCTATAGCCTTGCCTCTGGCTTTGCCTCCTTATTCACTACGGGTGAATCTCTTCGATCCGGAACCGTTCAGGCTTTGCTGCTGCTAGCTCCGCCACTGGGCTGACTTAAACTACTGCCATAGTTCTATCTCTATCCGGGTCCTCACCCTCCACCGGAACTCCTGCGGGTTAGAGAGATGGAACTACTGAAGCTGCTCCCTCTGCTTTTGGAACTGTAAAAGGGTTGGGGGGCAATCACTTTTTAGATCATGGCTTGTAATCCTGGAGCCTTTCCCTTTACAACCGAGCTTGCCTAAGGACGGCGTAGAAGAGAAAAAGTCTAGGATTGAGATCTGAGCAGGAATTTTTCCCAGGTGAGTGGCTACGTTTTAGGGTGGTAATTGGTTGCTTGGTCGAGCAGCTGCCCTTGGCAAGGAAGGAAAGGTGTTCCATAGCATCTGGGGCCGAGGCCCTGTTCTGGTTACTATAGTGTAGCACCTTTATTTTCAGGGCTTACTTCGGAGAGTACCGCTGCTATTGTTTGAGTATAATCCTGGCATCTTTCTACAATCGTCTTTGTGGCTCCTGTTGCTGCAGAGCCTCTGTGCTGTTGGTTTTACCCTGCCCGGTAACGGGTCCTTGAACATTCTCAGGTTCCGATTGTCGACAAAAAAACCAGCTAAGTGATTTTTTCCTTCCTTCAGCAATCTACCAATGGAACAATCTTTGAAGAAGAGAGGGGTCAATACCCAGAAAAAAAGGGTGAACTCATTAGGTAAGCCTCGGTTGTTCCTAGCTTTAGTGGGCTACGAGGACAGTAAGCATCATCGGCGGTTGAAGAACCCGAATCAGAGGGATCAGAGTCAGAGGCAAGCGAGGACTCAGCAGTAGGGGCTTTCGCAGTAGCAGTGCCATGAGTATGAAGCGCCCGCTAAGGAACAGATACTTAAGTGGTAGGAGGGAGTCTTCCCTTGAGTCTTCCATTCATGCCTTCATGGATGGCTTGGCTACCTATGAGGTATGGCTTGAAAGCGGTTTTCTACTATAGGAAAATGACAATACAATAGAGATTTCTGGACAAACTAGCGAGGAGTTGACTCCCAGGAAGGGAACAAACAGCAACAGACTTCGCTTCGGTCCCTACTGCTTGAAGTTCAATCCCCTCAACAACAGGAAGTTTCACCTCCCGAACCTCCCGCGGGTATAGGATTAGGATTAGATCGTACACCCGCAAACAATACTGCCATGGGTGGCTACCTGCTTTCCTTTCTTTATTGAGGAAGCTCGCCGGAGATCTATTCCTCTTCCTCTGCCTCAGCAGGATCTGGGGTTCCCTCCGCTTGTCTTGGTCCTTAAGTGGAAATTAGGTCCACAATATTCATTCCCTGGTTACACCTCTGATTCTTCTGATTCAGAGTTAGCGCCGATCCTTATCTAATAAGTAAATCCCAAAAAACCCAATTCTAGGGCTACCAATTGCCGTTTCAGTTTCCTCTGGTCTCGTACCGGGTGAGATAGCTTGAACAGCGGTTTTCTTTGTCGGGTATTCCGCCATGCTTTAGTCCTCTTAGCCCTCTACAGAGTCATCCTCCTAGGCTAGGCTTCGATCATCCGCAACAAAAGAAGAGACGAAATCCATGCCTGAGCCTGAAACTACATGGAACAAAGACTGCTCTAGGCTGAGATTTGATTTTCCTCGCCTCCCTTATAGAAGAGTAAGCTTCTGCCCATCTTCCTTCTTTTAAGAAAGAAAGAAATAGAGTAAGGTCTTTACCGATCTATTCTATGAACAGTCTTTCTTCGGGAAGGCATATAAGGAAGAAAGACTGTAGTTAGCTCGAAACCTTGCAACCGGGAAAGCAGGAAAGGCTGCTAGGGGAAAGAGAACTACAATCAGTCTACTCAGTCCCAGTACTCCTTCTCGATAAGTAAGGTAGGGGTGCTGTTTAGTTCCAGTAATCGAGCGTTGCTCTTTGTTGGCTATTCATAGATCTGGAGTTAGATTCTATTGCTGATTTAGCTGCCTTCTTTCAGAACCTTAGTAGCGAGTATCTTGTAAGGGGAGCAGGCGGTCTGGTCTGATGGAGCTGATTAGATCCACAACCGAGATGGAGCCACCCCTGGAACCCAGGAGCAAAGCTATCCCCCTTCTTGGGACCCTGAGCTCTACTCTATTTCCGAACTCGAACTCATCTAAAAATCAACGTCACTAAAGCAAGCAACCGGCGACTAGGAGGCCTTCGTTTTGCTATTTAAATGAGGCTATTGCCCTCTTTCTGCCTCTTTTGAAGGAAGAAAACAAGGACACGAGATTCAGGCCTTGTGGTACTGCTCTTTGCTCCTTCCCAGTGAACTGAACAAACCGTACCTAGATTGATTAAAGAGTACCGAGATGTGAGCCTACGGTCTCCCTTCCTGCTCCAGTCAATCAGAAAGAAAAAGAAGGAGATTCTTAGTCTCTCGTTTCAGGTTTGGCTTGACTCTGTTCGCTGAGCTCTTCGCCTTGCCTTTGTTGGATGGGGATTGGTTACATGTCCTGTTCATTCTGCTTTAGCGCGCTATGGTGAGTCCACTACTGAGTGAGCAGCCAGTGAGACTCCGAGAAATTCAAGAGGGCTAAAGCATCCCTATACGAGTACGAGTTTTCTTCTTTGCTCATCAAAGGCAGGAATTTGATTGGATAAAGCGTAAACTCTGGAGGCGTAACGTAACCGCCGAGGGTTAGATTCTCCGCAACTAAACTAAAGAGGTTTGCAAGGTAAAAACAAAGGTCTGGTTTAGACTACAAAGAAAATCGAGCCTATCTAACTTACTGTTAGCTAGCTTTGCCACAGCAGTACTCCTACTTCCAGATCCAGAAAGGATTTTAAACATCAAAATTATAGTTATATAGTGCGATGAGGTTAAAGTAAAAAAAGGCCACCCCCTGGTTGTAACTTGTACTTATTCAATTTTCATGCAATTGACTTTTCTTTTAAGCTGTTTTTCTGACTTCTGTTGTTTTGTTGTGTTTAAGTCCTCTTCAGTGAGGCAGAGTGGAATCCATTTTAGGGACCCTTGCTTCTCTACAAGCTTGATTAGAAGTTAGATTGAGGTCGTGGTGCAATTAATTGAACATCTGAGCTGAGGTCGCCCAATCTCAATTCAAGGGAATTTGGTCCTTAGTCTTGCATATAATCCAGTACACTCGAGTCCACTGTGACTCTGGCACGCCCGCACTCATAAACTGATCCAAAGACTAGGAACAGAAACCCAATTGAAAAATCAAACAATCAGTGAGAATAGAATTCGAGCCTTACCAGTGCATCGGCATTGATCGCAG
>ERZ825896.1233-NODE-1233-length-29652-cov-7.518397_pt1 | contig 29652 bp, 29 predicted proteins | sample MGYA00519858_ERZ825896 | MGnify/ENA primary metagenome ERZ825896 (study PRJEB31778, sample SAMEA3449214) | human gut metagenome | biome: human gut; feature: human-associated habitat; material: faeces | place: United Kingdom | collected 2010/2012 ...
TATTATTATACGCTATTTCTCGTCAAAAATCAACCATTTGTTGTGACAGAGCCTTATTTTAAAAAACATTATAAATGAAAAATATTTTAATTTAGATGAACAAAATTCAAATATAATTATTGAATTTTATTTGGATTTAATTAGATTGAATCTTATGCGTATTAAACAGGAGGGATATATTCACATCAGATATACAATGCATGATGATTTACCTATGAATGTGGAAAAAAATAAGTTTTTTGATATAGTTGAATGGATAAAATTTTCAAAAAAAATGTATCAAACAATACCTAATCAAATAAAACAAGATTTTATTAACGAACTATATAAAAAGAGTTTATATGAAATCGAAACTGAAAATTATTATGTGCAATTCTGTAGAGAATGCATCAGTGAATTACTTATAATTGAAATTGATGGTATATTTTTAGAAAAGAATGAATATAACGAATTTTTCGATATATTTGGTTCAGTAATTGAGAATGAATTTTTCAATGAAATTTATATTCAGCGGATAGGTGAAAACTTTATTTCTCTTACTAAATTTGATGCAAAAAAAATAGTAAATCAACTTAGTGAAAAGAATTGTACTTACCTATTTATTTATATAATTTCATATTACTCAATTAATAAACTTACAAATTGGAAATTTATTAATGTAAAATTATTGGAAAACCTATGGGAAAGACATATTAGTTTGCAAAATAATGCTACAGAAATTATAGAACAGATGAGAAAATCAAATATTGGGCATAAATTTACAAAGGAAATGTATTTTAAATTAGTTGAGTATATTAATTCGAATGTTAGTGACGAGTTATATAATAAAGTGAATAATGAAAAGATATTTGATGTATTTTATATTTGGATTATAAAAACTTGTGTTACCAATCAAAATAGTTTGGTATTACCATGGATTAAAAATTTAGAGATTGATGTTCAAATAGAAATATTTAACAAATTGGCTGAACATGATGAATTAATGGAAAATGAAAATGTATATAATTGGATAGAATCTATGCGCTATGAATCTTTTTCCAATTTATATCCTATTCCAAAAAATTTAACAATAACACTTAGAACTCTTTTTTTAACAAATATATGTATTAAATCTATTTTGAAGTATGTACATGAAAAAGGTTGCTTATATCAATCTGCTTTTGGTGCATATTTGCTAGTTAAAATGTATGAAACACCTTGTGAAAATCAGGATGAAGTGAAAGAGATTGTAAAAGGTGCATTTATCAATAGTAACCAAGAAATAGATGATTATGTTAAGATGATTAAACAAGAATGTTATGCATGTAGGAGCAAATTAAATTATGTTCCAAAAGAAAAAATGAAAGAGTATTTGCTGAACATTTTATAAATAATCACAAATTATATCTATTGGTGTAGTTTTGACATTATTTTTAAAAAGTTGACTTGGTAAGAAAATAGAGTCATACATCATTATACAATGTAACAGATGAATCATAGTATAATTAGTAGAGTAGAGTCGAAAAGTAGGAAGTAAATAAAAGAAAAGTCTTGGTAATAGATAAATGATAGCTTTATAAAGCTATGAATAGAAAACAATGTGCACTAAAAATAGTGAAAAATCACTATTTTTTAAAAATTTCAATTTTTAAATTTTTGCTTTCAACGACGCATCAAGGTGTAGGTTGATTCATGCAATGATAGTGAAGAATCCATTCTTTGCTCCATTGCGTAAATGCATCTTGTGTAAGCCGTAAGTATTTAATACTGCATTGTTGATTTTTTCATTGCAGGTACGATCTTTGTATATAGATTTCCATTTAGGTGAACCATAGGAAATAGGCCCTTTAAATCTAGGCTCATTATCTTTGTCCTTAACATAAACAACTCTTCCATAGTCAGAAGTAGAGCATGTTTGTGCAAAAGGACAGGAATCAATAAGGTCAGTTTTCAAAGGACAGCGGTATTTCTTTCTGTAACGAGTATGGTCATATCCATCATAAGTCATGGTGTGATTGCAACTGCAGACGGGTATACCATCCGAATTGATAGATTCACCGGTTTTAGATTCCATCGATTTTCCTCGTTTATTATGATCAATCAAAGAAATGATATTCTTCTCTTGAAAAAACTAATAAATTGAGTTATTGTCAGAAGCGGAGTCTAGACACATGTATTTAGGTTTCAGATCCGGGTTGATATCCAGTATCTGATCCGTAGCCGAAACACGGGTCAAAGCATCATTTCGAGATGCTTTCTCCAAAGCGATAAAAACAGGCAGATCAATGTGTAGAGACGGGTTGTGAAAAGAGATATTGTAGAAAGTGAAGCCGAAAAAATACTGAGCAAGATCACTGTCCCAACCTATATCCGCATCCGGTGCAGAGAAACGATAGTTATTGTCAGGATTAAGAGCATCTTGAATTTTATGTCCATATCAGGAAGCGTGGATATGAAGGCATGAGCCATCACCAGAAAGAGTCGAATTGGCAGGTTCGATCAGGCCCATATCAAGAGAAGGAATAACGGCAATAGTGTTAAAAAGGGATTGTAAAGTTTATAACAAGCGGTCTCTATCGAACGCTGTACCGTTTCTGTATTTATCACAAATAGAAGAAGTGTCACCTTTGACAGGCTTATTTTTAAATTTTTTCTTAGTAATGAAAGATTGAGGACAATTAAAAGAGCCAATGAGATATTGAAGCAAAGAATCATTGACAAGATCATCACACCAAAGTTTGATAGAAGAATACTTAAGATGATTCATCAAGACGAAAGAACGAACTAAAACAGCAGGATCAATAGCAGGTCTGCCTGTATGAGAATAAAGAGGAAACAAGATATTGGAAGCAAGAGAAATATCAAGTTTGCGCAATTTAGCTAAAGCAGGACGATATTTAGATTTAAGAAGTTTTAACTGGGAAACATCAAGATGAGACTTGTGTATAGCCAAGAAATCGCGATACTCCCAAATAGTAGAAATATGGTTAAGCATAGAGCTGACCTCCCTTCACCTTTTTAGAATACGAGCGGAGCGAGCCGAAAAAAGTGAGAAAAAGTCAAGAAAAAAAGGCAAAAAAGTGGAGGGAAATAAAAAAGAAGCTAATAAAAAAGAGCACTGTTTATCAGCTTCGAGAGTTTTCGACAGTACTCTTATTTATAAAGGGGTTTATTATATCTCCTGTTAAGTACGGGTTATTTTACTTTTGCTTATATAAAATTGATTGTTTCTTAATTTAAATAATGTATATAGTTTCATAGTATAAATAAAATGAGATATAATTTTGAGAGGTAGTAGATATGCAAGATTATGAAATGAAAAAGGTATCGATTAATTCATTATTATTGTCAAATAATAATCCAAGGTTGGATGCTTCATTTGAAGAATATGAGGCTATGTTAAAAATGATTGGTAATCAGAAAGACAAATTGTGTGTGTTGGCTTCAGATATTGCAGAACATGGGTTAAATCCATTAGAAATAATTGGTGTCTATCCTTCAGACTTATATGATGGATTATATGTTGTCGGTGAAGGTAATAGAAGAGTAACTGCTTTGAAATTACTCAATAATCCAAGTATTTTGCAAGATATTAATCATTCATTATTTAGTAAATTTAAAAAAATATCCAATAACAACATAGTTGATTTCAATATTGATGTCGCAGTTTTTAAAAATGAAAAGGAAATGCAACATTGGATTGAAATACGACATAAAGGAGAACAGAAAGGGAAAGGCTTATCTAAATGGGATTCTTTACAAAAGGCACGATATAATAAAAGGTTGAGTGGGTCAGATATTTTAATTGATTTTTTCGATTGGATGGAAAAAGAAAATATATTAACAAGAGCTGAAATAAATAGTGTAACAAAAACTAATTTTGAAAGAATATTGCGTCCACATTATTTACCTTTTTTAAAGATTAATCGTAATAAAAATTATTGGATTTCCCCTTCGGATATAGAAATTTTCAAAGTACGGATGAGGGCTGTACAGAAAAACTTAAGCGGTAAAAATGTTGGGGAGGTATATGATAATGCTAAAATCGCTTCCTTTTATGATAAGATATCTTTTGAGTTATATGGTGAATCTTGTGAAGCTATAATGAATAAGGAATTAGAAGATATTAAATCAAATAAAAATGATAATGAAGCTACTACCTTTGTTGAGGAAACTATATTTAGTACAGAAGAAAATGATTTAGAAAATCAATCTCAAAAATCAAATAAAACGAGAAGAAATAAAAAGAAAGATTTATTTGAGGGATGTCAAACAATTATTCCATACAAATATAATATCCGTTCTAGTAATATGCGTATAAATCAAATTATAAGAGAATTGAAAGCTTTAGATGTTGATTTATATCCCAATGCATGTGGTACATTACTTAGAACTTTATTTGAATTATCTGCAAAATATTATATGGAACAATTAGACGGTCAGGAGCATACTGAAGATGAATTTCAACGTGTAATAAAAGATGCAGCAAATAAGCTTCGGAATAGTAATGATATTGATAACAGTCAACACTCTGCAATATGCAAAGATATTGACAATTTAAGAAAGATTTTTAATGGATACATGCATAATACTGATGTATTTCCTAGTAGTGAGGGCTTGAAAAATTATTTTAAAAGTCATCATAAGTTTATTGAAGCTTGCTTACAAAAATAATAATAATGATTTTAAAAAGTAAAAGGAGTAATGCATATGGATGAGATATCAGCAAAACAATATGGATATGAATCAAATAAAGAGGTTAAGTTTAGAAAATATAATGGTATATATATTAAAAATTTCCGATCACTTAAAAACTGTTATATTAAATTAGGTAGTAATTTAACTGTTTTATCAGGCAAGAATGGTACAATGAAATCCGCATTACTTGGATTAATAGCGCATCCATTTAATTCTCCAAATGATGCTAAAGATTTAGTTGGAACACCATTAAAAACTACAATTAGTAATGTTTTTAAAATGAGTAAAATTTTTGATAATCAAAAATATGAATATTATCTAGATTTAGTAGACATTGATGGAAATCCCATTCATGAATATGTTTCAATGTATTATGTAAAGAACATATTAACAAAAGAGCCTGAACGTTTACGTGTTGTTGTTGGCAGAAAAAGAGGCAAAGGGGATGGAAATTTTAATCTAAATACTGCATATATTAATTTTAAGCGTCTATTTCCTATTATTGATACAGATTCTGTAGAAAAAACAGAAAATAATATGTTGCAAGAAGATAAGGATTTTATCAAAAATGCTTATTTAAAGATTTTTCAGAAAACAGATTATGATAATGCAACTTTAGTTAGTGATGACATGAATAAAGAAACATTTGCACCGTCAAATTCTAATTATAACTTTGAGGCTATTTCCTCTGGTGAAGATAATTTAGGACACATTTTATTAAAAATGTTGGCTTTTAAAAATTATTGTCAAGGGAGAGACTCTTTACAAGGAGTATTTTGCATTGATGAAGTTGAAGCTAGTTTACATCCAATTGCGCAAGATAATTTGATTGATTTTTTATTAGACTTTTCTAAAAAATATAATATTCAAATTGTTGTTACTACACATTCTTTATCACTTATTAATCATGTTATTGAAAAACAAAATTTGATGAACAATGGAAAAGATAAAATTTGTTTAAATATGATAAGTACGAGATTTACAGATAATGGAGCATATAATATAATAACAAATCCTGATTACAATCAAGCGTATACTGAACTGACTCTAAAAGGCAAAAGTTCAAGTGCTAGAGAAAAGATTTTTGTGATTTTAGAAGATGATGTGGAGAAACAATTGTTTAATTTAGTTATTCGAAAACGTGAAGCAAAGAAATATATGAAAAGGATTAGTAATCTAACAAATTTTTCAAAAGGGAATTCGTTTACTTTTCTATCAAAATTAGCGAAAAATGCTGAGGAACTATTAAAAAATGCAATTATAATTTTTGATGCAGATGTTAAAGAAAATTTGGATAACTATAGAACAAGTGTATATAAAATGCCGAGTTTATACGGATTGTGTTTAGAAGCTGAAATTATTAAGTATATTGTTGAATTGCCAGGAGATGCAAATTTGTTTAGAGAATGTAATAAAGAAAAACAGTCTTTTATAAATGATTTTGCACAAAAAGATATTACAAATTTTGAAATTAGTTTTTTGGAACGTAATAGTAAAAGGTGTAAAAATTGGAAAGATTCGGATAAAAATTTTTTAAAATATGTTCGAATTTATGTAAAGGAAAACAGAAATATATTTGATCCGTTTGAGAAGAGTATTTATAAAGATATTAATGAAAAATTTCATACAAAGATAATTGATACAATTTAACGAAAGGAGTAGTGATTGATATGATATCTAAATCGCCATTAAGATACCCAGGAGGAAAAGTCAAACTATATCCTTTTATGGAACAACTTATTAGACAAAATACAGTTGATCCTCCCATATATGTTGAACCCTTTGCAGGAGGTGCGGGTTTGGCTTTAGAATTATTGTTTAATGGGAATGTTGAACGCATAATGATTAATGATTTAGATCCAGCAATTTATAGTTTTTGGTATTCCATTACTAATGAAGAGACATTTTATTTATTCATTAATAGGGTGAACGAAGTAGATATTAATATTAATGAATGGAAAATTCAAAAAGATATATATATGCATCAGGATATACATAATAAACTTGAACTAGGATTTGCAACATTTTTTTTAAATCGTTGTAATCGCTCAGGTATTTTAAAAGCGGGACCAATAGGTGGTCAAAAACAAAATGGTAATTATAGAATAGATTGTAGGTTTAATAAAGACAGATTGATTCCATTGTTAAGAAAAATATATGATAATAGAAATAGAATAGATGTAACAAATTTAAATGCAGAGGAATTTATAGAATATATTGATATGAACTATGATAATTTATTTATATATTTAGATCCGCCATATGTTGATAAAGGGTATCAACTTTATAAAAATTCTTTTACTAAAGAAGATCATGTATCACTTAGTAAAAAAATTAAAAAATTAAAAAATAAATGGTTTGTAACTTATGATAATACGGATTTAATTAAAGAGTTATATAGCGATTGTAAAACTGAAATATTTAATATACAATATAGTGCAGGTTCAAAGAGAGTTGAAAATGAAATTGCGGTTTATTCTGATTCCATAGATAATATTTTGGTTCCATAAATTTTATTAATTAAAAGATGTGTATTATTTTTTATTATTGAGCAAGTCGTATAAAGAATAGGTTCAATGTGAATTAATGTTGAATTATTTAAATTTGAAGTAAATAAAAAAATTATGTACTTGAAAAAAAGAGGACGTGTGATGTCCTTTTTAATATGCTGTTTATTTAAAGGAAGGATGATGTTTTATGAAAATAGCAGTTGCAGGAACAGGATATGTAGGTTTGAGTATTGCTTGTTTATTATCTCAACATAATGAGGTAAAGGCAGTGGATATTATTAAGGAGAAGGTTGATTTAATTAATGCTAGAAAATCTCCTATTCAGGATGATTATATTGAGAAGTATTTAGCTGAAAAGGATTTGAATTTAGAAGCAACATTAGATGCGGAGTATGCTTACTCTGATGCCGATTTTGTAGTAATTGCTGCACCTACAAATTATGATAGTAAGAAGAATTTCTTTGATACAAGTGCAGTAGAGAGTGTTATTGAACTTGTATTGAAGTATAATCCTTCAGCTATTATGGTTATTAAGTCAACAATTCCAGTTGGATATACGGAAAGTGTAAGAAAGAAATTTAATACTAAAAATATTATTTTTAGTCCAGAGTTTTTAAGAGAGTCTAAGGCATTATATGATAACTTATATCCTTCAAGAATTATTGTAAGTACTGATGAGAATGATGAAAAGCTAGTTAAGGCAAGCCATACTTTTGCTTCTTTATTACAAGAAGGAGCTATTAAAGAGAATATTGATACTTTATTTATGGGATTTACGGAAGCAGAGGCAGTTAAGTTATTCGCTAATACGTATTTAGCTTTGCGTGTATCTTACTTTAATGAATTAGATACATATGCTGAAATGAAAGGATTAAATACAAAAGATATTATTGAGGGTGTATGTTTAGATCCTAGAATTGGATCTCACTACAACAACCCTTCATTTGGTTATGGTGGTTATTGTTTACCTAAAGATACTAAACAATTATTGGCTAACTATCAGGATGTGCCTGAAAACTTAATTGAAGCGATTGTTGAATCAAATAGAACTCGTAAAGACTTTATTGCGGATCGAGTATTGAATATGGCTGGATACTATGGATATGAGGATAATAATACGTATTCAGAAAGCGAAGAGCATGAAGTAGTTATTGGTGTTTATCGTTTAACTATGAAATCAAATAGTGATAACTTTAGACAGAGTTCTATTCAGGGTGTTATGAAGCGTATTAAGGCTAAGGGTGCTAAAGTGATTATTTATGAACCTACATTAAAGGATGGAGAAACATTCTTTGGTAGTAAAGTAGTTAATGATTTAGATGAATTTAAAGCTTTGAGTCAAGCAATTATCGCAAATCGTTATGATAATTGTTTAGATGATGTACAAGATAAAGTATATACTCGTGATTTGTTTAGAAGGGATTAATTAGTTTGTTAAATGAAAGCTAAAATAAATTTTTAGCTTTTTTTATGCTGAATTAGTGAATTTATGCTATATTTATAGAGTATGTTTTATTGTGAGAAAGGGAGGCTTTTATGGTAAACAGTAGAATGGATCGTACACAGAGTGAAGTACGTGAAATGGAAGAGATTGATTTATTAGAATTATTTAGGGCTATATTAAAACATATTAAGTTGATTATTGTTTTATGTATATTGTTTGGTGTTGGTGGTTTCTTTGGAACAAAGTTATTAATTGCTCCAACGTATACGGCTAGTACATCAATTTATTTAACGCCACAGATTAGTGAGAGTGGTTCTTTGGATTATAATTCGCAGATGGCCAATAGTAAGTTGGTTACGAATGCAGTGAATTTATTAACGCAGAATAACATTATGTCTGAGGTAGCCAAGGATGTTGGATTAGAAAGTGCTGATAGTGTTAAAAAGCTTGTTAGTGTAACGAATGAATCAAATACAGAGATCATTACAATTTCAGCTACGACTAAAGATCCTAAATTATCTAAGGATATCGCAAATGATACAGTAAGTACTTTTATTCGTACAATGCAGAAGAATTTGAATGTTCGTAATATTGAGGTTGTTGATAAGGCTAAATTGTCTTATATTCCTAGTGGACCGAATGTGAAGAAGAATACATTATTAGCGACTATGGTTGGTTTTGTCTTAGGTTGTGGCTATGCAGTATTGAAGTTCTTATTGGATAATCGTTTGCGTACGAAGGAAGAGGCAGAAAAGTATTTGGGTATTCCAGTATTCTGCGAGATTCCTGAACTATAATGGCTAAGTATATTGATTTGCATTCTCATATTGCTTGGGGTATTGATGATGGTATGCCTTGTGTTGAGGATGCAGTGAGTTCATTAGAATCGGCTAAGAAGGATGGTATTGTAGGTATTTGTAGTACACCTCATTTTATTCCTGGTCAATTAGATGTTCATATCTATAATGAAATGGTGACTCGTCAATTGGAATTAAGAAAGATGAGTCCTATCCCTATCTATTTTGGTGGGGAAGTCATGATGAATAGTGAATTCATTGAAGGATTAGAATTAGATTTATATCCAACATTAAATAGTTCACGTTATATGCTTGTAGAATATAATGTTCTTCGTGATATTCATTCGATTGATTATAGAGATGAATGTTTATATGAATTGAAGATGAAGGGATTTGTTCCAGTACTGGCTCATATTGAAAGATATTTCCATGATGGATTAGATTATGACATTATTGATCATTGGGTAGATATGGGTTGTATACTACAATTGAATCGTACTTCGATTCTTGGTGTAAATGGAAAGAAAATACAAGCCAATGCATTAGAATTATTAGACAATGGGTATTGTGATGTAATTTGTACAGATACGCATAGAGCGAGTGGAAATCGAATCGAACAATTGAGTGATGTATATTCAGTTGTTTCAAAGCGTATTGGTTCTGAGAATGCGGATATCTTATTTTATGAGAATCCCAAGTTATTATTGAGTAATAAAGAGATATTAAATATTGAGGTTGAAAAGAAAAAGAAACTGTTTGGTTTCTTTGGGAGATAGAAATGGCAAGAAAGAAAAGAAATCAATTTGATGTGGATGAAATCTATCGTGGATTACGTACAAATATTGAATTTAGTCAGATGGATGATGCGATTCAAGTAATCAACGTAGTAAGTACAATACCTAATGAAGGTAAGAGTACTATAGCTTGTAATTTAGCTCGTATTATGGCAGCTAAATATAAAAATGTGTTATTAATTGACTGTGATTTAAGAAATGCTTCAGTTCATAAAACACTTCAAATTTCAAATCGTTCAGGATTAACAAATATTATTTCAGAATTTAGAGAAGGCGTAAGTATTCATTCATTTGAAGGAGTACAAGACGTACAATATGATGGAGGTTATCCTTTATCTGTCATTACTGCAGGTCATAGAGTACCAAATCCTAGTGAAGTATTAGGATCTAAAAGATTAGCTAAATTCTTAAATCAAGCTCGTCAAGAATTTGGATATATTATTATTGACTGTCCACCAGTTGCGGTAGCATCTGATGCCATTCCATTATGTAATGTAAGTGATGGAGTTTTATATGTAGTTGATGCAAAATCTTCTGATAAACGTAAAGTAAAAGCTGCCATTAATGATGTTGAAAGAAATGGTGGTCACGTCATGGGTGTAGTATTAAACAAAGTAGAATCAGCAAGTGACAGTAATTATGGTTATGGCTACGGATATGGTTATGGAGGAGAAGACAATGGTAAAAAGAAGAAAAAGAAATAGTTTTATTATCTTAGCTTTAACTCTATTATTAACTGGATGTGGCAATAGTAATTTAGACATCACTAAAAACGATATTTTAGAAGTCGCAAGAGATGATGCGAATGCCACTAAAAAAGAATGTTCAAATGTATCGATTCAAGAAGAAAAGAAATACTATACTGTAAGTTTTGATACAACTACTGGATCTTATGAATATAAGATTGGTAAAGATGGTATTATACAAGAAAGAAATTATAAAAGAAGTAGTAGTGAAGTTGTTTCTACAACTGAACCCGTAGAAGAGAAGAAGGAAGAAACGAAAACTGAAACAAAGAAAGAAGAAAAAAAAGAATCAACTTCTTTTGATGAAAATCAACAAGCAGCTATTGATGCATCTCTTGCCAATGCAGGATTAGGACAAGAGGATGTGACAGATATTGGTTGTACTTTAGATGAAGCAAGTCAACAATATACAGTTACTTTTACAATCCAAGATATTCATAACACATGTACAGTGGATGCAACTACATTTGTTGTGTTATCTTCTATTCAAGGATAATTCAAAATGATACCTTCTATATGGAAGGTATTTTATTTCATTAGAAATGTTGGTTGACTCTAAGTGTTTGGAGTTGTAAAATACAAAAGTACTTTGATAAGTTTAAAGCATTTTACTTAAGGAGATAAAATATGATTCGTTTGGAAACACATTGTCATACTAAATATTCTAAAGACAGTATGCTTCCATTCTCATTATTATATTTAAAATGTAGATTGTGTCATATCAATTGGATTGCCGTTACAGAACATAATAACATTCAAGGAGCCATTGAATTTAAGAAGTATTGTGAAAAGAAAAAAAGTAAGCTTCATGTTATAATTGGTGAAGAGATTATGACATTTGATGGCGAAGTTATTGGTTTATTTCTTAAGGAAGAAATACCAGCTGGTTTGTCTTGTGATGAAACAATTACACGAATTCAAAAACAAGGTGGTATTGTATATGTTCCTCATCCGTATGATGAGAAGCGTGCTAAGACAGTACTTAAAGAAGAGTGTATTAAAAAGAATGCATTTAGAATTGATTGTATTGAGTGCTATAATGGGCGTAACATTTCAGATACATATGAAATTAAACAAACTGAAATTGCTGATAAATATAATCTAAATTCTGTTGTGGGGTCGGATGCTCATACTGTATGGGAGATTGGCAGAAACTACATGATGGTGAATTGTATACCGGATTCACCTGAAACTTTTAAACAGGCAATTAAGTGTGCTACTTTTCATAAGAAGAAGTGCTTAAAATTTAGCCATAAAATAACCAAGTTGGTTAAGTTACTTCGAATGTTAAAGAAGGGAAACTTCAATGAAATATATAGAGTTATCAAGAAAAGATTTGGAAGAACAGTGTAATCACTGGGCTAATGAAATAAAAAAATCTTATAAACCAGATCTTATTGTATATGTAGCTAAGGCTGGGTATTTAATAGGAAAAGAAATGAAAAATGTATTTAATGTACCGTTGGTTGGTATTAGTGCGACTCGAGAAGGAAATGCATTAAAAGAAGTTGTAGGTCCTATTGTAAGTCTTATGCCTAATTTTGTTCGTAATATTTTAATTTCATTAGAATTAAAGTCAGATACACATAGCAAGAATACGGAAAGAAAAATTCACTATCATGAAGGTTTAGAGAAAATGAAATCAAACAATATTCAACGAATTCTAGTTGTGGATGATTCCGTAGATACAGGGCATTCTATGAAACAAGTAGTAGATGCCATTTCTTCTGGGTTTAATAATGTAGAAATTAAAATTGCAGGATTAAATGTATGGGATAAGAGTCGTTGTATTATCAACACGGATTTTGCTCTTTACAAAGATACAGTGATTAAAACTCCAATGTCCAAAGATTCAAAAGAATACAAAGAATTTATGAAAATTTATAATAGTGAAACTGACAATGGAACACTCTAAGAAAAGTACAATTTGTTCTTTTCTTTTTTTTTTAGTACAATATTAAGGACGTTTATATATGGAGTGAAATAGTTATGTCAAAAATAGGAACTTTAAAGATCACTATTGAATTTATATTCTATTGGATCTTAATTAATTTTTTACAAGAAATAAATGTATTACGTTTTTATGGAGAATACACAATCAAGTTGTGTGCATTATATTTTTTGATGCAGTTAGTGATTGGGCGTTATCAAGGAAAAGTATTATTAATGTATGATGAGATTCGTTTATTGATTTTAAGTCATATAGGTTTTTTCTTTGGCAGCTTTTTGATTTTTCCATTCTATTCATGGACTGTACGTAAAATATATGGATTTCTGTTATTAACTCTTGTTTTATTTGTCTTTGCAGGTTTTAATTCAAGATACACACATAAATGGTTTAGAAAGAAATATAAACATAATACTTTAATTGTGGGTGTGGGTCATACAGCTGCACAACTTGCCTTTGTTTGTAGAGGGAATAGCTATTCCTTACTAGATGTACAAGGATATGTAAACTGTAAGGCTTATGGAATTAATCAAGAACAAGTTGTTTCTAAAAAGGAAACAATTGGTTTAGAAGAGGTGGATTCATTTATTGAATCACATCATATTGATACTGTATTAATTGCGATTCCTGAATTGAAACAGAAGAATTTAAATTCTTTATTTGAATTGTTTAAGAAAAAAGTAAATGTGATTAAGTATTTACCACAAGTGAATGGCTTGGTTACGTTTGATACTAAGGTTGAAGACTTTGATGGAATCTTAATGATTTCAAATTCACGTGGTGTAAATCAGATGGGGTCTTATGTATTGAAACGTTTGATGGATATTTGTGCTGGACTATGCGGAATCTTAATTTTGATTCCATTAACTGTCTTTGTCTTTGTAAAAAATCGTAAAGAAGGAGATAAGGGGCCTATTTTCTTTACACAGAATCGTATTGGTAAGGATGGTAAAGAATTTAAGATGTATAAGTATCGAACTATGGTACTTGGTGCGGATAAGATTCTTGAAGAATTAATGGAAAAGGATGCTGCAATTCGCGAAGAATATACTGTGAATAAAAAATTGGCAAATGATCCTCGTATTACAAGTGCAGGAAAATTCTTGCGTGAAAAGAGTTTGGATGAATTTCCACAATTTATAAATGTATTATTAGGTCAAATGTCTCTGATAGGTCCTCGACCTTATTTGCCACGTGAAAAAGAAGATATGGGACAATATTATGATGATGTTGTTGCTTGTAAACCGGGTATTACGGGTATGTGGCAAAGTCATGGTCGTAGTGATGTGGACTTTGACCACCGCTTAGTTTTAGATGAATATTATTATCGCAACTGGTCATTCTGGTTGGATGTGACATTATTGTTTAAAACAGTTAAGCAAGTTCTTTATGGAAGAGGGGCTGTATAGACATGAAGGAACAAAATAAAGTTTTAAGAGGAATTGGAATTGCATTATCTATTCTGTTAGTTGTAGCATCATTTTATCTTTTATATCAATTGATTAAAATTAATGTTTTACCAACTAAATTATTATTTTTAATTACCATTATATTTGTTTTGTTAGATGCGATATTTGCGTTATTGTTGTGTTATTATACAAGAGCAGTTGTTTCAAAAATAATTTGTGTTGTTATTACTTTAGTACTTATATTGGGTTCTTGTCTGGGTGGATATTATATTTCGAAAACAGGAAGTTTATTAACTAATATCACGAATGTAACGAAACATGCGAAAAATACGGTTAGTGTAGTAGTTAAACAATCAAGTGATATAAAGAATAAGTCACAATTAAATGGTTTATCAGTTGGTACATTGCGTACTATTGGTACTCAAGGATCATCTAAGGCTTTAAAAGAATTAAGTAAAGATGGTATTGTGCTGAATCAAAGTGAATATGATAGTTTAAGTGCTATGTTAGAAGCTTTCTATAATGGAGAAGTGGATTCAATTATTATTAATGAATCGAGTCGTAGTCAAATTTTAGATATGGAAAGCTATGCGGATTTTGATAATAATACAAGAGTTGTTTATCAAACTTCTTACAAAGTAGAAAATACAGATAAGGCAAATGCCGTTACTGATATTACATCAAAACCATTTAATGTATTAATTTCAGGATCGGATACGCGTGGTGGATTTGATGAAAATGGTCGTAGTGATGTAATTATGGTAGCTACCATCAATCCTAAGACAAGTACGATCTTATTAACTTCTGTACCTCGTGACTTCTATGTAACTACCGCTTGTGATGCGGCAGATGGTTGTATGCAAGGGGCATTAGACAAAATTACACATACGGGTATTCATGGTACAAATACTACAAAACGTACAGTAGAGCAATTATTGGGCGTTGAAATCAACTATACATTTAAAGTTGGATTTGATACAGTGACTGATTTGGTAGATGCATTAGGTGGTGTTGATGTATATGTAGAACCTGGTTATGCAGTATCAACATCTACATTCAGCGTTCATGAAGGTGTAAATCACTTGGATGGACAACATGCATTAGAATATGCGCGTGAACGTTATGCATACACGGAAGGAGATCGTCAACGTACAAAAAATCAACAACAAGTCCTTATGGGAATTATAAATGAAGCTACAAAACCAAGTGTCATTACAAAGTATGCTTCTATTATGGATGCGATGGCTAATACTTTCTCTACAACAATGTCAAATGAAGAAATTTCGGATTTAATTAAACATCAAATCAACAACAATCCAAAATGGAAGATGGAACAGTATATGGTAGATGGAACAGGTGATACATTAATGTGTGCTGAACTTGGAGATGCGGCAAGTGTCATGGTTCCAGATCAAAGCACTGTTAAGATAGCAAAAGATAAAATTAATGCGGTTTTAGCTGGAAAATCAGCGGATGATGTAAAGTAATATAATTGGGATAGGTTTGCCTATCCTTTTTTTTTGTAGTATGATGGAAAGGTCTAAGGAGAGATTAAAATGCAAAAAAATAAAAAGAAACCAAATAGGGTAGGAAAGGTATTTGGAGTCATCTTTTCTATTTTATTAGTTGCCGCAACAATGTACTTGTTGTTTAATTTAGTAAAATTAAATGTATTACCAACAAAATTATTATTTTTAGTAACAGTTGTATTTGTGTTATTAGATTTAATTTTTGTGTTGTTACTTTGCTTTGCCACTAAAGGAGTATTTTCAAAAATTGTTTGTATCATCTTTACATTAGCTGTTGCGTTAGGTTCATGTTTGGGAGGTTACTATATTTCTAAAACGGGTAGCTTACTTTCAAATATGACTACTGTATCTTCTAACTCAAAAACAACTGTGAGTGTAGTTGTTAAAAAATCGAGTGATATGAAAAAGAAGAATGATTTGGATGGTCATAGTGTAGGTACTTTGAAAACAATTGGTACAGTTGGTTCAAAAAAAGTATTAAAAGAATTAAATAAAGATGGCATTCAATTGAATCAAACTAAGTATGATAGCTTGACTGATATGTTAGCTGCTTTCTATAATGGAGATGTAGATTCAATTATTATCAATGAATCAAGTCGTGAACAAATCACAGATATCGAAGAATATGCTGAATTTGATAATAACACTCGTGTAGTTTATCAAATCAGTTATGAAGTAGAGAATACAGATAAGGCAAATGCCGTAAGTAATATTACTACAACTCCATTTAATGTATTAATTTCTGGTTCAGATACTCGTGGTGGATATGATGAAAATGGACGTAGTGATGTTATTATGGTTGCTACAGTAAACCCAAAAACTAATACAGTCCTATTGACTTCAATTCCTCGTGACTTTTATGTCGAAACGGCTTGTGATGCATCAGATGGATGTCAACAAGGTGCATTGGATAAGATTACTCATACAGGTATTCATGGTACAAATACAACTAAGCGTACGGTAGAAAAACTATTGGGTATTGAAATCAACTATACATTCAAAGTTGGCTTTGATACAGTGACTGATATTGTTGATGCAATTGGTGGTGTAGACGTTAATGTTGAACCGGGTTATGAATGTAGTAACTTCTTACATGCTCCAGGACTTAGTGTACATGCTGGTGTGAACCATTTAAATGGTGAACAAGCGTTAGGATATGCTCGTGAGCGTTATGCATATAGTGAAGGGGATCGTCAGCGTACAAAAAATCAACAACAAGTTCTTATGGGAATTGTAAATAAAGTAACAAGCCCTGCTATTGTAACTAACTATGCTTCTATTATGGATAGTATGGCCAATACTTTCTCAACAACAATGTCAAATGATGAAATTACTAGTTTAATTAAATATCAATTGAATAAAAATCCAAAATGGAAAATTGAGCAATCTATGGTTGATGGTACTGGAGATACACAAATGTGTGCAGAACTTGGAAATGCTGCTTATGTAATGGTTCCAGATGAAAGTACTGTTACTAAAGCTTCAAACAAAATTAATGCTGTCATGGCAGGAAAATCAGCAGATAGTGTAGAGTAAGGAATATTCCTTACTCTTTTTTGATTATGGGTATATAATTTAAGGGCGAGGTGTTGTTTACTATGGAAACTCAAGATTATATACAAAATAGAATTAATACAAATATTCGTCAATATGAAGAACTAAGTAAGAAGTATCATAAATGTCATATTGGATTTATGATTGCATGTTTTAGTTGTTTTATTGGTGTTGTTATATTGGATGTAATTTATTTAATTGTACCTGTTGTTTGGTTGATACTTGCTTCTTGTGTATTGATATTAGCTGGTCTATTCTTATTATTCTTTGACGTATTAAATGACTATTCTTCTAAGTCTTTAGAATATAAGTATAAAGCGAATCTATTGTGTTACGAGAAGAATTTATATCAGGCTAAACAGAGTGGTTTTAAAGGTTTTGCGTTTCGCTGCGAAAGATTTATGTAGTTGTTACTAACAATTCTTATAACAATATCATGGTTTCAATTTTCTTAAAATATAATACAACGCACAAAGTATTGTAAGTGGCTCTAAGTGCATGGAATACTCAGTAATTGAACCTCCTTTCTACTATAGATTGACTGTAGTGGAAGGAGGTCTCTTTGTGTGCAGATTTGCCAATTGTAAGGGATTTATTATATAATATGAAATTGTGAGCTATATAAGAGTTTATAGGAGATTATTATTATGCCTAAAAAGGATGTTAAACTTTCACAGAATGTGAATAGTAATGGTAAAAGAAAAAAGAAGAAAAATAAACGACCAATCAGCAAGTTCATGACTATATTTATGATTGTTAGTTTGGCTTTGTTGATTTTTCAAATCATAAAATTAAATTTATTACCAGCAAAATTAATAGTATTAGTTTCATTGATAATGGTTATTTTATGCTTGATTATTTTATTAATATTACACTTTAAAGCTAAAAAGTTTTTGCCAAGAATATTAGCAGGGTTCATTGCACTTTGCATGTGTATGGGTTTAGCCTATGGTAACTATTTCATTTTTAAAACTGATAATACGTTTGATGTTGTTACAAGTCTTGCGGATAGTAAGGCAACGACAACTTCAATCGTTGCTTTAAAAAGTTCTTCGATTAAGAAAGAAAAAGATTTAAAGGGTAAAAAGATTGGTACTATTCTTGATATGGATAAAAAACCTACTAAACGTATGTTAGATGATTTAAACAAGGATAATATCAAGTATACCACTAAGGATTATTCAAATTTAGATGAATTAATGGAAGCTTTTTATAGTGGTGAGGTAGATGCGATTTGTTTAAATGAAAAGTATAGAGACATTCTTCATGAAACACAAGCATATTTTACTTTTCAAACAGATACTCGTATCGTTCATCAAAATGTGCATTATACAAAGGTAGAAAAGAATGATAATCCAAGTGATCCTGTTAATGATATTTCTAAGGATGCATTTACAGTCTTAGTCAGTGGTAATGATTCTTATGGTACTTTACAAGATTCAAATACGAGAAGTGATGCCAACTTATTACTAACTGTAAATCCTAAAACTGGAACCATTTTGATGACAAGTATTCCTCGTGATTATTATGTTGAACTAATTTGTCCGGATGATGATCCTGAATTAGCTTGTCCAGAAGGTAGTTATGATAAATTAACGCATTCTGGTTTAATGGGTGTTAAGAGTACGGAAGAAACTATCGAAAAGGCTTTGGGTATTAAAATCAATTATAATGTTCGAATCAACTTTTCAAGTGTTGTTAACTTAGTAGATGCCTTAGATGGTATTGATTTGGATATTAAAAAGGGTGAAGAAGTAGATATTTTCTATGTAAATAGCCAGCCTGGTTTAAGCGTTGGTAAACATCATGTGGATGGTGAGACAGCCTTAGCTTTTGCACGTGAAAGACATGCCTATTTGGATGGGGATAACCAACGTGTGCGTAACCAACAAAAAGTATTTAAAGCTATCTTTAAACGTATTATTTCTCCAAAGATGATCACAAACTATGGTAAGTTTATGGATGCGATTGCAGTTGCATTTGATACAAACTTATCTGGCGATGAAATCAGTAAGTTTGTAAAATATGAGTTGGATAATATGCCAAACTGGAAAATTGAATCTTATGCGATTGTTGCAGAACCGGATTATCAATTCTGTTATCAATCTCAATCTTATGCTTCAGTAGTTGCACAAAATGATGTAATGAATGAAATTGCTAAAAAGAAGATTCAGGCGGTATTAAAAGGAAAGAGTTCTACATCGGTAGAAGATCCTTCTGGTTATTCGCAGACAGCTAGTGAAGATAATGCGGTAGGTAATACAGAAGAATTACAGAACATGGGAATACTTAATCCATCTGGTAATGATTATAGTGAAGACGAAGAAGATTATAACTATGATTATGATCAAAGTTATGATGATACAGATTACTACAATCCAGATGATCAATACTATCAAGAGGATACTTACGAAGAATCGGATTATCAGTAAACAAAGATAAGATGCAAGATATTGTTGCATGAAGTTAAAGAAAATGATGCAAGAGTGAATGTTTGGATATGACATTCACTTTTATAATAGTTAAAAATTGTTTCAAAATATGCAAAAATGCAATAAAAATGCAAAAACGAGCAAAATAAGTTGTTTTTAGTAAAAAATAAAAGTATTATTGTGGTGTGAGTATTCCATGGTGGCGGTGCCACCCAATCCATGAAAATAGAGCCACCGAATCCATTTGGACAGAGCCATGCAATCCATTGCTCAGAGCCACTAAATCCACGAAGAGAGCCACTTCAACTTATTGAAATGACTCTCTTTTTTATTATTTGATTTTTGAATAATCCTCTCGAAGAGATCTGCCTTTTAAAAGAATTGTATATGATGAGTTTCTAATACGATCTAGAATGGCGTCAGCGAGTGGACCATTACCTAATTGGCCTAGCCATCCTTCAGGAGCCCATTGACTGCAGTAGATTGTTGATTTATTATCAGTTCTTGATTGTATCACTTCAAATAAATCGTTTCGTTCACCTTCACTGATGTTTGTTAATAAGAATTCATCTAGAATTAATAAATCAACTTTGGAAAGTTTCTTCATGTATTTTTTGTAATGTCCTTGAATCTTAGCTTCTTTAATTTCCTGAAAAAAATCAGGCAAACGAGTATGTTGAACTCTGTATCTTTCCATGCATACATTAACCCAAAAACATTTGAAATCCAAGTCTTACCTGATCCAGATGCACCAATCAAAATAATATTCATTTGTACCCAATTCTTCTATTAAGCTTCTGTTGATTTCAATCTCAAAATTTTCCTCTTTTTCGATACTCAGCTTTTTTTGATTTCCTCAAACTCTACTGCAGACAAACCATACACCTGCATAATCGTTTTCATTATTACAGTAAGACTTTTTGGTGTTGAGGATATACAAACTCATTTCATACATTGAACGGCATGTCACTTCCTGATATAGTATCTCCATTAAAATTGGATACTTTACGTTAAATACATAAAGGAAAAAACTTCTAATTGGTTTAGAGGATATGGATGGGGTGGAAGCTTTTTAAACTTCTTTCATACCTCACGCTTATGGTAAGGTAAGTCAGAAATATAAGTTCAACCAATCTGTTGTTTTATATCCTCAAAAATATCTTTCAAGTAATATCTTCAACCTTAAAATCAAGCATGAAAATAGCAGCAAACCTTTAAGATTTACTGCTAAAAAAATGTACTATTCTTTTAATAAATCTAACATCAATCTAAAATCAAAATTTTTACTGATAATATCATCAAAAATCAAGTTGAGATTTCGTAAATAAATTGGATTGAAAAATAAGTTTTTACGTTTTTCGATAGGATAATTTTTATTAAACATTTCTTGAACGCAAAGAGAAACTGACCAATTCTGAGGTGGAATAACAAACTTTATATTGGTAATGGATACTTTAGTCAATATTTTTGCATATTGTTCCATTATCCATCTGCTATCGGTATCCCATTCTCTTTTTTCTTCAAAATGGAGCATAACCTCATTGACGCATTTTGCAAATATACTTACTGCATTATCTGCTATTTGGATAAGTTCTTCTTTCTTGCTATCTACAAAGTCTAAGTCTATATCAAAATCGTTAAGCTCCGATGTAAATGCTTTATCGTATCCATCAATTCTATCATGGTGAATTTTAATTGTAGAATTTGATAAATTATTTCGCCATTTTAATGAGAGAATCAGTTCGGAAAGGCAATTCAAATTTATGACATTCACATAAGTAGGATTTTCATAACTTCCATAAGATAGAATATCTTTTATCCAACAGTCATAGTCTTTATCTGCTAATATTTTATCGGCCAGCATAATTAAAGGATTATTATTAGGTGGAATCTCTTTGTAGTTATGATGGGTGATTTTTTTTAAAAGTTTTTCAAATAACTCTGCTGTTGGATTTTTTGCTATCTCGCAATATTCCAGCAATAAATCTTCACCATAAAAATATAATTCTGCCGCCAGCATATAAAATTGGGCAGGAAACATAGTTTGAAACTCATTTCCTAAGAGAAACAGAAGCAAAAGCGTAGATAAATAAAACTTTTTATCATAAATACATATTTCAAAATGTTTATCATCTAATATGTTATCCACAAAATATTGCAGTTCATCATTATGCCTTCTAGTCATTAAATCGCTGCCTTTGATTTCTTCCGCTACATTAAAAGTATCTTTAAAAATTTTATACTTTTGTATAAGTATATTTTTTTCGTCCTCATTTTCTGTTTTGATAGCGCATAAAACAAAATGGCGTTGCTTATCGAAATTAAATTTTCCATGAGTAGTTATGACACAACCTGTATTACCTGATTCATCTATAAATAGTTCCATCTTTTCACCTTTTATTACTTAATTACAGTGTATCAAAACTAATCTTTAATATCAATTACGCACCCATAATCTTATTAAACAGGTTCAATAACACATCTTTTACAACAGCCGCATTGAATACCAATCCAACAGCAACTAAGGCAATCACCAGAAAGCCGATAAGTTTGGAAAACTCTCGTTTGAATCCTAAATAAATTCCAATTGATAATGTCAAGATAAAATTCACCAAAATGGATCGTTTAATTTCCACCAATTTGGATCGCATTATTGAGTTTTCAAATGAATCCATTACGTCTTTTATTCTGTATGATGGACCTACTATACTGACTATATGTGAATGATGCAGTATTTGATCAAGTATCGCATTTGCTATTACAGAATCTCCGAATAAAGTTGATCGTTGTTCATATGCTATCTTTCAATAGTTCTTTGTGGCCATAAGCATAGTCCGGTTCTTCATAAGCAACATGGATTTCATTCTTTGGAAAAAGGAGTTCATCAATTTATAATTCGTCTAAATTACACACAACAATCCAATAAACGAGGCTACATCTTGAACATCAAAAACACCTCCAGACTACAAAATCATGTAGAATATTAAATTCTATAGCTACATCAGCTACATCTTACATCTGAAGGTGTAAAAGTGGTTCTCTATGATGTGTTGGGTGGCTCTGTGTAATGGAACAGGTGGCTCTCAATGGTGGACTGACTGGCTCACAACCGGTGGAATACTCAATCCATTGCTCAGAGCCACTGAATGCATATGACGGAAAATGGTACGCGTGTAGCGTACCATCGGTGTATTTGTAGTAGTCAACCGGTGCATCAATACATCTGTTGTATGATTTACTCGACCATCATATTCAATATCAATCAATTCACTCTTATCCACTGTTCTTGCCTCTGTAATACTATAAAGGTGTGGATATTACATTCACTTTGTACTTTATCGTTTTTATCTTTACATCTTGATTTGACTTTAATATTATCTTAATATTTTTATAGCCAGGCTGACTGATGTGATCCAACGCTAATTGACACGCATTTTCCCCAGTCTGGTTTTTCCATATTTATCTGATAGTTTCAACAACAATGACATATAACCTTTATAAGCTGGTTTGAGTATTTTTTACTTTCTGACAATAACATTTTTTCTTGATTTACAGCTTATTTATTAATGTTCTTAACGTTAAATTATTAATTGGGGACGTCATTTGAGTTCTCACATTATTTTATTTAGGGTTGAGTTAGTTAATAATTCATTTTATAATTGCAATTATATAGAGAATTATGTTGTATTAAGACTGGTCTGATTAAAATTAAGGAAAGGAAATGATTATGAATAGGAGCAAATATTTTGATTATATAGAAGTTAAGATAAATTTTTTATCCTACCGTATCAAAAATCGTGGTAAAATAAATCTTCTTGATTTAAATATTCATTCAGAGACATTTTTTGCGGAGATGTTGAATAAGGTTTTAGATTTAAAATTAAAAAATATGAATGCTATTAAACAAAATGTTGAGGGAATAGATTTAATCGATGAAGAAAATAAAGTGATTGTGCAAGTGTCATCGACAAATACAAAGGCAAAAATAGAAAATTCATTGAAAAAGAATATTATGAAACGATATTCAGATTATAGATTTATTTTTGTTCCTATAGTTGGTGATTCACGTAACCTTAGAGATAAAGAAATTGCTAATCCATATGGCATAAATTTTAATATTAGCGAAGATATCTATGATATACCAAGGATTTTGAGAATAGTTTCAAGTATGTCAATTAGAAATCAAAAAAAATTTTATACATTTATTCAAGATGAATTGGGTGGTGATATTGATATTGTAAAAGTAGATACAAACTTAGCTACAATAATTAATATATTGGCTGAAGAAAATTTAACAAATGTGGAGCCACCACAAATAAATGATTTTGAAATAGAACGAAAGATAGATTTTAATCATTTGCAAAAAGCAAAAGATATAATTGAAAATTATAAGGTTTACTATAGCAAATTAGACGAAAAATATAAGGAATTCGATAAACAAGGAGCAAATAAAAGCTTGTCTGTTTTTTCAACATTATTTAAACAGTATAATTTGTTGAAACGTAAAATTGATGATGATGTAGAGCTATTTTATACATTAATTGATGAAGTTGTAAAATACATACAAAATAGTAAGAATTATGCTGAAATAGCTTATGAAGAATTAGAAATGTGTGTTTGTATAATAGTTGTAGATGCATTTATCAGATGTAAAATATTTAAGAATCCAAAGGGGTATAATCATGTTGCTACCAGATAACATTCAACCTGAATTGAGTATATATTACAATGGTTCATTAGTTTTAAATGAATTAAAGAAGAAAAATAATCAGACATTGATGTCACTTTATCAATCGTTGAAAAATACAGGAATGTCTTTTGGGATATTTATACTGTGTCTAGATTGGTTATATTTAATTGATGCCGCAGAAATAGATGAGAAAGGGTGTATTAACTTATGTATTTAAAGAAACTGACAATCAAAACACCAACAAACGTTATAAGAGAAATGGATTTTAAAGCAGGTCTAAACTTGATTATTGATAATACAGACGATGTATCATCAAAATCAACAGGGAATAATGTGGGTAAGACAACCGTTTTAAAATTGATTGATTTTTGTTTAGGTGCGGATGCGAATATTATATATACAGATACAGAAAATAATAAAGATATATACCAAGAAGTAAAAGACTATTTAATGGAAAAGCAAGTAATCATTGAATTGGAATTAATTGAAAATATTGCAGATCAGAATTCAAAGACTATTATAATTGAGAGGAATTTTTTAAGTCGCAAAAAAGCTATACGCAAAATAAATGGTAAAGATATTTTGGAGAAAGACTTCAATGATGAACTTGAAAAACAGATTTTCGCTAATATAAATGTAAAAAAGCCTACTTTTAGAGAGATTATTTCGCATAATATTAGATATAAAGACGATAGTATAAATAAAACTTTAAAAACATTGAATAAGTTTACGAAAAATGTAGAATATGAAACTTTATATTTGTTTCTTTTAGGCTTAGAACGTGATGATGCAGATAAAAAACAAGCTTTAACTACTAAAATAGCACAAGAAGTAAAGTTTAAGGAACGTTTGGAAAAAAGTAAAGACAAAACTACATATGAACTCTCGTTAAAAATGATAGAAGATCAGATTAATGAATTGAATATAAAGAAAGATACGTTTAATTTAAACGATTCATTGGAAATTGATTTAGAAGAACTTAATAATGTCAAATATAATATAAATAAAGTGAGCTCACAAATAAGTAAAATGGAAATTAGAAAGTCTTTGATTAAAGAAGCAAAAGCTGAGCTTGAAAATAATATTTCAACTATTGATATAAATCAATTACGGATATTGTATAAAGAAGTTACTTTAAATATTGATACAATACAAAAGACATTTGAAGATTTATTAAATTATCACAATAAAATGATTGTTGAAAAAATAAAATTTATTTCACATGATTTACCTGAATTAGAAAATAAACTTCAATATGCTAAGACTGAATTAAATGAATTATTAAGTGAAGAAAAAAGACTCAGTGAAAAAATTTCTAAAGGTGACACATTTGAAGAGCTAGAAAAAGTTATAGAACAATTAAATGAGAAGTATATGACAAAAGGAGAATATGAAAGTGCAATTGCTCAAATTACAGAGGTTGAAGAAAATATAAATACTTTAAATAAGCAGATTGATGAAATTGACAATGTTCTTTTCTCATCCGAGTTTGAAAATAAATTAAAGGCTCAACTAGTTAAATTTAATAAATGTTTTTCGACAGTTTCCAAGGAATTATATGATGAAAGCTATGCACTTACATACAAAGTATCAACAAACAAAAAAACAGGCAAATCAACCTATGAATTTAATTCCTTTAATGCAAACATGAGTTCTGGAAAAAAACAGGGTGAAATATTATGCTTTGATTTAGCTTATTTGTTATTTGCGGAAAAAGAAAATATTCCATCTTTAAAATTTTTATTAAATGATAAAAAAGAATTAATGCATGACCATCAACTCATTAAAGTTGCAGAGTATGTAAGAAATAAAAACATGCAATTAGTAATTTCTATATTAAAAGATAAACTACCAGAAGAAGCATTGGGCACTGCACATATAGTTGTTAAATTATCACAGAATGATAGATTGTTTAGAATTGAACAAAATACATGATTGGTTGATTCTTAAGTTTTTCTTAAGTGGTTGAGTTAAGAAAGTATTCATTTTATAATTGAATTAATCGAGAGGAAGATTGAATATGTTTTGTAAAAATTGTGGGCACGAAATAAGTGATGATTCTAAATTTTGTTCAAATTGTGGAACAAAAGTAGAAGTCGATGGAGATATTGTTGTACCTGTTACAGTAGTAGATAAGACTGAAGAAGTTAATGAATCAGTAAATGAGAAAGAAGAATCATTGGATACAACTAATGTTGAGCAAAGTGATGTTGAAGTAGAATCAGTGAATGAGAATGAATCAACTACATCAGTCAAAGAATGGTACTATGTATCGAACAATGACTCTAAAGGATCATTCAGTATAGAAGAGATGAAGACTAAGATTACTTCTGGTGAAATCAATGGTAGTACTCTAGTTTGGAAGGCAAGTATGAAAGACTGGGAAAGACTAGAGAATACGGAATTAAATGAATTTATTTCTACATCGTCTTCAAATGATTGGTATTATGTAGAGAATAATGATTCTAAAGGTCCTTTTAGTGAATCAGACATGAAAGGATTTATTGATAGTGGTGTATTAACTGGAAATAGTTTTGTATGGAAAACAGGCATGCAAGATTGGCAAAGATTAAAAAATACCGAGCTTGCTGGTAACGAAACAGTGCATGTAGAACCAAGTTTTTCATTTACTACTGGAGTTGTAAAAGAAAAGAGTATTGGACTATGTGTAGTATTAAGTCTAGTTACTTGTTTCATTTATAGTATTTATTGGCTATATACAATTGCACATGACTTAAATGATTTATGTGAAAGTCAAAACCAAGAAAAAGGTGCAGAACCAGGACTTGTTGTTGTATTAAGCATTGTGACATGTGGAATCTACTTACTGTACTACTTATGGAAGGCTGGTAAGATGATATCTAGTCTTACAAGAAGTAATGGACATCATCCAAGTGATGATAGTATCGTTTTAATGGTATTATCTATACTTCAATTATCATTAGTATCCTTTTGCATCCTTCAGAGTCATATTAATGATTTCGCAAAAGACTAAATATTTAGGAATAGTTCTCATACTATTCCTTCTTTTATTATTCTATAAATGCCCCTTTCAATTCATGACAGGATTGCCATGTCCAGGATGCAACATGAAAACAAGCCTGTATTATCTTCTGAAAGGAAATATTCAATTATCTTTGTATTACCATGCTCTATTAATACCAACACTAATTTGTGGCGTTCTATGCTTGTTAAAACCCGAGAAAAGAAAAATGATATTAATCATATGGTGTACACTCATGATTGTCTATTATATATACCGTATGATTCTTTATTTTCCAAATAGTCCAATGATCTATTCAAAAAATAATTTGATTTATTTATTATTTAGACACGCATAATGTCAATTAATGATGTAACTTAAAATTAAAAAGGAGGACATACTTATGCCAAACATTTATTTTACAGTTACAGGATTACATCATTATTATGGAGAATCATTTCTAGAAAAAGAAATGATTGTTTATTTAAAGAAAGAAAAAGATAATGAATATGATAAAGAAGCCATTAGTGTAAATCTTGCAGGACTAGGAAAGATTGGTTATGTAGCCAATAGTCCTTATACAGTACTTGGAGAAAGCTATAGTGCTGGAAGATTGTATGATAAGATCAGTGAAGAAGCAAGTGGTAAGGTTAAATTCATATTAGACAAAGGAGTTATTTGTGAGCTTATTGAATAGGAAAAGTATTTTAGTGTTATTTGTATGTTTATTATGCGGATGCAGTAAGCATGTCGTTACAACAAATGGAACGATAGATAAAAAGATTCAGGATGAAATTATTTCTGAATATAATGCATTGCCGGATTCATTAAAGAGTGAGTGTAAATCTGTAGTATTGTGTGATCCAGATCATTTTGAATATAGTGAACAAGAAATAGTGGATGGTAGTTATACAAAGGATAGTATTACTCTACTAGTAGATAGTCGTACAAAATCTATTAAGGATTATAAGAGTGTCATGATTCATGAAATTGGTCATATTATAGATTCGAAATGTAAGTATTCATCGACTAAAGAGTTTAAACAACTCTATAAAGAAAATAAGATTGGATATTATGATTTGGGTATACACAATGCGAATGAATTCTTTTGTGAAGCATTGAGTTTGTATTATACAAATCCGAATGAATTAAAGAATTGGAACGAGGATGTATATCAATATATTCAAAGACTAAGATAGTGAAAGAAAGTTTTATAGAAAGGAGAAACAATGATTGCAGATTATTTGTTAGAGGAATTATTAAATATTGGTGTTGGTGTAGCGAAAAGCAAAACAAACGAAAAAATTAATGACACAAATTGAAAAAAGATCTTGAAGATTATATTCTTTCCAAGAAGGAATATTTTGATTTATGTTCAATTGACGAAGAATTTGATTTTGAAGGACTACTTGACTATGTTTCAAATAATTTGATTGAAGATATGAAGATAAGAGTATTTTCAAAATTGAGAAAAGAAAGAGAAAAAGCACGTAATACAATTATCAATAAAGGTTTGCAATTTTCTCAAGCAAATACGAAAGAATCAAAGGCTAAAGTAACAAAACTGGTCGCTAATTGTATTGATATTATTAGAGATTTCTACAAAAAACAACTAACAATTAAAGAATATTTTTTGTGTGCTGAAATTGTGGACGATGTTGTAGAGAATCTTACAGATAAAATAGATGAATCAAATGAATTAATTTTGTCTTCTCAAAAAGAATTGGCTGAGTATTCATCGGATAATTTTGTTCGATTAGTAAATAATAATCAGTTAAATTTAGTTAAAACAAAAATTAATAATTTGTTCAATATCATATCAACACAACATAAATTCTATCCAGAATATGGATATTCTTTGAATCAAGGAAAATTGATAAGTGTACCTTTACAGGAAAACTCGATTCAAAAATATCCGCCAATAATGGATATAAAAGCAGATTTACAAATTGGGGAATATATAAATTATTTTAATGGTTTTGATCCACTAGATTTTTCATATAGACATCAATTAGATATGATCATTCAGGTTAAGGATGCTAGAAAATTATTAGGTTCTATCGAAGATCCGTGCCAATATTGAATATTCCGCTATCTGAAGTCCATGCAATATGCTACAGAAGTCCACATAATCCGTTA
>ERZ825896.1239-NODE-1239-length-29558-cov-3.446971_pt1 | contig 29558 bp, 25 predicted proteins | sample MGYA00519858_ERZ825896 | MGnify/ENA primary metagenome ERZ825896 (study PRJEB31778, sample SAMEA3449214) | human gut metagenome | biome: human gut; feature: human-associated habitat; material: faeces | place: United Kingdom | collected 2010/2012 ...
GTTTGGGGAGCTCCCCAACAAGCATTTTTGCGGGGCCCCGGCCACGCAAAAATAGCAGGTGTGGGCACACCTGCCCTGCTTGCCGTTTCGTGCAAACCTGAAAAACAGGCGCTTTGGAGCGGATAGTGCAGGGGGCGAACGCCAAATGTCAATAGTAAAACCCGAATTTCTTTGAAAAATTTTTTATAGGCTTTATAGGCTTGCAAGAAATACGTTGAAAAGTTCCGCAGAGGTGTGCCAGTCCAGGATTAACCGTGGGTAATTATTTATCCAGTCCTGGACCCGGCGCACCTCTTTTTGTGTTACCTTGCGGAAGTCCGTGCCCTTGGGGAAAAACCACCGGATAAGCTGGTTCTGCTTCTCGTTGCTGCCGCGCTCTCCGGGGGACCTGGGGTGGCAGTAGTAGACATGGGTGCGCTTCTCTCCGGGCAGCAGACAGGAGCGCTCCATGCCCTTGCAATCGGCAAATTCGCTCCCGTTGTCCACGGTGATGCTCTTGAACACCTGGCGGAACATAGCGGTCCCCATGCGGCGCTCCAGCCGGTCCAGAACGCCCACGACGCTGGCGGCGGTGTCGTCGTGCATCTTGCGGATGATCTCGTCCCGCGTCACGCGTCCGGTGAGGACGCACAGGGCGGCCTTGGTGCCCTTCTTACCCACTACGCTGTCCATCTCCCAGTGGCCCGGCTCCTCCCGGTTGTTGATGTGCTCCGGGCGATGCTCGATGCTGTCCCCTCTGGGGGCTTTCGCCGCTTTCACGCGGTTGTAGGTCCGCTTCTGGTCGCTCTTGTAGCGCAGCTCCTTGTTGGTCAGGGGCCACAAGTCCCCGTTCTCGATGTACTTATACACAGTCTGACGGCATAATGTGCAGGAGAAGGTGGTCTCCGGCGTTTTGCCCAGCATGGAGCAGGCAGCAGACGGGGAATACCCTTCGGAGATGGTTTTGACCAGCCACCGGGCCAGCCGGTGGTCTTTGCCTATTTTCAGAGGCTTTTCCATGTTCTTCTTGCGGTCCAGGTGGTAGTCCTTGGCGACATCGGCGGAGTAGGAGATATAGGTGGTCAGGTCGCTGCGTTTCAGCTCCACCGCGCCCCTCCGGCACTCGTCGTAGACCGTGCTGTGATGCACGCCCAGATAGCGGGCGATCTGCGGCTTGCTGTACCCCTCGCGGAGCATTTTTTCAATGGTCAATCTGTCGTTCCAGGTCAAGTGTGCGCCCTTATATCTCGGCATAGGAAAACCTCCATTTGCAATACTTTTGCATAGCATTTGTATATCTTTAGCACACTTTTTTCGGCCATGTCAATAGCCCCGGAAGATGCAAAAATCCCCCTACTATCCGTAGGGGGATTTCAAAATTTTTTATTCTTTTCCGGTCAGCCAGTCCATCGTCACGCCCAGGACCTCGGCAAAGATCATCAGCTCGTAGTCCGTCACGAAGCGGTCCCCGGTCTCTATCTTGCTGATGGCCTCCCGCTCAATGAACACACCCTTGACCTGCATCCTTGCAGCGAGGTCCGCCTGGGAGATGCGTTTGGTCGCCCGCACCTGGTGGATGCGGTCCCCGGAGATATTCTTTTGTCCCTCAAAATCGTAAATCTTCACACGCAGCCCCTCCTCGGCACCTTGACAGTACCACGGAAAAGGACTATCTTTGTAATAAAGATTTACAACATTTATCGTTTTGGTACAAAAAGTGGGAATATCTCACTTCACGTCCGGCAGCTTGTCCAGCATCCCGGCGGCCTCCAGCAGATTGTAGATGATCTGGGCCGTGGCCTCGCGGGTGATGGGCTTCTGCCATCCATAGTTGCCCGCGCCGTCTCCGGCGAAGATGCCCTTGCGCTTGCAGTAGTCGGTAGCCTCCTTGGCCCAGGCGGAGGGGTTGTCCCCGGTGTCGGCGCAGCTCGTGAGCTGTTTGGTGTCCATAGTTTCTTCATCCTTTCCGGCCTTTGCGGCCTCCAGTCTTTTGTTGACTTCTGCGGCGATCTGGCCGTGGCGGCTGTAAAGCCAGTCACCAGGGCAGGCTTTCGCCGCAAACCAGCGGTGGACGGTCATGTTCTGCCGGTCTACCTGACCTACGAGGTTTTTATCTCCCTTCCAAAGCAGCCTGGGGATGCCGTTGCGTTGGCAGATGTCCACCAGCAGGTCAATGAGGGACTTGTAGGCCGCGTCGGAGACCGGCCACGGGTCCTTGTCAACGGTGTTCGCCACCTCGATGGTGACGGCCCGGTTGTCGTTGCTGGCGGAGGAGGTACACCACGAGCGGTTGGCCTCGTCCACATACAGACCGATGCGCCCGTCGCTGCCGATGCCGTAGTTGCTGCTGGCCTGGCGTTCCTTGTCCAGGAACAGTTCGCCGCAGCGCTCCACGGACAGGTTCCCGTCCATACAGTGGATGGAGATGGTGTCGATGGCGTGCTTGCGCTTGCCGGAATGGTTTGGGGACAGCTTGGTGTAGCTGACCAGCGGGCTGTTACTCATTGCCCGCACCTTCTTTCAGAACGCCGTGGTTGAGTTCGTAGACGGCGGCCTCAATGAGCGCGTCGATGCGTTCCTCGTCCAGGGTGATGCCGTGCTTCGCCAGCCAGTTGAGGACGTAGGCTTTCTTCTCCTCGCCGCGCCCGCTGCCACGGTAGATTTGCTCCGCCGCCGTCACAGCGATTTTCACCCAGGCATTGATCTCCGCCTGCTGCTGGGCCGTGGTTCGGCTCTTGATATAGGGAATGACCACGGCGGTGATGACGGCAGCCACAAGGGCAGCCGCCGCTTCAATGATGGTCGTAATATCCATGATGTGCTCCTTCCTTTACTCCACGATTTCCCAGTCGTCGGCCAGCATATCCGCCTGGCTTGCAAGCCATCCCATTTGCACGCCGGAAGTGCCGCAGAATGCGATAGCCTTGTTCCCAATGGCCGCGTGCTCGGCATTGACGATTGTGCCAGCCGGGGACGTGTAACTGATGGCAGAGGCCAGCTCAATGTGCTGGTTCTTTCCGTTCCAGCCTGCCCGTCTGCACTTCTTCCCCTTTTTCATGGCCTCGATAGCCAGCCCGAAGTTCATACTGTCGATGGGGCGGTACGCCGCCTCGAACACGGCCTTGGGGCTGAAACTCTCGTAGCCATCCGGGTAGCGGACCTTATAGCCATTCTCCACGGGGTCCATGCTCTTGGGGGTGGGCTGGCCCTCCTCGTAGACCCTGCCGCCCTTGCGAATGGCGGGGACCGCCTCAATGATTTTCGTGCCGATATAGGTTTTCATTTCGATTTCCTCCTTTAGCAATCTCGTTTGATTTTCTTCTCCGGTGCGTTGCTCTTGCCGAACACCACCCCGTCGTTGTGCTCGAAGATGTTCTCCACCACCTTGAGGACGTTCACGCCCAGGATGGTCTCGATGGCCTGCTCGGACAGGTCAACCACCGGGAACACTTGGCCCAGGCGCACCGTGGCGTACAGGGCGATGAGGTAGGACATCGTGACCCACCCCAGCGCGGCGATCTGCGTTGTCACGAACAGCCGCCGCGTGGTCGTCTTAATGTTCTTCATCTCGTACCGCCTCCAGATGGTCAATGCGGTGGTGTGCGGACTTGGCGCTGGCCTCCACGGCAGCCAGACGGCCCTCCACCGCTGTGTTGGTCTTGCGCTGCTCTCGCTGTTCCGTCTTGATTTCGTCCGTGTTGGACTTGATGTACCCCAGCTCTGTCAAAACGGTGCCGAGCTGCTGGCCGCTGCTCCTGTCGTCTTTCCCCTTGTTGCGGGAGAAGGTGGCATAACTGATGACAGCGCCCAGCACCGTGCATACCAGTCCCACAATGATGTTCCACTCCATTGGTATCACCTGCCTTTCCCATTGAGCATATCAAAGCCCCGCATCCTTTTCGCCCCGAAGCAGATAAAAATTTGAAAGAGAGGGATTGCCCTATGAGCCTAAAGGGAACAGAAATGACAAATGAAGAATACTTGAAAATTCGCGCTTCACTCCTTGAGAAAGAAATCGCAGAGCAGGGGAAGCAGCAGCGGAAATATGTCTTGCAGCGCAATATTGCCCTGGTCCTCTGCGCCGTTTTCTTTGCCATAGCGCTGCTCTTTGCTACGCGGCCCGCCTCGGCAGCTCCGGCGGCAAAGGCGGCGGTGGTGAGCGCCCAGCGGGCGGAGGAAGTGGTAGCAAGTGCTAACAGCGATAAGTACCACCGGCTCACCTGCGATTATGCGGACAACATCCTGGAGGAAAACAAGGTCTACTATAAAACGCCCGCAGACGCGGAGCGGGACGACAAATACGCCTGCTCCGTATGCAGACCGTGAGGAGGAATAGATGTGAAAAAATGTATACTATACATGAAAGTCGTGTTGTTTTTTGTCGTAGCTGCCCTGGTCTGCCTTTGTATTTCCTGGGTTGGAGATGTTTTCCGGGCGGCATCATATCTTCCTTGGTATAAACTGGTTGGTACTGTTGCGTTGTTGTTTGCGGTCGTCGCAATAGCGATATTGAGCATTCATGCTGATAGAAATGATGCAGAGCGGAAAAAGCGGAGGATGGTAATAGAAACAGAATTTGAATGGGGCGGAGAACTGGACAAATATTTCCGTTCACGCGGGATAGACACGGACGCAGACAAGGCCGATTTTGTAGAGCGTGCGGCTACGGCGGCAGCGTTTGAAGAAAACAAGAAGGGCTGGGATTAACTCCCGGCCCTTCTTTCTTTACCATTCGCTGGTGTAGACGGTCCCCCAGAGGAAAGCCCGCTGCTCGTCGGTCAGGCCGGAGAAGTCCTCCAGCCATTCCCGCACATGGTCGCTCTTGGCCTCGCCATTCACGGTCTTACCGTCTGCGTCCTTGGTCCCTTCCATCTCGTTGTAGGCGGTGTGGAACAGGACGTACTCCCAGGGTTCGATGCCCTGGGCCTCTGCGTCGTCGGCCTGGGCCATCCACTTGGTGCTGACCTCGTACTGCCCGTCGGAATGGTCCGCCAGGGCGCTCTTGTCGGCCAGATCATAGGCTGCCTTGAGCACCTTGTCGCGGGTCTCGTCGTCCATTCCCTGGAAAATAGGGCTGCTCGTCAGGTCGTCGGCCATGCTGCGGTAGTCGCTGGCCCGCTGGTCGGAGTATGCCCGGTAGGCGCTGCTGCCCAGGTCGTCCGCGCCGAAGGTCTCCTCCTTCTCCTTGGCCGGGGCGTATTTGTCCCTGCTGCCGATAAGGTCCCGTGCCCTCTGGGGCAGGGTGTAGTCCGGGTCCTTCTCAACGGCCTTGTTGTAGCGGCTCCGCATGGCGCTGTCGATGCTTGCGCCGTCCACGCCCATGCTGTTCATCAGGTCGTCCCTGATGTGCTGGTAGGTGTCCATGTCGCCTTGCTCCAGCGCCCGGTACAGAATGGCGTAATAGCGGTTCTTGTTGCCGGTGTTGGAGATGTTGTAGATAGCCTTTTCCATCTCATACTGGAGCGGGATGTTGCCGGTCTCTACCGCCGCGCTCCGGGCCAGGCCCCACATATCCCGCGCCAGGTTGGAGGCCGGGATGCCGAACATCTTTGCACCGGCGGCCAGCAGTCCCTTGAGGGCGTAGGCCCTGGTCCGCTTGCCCTGGCCGTCGGCGCTCTGGATGGCCGTCTGTCCGGCCTGGATAAGGTCGGACACGATCTCCATTTCCGTGCGGGACACGTCGTAGCCCTGCATGATGGACAGCGCGTCCTTCACGAAGGGGATTTGGCCCAGGGGGTTCATGTTGCTGCCGACGTTGCCCTCCGTGATGGCGTTCCAGGCTTTCTCCCAGGGGGTCTCCTCGTCACCGGAGATGCCGGTGAACGCAGCCCGGAAGCGCTCCCAGTATTTTTTATCTTCGTCATCGTCGCGCATGGCGTCGATAAGGCTCTGGGCCAGAGCGTTGACCACGTTCGTCACCACCAGGGCCGTGGCTGCCCGGCCCATCATCTTGATGGCCTTGCCGCGCTTCTGGCTGTTCTGCTCGTAGCGCACCTGGTCATAGGCCCGCATCAGCAGGTTGAGGCTCATGATAGGCTCGCCCATGAAGCTGGTCGCCTGCTCCACCACCGCGTTGCTGGAGCGCATGATGTTGGACCGCTGGAGCACGCCGTCTACCACCTGGGTCTGGTCGATGACCTCCGCGAACAGCTTTGCCGTCTGCCGGTAGAACGCCTCGCTGCCCTTGGTGAGGCCCTGGTATTCCCGCGCCGTGGCCCACTCGCAGGCGTTCCACAGCTTACCCCAGGTCACGGCGTCCGCAGCGCCCGCAGGGGTGGAAAGGGCGTCGTTCAGCTTCCGCACGTTCGTCCGGTTGTCGAACAGCGTTTCGGTCATCTGGTAGGGGCTGGAGATGTCGAAGCCGCCCGCATCCTTCCGCATGGCGATGGGGGAGTATTGCAGAGCTTTCTTCCATCCGCTGCCCCGCGTAACGCCTCTTGCAAGGCCCCGCGCCATGTCCTGGGGGTCCAATACCGCCGCCGCCCGGAAGAACGCCGTGGGCTGCTGGATGACCACGCGGATGTTCGCGCCCACGGCTGCGCCCTTGAAGCCGCCGATGGTCTTTCCGGCGATGTCCCACATGGGGCTGTCGCCGGGGGCGTTGATGCCGTTCTGGATGTCCTCCATCAGGTTGTGCCAGTATTTTTGACTGCCGGGGCCGCCCACGCGGTCCAGCAGGCCCTTGATGGTCTTGCCGGTTGGGTTGCCCTCCTCGTCCCGGAACTGGTAGTTGAACAGGCGGTTGATGTCCTCCATCGTGCAGAGCCAGGAGGCATAGTCCGTCATGTCGGAGGCGTGGTTGGCAAAGGTGGTGAAGATACCCGCCAGGTCCAGGGCGTTGCTCGCGTGGGGCATCGTGGTCTTTGCCATGCCGATGTTCTTAATGGAGCGGGTGTTGTTTCCGCCCTTTTCGATGTTGCTGTGCAGGCCCTCCTTGGCCGATTTGATGGGCCAGTAGTCGCTCTCGGTGAACTTCTTATAACCATAGGCTTCCATGCTGGCCTTGTTGCCGTAGTCGGCCAGCACGCCACGGGTCAGTCCTTGCAGGCCGTCCGCGATCTTCACCTGCCCCGGTGTCAGCGTCCCGGTGATGTTCACCAGGTCGCCCTCCGTCAGGCGGATGCTGTCCGTGCCGCGCCGGATTTGCGAGGTTTTGATCTCTGGCTGGACCACGCCGCCCTTGAGCAGGTGGTCGTGGGCCTGCTTGCGCTTCACCAGCTCGTACAGCTCCATCACCTGGGCCGTGGAAAGGGTCAGTTTCTCGCCTCGCTCCGTGGTGAAGGTATGCGTGGTCGCCTCCAGCTTCTTCACCGTCTTGGGGTCCACGATCTTGCGGACCTCCTCGGCCACATGGTCCACCATGAGCTGCTGCTGGTCCTGCGCGTCCCGCAGCATCCGGTAGACCGCCTTGCCCGCCTCTCCGTAATGGGAGAAGAAGGTGTACGGGGTCTCCAGGTCAATGAGGGCGTGGTTGCTGGTCAGGCTGTTCTTGGCCCGGCGGCTGCTGGTCCCGATGGAGAGAGCCTGCGCCCAGTCCGCCGTCCTGGCGTACTTGGCCTTGGACAGGACTTTCCCCGCCGTGTTCACGCTGTGCTCAACAGCCTTGACCACCTGCCACACGGTTTGAAGCTGCGCCACGCTCATGTCGGACAGCTTGGTGTCCTTCATGGCGATGACCGCATCAAAGCCGCCCTTGATGCCGTCGGCGTCGCTGCCCAGCAGGGAGGGGTCAATGACCATATCCCCGCCCTCGGCCACGATTTTGGCGTACTGCTCCTTGAGGGCGCGGAACGCCTCGGTTCGCTTGGTGGGGGTGCCGCTGCCATCCTTCACCCGCTTGCCGTTCTCGTCGAGGGTGTACTGGCTCTCCTGGTTGATGCTCTCCAGCATAGCGGCCACGCTTCCGCGCATGGCCTCCGGGATGTGGTGCTGGTCGCTTGGGCGGAGGAGCTTCTGGGACAGAGCGCTTGCATGGCGGGTGATTTTGGCCCGCAGCTCACGGGCCGCCCGGCGTTCCCGGCCCGCTGCGTCCTTGGCCGCATAGCGGTCTTTCAGAGCACCCATCTGCCGCTCGCGGGCCTCCCGCTCCTTGGCGATGGCGTTCTGTACCCGCTGCCGGTTCTGCTCCCGCAGTTCCGCCAGGCGGGTGGTGTACTGCTCCCGCACCTTCTGGACCTGCTCCCGGCCCTTGGCCTTGGCGTTCTCCAGCTTCAATGCCTGCCGGTCCGCAAAGGTCTTTCGCGTCTGGGGCAGGTCGAAGAAGGTCTCCATGATCTCGTTCGCCGCGCCGGTCACGGCCTGGTCCATGTAGCGGGAGAAGGGGTTGTACTCGTTGATCTCGCTGATGCCGTCCAGCACTTCCACGATATGGAGGAGCTGGTCCGTTGGGCGGGTCTGCTCCTGCTCGCTGAAAAACTCCGGCCAGCGGGAGGAAAGCTCCTGGTACACCTGGTCGATATTGGTGTGGCCCTCGCTGCCCAGGTTCAGCCGTCCGAACTGCCGCTTGCGGAAGTCGCCATAGTCCGCGATGTCCCCGTGGTACTCCTTGCCGTAGATGATCTTGGTCGTCCGCAGGTAGTCCCGCAGGTCGCTGTACGCATCGTACATATCGCTGTCCACGGCCACCGCGTTGCTCACCAGGGTTTCCGCGATGTCCTCCGCCCGGCGGCGAGCCTCGGTGTAGGTCAGCTCGTCCTTGCCGTCGTAGCCGCTGGCGATGTAGTCATAGAGGCTCTGGAGGTCTCCCTGGATGTCCTTCACCGCGATGTCGGCCCCGTAGTTCTGGATAAGCTGTTTCGCGGCGGCGGTCACGGCCTTTTTGTCCGTGGTCACGCGCTGGGTCCGCCGGGTCTGGCCCTGCCAGTAGTCCCGGCTCTCCTGGAGCTTCCCGTTTCGGCGCTGGATGGCGATATAGTCCTTCATCTGCTCCCGCAGCAGCCGGTTTTCCTCCTGCAAGGCGGCAGCACTCTTGCTTTCCGTCCCGGCCTTGAGAGAGAAGCGTGCGTCCTCCACGCTGTTGATCTTGGCAAGGCGGTCTGCGTCGTCTCCGGTCTTGTATTCCAGTATCCGCACACCGGCCTGCTCCAGACCGTCCCGCAGCTTTTTGCTGCTGTCATCGGGGATGACGGCGGCCAGCACTTCGTCGAAGCCGACGGCCCGCTGGGGCTTGGCCTCAAAGTAGCCGGTGGGCATTTCCGCCGCCGCCTGGTAGACGGCCTGGATGTCCTGGGCCGTCTGGCTGCTGATTTTGTACCCCTCCTTGGAGAAGGCCCGCATGATAGCGTCCACCGTCCTCTTGCCCTTGGACGTTTCCATCAGGATGCTGCCGATGATGTCGCTCTCGACGAAGGAATTGTCGGAATGAGCCTTGTTTCCCTGCTTGATCTTCGTGATGATGCTGCCGATCTGGTCATCAATGGCCTGGAGCTTTGCTTCATACTCGGCCCCCTCGTCCATGCCCAGCCGCCCGCTGTCCGCCTTGATCTCCTGGATGCTGCGGTATTCCGGCGTCGCCACGGATTGCAGGGTCTTGGCGCTTGCGCCCCAGGTGTTGCCGCCGCGCTCCTCCTGGCCCTCCTTCATCGCCTTGACGATGTTCTCCAGGGTGTAGGCATAGTGGAGCTGCGAGAAGCTGCGGAGATTGCCGGAGGGGGTGTAGGGGTCCTTGCCATTGTAGATGCCCGCCTCGCCCAGCAGGCCGTCCAGCTTCCCGGCAATCCACTCCTCAACGGCGTGGTCATCCACGGCGCTGCGCAGCGCGTCAGAGGTAGCCATCCGGTCAATTTCGCCCTTGGTCGCGCCGCCGTCCTGGTACATATCCCATGCGTGGTGAACGATGTCCTCCAGGGCGAAGATGGAAACGCCGTCCATGGAATTGTCGATGCGGGTCTGCCGTCTTTCGTTGATCTCCGCGTCGGTCCAATGCCTCTTGACGGCCATTCTGCGGAGCATGGGTTCGCCCTGTTCCCGGTAGTAGTCCCGGAGAATGTCGCGGATGACCTCGGCATTCTCGCCCAGGGCGTCCTTCACGCTCTCGCCGGTCTCCAGGTTGGCCTCGATTTCAGCCAGCGTGTTCACGCCCAGGCGGTCAACCACCTTTTGCAGGGTGTCGTTACCGAACTTGTCCCACACCTTGTCCATCTTCACCGGCTCCAGGCTCTTGCCCTGGTCTGCCAGATAGGCCGCCCGCACCGTGTCCGTGGAGGCCAGCTTCTCCGCCAGCTCTGCCGTGCTCCTGGTGCTGGTGTCGTCGATGCCCATAGAGCGCAGGGCGGCGCTGTTCCTGAAGATGCCCCCGGCCACGGAGGCATCCCCGGCCAGCCGGTGCAGCTCGTGCTCCACCTGGGATGCCTTTTTGCTGTTCACGGGGTAATCTACTCGCGGAGCTGTCGGCGTCCAGGCATCGCCACCGTACACCTTGTTGGCGCGGAATAGCTGCGGGTCGATGGTGTCCTTGCTGAACACAAGGGAGATGGGGCCGTACTTGGTGTGCCCGTCCCTGGCTTTTACAATGGCGATGGAGGGCATGGGCAGGCCGCCCAGCTTGATGGCAGCCAGGATGCTGTTCTCGTCCTTGTTATGCAGGGCCAGCAGCTTGTCCGTCTCCTCCACCGGGGCCTTGAGAGAGAATTTCGTCTTTTGCTGATTGTCGGCCTTGAAGCGCTCGTGCAGCTCGCCCAACTCCTTGGCGTATGCGTCGAAGTCGTGGAACACATGGGCCGCAGGACCGTCCACGAACATATCCGCTTTGCCCACCGCGATATGCCCGTACATCGTCGCGTTGAACTCGTCATAGAGGCGGGACGGGTCTGCATTTTCCATGGTGGTATGCTGATGCTCTGCCACATGGTTCAGCAGCACACGGGTCATCCCGTCGCTCATATTCAGCATCGTGGGCGTCCGTTCCACAAAGTCCAGGTAAGGCTTGTAGCCCACCTGCCGCATCACATGGGTGATCTCGTGGGGAGCAAACATCCCCCGGTTCTTTTCCGGCATGGTCTCCCGGAAGAAGATTTGCCCACCGGCAGAGAACGCCGGGGTGCTGCCCTTGTTCTTGGCCCACGCTGCATCCGCCACAACAAAGCTCGGCACACCGTAGTCCACCGCCGTCCGCTGCTCCGTGTAGGCCACGCTGCCCTTGACCGGTTCCACCGTGTGGCCCTCCGCCCAGGAGCGCACGGGCTTGGCCCCGAAAGACGGGTTTACTCCTCCGTATCGTCCAGAAGCAGCAGAAAGCTCTCTGCGAACTCGTCCATCTTGGCCTTTTCCTTCTCGGTCAGTGCTCTGCCCATATCCTTCTCGGCTGCCTGCGCCAGGTCTGCCGCCAGTTTCGCTTTCTTGTCCATCCTTGCCGTCCTCCTTCAAAGAATTTCTTGTTGCGGCCATTGTATCATTGCCGCCCTCTCCTTGCAAGGTCTTTGCCTGCCGGGCTGCCGCCTCCAAGGCTGCCGTCAGCTTCCCCTCGGCGGTCTGGGCCTTTTTCTTCTCGGCCCCAGTCAGCTTATCAATGAGGGAGCGGATAGCGTCCCGGACCTTTTGCAGCAGCGTCCGGTCATCCCGGTGCCGCTCGATGAAGTCATCCAGCACCTTGCCGTCGTCAATGAGGCGGCCCGCATAGTCCGCCGCCACCTCGTCCATGGCCTGCTCATAGGTCAGCTCCACGCCCTGCGCGGCGTAGCTGTCGATGCGCTTCTGGATGCTGTCCTGCTCCTCCTGTGCCACGATGTCCCGGAACGTCCGGTACTCCGTGGGGGCAAGCTCCTGCATCCGGTGGGTCATCTCGTGGCCCACAATAGCCAGTACAGGGTTTTCATTGTTCCGTTCCACCAGCACCGTGCTGCCGCTGATCTGGGCATTGGCCGTTCCGCCGCGCACGCTGTCCACGAACTGCACCCGCACGCCCAGGGCCTTGGCAACTCTGTTGACCTTGGCCGCCGTCTCGGCGGTCAGATAGACGCGGCTCTCACCGTTAGCGTCCAGAATGGCACGGCCCTGCTTGTCCTGCAACGGCCTGCCGCTCTCCACGGCCTGCTTCACAAAGTCGTCATACACGAGACCGCTGTCCTCTCCGGCCACCTTGGCATACTTGGCCGCCTGCTGTTCACGCTGGAGGGAGAGGGCGGCGTCGTTCTGTCCGGCGGAGTAGGCCGCGAAGCGCTGGGCCTCCGTCAGGCGGCTGCCGTAGTCGCTGTCCACCCTTGCCATGTCTGCGCCGTTGATACCCGCCTCGTAGTAGGAGGCGAAGCCTGCGTAGTAGTCGTCGGCCCGCACGCTGCCGTCGTAGCTGGCGGAGAGGGCCTTGCCCCCGTTCTCGCCCAGGCTGGCCGCAGCATCCCGCACGCGGCGGATGTCATACGCCTGCTGCGCCGCAGGGCGCTGCTGCTCCACCTGCATGGCGGGGCGCACGGTCTCCTGCGTGGCCGCCTGCCGGGCTTCCGTTGCGGCGGGGGCAGTTTCCCTCGCGTTCGCAGAAACGTCGCTCTGCGTCCTTGCAAGGGTCGCCACGGCGTTCTTGACGGCCTTGCGCTGCTGGCTCTTGGTCATGCCGTCCTGTACCACCTGACCCGCCGCCTGCTCCAGGGCCGCCATGGCATCCTGGTCAGCCAGAATACGGTCCGCCATCTTTCCGTGGATGCTTCCGTTCTGGCTTGCCTGCTCCGCTGCCTGGGTCAGCAGCTTATTGGCCGCCGTGGCCTGGGGTGTCGCTTCTGTCTGCGGTGTGGGGGCGGTGGTCTCCTGCTGGGTGCCGGTTTCGCCCACGTTGTAGTGGTAGGTGGCCGGGGTGATAACGCCGCCCATCATACCGGAGGCCGCGCCCACAAGGAAGTCATACAGGGAGTTTTCCAGCGTCTCTCCGGCACTGGCCGCGTCTCCGCCGTAGATGCGGGGCATCTGCCACTCCATCCAGTCTCCGATGAACTCCTCCAGTCCCTCACCGACCGCTCCGGCCCCGAAGGTCAGCGCACCGCCCAGCACACGCTTGCCCGCGTCCGTCTTTGCAAAGCGGTTCACGGCGGAGCGGATGCCCCGCTCCACGGCGTCGTCCAATGCGCCGCCGCCATAGGCATGGCTGAACGGCAGGGCGATGTTGAACATCATCTCTGTAATTACTTCCTTTGCTGCCACGGCTCCGCCGTAAAGCCCCTGCTGCCCCAGGGTGGAGTTGGGGTTGTCCTGCCGGGCCTGCTGCGTAGCCCCGCCGAACGCACGCATGGCAAAAGCGCCCTTGCTGCCCGGTGTTCCCAGCAGGGCGTTGGCCGCTGTGTCCAGCGCCGTCTGGGTCATGGAAGCGCCTGCATCCACCAGCACCTGGCCCACGCCGCCCAGCCCTTCCTTGGCCCGCTCAATGTCCTGGGCAGAGGATTGCTGGATGTCGTCGGCCAGTTCATAGCTGGCCTGGGTCGCTTTCTGCTGCACCTGCTCGTCCAGCACCTTTGCCATCGCGTCGTACTTTCGCTGCCAGTCGTCGATGATGTACTGCTGGCTCTGGATGTCCCGTTCGTTCCAGCTTCCGGGCTTTTCCTTGTTTTCCGCCAGCATGGCGTCCATGTCCAGCTTCGCCCGCTCCAGGTTGTGGGAATATTCCGCCAGGTATTCCCGGTTCTGCGCGTCGCGTCCGCCCTGGCCCATGGCGTAGAAGGTGCTCATGGCGTTGCTGTTGGAGGCCAGGGACCCCTTGGCCCCGCCTCGGATGGTGTCTCCCAGACGGGAGAAGAAGCCCCGCTTTTCCGTGGGCTTTTCCGTCGTGGCCTGCGGCACGGCGGGCAGTTCTGTGTTTTCCCGTTTTAAGGTCAGCCCGCCAGCCTGCCAGGTCTGCGTCCGCCCGGTGGGGGCGGCGGACGGTGCAGCGGCAGCCGGGGCGGTATTCGCCCCGGTCGTCTGCTTGTTCTCCTCCTGCTTTCTGCTCCCACTGGTCCAGGTTTTCCCGGTCCCAGTCTGTTTTAAGGTCAAAGCCATACTCCGTTCCCTCCTTACGAAAGGTCAAAACCGAACAGCTTAAACTTACGCTTGAGCGTTGCCAGTTCACTGTCGGTGAGGCCCGCCTGGCTGATTTCGTTAAGAAGCTGTTCCACGCTGGAATAGCTGCGCCCGTTCCAGGTGAAGATGCCCTCGTCCTGGTCCCAGTCCAGGCTCGTCTTTCCACCGCTTCCGCTGCCCTTGCCGCCCTGGTTTTTCATCCAGTCGGCGTAATACCCGGCCAGTTTTCCGGCCTGGGTGGTGTTGTACCCGGCGGACAGCAGCCAGGCGTATGCGTCGCCCTCGCTGCGGATGCCCGCCTTATACATTCCTGCGTACACGTCCTCGCTGGCGCTTGAGCCGCCTCTCTTGCTTCCGCCGGAGCTGCCGCCTCTGGAGGACCCACCGCCGGAGCGAACGGATGCCTGTGCCTTGTTGTATGCGCTCTTGAGGCCCGCGATTTCCTGGTCCGTGTACCCCAGGGCCTTGTAGCCGGAGAAGTCGCCGCCCGCCGCGAGGGTCTGGGCCTTTGCCAGCGCCCGGTTGTACTCCGTCTCGTCCTTGTAGGTCTCCCGGTTGTAGGCGGTCTCGTCCTCGTAGCGCTTGTCCGCGATCTGGTCCCGGCCCACGGAATAGTTCCACTCGTTGTTGTAGCGCTCGTCGCCGATATTGTCCCGATGCACGCCGTAGTCGAAGCTCCGGTCCGTGTTGTACTGGGCCAGGAGGTCGGCGTACTTGGCGTAGTCGCCCTGCTCCAGGGCCACCAGCATTTCCAGGTTTGCCCTCTGGGTGTTGCCCTCGTCCTGGTACATGGAGTAGGCAAGCTGTTTCAGCTCCGGGATTTTATCGGCAAGCGCCCCCATGTAGTTGTCATAGGTCTGCTGCGCTGCGCTGCCCGCATAGCTGCTTGCAAGGCCGCCCGTGCGGGCGCTGACCTGCCCCAGGGTGTCCTGCATCGCCCGCTCGCCGCTGCGCGTGTAGCTCTCCTTGTACTGCTGATAGGTGGGGTCCTTCTCCGGGTCGTAGCTGAACGCCTCCCGGTTAAGGATTTGGCGGGTTAGGTCGTCGATCTGGTTCTGGTAGCGGCTGGTGTAGGTGGGGGCCGCCTCGTAGGAGAAACCGCCGCCTCCGTTTCCTCGTCCGCCGCCGCCCATCTCCAGGGGAATGTAGCGGCTGCCGTCGCTGTCGCCGGAATAGCCGTAGTTGCTGCGGATGCGCTCCACATAGTCGTGGGCGTCTGCCCAGGTCGTTTTGCCTGCTGCCGCTGCCGCCCGGACCTCCGCCGCGCTCCGCAGCTCGTCATTGGAAAAATGCTCCTGGTCATATACGCTGCCGCCGTAGCTGCCACGGTCGCTGCCGCCGCCGCCAACCGTGTCGGCGCTGGGCGCGGCGGCCTTGCCGGTCTTGCTTCCGGTCTTGATGGCGCTGGTGGCATAGCCGTTCTCGTTATAGCTGATGTTGTAGCCGCCCTTGGAGACGGTCTTGCCCGCCAGGTCTTTGTTCCTGGACATATCGGGTTTTGCCATGTCGGATTACCTCCTCTTTCAGTTGGTTTTCTGCTCCAGCGCCGTCACGCGGGCTGCCAGCTTGTTGTACTCGCTGCCCAGCGCGCTCACGCTCTGCTGCACCCCGGAGAGGGTGGTTTGCAGGCTGGAGACCTTGCTGTTCAGCCCCTCCACACTGGTCTGTATGGCGGTCATGCTCTTTTGAAGCTGCCCCAGCATGAAGTCCAGATTTTCTTGCAGGTTTCTGGTGTAGTTGCACAGAGATTTTACGGTCCCGTTCACGTCGTTGCGGTCAAACGAAGGAGGGGAGCCGGGGAGGGTGGTTGCCATGCCCTGTCACCCCCTTAATATTCGCTGCCCAGGGCGAACTCCCGGATGATGCTCTTGACCAGGCATCCGCCCTTGCCGGACAGCCGGATGCGGAAGTTGTCGCACCGCACCGGCAGGATGGGGACTTGCAGGGTCTTGGCCCGCTCGTTGTGGGTGGAGAACACCTGTCGGAAGGGCTTGCCGTCTGTGCTGATCTCCACCTTGAGCCAGGCCCCGGCATCCAGGTCCGCCCGCAGGTACAGCTTGGAATAGCACTTGCGCCCGTGGCTCGTCTCGTCCATCTGGCACAGCGTTGCGCTCCAGTTCACCAGGCCCTCCTCGGAGTAGTCCTGCCCGGTGGTCATCAGCTTGCCCGTGGCCCCGTCCAGGAAGTAGAGCGTCCCGTCCAGATAGGCCCAGTCCAGCGCGTGGGTCGCGTCCTCCCGCAGCCAGATGGCCCGCAGCGTATCAAAGACGTACAGCTCCCAGTCGCCCTTCTCCGTCCGCATGGAGATGTAGTAGCGCTCGCCGTCCGTGCCGCCCACCGCGTCGAAGAAGCGCCGGGTCCCGAAGTTCTCCGTCAGCAGCTCCGGGGTCCCGCCGGAGTAGGCGTACACGCCGTTGCGGCCCTTGTAGAACAGCGTCTCATTGATGACGGCCAGGGACTTCTCGCTGCCCTTCTGGATGCCGGGCACCGTGTAGGTGTAGATTTCATACTGCGCCGGATAGCTGCCCAGGACCTTGTGCAGGCAATTCTCTTTCCAGAACAGCACCGTGCTGGAGTAGGCGATGCACCCGGTGAACTCGCCCTCCGTGCCCACGGCCACGGCGTAGCTGTCCGTGGACACCCCGTCGTAGACGTAGAAGTTGGTCGGGTCGCCCAGGGCGCTGGCGTAGATGGTCTTGCCCTCCGCGCCCCAGATGCGGTTATCGCACTCGCAGATGCACGTCAGGTCCGGCACCTTCCGCTCCAGCATCACCGTCCCGGCCTCCACGCCGGTCTTGGTGAAGATGTCCTTGGTGAAGGTCAGCTTCCGCGCCTCCAGGGAGCGGATGATGTGGCTGCCGTTGTTCGCGGCGCAGGTCGTACAGCCGGAGATTTCGATTGCGTCTCCGGCCTTGAAAAGCTCGTCGAAGCCTGGGTATTTGTGCAGCGCCGCCGTGTGCAGCAGATAGGTGATCTGGTAGGTCCCGTCGCTCTGCTTTGCGCTGCTCTGTACCACCATGTACTCCTTGGAGCTGTCGCAGTCGTATTGAATGTAATCGCCCGCCTTGAGCTTGTCTGGGGTCCCTGCGGTCCCGCCGCTCATAGTCAGCGCTCCCGTGGTCTTGTTCACGCTGGCCCCGGTGTAGGCGGTGATGGATGTGTCGGCGGCCACGCTGCCCTTGGTCTCTGCGTTTTCCGCCGCCTGGTCGATGTAGCTCTGCTCCGGCACGGTCAGGGTGTTGGCCGTGAAGGTCACGTCGCCGGGGAAGCCGGGGTATTCCGCCGCCAGCATCCCGAACTTCTCTGCCTCCGTGTCGTAGTAGACCTTATCGGGGAAAATGACGATTTTGCTGTTGATGGTGGCAAACTGCTTTTCGCCCGCAGTCACATGGCCCACCACCTTGCCGTCATAGAGAAAGTCGGTCCCGTCCACCACGCACAGCTTCCCCCGTGCGTACAGCCCCGTGGGGCTGGTGTAGGTCCCGGCGGTCTTGCGCCCGTCCCGCTGACTGAGGCACGGGAAGCGGGCGGAGGAGAGGCCCCAGCTCTCTGCCAGCTCGCCGTCCCCGGCCCCCTGGCCGTAGTTCAGACCGGCAAAGGCGATGATCTGCTTGCGGTTCTTGCCGGTCGCCGCCGTCATGTATGGCAGGTTCATCTCGCCCCTCCTCCTAAAATAGACCCGTCAGACCCCCGCCGCCGATGGGCAGGTGCCTGCGGTGATACTGTTTCCGCCATTCGTCCAGCGCCGCGTTGTACGCCAGGGCGGAGTTGTTGTAGTTGTCGGCCTCCCGGTTGTAAAAGTCTACCTTGCTCATAAGGTACAGGTCGTACAGCCCGTCGTAGGGGGCCTCCACCAGCAAGGGCTTGTCCCCGTCCTCCGGGAACGCCTTGGGAAAGTCCGGCAGGTCGGTCCAGCCGCACGCCGGACACAGGTTGCTGTCCATCACCCGGTCATAGGTGATTTCCGTCCCGCCGCAGGTGGGACAGACGGCGACGGGTCCCTTGGCCCCGCGCCCGCTCGTGAGTTGGTGCCGCAGGATGGTCTCCCGGTAGAGCTGTCCGTCCAGCTCCAGCAGCCACGCCGCCTTGGTCTCGTCGTCGATGGCGTCCGGCCTCGCCCGGTTCACCCGTTCGATAACTTCATTGATGCTCGGCATACCGCCGCCTCCTCTCATAGAATTTGCCGGGCAGCGGCACGCCGCCGCCCGGCTTTCTGGGTGCTTCTCTTACACCGCGCGGACCCACAGGCCGTTGTTCTTCACATACAGCCCGCCGTCGTTGCCCGGCACGCTCTCAACCGTGTAGCATCCATCGCTGTCTGTGCTGTCAGATACAACGATAGAAGATTTAAGATTAAAAGCGGGACGCGGCGCGAAGAGGGCGAAGTACACGTTGTCGTAGCTCACGGTGCCGCCGGTGCGGATGTAGTACGCGCGGTTGGCATCCGAGCTCGGGGAGCGCAGGCCCCAGTAGACGGCGGTCGCCGTCTCGTCCAGATAGGCGATGCGCTTTGCGTTGTCGGAGAAATAGCTGAACGCCTTGCCCTCCGTCTGCCAGCCGCTCACGCCCGCCTCCGTGCAGGAGAGGGCAAAGCCCTTGCGGTAGATCGTGTGCAGCGTCGCCACCTGGTTGCCTTCCGCCACCACAATGGGGACGGGGACCAGGCACTCCCGGATTTTCTCGTCCAGTTTCAGCGGCCAGATGCCGTCACAGAAGTTGTCCAGCAGGCAGCCGATATATCGGTTCTTGTAGCTGCTGTCGTAGCTGGCCTCCCATTGGCGCTCATTGAAGGTGTCCTTGCGGATAAGGGTCACGCCCGTGCCGGTGCCGTAGTGGTCATTGTCCAGCTTGATGAACTTGGTGGGCTTGCTGTTTTCCGCCAGCTTCACCAGGCTGCCGTTTGCCAGATTGGAAAGTAACTGTCCCATATCGTTTTGTTCTCCTTTCGTCAGGTCCGGGCCGGGCAGCGGGGATGCCCGCCGCCCGCCTGGCCTCTTCTGCGCGGTCCAGAGCCATCAACAACCTGGACCGCATTTCTCTGCGGAGCTGCTTTGTGTCGCCGTGCTTGGCGTGCGCCTCCCAGGCGGTAAAGCTCTCCATGATTTTCTCCCGCGACACCTCGCCCGCCGCGTACTGCTTCTCCCACAGCCGGATGCGTCGTTTCATCCGCTTGATGGAGGAGTAGCGCAGCTTGCTGACCACCTGGCCCGTCCGGGTCAGATAGGTGTGGAAGCCGCAGAAGTCGATGCCGTTTTGCAAGGGGAAGATGTAGGTCTTGTCGTTCAGCTCCAGGCCCAGCTTGGCAAATTCAAGCCTTGCAAGGCGTAGAGCCTCAACCGCTGTCGCCTTATCCGGGCAGATCACATACCAGTCGTCCATATACATCCCCGCAAGCGGCAGGTGCAGCTTCTCGCCCACATAGTGCATGAAGGAGCTGACGTAGAACACCGCGTAGATGTGGCTCGTCTGGTGTCCCAGGGCCAGGCCCTCGTCCACGGCGTCGATGTATCGCCACATCAGCGCCCGGATGTCCGGGTCGGGAAACCGGGGTTCCAGCGCGGCCTTGAGCCGCCGGTGGTCGATGCTCTGGAAGAAGTGGCGGATGTCGCCCTTGATGACCCAGCCCTCGGCGTAGTCCCATTCCTCCATGGGCCGGTGGGGCAGACCGGCGGCCTTGCGTGCTGCCTCGTCCGCGCCCTTCCGCCGCAGGAAATAGGTCCTCATGTGCCGTTTCAGCATCTCCAGCCCGTAGTGGGTCCCCTTGCCGTACTGGGCCGCGTAGGTGTTCAGCGTGAAGCTCCGGGCCAGCTCGTCGTAGACGATGTAATCCGTGAGCGCGTGCTGCACCACCTTGTCCCGGAACGTCGGGGCCTGGATAAGCCGCTTCTTGGGTTCGTAGATATAGAACGCGTCCAGCGGGTCCGGCTGGTGCGTCCCTTGCAAAAGTGATTTTGAGAGTATCAGCAGCTCCTCGATTGCGCTGTACTCAAAGGGTGCCGTACTCTTTTTGCCCCTCTTGCACCGTCTGGCCCGGTGGTAGGCCGTCCATAGGGTGTCAAAGGAGCATAGTTCCTGATAGGTCATATCACACATCCTTGCTTGGTTTTCGGATGGTGGAGCGCAGGTCCGGCATCGCTGATAGCAGCCAGTATCTCCCTCCGCCGGAGGTGTCCGGGGCTTTCCCCGGTAGCGAGCCTGGCAGCGTCGGTGCCATGTGTTTATCCCCCGTGTTCATGCCCACGGACGACGGGATATAGCCTCCTTTGATGATGGGCCTCTGCTTTCGCCGCAAGGGCTACTTGTACACGGTAATTCCATCAGAGCGGGACGCGGCGCGAAGTTGGCGTTGTACACGTTGTTGTTGTTCACGGTGCCGTCGGTGTTGATGTTGTACGCGTTGTTGTCATTCGAGTTCGGGGAGCGCAGGCCCCAGTTGACGGCGCGAACAGGCTATACCCCAATGAAAGGCAGCTATCGCCGCCGAACATCCTCTCTCGCCTGGGCAGCGCGGCTCCGGTCCTTCTCGTACCAGGCGGCGCACATATAGCGCACCGTCATCACCGCCTTGCTCCAGGTCGCGGCCTTTTGGCCGCTCACGCCGGGGTATTGCTTGCTTTCTGCCATCCGCAGTATCTTCCGCTCCAGCTTCTTGCACGCGCAAAGGGCCTCACGCTGCATCGCCAGCCGCTCCGCCGGTCTCTCCCGCAGGTCAATGAGGTTTGCGCCCTCAATGCACGAGCAGATGGCCTCTGCACCGTTCATCAGGGCCGTTCCGGTGGTGTAGCGGTATTTCTTGGGGATGACCTTCTCATTGGCGCAGGCGTCTGCCGTGTAAAGCCACATATCAGCCGCCTTGTTGCCCAGCTTGAAGTCATCGGTCTGTCTGTCAGCCATCGGGGCACCCTCGCTTTCGTGCTGCATCCAGCAGCTCGTCGCAGCCCTCTGCCTCCAGCACCAGGTCCGGCCCCAGCCGGATGGTCACGGTCTCGCCGGTGGGGGAGCGCCCGGTCAGCACCAGGCTGTCCTCCCGGCATATCCGGCAGGGCTGCTCCAGCTCCGCCAGGAGGTTGGAGATCAGACAGGAAGCCTCCGCCCAGTCCTTACACGCTGCCCGCCGCATCCATGGCCTCCACGGGAACTTTGTCAACTACGGCCTTGTCCGCGCTGTTGGCCTCCAGGGTCATCTTGAGGGTGGTAAGCTGTTCGTTGAGGCGTGCAAGGGCGCTCTGGGCGCTTTCCTTCTCGCTCTGCTCGTGGGACAGCTTGGCCTCCAGCTCCGCCACCTGGGCTGTCAGGGCGGCCACGTCGCTTTCCTCGCTGGTGCGGGTCAGTTTCAGCCCGTGGGAGACCACGCGGAAGGGGCCGGTGTAAGTCGCCGTGGTGCTGCCGTCCTCGGCCAGCACCTCAATGGGACCGGCGCAGAACGCGGCCAGGGCCTCGTCGCTGATGCCGCCGGGCAGCTCTGCCACCACGGCCTGGCGGGGGACCCCGCCGATGTTCTCCGTCACCACCGTGAAGCCCTTGTCGCTGACGGTGTGATTGCCTGCTTTAATCATGTTCGTGTCCTCCTCTTATCCGATGTTGATGTAAACGTCGCCGTTGGCCCCCAGGCTGGAGGCGGGAGCGCCGTTGCCGAAGTAGATGTTGCGGAAGCCCTTGGTGCTGCCGCTGGTGGGCGACACGCCGGACACGCCGCCGGTGAACGCGCCGCCCGTCTTGGGCATTTTCTGGTCTGCATAGGCGAAAATGTCCTGGGCTTTGCCCTTGGGGTCATAGACCGCCTTGGTCATGTCGCCGGGGTTTACGGCGTCCGCGCCCTTGGGGATGCCGAAGTCGAAGATGGGGGCAGCGTCCGGGCTTCCGGCCCGCCGCTTCACCGTGGCCGCGCTTCCGGCGGCCAGCGTGGTGGTCGTCCCCACCTGGATGTTAGGGGTAGAGCCGTCGGCACCGGCGGGTCCCTGTGCGCCGGTTGCGCCGGTCGCGCCCTTGGCCCCGGTCTCACCCTGGGGTCCCTGGATGCCCTGCTCTCCCTTCGGGCCTTGAGCGCCGGTCGCACCCTGCGGGCCTCTTGCGCCCTGCACGCCCTGGGGTCCCTGCGGACCCACAACCTTGCCCAGATCAATGGTAGGCATAGATGGTTCCTCCTTCCGTCAGATGTTTAGGCATAGATGCCCTGCATCGTTGATGTAATAGTCCGGGGCCTCGTTGCCGGTGTAGGTACACAGCAGATGCCCCTCGTCGGTCACGCTGAAATTGACCATGCCAGCCGTCTGCACGGCCACGCCGTCGATGCCGCGCGGTCCTTGCGGCCCCTGCACGCCCTGGGGTCCTTCCGGTCCCGTGGGTCCAACCGGGCCAGCAGCGCCTTGAACGCCCTGGGGTCCCTGGATGCCTTGAATGCCCTGGACGCCGCGCTCGCCGGTCAGTCCGCGCTCGCCCTGGATGCCCTGCTTGCCGGTCTTGCCCTGGGGTCCCTCTGCGCCCTGTTCTCCCTGGTCGCCCTTGGAGGCGATAAGCAGCCAGTGGGCACCCTCCACGCCTCCGGCCACGTCCAGCTCCGGGGCCACGCCCTTGCACGCTGCCTTGCAGATGTAGGAGCTGCCCAGCCTGCTCACCTTCTGGAGGGGCAGATAGGTCTTTGCGCTGTCATAGGCTTCCCACACCTTCACGGCCTCCTCGGCCTGCTCCAGCGCCTCGATGGCGTTTCCCACCAGGGTGCTCACCTGGGGTACAATGCCGTTGATCTGGGTCTGGAGCTGCTGCGCCTGGGTGGGTGTCGGCTCTTTCGGCGTGGTGTAGGCGTCGTTCGGCTTCACCAGCAGATGGTCCGTCACCGTGATGGCAACGGCGGTGGGGTTGCTCTCCCGGAAGCCCTCAATGGTAAAGCTGCACCAGCCCTCCAGGGCCAGCGGCTCCGCCGGAATGGCCGTGTCGAAGGTCAGCGGGTCCTTCTTTGCCACCAGGTCCTCCACGCTGTTGTACAGCAGCACCGCCACGGGGCTTTCACCCAGGGCGTTGCGCCAGATGATGCGCTTGGAGAACGCCTCCCAGTCATCGCTCATAACGATGTGCAGGCCGGTCACATTGGCCTCGCCCTGTACGCCCGCGTTCTTGCTGTCCTTGCGGACAAATTCGCCGGTCACGGTCACATTGATGGTCCTGTCCATAGGGGGTCTACCTCCTTTCTGTATGATAAAAGGCGCGGCGGGGCGGAAGGGTCGGTCCCTCCATACCTCGCCGCGCCGTGTCGCAGCCGCTTTTAGGGTCTCGCGGTGTGCCTGTTCAGTTAGATGTTGCGGGCCTTGGCCTCGGCAGCGTAGGCGCTGCTCTCGCGCTCAATGAGGTTTGCGGTGGCGTTGTCCTGGGCCATGCTCTGCTCCAGGACCTCCGCCACATAGGCGGGCACCTGCACGGTCTCGCCGCGCTTGATCTGGAAGCTGCGGCCATTGACGGCCACAAAAACGTCATCCTTGTACTTGTCGTTGTCCTTGAACAGACGGATGGGCACAAGGTCGTTCGGCTTGGGCGCGGCGGGGGCGGTCTCTTTTGCCGCCTCCAGGGTCTCCTTGGCTTTGGCCTGGGCCTCTGCCACAATGGCAGCAGCTTCCGCCTTGGCCTTGGCGATGATGTCCTCCGCCTCGGCGGCGGGGGTAGCCTGCGTGGTGGCCTGCTGCTCATTGGCAGCAGCTTCTTTCTTGGCAGCCATAGTGTAAATACCTCCTGTTGGTCAGAATGTGGGGCCGCCCGCCGTAAAGCAGGCGGCCCCGGTGATTAGCTGTTGAAGGTGGAGCAGGTCTCAATACGGACCATGTACGCCTCCACCAGGCGCTCGGCCACCTTGGTGGCTTTCCAGCCTGCGGTGGCGCGCTGGTCCAGGGGGTCGGCAGTACCGGCAGAGCCGAGCTGCTTCACGATGTGCTGGAGACCGCCGCCGGTGATCTCGGTCACGCCGTAGGCGTCCGCACCCAGAATGAGGGTGGAGTACACGTCACGGGCGGATGCCTTGGGGGTGACGGTGCCGCTGGAGGCGGTGCCGGTCTCGTAGTCCTTGCCCGCGTGGGTAAAGACCTTGGCCTCGCTGGTCTCCACGAAGCGGACGCCCTCGATGCGTCCGATCTCGCCCTCGTAGATGCCGTCGGGGTCGGAGTAGGTCTTGACGTTCACCCACTTGGGGTCACTCATAAGGTCGTAGGAGCAATCCGGGTGGATGATGCCCGCGTAGTAGCCGTTGATCTTGGGCGCGTTCATCACCTTGAGGTAACGGACAGCGCGGCGCACGGCGTCCACGGTCAGGTAGTGGTTCTGGCTGTCGGTTGTGCTGCCGCCGCACAGGTTGGCGCGGCTGTCCACCTGGCCCTCGGCGTACTGCACGTTGGTGCCGCCGTTCAGCACCTCGCGGGTGATGGTGTCCAGGGTGCGGCCCGCCTGGCTGCCCAGCAGCTTGGTGGCCTGCACCAGGTTGTTGTCGATGGCGGAAAGCAGCAGCATATCGGACAGCTCGATGAAGCCGCCGTACTGCGCCACAGTCGCGGTGATGACGCCCATGTTGAGCTTCTGACCTTCGGGGGTCACACCTTCGGTCAGGGCCGTGGTGGCCTTGGGCAGGGGGTCATACTTGCGGAACTCAATGGTCTTACCGCCATTCTTGGGGATGGGGCGCTTCTGTCCGAACTGGTCATGGACCAGCAGCGGCTCCGCCATATCAATGAGATAGTCGGAGTAGAAGGTTTTCATCTCACTGGAAAGGTTGTTCCCGGTGGTTGCGCTGGTCGTCTTGTTGATGACTGCATCAAACAGGTTCAGCACGACGGGCAGCAGAATGAATTTGCGGATGGTGTTCATGTTAAAATCTCCCTTCTGGGGAGAGGCTTAAAACTCGATGTGCTCTCCCCGTGCAGCTCTGCGGATGATCTCCGCGCGGTCCCTCTTGGACAGCTTGGAAACGTCATCCTTCACGATAAATGCACCCTGGGAGGTCGTGCCGTTTTCCTGGGGCCTTGCGCCCTTGGCGCGGATGCCATCCACCACCTGCTTCTCCGTGGCCTTGGCCTGCATAGCGGCCACGCCCGCCTTGATCTGGTCCATGTGGACCACTTCATAGGCGTGTTGGACGGGAACGCCCGCCCGGAGCATGGAGAGGAACTGGGGGTTTTTGACCTCCGCGTTGAGGTCGAAGCTGGGGTACAGCCCCTTGACCTGTTCGGCCTCGCCGTACCACTGCTGGAGCTGCTGCTGCGCCCGCTGGTCGTTTTGCCGCTGGCGCTGCTGGCGCAAAAGCGCCTCGTTCTCCCGCTGGAGCTTCTGGAACTGCTTGTACTGCTCAACAGACATCCCCGCCTCCTCGGCGGCCTCGGACCAGTATGCGTCATCGTTTTCGATGGCCTGGGACAGCTTGCCCATGTCGCCGTCGCCGATCTGGTAGCGCTGCATCAGCATATCAATGACAGGCTGATACTGGCCCACCTGCTGCTCCAGGTTTCTGGTCTCCCGGAAGCGCCGGTCGATGATGCGCTGGGTCTCCTCGGTGTAGATGTCCTTGTACTCACCGTTCACAAGGTCCTGGAAAGCCCTGCGTTTGGCCTCCAGAGTATTGGACGTGGTGCTCGCGTCCGGTTTGTTGTCGCTCCCGGCGTCGGAGGACCGCTGCTGCCCCTCCGGGTCTCCGCCCTCGCCAGCCTCCGCCGGTTTGGCCTGCTTCCCGAAGATGACATTCTGGTATTCGCCCGATTTTCCCCGCCGGGTGGATGCGGGGGATGCCTGGGTCTCGCCCTGTGTGTCGAACGCCGACAGGTCGGCGAACTGCAGAAGTATCTGCGCCAGAAGTATCGCGATGAAGTGCGGCAGAATGTTCACTGTGAACACCGCCGCGAGGTCGCCGAAGAACCGCGTGTTGTGGTTTATTGGCAGGGACATATCCATATCCACCACCGATTTGTTGTGAAGGCAGCGGAAGCTGCGCAGAGTAGTCACGAACGTAAAAATGAACAGCCCCACAAGGCTGAGGACCCCGATTACGATCTCAGCAATCAGAAGTGAATACAGCAGGCTCCTCTTATCCAGGAGCGCCATATTCATTTCGTACTGCTCCGGAGTCGGGTCGCTGATATACTGGCTAAGCTCAAGGAGCTCTCGCTCCACCGGGCATAAAATATTGATGATGAGCATGAACGCCGGATAACTCAGCACGCTGAAGATAATGCTCATGATAAGCTGCGGTCTGAGGTACTTCACCTTATTCAGATAGTACGGCAGAAATTTGTAGAAAACGCTCTTATTTGCCGAGTTTTGAGCTGTCATAGCCGAGCACCTCCATTTCGTAAATAAATATCTCCTCCAGCGAAAGCGGAACTTCGTCGTACAGCCTCGGGGAGTGCTTCTCCACCGCCGCTCTGACCTTTTCGCGGTCGCCCCGTGCGATGATGTGCATTACGCTGCCGTTTTCCTCGACATGGAGGATATCCACGCCGTCCGCGGAAAGCTGCTCCTTCGTGACCGGCTCCGGGAACGACGTCTGGATCTTGAACACGCTTCCCTTCACGCTGTCAAGTTCGCGGTCGAACACTACCTTCCCGCCGTGGAGAAGTCCCACGCGGTCGCAGAATTCGTCTATTTCCCCGAGATTGTGGGAGCTGAAAATTACGGTCAGCCTGGAATCTACCATAGCATCGATGAGCATTTGCTTGACGATTATGCGCATAGTGGGGTCAAGCCCGTCGAAAGCCTCGTCAAGGAACAGATACGGAGTTCTGCACGCGATCCCGCATATCACCGCCGTCTGCCGCTTCATACCCTTTGAGAAGGTGTTCAGCCGCTTTTTCAGCGGAAGATTCAGCGCGCTGTAGAGCTTCTGCCAGAGCTCCTCGGAAAACGTGCCGTAAAAGCTCTTGTAGTACTGCTTCATTTCAGTAAGGGTCATTGTGTTGAACTGCACCGTTTCATCGTTGATGAAGAATACGCGCTCCTTCACCTTCGCGTTGTCGTACACCGGCTCGCCGTCTATGAAAAGCTCTCCGCCGCTGAGCCTGTAAATCCCGGAAAGCGCCCGGAGCAGCGTTGATTTTCCGGCTCCGTTAGAACCCAGCAGGCCGTATGCGCAGCCCTCCGGAATAGTGAGGGACACGCCGTCAAGCGCGTTTTTATCGTCGAAACGCATTACCGCATTCTTTACCTCGATCATTGATTACCACCCGTCCTTTCACCAGTTTCCCCGGTTTCTCCAGCCTCTCCTGACCATATCTGCCGTGCCAGGGATTCTATCTCCGCAAGGCTGACCCCTGCATCGTATGCGCTGCGAAGCTCACACCCGGCCTTCCGCACGGCTTCTTTTCTGACTGCCTCGGCTGCGTCCCCGCCGCCGGAAACATAGCTTCCCTTTGCAGGTATCGAGTATATCAGCCCCGCCTGTTCAAGCTGCGAGTACGATTTCTGAACCGTATTCGGGTTTATCCCGAACTGCTTCGCGACCTCCCGCACCGCCGGAAGCCGCTCGTCAGGCTCCAGCTCCCCGGAGGAAATCAGCCGGGATATGCCATTATATAGCTGCTCATAGATGGGCAGCTTCCCCTCCAGCCTTATGTTGAGCATTTTCACTCCTCCTTTCGGCGTGTACTGCTCTGTATTAACTGTATTATCTGTGTTGGTACAGTTATTATACCATACAATAGCAGCTTTGTCAATAGGCAAAACGCATTTTTATTGCACTGGTCTTGATTTTTTTGCAATTATGTGGTATCATATAGATTACAAATAAATCCGGATAAAATACGGAAAACCCCTGAAAACCGATGTGATATGCAAAGCGCACGCCTACGCTCACACAAGGCTTTTGAGGGCGGCCTATGGAAAGGAAACGGATAACCTTCACAAGAAAGGAAACTGACACAATGAGCGAAGAGAAAAAGGAATTTGTAAAGCACGAGGCACCCCGTCCGGAGTTCCCCAAGCGCGCTATAATCACCGGAGGAATGCCCTACGGAAATAAGAAGCTGCACTTCGGGCACATCGGCGGCGTGTTCGTATTTGCCGACGTATACGCAAGATTCCTGCGCGACAGGCTGGGCGACGAAAATGTAATTTTCGTATCCGGCACGGACTGCTACGGCTCCCCTATCGCGGAGAGCTACCGCAAGCTGGTTGCCGAGCAGGGCTTCAAGGGAACTATCCACGACTTTGTTGAGGAAAACCACAAGGCTCAGAAAAAGACCCTCGACGACTACATGATAAGCCTGAATATATTCGGAGCTTCCGGACTTGGAAGAACAGCCGAGATACACAACAAGGTATCCGACTGGTTTATCCGCACATTATATAAAAACGGACACCTGCACCGTATCAGCACAAAGCAGTTCTACGATGAGAAGGCGGGCTGCTTTCTCAACGGCAGACAGGTAATAGGAAAGTGCCCGGTGGACGGCTGCCAGAGCGAAAAGGCATACGCCGACGAGTGCGACCTCGGTCATCAGTACATGCCGGAAAACCTCATCAACCCCAAGAGCACCCTCACCGGCGACACGCCCATAATGAAGGACGTCGAGAACTGGTACTTCGACCTTCCGGCGTACAACAAGCTGCTCAAGGAATACGTTGCGAAGATATCCAGGCAGAAGAACGTGCGTCAGCTCGTTTCCAGCACTATCTCAGAGTTCCTCGCTGACCCAGTGGTGCACATCAAGAACGAGCTTCTGGACAGCTACAACGCAGTCAAGGATCAGCTTCCGGAGCACGAGTTCATAGAGGAAAAGAAAAAGCCCAGCTTCACCATCAAGTTCAAGGAACTCGACGAGATGAACAAGGCTACCGAGATACTCTCCGCGAACGGAATACGCTACCGCACCGGTAAAACCCTTGTTCCGTTCAGACTTACAGGCAACATCGAGTGGGGCGTTCCCGCTCCGGTGCTTGAGGGCGAGGATCCGCTGACCATCTGGGTATGGCCGGAGTCCCTCTGGGCGCCTATCTCCTTCACTCAGGCGGCGCTGGAGCAGCAGGGCAGGAATACCGATGAGTGGAAGGATTTCTGGTGCAGCAAGGACGCTAACGTATATCAGTTCATCGGCGCCGACAACATCTACTTCTACGGCGTAGCTGAAATGGCGATGTTCATGGGCCTCAAGGAAGGCGAAAACACCATTGACCCGCCCGAAGGAGAAATGCAGCTCCCGATACTGTGCGCGAACAACCACATTCTGTTCCTCGATAAGAAGGCTTCCAGCTCCGGCGCGATAAAGCCCCCGATGGCGGCTGATCTTCTGGACTTCTACACCCCCGAGCAGCTCCGCATGCACTTCCTCGGCTTAGGTCTTGGTCAGCGCAGCGTAAGCTTCATGCCGAAGCCCTACAATCCCAACGCAAAGCCGGAAGATCCGGATCCCGTAGTAAAGGACGGATTCCTGCTCTCCAACGTATTCAACCGCATTATCCGCACCTGCATCTATTCCGTTCAGAAGTACTTTGACGGAGTAATGCCGGTCGGCGAGGTAGACGAGCAGGTGCTCGCCGACGAGGTTGGCGAGTCGTTCCCGCTGCGCCTCGCGGCGGACGACGCGAGGCATGCGCGCGTGCTTCGGCTGGCGCCGGGCGAGCGCATCGCGGGGGTGGATGCC
>ERZ825896.1241-NODE-1241-length-29526-cov-4.467239_pt1 | contig 29526 bp, 41 predicted proteins | sample MGYA00519858_ERZ825896 | MGnify/ENA primary metagenome ERZ825896 (study PRJEB31778, sample SAMEA3449214) | human gut metagenome | biome: human gut; feature: human-associated habitat; material: faeces | place: United Kingdom | collected 2010/2012 ...
CTGCCCGGCATAAAGCTTGGCAATCTCTACCACCTGTGGAAGGAAAATCTCTATCAGCTTATTGCAGGCAGAATTGTCCTGTGCCAGTGCAGACATCATAACCGCACGTTTCTCTCCATCCGATACCTCTGGCAGATCCTTCAGTTCCTCCAGATACATATTCAGATAGTTCGTATCTTCACTTGACAGATTTGCATTCTGCTCTGCCGGTTCATCAATTCCTATATGATTCTTATTCAGATATTCGTGAATCAAGCCCATCTGTTCTTCTGTCAGAGAAAGGTCTTCAAATGCCTCACTGATCTGTTCACTGGTAAGCATGTTCTCCTGTAATCTGGCTGTGTCCTTTAACTGTTGAAGAGTCTGGGCAAACTCTAACTGATTCATTTCCATATTCCCTATAACCAAACCTTTCTCTATCAATTACTGTACATGAGTATGTGTGAACAGATGATCCTGACAATACTCATAATTGCCATTGCACTTTGAACAGAAACGAAATTCCAGATCAGGATATTCCTCGCTTGTCCTTCCGCAGATGGCGCACTTGTGTTTTGCTATAGACATAGGCTTGGCTTTCTTGACTTCCTTACGATAATCGTGGCGTCTCTTCACCTGTCTCGGGGATATCCGCATACCGATACCGGTCCTCGTAATCAGTATAAAAATAATAAAGTAAAGCAATGGCCCCAATACAATAATACGGTCTACAATCCAGGATGCTGAAATAGCTTCTACTAACATCAGTACGCCATATGCAATTCCCATCCACTTCATTTTAATAGGAAGAATGAACATCAGATATACTGTAGATTCAGGGAATGTAGCCGCAAATGCGAAGAAAATACTCATACTGATATAATACATACTGAATTCCTGCGCAATCACTGCAAAATATGTCTCACTGGCTACTTTGATCACGGTTGTTCCTGCAAGTAATGCTGCATCCTTCATCAGATAACTGATACCCATTATGATAAAACTCTCTATTACAGTAAATATCATTCCAAGGAACAGATATGCATTATAATAGAAGGTTCCCCATGCACGCTCCAGTGATGACCCGATAGAATAATAGAAAAACAGCATGATTAAAGTAAAGATATTGATGCTGCCCCCATCACCCGGTATCAGAATCCATGTAAACAATCTCCAGATCTGTCCATGAAGAATCTTATATGGATCCAGCGTCAGATAATTCAACATTGCCGGATTGATTGCATAGATCAGATATCCGCATCCAAAACATAAAATCAGATACAGCGAAAGATTAGGAATCGCATATCTGCCAAACTTTTTTTCCATTTTGTCCCAAAAATTCATATAACACCTCTAAAATTATTTTAAATGAATAGATTTATTGTATCATTCAGTATAAAAAAAGTAAACCAATCCAACAGTTACTATCTGCAAAATTATTATTTTTTAATAAATTTCTTCATATATTTTTAAAATTTGTTTGGTTGCCTTTTTACCACCACTGTCGTATAATAGCAAATGTATGCGAAAAAATGGTTATTATGTATATTATTAGTAAGGATTGGTTATACATGAACAAAGAATTTTACACATTGGGAATCGATATCGGTTCCACTACAGTTAAAATTGCAATCTTGGATACAGAACATACTATATTGTTCTCCGATTATAAGAGACACTATGCCAATATCCGCGAGACTCTCTCCTCTCTGCTTGAGGACGCTTTCTCCAGGCTTGGCAATCTGGAACTTCATCCAATGATTACAGGTTCCGGTGGTCTGACTCTTGCCAATCATCTGGGTGTTCCATTCGTACAGGAAGTAATTGCCGTATCAACTTCTCTGCAGGAATTAGCACCCAAGACAGATGTTGCCATTGAATTAGGCGGTGAAGATGCCAAGATCATTTATTTTGAAAATGGCAACGTAGAACAGAGAATGAATGGTATCTGTGCCGGTGGTACAGGTTCTTTTATCGACCAGATGGCTTCTCTTTTACAGACAGATGCATCCGGTCTGAACGAATATGCCAAGAATTATCATTCTTTATATACTATTGCCGCAAGATGCGGTGTATTTGCCAAGACAGACATTCAGCCCCTGATCAATGAAGGCGCTACCAAGGAAGATCTGTCTGCTTCTATCTTCCAGGCTGTTGTCAACCAGACAATCAGTGGTCTTGCCTGCGGTAAACCTATCAGAGGACATGTTGCATTCCTGGGTGGTCCTCTTCACTTCCTTTCAGAGTTAAAGGCAGCCTTTATCAGAACCTTAAAGCTGGATGACGAACATATTATTGATACGGACAATTCTCACCTGTTCGCTGCCATCGGTTCTGCCCTGAATGCCAAAGACGAAGTATCTTTTACCATGCAGGAGATGGTGGATAAGCTCTCTTCCAATATTAAAATGGAATTTGAAGTAGCACGTATGGATCCTCTCTTTGCCAGTGAAGCAGAATATGAGGAATTCCAGAACAGACACAACAGACATCATGTAAAAGCGGAGGATATCCGCAATTACCATGGAAAATGCTATCTGGGTATTGATGCCGGATCTACTACTACCAAAGTAGCTCTGGTAGATGAAGATGGTACTCTGCTGTATTCTTTCTACAGTAATAATAACGGCAGCCCACTCAAAACTGCAATCCGCTCTATTCAGGAGATCTACTCTCTGCTCCCTGATGATGCGACAATCGTACGCTCCTGCTCCACAGGTTACGGTGAGGCTCTGATCAAAGCTGCCTTCATGCTGGATGACGGCGAGGTAGAGACTGTAGCTCATTACTACGCTGCTGCGTTCTTTGATCCTGAAGTAGACTGCATCCTTGATATCGGCGGTCAGGATATGAAATGTATCAAGATCAAGAATCAGACTGTAGACTCTGTACAGTTAAATGAAGCCTGTTCATCAGGCTGTGGTTCTTTCATTGAGACATTTGCCAAGTCTCTGAATTACAGCGTACAGGATTTTGCAAAAGCAGCTCTTTTTGCAAAGCATCCTATTGATCTTGGAACACGTTGTACTGTATTTATGAATTCCAAGGTAAAGCAGGCACAGAAGGAAGGTGCAGAGGTATCTGATATCTCCGCTGGTCTTGCTTATTCTGTTATAAAGAATGCCCTTTTCAAAGTTATCAAGGTATCTGATGCTTCTGAATTGGGTCGTAATATCGTTGTTCAGGGTGGTACATTCTATAATGATGCTGTCCTTAGAAGCTTTGAAAAGATCGCAGGATGCGAAGCTATCCGTCCTGATATCGCAGGTATCATGGGCGCGTTTGGTGCAGCCCTTATTGCAAGGGAACATTACCAGAATGGTGAAAATCAGCAGTCAACCATGTTGACTATCGACCAGATCAATGAACTGACATTCTCTACCTCACTGGTAAAATGTCAGGGCTGTACGAATTCCTGCCGTCTCACTATTAACAAATTCTCTGATGGAAGACGTTTCACATCAGGTAATCGTTGCGAACGTGGATTAGGCAAGGCTAAGAGCGATAATGGTGTTCCTAACTTATTTGCTTACAAATTACAGAGACTGTTCTCTTACGAACCTTTATCAGATGCAGAAGCTACCAGAGGTCGTGTTGGTATTCCCCGCGTTCTGAATATGTATGAGAACTATCCATTCTGGTATACATTCTTTACGAAGCTGCATTATCAGGTGGTATTATCTCCTGTATCTAACAGAAAGATATATGAAATGGGTATCGAATCCATTCCAAGTGAATCTGAGTGTTACCCTGCGAAATTAGCACATGGTCATATTGAATGGCTCATAGGACAGCATGTAGATTTCATCTTCTATCCTGCTCTGTTCTATGAAAGAAATGAATTCCAGGATGCAAACAATCATTATAACTGTCCTATCGTTACTTCCTATTCTGAGAATATCAAGAACAATGTAGAAGCGATTGGACGTGGTGAAGTCGTATTCAAGAATCCGTTTATGTCATTCACAAGCCCGGAACTGATTGCACAGTCACTGATAAAAGAGTTCCCGGATATTGATGCTTCCGAGATTACAGACGCAGTAAATGCAGGCTGGAAAGAACTGGAAGCCGTTCGTCAGGACATGTATCATAAAGGCGAAGAAGTCATCCAATACATCGAGAAGAATCACAGCCGCGCAATCGTCCTGGCCGGCCGTCCTTATCATATTGACCCTGAGATTAACCACGGTATTCCTGAGCTGATTACCTCATATGGTATCGCTGTGTTGACAGAAGATTCTGTCTCCCACCTGGCTAAACCGGAACGTCCACTTATTGTTTCCGACCAGTGGATGTATCATTCAAGATTATATGCTGCTGCAAGCTTTGTAAAGACTCGTGACGATATCGACCTGATCCAGCTCAATTCCTTCGGATGTGGTCTGGACGCCGTTACAACCGATCAGGTAAATGATATTCTGTCCGGTTCAGGCAAGATCTATACCTGCTTAAAGATTGATGAAGTCAACAATCTGGGTGCTGCACGTATCAGAATCCGCTCTCTACTCTCCGCTATCCGTGTAAGAGAACAGCGTCATCAGACACGTACCATCCACTCCAGTCAGATGCACAGAATTCTGTTTACCAAAGAAATGAGAAAGAACTATACCATTCTGTGTCCGCAGATGTCACCTATCCATTTTGACCTTCTGGAGCCTACCTTCAGAAGATGCGGTTACAATCTGGTTGTGTTAAATAATGACAATAAACACAGTGTTGACATGGGATTAAAATATGTAAATAATGACGCGTGTTATCCTTCCCTGTTGGTCGTTGGTCAGATTATGGATGCTGTTTTATCCGGTCAGTATGATACGGATCATCTGGCAGTCGTAATGTCTCAGACCGGTGGCGGTTGTCGTGCAACAAACTATATTGGATTCATCCGCCGTGCACTTGCCAAGGCAGGCTACAGCCATATTCCTGTTATCTCCATTAATTTATCCAAGTTGGAGAGCAATCCCGGATTCAAGCTTACACCTATGCTGCTGCTTCGTGCAGTATATGCGGTTACTTTTGGTGATATTTTCATGAGATGTGTATACAGAATGCGTCCATACGAAGCTGTTCCTGGATCTGTCAATGAAGTTCACCAGAAATGGATCAAGAAATGCTGTGAATTCCTCGGTCGTAAATATATGCCATTCTCTACATTCAAGAAAATGTGTGTAGAAATGATAGAAGAATTCGATGCAATTCCCACTCTTGATATCAAAAAGCCTCGTGTTGGTGTTGTTGGAGAAATTCTTGTTAAATTCTCTCCTACTGCCAATAATCACCTGGTAGAGTTGCTGGAAGCTGAAGGTGCGGAAGCTGTTGTTCCTGATCTTATGGACTTCATGTTCTACTGCTTCTATAATCAGTTATATAAAGCAGACAATCTGGGAACAAGCAAAAAAAGTGCGAAGATCAGTAAAATGGGCATCAAAATCATTGAGCGCCTTCGTAAACCTGCTGCTGAAGCTTTTGCAAAGAGCAAGCACTTTATTCCACCTGCTGATATTGAAGAAACAGCCAGAAATGCTTCTGAGATCGTATCCATCGGTAATCAGACTGGTGAAGGCTGGTTCCTGACAGGTGAAATGTTAGAGCTGCTTCACACAGATACACCCAATATCGTATGTACACAGCCATTTGGCTGTCTACCTAATCACGTAGTTGGTAAAGGAGTTATCAAAGAATTGCGTAAGCGTCATCCTGAAGCTAATATCGTAGCAATCGACTATGACCCCGGTGCTTCTGAAGTAAATCAGCTCAATCGTATTAAGCTGATGCTCTCCACTGCCCAGAAGAATCTGTCAAAAAAAGAAAATACAGATACCGATAACAGTTCAGCAAAAAAAGACGGTGAAATATCTGCTTAAACAAAAAACTCATTCTTCATGAATTATGAAGAATGAGTTTTATTTATATTCCCATCTTTTATTAATTTGATTTATGCTCATTTTTGTAAGAGTTTTTCCAAGCCTTGAATTTACGCTTTGCAATATTGTATTTCTTATCTTCTACAGACAAAACGCGAACTTCTTTAGCTGCTAATCTTTTTCCCAATTCTTTTACAACACATTCTCCGACCTTATCACGATCAATGTTGCTCTCTTCTACTGTAAATGTAATCACTGCCTTATTCAAGGACTCTTCTTCACATTTCGTATTAGATCTGCACTTTACAACGATTTCACCAGTTCCCCAACCAGTTGCCTCATACGTAATCGTTCCCAATGTCATTAATCGATCAATGGTACTCTCTTCCACCGTAACTCCTTTCATTTAATGCCTCCAATCCTGCTTTACATAATATGTTGCAATTTTATTACAATTAAAACTATAGCATATAATTAATAGTTTTTGCAAGGGTTATTTCCCTAATAATATGAAAAAGTCTGCCAAATAGCAGACTTTTTCTGAGGAGTAGTTATGAAAAATTTATTTAGTCATATAATGACTGATCCAAATATTGGTTATTGCCTATTTCGTTTGAAAACTTCCGGCTTCCTTCGGTAATACAATATACCGACTATCAATTCTCTTGTTCAAAATATTCTGTATAATATCTCTTCTGGTAATGATTCCTATGTAACAATTTCTATCATCGACCATAGGTACAAAATTCTGTGACAATGCCCTCTCTATTAAGGTACTCATTCCCTCTTCATCTGTTACAGCCAGATTCCAGTCTGTTTTTAATATGTCTTTTACCTGTCTGGAATCTAATGTTGCAATTCCATTATCCATCATATTCCACAGGAAATCTCCCTCTTTTACGGTTCCTACATATCTGCCTTCCGCATCCACTACGGGAACTGCGCTATAACCGCTTTCATGCATAATATGAAGTCCATCTCTTAAACTGTCTGTATCGTGTAAATATGTAGTGCTGCATTTTGGCTTCAGCATTGCCATAACATTCATTGCACATCCTCCTAATCGCCTTGTGTTGTCCTTATAGTAGTTATATACCATATTCTCCATTACTTTTTCATTATATAACATATTAACAATAGAATCGACTTTTTTCAAAAATATTTGTATATTTTTGTATCGTGTTTTCTTTTTCCTCTTATTTCCTTGTCTATGTTTATAATAATAAACGATAAATGTGTCAAAACAATGTACACATTATAAAATAAATATATATTTCTAAAAATTCTATAACCTGCCTTAACCATACAAAAAAGCTTCTGACAGATACATAATCCGCCAGAAGCTTCTCTTACCATAAAATCAATTCATTATTTAATTGTAATATTGCCCTTTGCTGCAGCATATTCTTCACCGATTACGCCGCCTAAAGAATTAGCATAAGAAATCAGGCCTTCTGCATCTACAACACCTGTATCAACGCTCTCAACTTCTGAGAAGCTGTAGTATGTATCACCACCGTCTGCCATGAAGTTGTTTACTGCAATGTGATATGTAGCCTTAGGATCGAAGTCCTTACCACCTACAGACTCAATTGTTACACGGCTGCCTGGATTAGCAGGTGCATAGTAAGTAGAATCAGGATACTGCTCACCCTTTGCATAAGGAACAGATGTGTCAATCGTAAATACAATTCCTGATACCTGTGGGAATGCACCAAGTGCTTCCGGGCAAGCTGAGCAGGATGCCTCCAATGCTTCAAGGAGCTGTTCACCTGTTACTGTTACAATAGAGATTGTGTTGCCAAATGGGAATACTGTATAGAGCTTATCCATAGAGATATCGCCAGCTTCTACAGTTGCTCTGACACCGCCACCATTCTGAATAGCACCATCAATCGTGTAGTCAAGATTATTATCTGCTACGTAAGTCTCTGCTGTATACTTATATGCATCAGCAGCGAAATCACCCAGGTTAGTCTCCTGTGTACGTACACCGGGAGCTCTGCTGCCATCCAGTGTATATAATGTAGTAGCAAACTTACCTGCGTAAGCTTCGTTTACAATATCAGCAAATGTTGCTACATATTCATCCATGGATGGGCAACCGCCAATATTGTACATCTGCTTGGAATCATCTACCAGCTTGGCAGTTGTAGTCTTACCATCATATACAACTACACCTACTGCATTCAGATAGTTACCTGTGCTTACAATCTTGGTTGCGTTTACATCTAATCCTGTATCAATCTTTGTATGGCTGTGTCCATCAACGAACAGATCAATACCATTTACGTTAGATACTACATCTACGGAACGATTGCCTATGCTTTCTTCATCTACACCAAGGTGTCCAACACAGATAATATAGTCACAACCTGCTTCCTTTAATGCATCAACCTGTGCCTGTGCACATGCATAGAGCTCTGCACCTGCAAGAATGTCGATATCTTTTACATTCTTAGGGTTAGCCTTAGTCTGTGTTTCAGGTGTATCAAGACCAAACACACCAACTTTCATATTTTTGAAAGTGAATACTGTATGATCCTGTAAATATGGTTCACCTGTTTCCTTATTCAGGATATTTGCATCCAGAATAGGGAACTGCGCTGCATCAGACATAGCCTTTAATGCATCAAGTCCGAAATCAAATTCATGATTTCCAAGGCTGGCTGCATCATAGCCTGCTGCATTCATGAAGTAGATTGCATCTAATCCTTTGTAATAGTTCACAAGATTAGTACCCTGTGAAAAGTCACCTGCATCAAGAAGCAATACATTTGCTCCCTGTTTCTGGTAATAACCCTTCAATGCTGTTACAGTGGACATTCCTAATGATCCTTCTTTAGAATCAGCTGCATAACGTCCATGCATATCATTTGTATGGATTACTACAAGCTTACCTGACAGGTCTTCTGCTGCCTTAACTGTAGTTGCCGGTACATATGCTGTTAAACCAGCTACCATGGCTAAGGATAAAACACCAACAGCAAGACGTTTTAAAAATTTGTTCATAAAACTGCCTCCTTGTGTATTTTTGTAGGTGAAAAACGGATTATTTGACAATAAGTTCCAATTTCCATCCACATATCTACATATTACCGTTCCCCTTAAAATATGTCAATCGTACTTTTACATAATTCCACATAAAAAGACTCATTGGAAAACATCATTTTCACAATGAGCCTTTGTTATTACAATTTCAATTATAAATCACAATTGTTTACTGTTCTTGGGAATGGAATGACATCACGGATATTGCCCATGCCTGTCAGATACATAACACATCTCTCAAATCCAAGACCAAATCCGGCATGTCTTGCACTTCCGTATCTTCTTAAATCAAGGTAGAAATCATAGTCCTCTTTATTCAGACCACATTCTGCCATTCTCTGCTCCAGAATCTCAAGCTTGTCCTCTCTCTGGCTGCCGCCGATGATTTCTCCGATACCAGGTACCAGACAGTCCATAGCAGCTACGGTCTTACCATCCTCATTCAGCTTCATATAGAATGCCTTGATCTCCTTTGGATAATCTGTTACAAATACAGGGCGTCCAAATACTTTTTCTGTCAGATATCTCTCATGCTCTGTCTGCAGATCACATCCCCATGAAACCTTGTATTCGAACTCGTCATTATGCTTCTCAAGTTCTGTGATTGCATCTGTATAGGTAATATGACCAAACTCAGATGTTGCTACATGATGAAGTCTCTCAATCAGTCCCTTATCTACAAACTGGTTGAAGAATTCCATTTCTTCCGGCGCATTCTCCAGAACGTAGTTGATTACGTACTTCAGCATGCTCTCTGCAAGCATCATATCGTCTTTTAAATCCGCAAATGCAATCTCAGGCTCAATCATCCAGAACTCTGCTGCATGTCTGGTAGTATTGGAATTCTCTGCACGGAAAGTAGGTCCAAATGTATAGATATTCTTAAATGCCATTGCATATGTCTCACCGTTAAGCTGACCACTTACAGTCAGATTGGTGGGCTTATTAAAGAAGTCCTTGCTGAAATCTACCTTGCCATCCTGTGTCAAAGGAAGATTGTTCATATCAAGAGTTGTTACCTGGAACATCTCACCTGCACCTTCACAGTCACTTCCGGTAATCAATGGTGTATGTACATACACGAAATCTCTCTCCTGGAAGAATTTATGAATTGCATAAGCACATAAGGAACGTACTCTGAATACAGCCTGGAAAGTATTAGTACGAGGTCTCAGATGAGAGATAGTACGCAGATATTCAAAGCTATGACGCTTCTTCTGTAAAGGATAGTCCGGTGTGGAATCTCCCTCTACTTCTACTGCTGTTGCCTGAATCTCAAATGGCTGCTTTGCATCCGGTGTTAAAGTAACCACACCTGTAGCAATCACTGCTGCACCTACATTCAGCTTGGAAATATCAGCGAAATTAGCTAATGCATCACTGTATACTACTTGCAGTGGTTCAAAAAATGTGCCATCATTAATTACAAGGAAACCAAATGTCTTAGAATCTCTCTTGCTTCTTAACCATCCTCCTATTGTCACCTCTTTATCCGCATAATCTTTGTAATTGCGGTATAAATCTTTAATGTTTATCATAAGCAACCTCCTACTAAAAAAAGTCCATCACATGCTTTCCATTATACCCACTTTAGGCTATGTACGCAATGTATTTGGACCTTTTTTATTGTAATTTTTGTCAATTTAGTGTTCATATCGTGCGCTAAGGCACTGTATCAGCTCATTTGTGCCTGCGCATACTGGATAATGTCCTGTATCTCCATTCCTGATTTTTCAACGGCTGCACGCAATTCGTCCAGCTCTTCCATTTTCTGCTGCTGCACCAGTTCATTCAGTTCTTCTTTTTCCTTCTTCAATCTGGTTGTCAGTGCTTCTATCAGTTCTTCCTTCTGCGCAATCTTCTCCTGCAAAGATTTTCTAGCCCCTCTTGCCATATTCTCTCTCCTTCTCATTATCTATTTATGACAGCAGATGATACAATGCAGTGCACGTATACACTGCTGTCATCTGCTTATAGTATATGGACAAGATGGCAGATTTATTCAGGGAAATTATATTTATTTTCATTTTCAAGCCATTCCCTACAGTTCGTAAGGAGTTGTCTGGTAAACATAATAAGTACACCTAGATACGCTAAATTCAAGCAGAAAAACCTTTATTTTAAGCCTTTTCTTGTATCTATTGTCCCCATCCTGTCCCCAGCTTGTCCCCACCTATGACACATGGACAAAGGGAATTATATTATCATTATCATCTTTCATGATCTTATTTACAGCTTCATCCAGCAGCCCTATTTCTTCCTGTTTCCTATCATCTGTAACATGTACATACAAATCCATTGTCATTTGTAACGTAGCATGCCCCAAGATTTTCTGTAATGTTTTAGGCTGCATTCCTGCTTCTATACATCTGGTTGCAAAAGTATGCCTGAAAGTGTGAACATGTACCAGTTCTATCTGTTCCATGTCGTCTCTCATTATGTTTAATGCATCAATTTTCTTTTTCAGATCATCAATTACATTCTGCGTGCATATCGGTGTGTTAAACTTAGTTGTAAACAAAAGGTTTTCCATCCCTTCAGGAATAACTATGTTGCCAGCATGTTGTCTCTTTGCAACAATCTTCTTCTGAATAATCTGACGTTGCAATGCCTGGTAAGTTAGATCAGACATTGGAACATCTCTTATTGACGTATACGTTTTTGGTCCATCAATATGGAATGTCTTCTGTGTGTCCCCAGCATGTTCCCACTTCTGATAAATTAAGGTCTTTGTCACTTTGATAATCCTTTTATCAAAGTCACAGTCTTTCTCTTCCAGTGCGTAGGCTTCTCCTGGTCTTAGTCCTGATCCAAGTATCGTCTCAAGTAAATTCCAATAGAATGTACCAGACACTGCTCTCATTATGTCCCGTTGTTCATCACTTGTCAGTACTCTTGGTTCTTTTTCTTCGTCTCTGATTACCTTTAACCCTTTAGCTTCGTTAGCCCTGACCAATCCATCTTCAAGTGCACGCTCCAGCATATCTTGTAACATCTTTCTTGTTCTGTTACGGGTCTCATACGCAAGCCCCTGCCTATGCTCATTATTATATAATGCTTTGATTTGGATTTTTTTTATTTCTGATACCTTCTTTTTCCCAAAAATCGGGGAAATGTGTTTTTTATAATGAACTATATAACCAGCTTTGGTATTGTCTTTAATGATTCCATACTTGTGTATGTCCAGCCATGTTAAAAAATACTGGTCTAATGTAATTCCATCATCTACAACATTCTGCTCGAGGGTATCCATTGCCTTTTGTTCTTTTAACCATTTTCTACATTCTGAAAGACTTTTCGATTTATATTCTGGTCTTCTCCCAAATCTGTCCGTAAATCGTGCACAATATCTTCCATCCTTTTTCTGAGATAATCCATCTCCCAGTTCTTTTCCTTTTAAATCCTTTCCCATTTTCCCTGCTCCTATAATAAATAAGAGCACCTGCATGTTGATGATATACTATCACGCAGATGCTCTACACGTCAATCTCTGATCTCGTCTGTTTCCGATATATACTGTTCAAATTCTTTTCTTTTGATCAACGCTCTTCTTCCTATACGCAAGGCAAATGTACATCCCGGTCTATGCATCAGTTCATTTAACGTATTCTTCCCGATTCCACTATAAGCTGCTGCCTCTTCTTTTGTTAATGTTATCTTATGCCATATTGGCACACCATGAATCTCTTCATTTTTTCTATTAATATCCATATATAACCCATACGTGACTATGATTTCCCCGGTATAATTGTTTCTATCACTGCTGCCGCAGCACGTTCTTTACCTCTTGCTGTACTATATATAATACGGTTTCTCCAAAAATAAACTCTTGGCACCCATATCTACTGCATTATCCTTTTCCTGATTCCGCATCTGCTGTAATCTGCGTTCCTGCTCATTCATGAGATCTTTTGCAGTTACTTGTCTCATTTCTTAATCACCCCTAAATCTCAGTTTAACTCTGTATTTGATACAATCTCTTTGACTTTTTTCTCATAAAATTCTTCTGAAATATACTCTTTTATACTAGGAAATTTACTATCTGTTAAAACCGCATACGCTTCCGCCCAAGACAGACCTCCTCTTTCTGCCAACCTGTCTAATGTCTGTCCGCAGTGGTTTTTTAATGCCTGTTCCTCATGCGGTTTAATAACATCGTAAGGAATATATTCCTTACCCTTATTCTTCATAATCGGAAATTCTTTCATCTTGTACCTCCACTAAACTCTCATTTACTCTGTTTCCACTAAGTTATTCTTTTATTAATCGTTCACGAACCATTCTGTTTAAATTCTCAGTTTAACAAGCTAATGTCTTATGGTCTCTTAATACCGGCATTGCTATTTTCTTATGGCACCTGGGGCATGGTACTGGAATTAGGTTTCTCCCTTCAAATTGCCAACCAATTCCTACTGCAAAATGAAAGTTGCAATCCGGACATTTGGTAACAACATCAGCACCTTGCATCCAAAAATACCTTTCACATTTTTCTTTTTTAGTCATATCATTTCTCCTAAATTTCTTATAAACGATGTGATTGTTTGGTCTTCATTTAACGTTCCATTCGTATGAATGTACTTATCTGCTCCCTCTGCTAAAGCACTCTCTCCTGTGATCTCCTGCAACCGTTCCAACCTAACATTTGTAACATTAAGCCAGATACGCGCAGCTTCTTTCGGCATATGAATTGATGGTTTCCAACGCAATCCTTTTGGCATCCACGATTTATCGTCTGCCTTATACCAAAAAATGTGCAACGCCGCCTGAATAAATGTTTCCCGGACATACAGGATATCTCCCGTCTGATATGGTGGTTGATATGCGGTGCTAATCAATTCCACATCCGTCATATCACAGTACGGTTTAAACATGAATTTCTTTTCTTTCAAAAATTCTTCTGGTATTCCATTTTTACATTTATCCGGCAACATCCCTATGAGTTGTTGCGGTTTCACAATTCTTCTTGTACAGCTCTTTCTTCCATCCAGAAGCGCCCGAACCATATCAGTATTAAATAAGATAGGCTTTACGCTCATTATTTATCACTCCTTTTCCTCTTAAACACTTATCAGTACGCGATAGTCATGTGTTTAAGTTCGAATTGTGTGGCGTCTAAATATCCGTTTTTCAGAACATAGTCAATACATGAATCTGCCTCATCACGACTCATGCTTACATATTCTGTATCATAGGCATGGTCAACGACCAATCTACATTTTCCATCCTCGTCTTGTTTCGCATAAATACTTTTTAAGGGTATTACTCTGATAATTCCACGATATCTTATTTTTACACGCATTGTTTTCACCTCTAATTCTTATATTCCTTATTCCAGTTGGTTATAGATTGTAATACATTTCATATACAAACATATATTCACGTTCAGAAATGCGCTACGACATTATCCTCTATATATTGTATTTCTATATATGGCACACTCATTACCTCCCAAAATTCTTATTTCAGTTTATATGATGTTTCATAAACCTAAAATGCCAACACAAAATAGATATATCTAATTCCTTTTCTATGTCTGTTCTGTAATAACACTTTTCAATCCTTATTCCAAAAGGAATAACCCACCAATACGGTGTAAATTCAACCCTTGCATATCTCCACATTATATAACCTCGCTATTCTAATGTAGTTCTAATGTAACATCTTCGTTTTTATACACGGCTTGTGCAGTATTATCTTCGTACAATAATTCGTATGCTCCACCTTTATCAGCTACACCAATAACATCATTTCGTACCAAGATGATATCATCATTCTTTTTCACTTCAACTTTCATTTTTACCTCCATAATCTCAGTTTAATCTACTTCTTAATGAATACTCTGCTCTAAGATAAGTATTTGCATCTGCAACAAAAACGCCTTCTGTATTATCTTTATCATGGAGTCTTTTTAACTTTTCGATAGCTTCTGCACCATCTTCTGCGTCTATATCAATCTCATATTCATATATTTCTCTTACGATTCCTTTGTATTTTGACATCTGTTTTACACCTCACTAAATTCTAATTCTATGACGAATCCACTAATTACCTCTTGTCCAACCCTGTATATGTACAGGATCAAACGCTTGCATGCACTTGGGACACATTGGAAACAAACCATTACGATACTTACTTTCCATATCCCTAAAGACTTTATTCCTTCTCATTCTTTGAAATTCCTCGTCTGCCAACTTAGCATAACTCTGTGCCTTAGATAACATTCGTTGTTGCGTTTTCTCAATCTCTTCATACCTTCCTGCCAAGGATACAAGCGCATCAAATTCGTTCACGATAGCTCCGCAATCTTGGCAAGTAACTATCCGGTTCGTAGTATCTACTTCATAATGTGCCGGATTGCATTTGCAAATTTTATCTCTAGAACGATTAATTCTAACAATATCGAATGATACTATGTTATTCTCCATGAGCATTCTCCCCAAAATTCTAATATTTCAGTTTAGTTTTCTTCTTTTGGCTTCTTACACCGTTCAAATTCGATAACCCAAACCCACGGATTCGCATCCCAGCCGTAGCGGTCAATGTCGGATTTCTTGATGGTGGAGTTCCAAAGTTTTTCCCATTCCATCATTACTTCATCACATTGACTGCATTGTTCTTCTGTCCCATAACAGCACTGCGAACCGCTTTCTCCGTATGTATTAAGACAATCCCAACAATCAGGATAAGCTCCCTCTTTTATCACATCAACCGGCTTCATCTCCTGCAACCATTCCACTCTCACATCCGTAACATTAAGCCAGATACGTGCCGCTTCTTTTGGCATGTGAATGGATGGTTTCCACTTTGTAACATCGGCAATGTCATTTCTTTGCCAATCTTCGTAGTAATAGTATCCGTTCGGTGCCTTTTTCCATGTTTCCCGGACATACAGGATATCGCCCGGCTCGCAAGGCAACTTAAAAAATTTCTCTCCATACCCATCTGCAAATGTACCTCTACACGATATGTACCCTTTAGGTGTAAAAGCGGTATATCCCCATACTGCATCATCAGGAATAAAGCCTTTTACAATTCTTCTCGTTGCATCTTTTCTCCAATCCAGAATTGCCCGAACCATTTCCGTATTAAATAATATAGGCTTTATGCTCATTCTTTATCACTCCTTAAATCCTTATTCATTAATCATTGTTACGTCCGTATATGCGACTCCGTATTTATGTCCATCTTTTGTTGTGATTACAATAGAGCCAGTTCCGCACGTATAATAATCTACAGCCACAGTTATTACTTCACCATCAGCTTTTTTAATAATTGCTTTATTAAAATATTGATCATCAATGATTTTGTTATTCCCACATCCCGTTAATAACATATTTACTGCTATAATGGTAATGATTAATCTTTCTTTCATCCTATTACCTCTATTCTTAATTTTTATTTATGCGAATCTCAACTGTGGCTTGCTATCGTCAATTTTCAGATTTGGTTGCCTTGCTGCTATGCACATTTCTGGAAGATTGGCTCTTACCAGTGCCACCGGTAAAGGTGGACATACTGCATTCCCGCACCTTCTCACCTGCTCACTTCTCGGATATACCTTTCCTGTATAATCGTTATCTATTATGTAATCAGGCGGGAATCCTTGGCAGCCATACAATTCCTTTGGTTCTAACATCCGTAGCCCAATATCAACAATCTGATAATCTACACCTTCTATCGTAACAAGTCCAAATCGGTCATGTGCAGTTACCGTATCGAGTGGCTCCTTTATATTCTGTCCTGTTCCTTGACCATAATATTTAATCAAAAATGCTCTTACTTCTCCGAAATGACCGGCAGATGTAGTAATTGTATGTAATGGTTCTCTTTCGTCCTGTCCTATTCCTGTTTTATAGAACTTGCTCAAAAACGATGTAACCAATCCGTATCTATTTGAGCTATCCACTGTCATAATAGGTTCATTTATTTTCTGTCCTCTGACCTCATCTTTAGCAGTCTCTGAATGGTACTGAATATATCCCCTCTCATCTCTCATGCTCCGGTACATGCCTGTATGATTCAGGCAATGGCATCCACGCATTTACATACAAATCATTCTCGATGAATGTCTCATCTACGTCACCTATACGGAATGTACCACTATCATCATCGTCAACCGTATACCTTCCGATCATCGGTATGCTGAAGTTCTCAAATGATACCAGAATGTGCTCATCCGGATCTGGAAGGGCTTCTTCTATTGGAATCCATCCTTTATACTGTCTCATGGCTTCCGTAAGCTGATTTAAGTCTTCCTCTGTCTCACACTCAATTGTGGCATACGGTTCCTTGTATTCCACAAATGCCCCATCTTTGTTGCGTACATACAATTTTGTATCTAAATCTCCCATAGCATCACCCCTCCTAATATTCACTTTCGCACACTGACTCTACCACCAATAAAACCAGCCATACCAATACTGCTGCCACTACTTTCCATTTATCCATAAATCCTCCTATCCGGCTGCGTCCAAATACAACCGCACCACATGTCCTAATCAGATTGTTCTTGCACTTTCCATATCCGCAGGGTCTTCCGGTGTATCTCCATCCAGTTCTATCCAGATGCCCTTATTCTCATACAGGTCCTGTCTCAACCACATTACAATCTGTGCTTCCTGCATATCCGCATAACGTACACAGCCTATTACCCTATTAAGACGCTTCTTCCCATATCCTTTGCATGTTATAAGATACTCACAGGCAAGCAGACTATAATCAACAGATGTTTTTGTATTATAATAAGCAAGGTCATTGATTGCCTGATCTACTGCATTCTTACATTTCTTGTCCCGATTTATACAATTACGTAATGTCCAGTCCACCCTGTCCCCGAGCATTTCCCTGATCTCTTCCCTGCGTTCTTCTGGGAGATCAGTTACATCATGGGAATTGACATATTGCAGTAGCTTAGCAATCTCATTAGCACTCCATTTTTCCTCTTTCCATAAGACACTGCTCCACTCTACCCCCATACGCCAGTATGAAACTTTCTTATTTAGCTCCGTTCCGTCACGTTCTTCCTTCTTTAAAGCTGCATATGTCCTCATATGGGCAAGCAGCTCTGCTTTACTTCTCTGTTTTTTCATTCCTGCTCCTTCCTGCTGCCTTATAAGAAATCAAATAAGGTCGGCATTGTTCTCTCAGCTTCTGCTGCCTGCAAGTAACCCACACCATCACGGAAGTAATCCGGATTCAGTTCTATTCCATAGCCACGGCGCTTCATCTTAACTGCTGTCATCGGTACTGTCATCAGGCCACCAAAAGGATCAAACACCAGATCACCCTCATTGCTGTATCTATTAATGATTCTTTCTACAATATCCAGCTGTAAAGGACACACATGCATCTGCTGCCGCCGTCTGCTCTGCGTTGTATTCAGCGTGCGCATGCGATTTATATCATCCCAGACCTCATCCATATTCCAGCTCCCCGGCGCTACTACCATGAATGTGGCCGGAAGCTTTCCGTTCATATCCAGCTGCTTGGCAAGCCTCACATGATCTTCATATTTATACACCGTATCCCTGCTGAATTCCCTGTATACTGCCTGCAGGTTATCTACCGGGATATGCTCCAGCTCCTCTTTGCTTACAAGCCTGTCACCGGAGCTGCGCCAGTATGCATGCGCATCTATCTGCCACTGCGCCCTGGTATATTCATCTTTGCTCTTGGTCACAGGATCATCTGCATATGCTGTACTCCTGTCTGTCGGAAGCTTCCTGAACAGTAAAATGTACTCCGGACACCCTACGCCCATCTTAGAGCCATCCTTGCACTGTTCCGTCCACCCGAGGCGGTATGTCTGGTTGTTCTCCCTCACCACGTCCGTAACTACCGTGATCATCCCGAAATACTGGAATCCATGCTTCATGTAATGTTCAATACACAGCGCATGGAACGGCTCTATGGTTGGCATTCCTGTTCCTGTAGCATTTCCAAACAGTACACGATCCTTTACATGGATTGCTGCCACTCTTCCCGGTTTCAGCACCCTGAACAGCTCCGGTGTCAAGAAGTCCATTTGTTCAAAAAACTTCTCTGTATTCTGGTTATGCCCGAAATCGTTATAATTTGCAGAATACTCATAATGATTACCAAATGGGATAGAGGTATGTATCAGGTCTACACTGTTCTCTTCCATTCTTCTCGTCTCTTCTACGCAGTCATCATGGACTGCTATATAATATTTACCTTCTACCTTCACTGTTTCCACTCCCATCTTCCGCTCCAGTCTCTTCGTTTTACAGGCTGAATTAAGACCATACTTTTTCACGATCTCGACCATCCGGTTGACCATGTAATCATGATTCTTCCACTTTTCCAGAAGAGCTTCCTTGATCTGCCGCTCATTCTCCATATAGATGATATCTACCACTACCTGTTCCTTTTGCAGGAATCTGTAACATCTATGGATTGCCTGGATAAAATCATTGAATTCAAAATCTATCCCCAGGAATATCTCCCTGTGGCAATACCGTTGAAAATTACACCCGGAACCGGACAGCTCTTTCTTCGTGGCAAATAACCTTGTACGTCCCTCTGAGAAATCTATGACACGTTTCTCCCTGATGTCATAATCCTGTGAGCCATATATATCCACTACCTCCGGCATTGCTTTCTTGATCGCATGACGTTCATTTTCCAGATCATGCCATAGCAGGAAATGATCATCCGGTGATGCATCTACAATCTCTTTCATCTTGGCAACCCTTGCATCTATGCTGTTGCGCTTTATATCTGCTGCCTCTTTCAATCCTGTTGCTGCCTGTTCAAACAACTGCATCTGACCATCTTTCCTGACTGCATCACCATAATGGATAGGAAGCTCATGCCAGTTGACCTGAAGCTCAGGCAGTACATAGCCTTCATCTGAATAATCCTGATTGAGGTCTGATGGCTTCGTGATGAATAGAGCCCAGCTGCTTATCCATAGCCAGAATTCATCTTCCATATTCGGATATAATGTCAGGTTATTTGCCTTAGTGGAATCACGCTGGAAGAACCGTGTCAGCGCCTGTCCTGTGTCCATTACTTCCAGATATCCGGCATAATGAATCAGTTCCTTGTACCGGTTCGGTGATGGTGTTGCCGTTGCAACCAGCTTATACTTCACCCCCTTGAACTTATCAAGGAATGTCTGATATGTCTTGCTGCCAAAAGACCTAAGTACACTCGCCTCATCCAGTGAAGTTGCTACAAAGTGGACAGGATCGATATCGCCATCTCTGACTCTTTCATAGTTAGTAATGATAATCTGCGCATCATAGTGCAGCTGTACCTCTTCCATCGTCCTGCAATATACTGGCCGTTCATATCCCAGCACTTCAACTGCGTCCCTTGTAAATTCCTGTTTTACTCCAAGCGGAAGTACAATAAGGGCTTGTCCGTTTTCATGTTCTGCTGCCAGATGACAGAATTCTATCTCCTGCACTGTCTTTCCAAGTCCAAAAGATTCAAATAATGCTCTGCGTCCACCCCTGAGCGCCCACATGACCGCATCTGCCTGATGTGGCTTCAATGCCTTATTTATCTTCTCTCTATCTACTTCAAATCCGCTGTCTACTGCCAGCTCTATCTTACTTTCCAGAAATTCCCTGTATGTCACTACTTACTACCTTTCCTCTCTCTATACTGCTTCCACATATTCATGGAAGATTTTCTCTGTATACTGTGGACTCATATATGTATAATGCTTGCCTGTCACGTTCCTTGGCGCATGCCCAAGGTATTCGCCGGCAGCATCTATGCTTCCTCCACGCTTAACAATATTGGTTGCCGTAGTCTTACGGAACAGATGTGGATATATCCTCTTCTCTATCCCTGCTCTCTGTGCAATCAATTTTATAACCGCATAAATTCCCCTATCCTCCAGCGTCCTTGTGATATCCCCTTTCAAATGCGTGAACAATGGTAATTCTGATGTTTCTGTTACATTACGCTCTGACATGTACTGCCTTATATAGAATATTGCTACCTTGTCCAGAAAGACCGTGCGATAACGGTTTGTCTTATGGCCATAGACTACTATCTTCCCTGTTGCAAAATCTATGTCAGATATCTTGACCTGAGGTATTTCCCCCCTGCGCATTGCTGTACATCTCATGAATTCCATCAATGCCCTTGATCTTGCATCCCAGCACCCCTTTTTAAGGAGTTCCCAGTCAGTTGCTTCCAGATGATCAATCGGCTTCTCATCCTGCTTATATGCTTCGATAGCATCACAGGGATTCTCACTTATCAGTTTTACTTTTCTCATCCATGTGAAAAAAGCGGATAAATTTCTCCTGTTATTGTTCAATGAAACATTATTGTTATCCATTTTCTGTTTCTGAAATAAATAACATTCCACGTCTGCTTCTTCTGCTTTCGTTATTGGTTTATCTATAAAAGCCATGAATTCCCTCACTGTACGCAGATATGCCTCAACCGTTTTCGGTTTAAGTTTACAGGCCTTACGTGCCATGAACATTTCAAGAATATAGCTGTTGGTAGTGTCTATCGTTGCCGGAAGTGTCTCCTGCTCCCGAATGTCCATATTTCTACATGCCTGCACTATTACCTGCTCAAGGATTCCCAATGTCAAAACATCAAGATACATCCTCATACCGATAATCACGTCATTTTTTAATTTTTCCTTCGCATTCATTCTGTCATTCCTCCTGCTGCCTACCCTATTAATTATTCATACTTGCATGAGGATAACTGAATGTGTTATACTATCCACATGCATAAAGCTAGAGATAGAAGAACTTTGGTCGGGGACTCTATCTCTCTTTTTTTATTCTTTTAACTCTGAACCTCCTTGATGTGCTTCAATGCGGAACCATGTATCTTGAATACCTTATCTTTGTATTTATCCATATTCTCGTAGTAATCCCACCTGCTGCCAAATTCCAGCTTATGGATATCTGACCAGTCCAGGCACTGAAAATACCGCATCTTGATTATTTTTCGCTCCGCCGGATATTGCAGTTTTTCCAGAACGGATTCTATCTCTACATACTCCCTGTCAATTATTTCTCGCAGTTCCTTTATCTTTCGCTCTGTTTCCACCTTCTCCAAAGTACTGTAAAAGGCATTATCTGCTGATGCACTTTCATGCGGCATACCGTCCATATTGATTCCCCTCAACTGAGAATCCTTAATCAGCATGTCATACCGATCAATCTCGTTTTTCAGATCTTCACGGCGCTGCAAGTGTCTTTTCAGATATATCTTGTCTATCATACTACCCTTCCTGCCCTCCTTTCCCCTGCCTGCAATAACAGGCAGGCTACACAACGGCTTCTGTGATATATATTCCTAAAGAGGTCAAAAGGCTTGATTACATGAATGTTCAAATTCATAACTATTCTCCTCCCTGCTGCCACTAAACCCTATACAATGCAACATATTCCCCGTAGTGCATTCCAGCCTCACTTGCGAGCTTTGCAATATCATCAATGCTCAGCTTATGTTGTTTCTTCCCTTGTTTTGCTTTTGGCGGACGTGGAATCTTGCCAAGGAGCTCACATTTCCACTCCTGGTCAAGCAGGCAATTACAATGAACCGCTAAATTTACTGCATCCGGGTCTATTCCCATACGCTCCAGTTCCGCCCTTGTTCCAGTTCCGCCCTTGTTCCAGTTATCACCTCTCCAGTAAGCTCCGATGTCAACCTGTACTGATTAACCAGCATTCTTCTCACCCCTTTCTACCATCTGTTCTATCTCTTTTTTCAAATCATCCGTATATTCATGATGTGTATAATATTCGGATTGTATATCATGCATCCTGCTCAGTTCCTCTATCCGCTTCCATTTGTCAGCATCCTGTATCTTGCCTGTACGTACATGGCAAAAATCACGTGAGTACCAGGAATCCAACTGACTCTTCCTGTACATATTGGATATGTATATGGAATCCATGTACACGGTAAGATCACAGGGCATTGTCAATCTGCTGAGTGCATCTTCCAATGCAGTCAATATGATGCTGTTCTGCGTAATTTCTCCAGTCATTCCATAGCCGGTTCTTTTTTCCAGTTCTCCATTCTGCTTCTGGAAGGTCAGCATATATCCATATGCTCCCTGTTTTGTCCTAACTCCTATACGGACATTATGGGTTATATAGATATCCACTTTTTTCTTTTGTTTTTCCATCTTACGACACCCTCCCTCTCTCAATGTTTATCAGCATTACAGGACTTATCCACACCCTTTCCCCTGCTGCCGGACTCCTGATTGTATAAACCCCGTATTTTTTGATACCAAAAATCTATATGAAATACTCCGAACACCGCATATGCATTGAGTAATGCGGAGTTATCCACAATGTCATGGTTCGTGCCCTTTCAGATGCATCATGAGCTCTATGCTCCATGCACCTATATATTCATTCCACTCATATATGCATTTTGTCAGCTCATACCCCTTATACTTCTGCTCGAAATATAACTTTGCGCCTTCGCTGTCCGGCGCATACTTCTGGATTATCTGTAGCACCTTTTTCCTACTATAGGCAGTATCAGATGGCGGTGTATACCACGGCTTTTTCAATCCTTTTGATTGCTTCCAATGCCTTGACCCTTTTCCACTTTCCTCATTCACCAAAGAATCCATTGAAATTCCAGCTTCCAGATCTTCCAGGGATATCTGCCCTTCTGTAACCGCTCTCTTGCGCATCTCCTTTGTAATGTAGATAGAAAGTCCTTCTATGCCGTCCTTAGTAAACCTCAGGCGATCACAATTGACATACCCCAATAGTTCTCTTTCCTTTTTCCCTTTACGCTTCCGATCACACCACAGGGATTCCATCTCATCACGATCCAGCCCGCCGGATATCAGCAGATGATGATGTACCCTGCCTTGCTTACTGCCATATTCTGTAACACATATATACTCCGCCTTGGTAAGCCCTGCCTTGGCTCTCCTGCGATTAACTCTGTCTATGTAATTCTGAAGCATTCTATCCACTTCTTTTTTAGTCTTAGGAAGAAACTTGTCCGAGTAAGTCAAATCCACCCTGCAATCCTTAGATGTGAAGTTAGTCTTTATGAGCTGAAACAAATACCGAATTGCTTTCTTATCATTGAACCGCTTCTGTCTGGGAACTGTTACCTCTATCTTTCTTCTCCTTGGACTTGGTATTTCTTCAGATTCTGTATTGGGATAAATACTGATCTCAATGTATGGGGCTTTTCTGCCATACGGTCCACACCGTATTACTTTCTCTTTTACTGCCCCCTTCTTCTCTTTCTGCCTTCTCATGTTCCCCTTATGGACAGTCTGGGAATCTTACATTATTATTAAATACTTCTAAAGATATTACATTTATACGAGCCCTAAAAGCCTTGATTTTTCAGCTTTTTCTTTGATTTTTGCTTGCATTATTCTGTTGGTATGTTATAATAATGGTAAGTTCTTTTTAATTAAATTTAGGCCCATTTTTTGAAGCTCTTGCACAGCCAATGCAGAGCTTTTTTTCTGCCCATTTTCCTTTCTGTAATCCTGTGTAATCATGCCCCGCGTGCAGCACGCAGGTTGGGAGTCCTGCGCACTTTAAGTTAAAGGGGAAAATGCAGCGCCCGTCACGTTGTGCGCTGCACGCAGGGCATGATCTTCTTTATACTGATTCGAAGAAGAAGCTCCACAGCTTTTGCTCTGCGCCATTGTCATTGATGAAAGTTATGTCTCCGACATCTCCCGGCTCCGGCCTGTCCAGTACATCATAGACTTTGCCTCGTGTGACTCCTGTCACCTGTTCCGCAATCCTGCTGCCATTAAAATAATCATCTAAATCAGGCGATTCTGACAGCCTCATCTTTGCAATAACTCTCTTATTCATGTAATCACCTATTCCATATCTAATCTGACATCTAATAGATTCGCATAAGCTTCTACCAGCTCTGGTAACTCTTCTGGGCGATGCTTCTCATCCAGAATTATGTTACGAATATGTAACAATATCTGATCTGCATCATTCTTACGATTCTGTAATTTTGCTTTTTCCTTTGACAGGAACATTATTGTCACCTCCTTCTCGCTTCTCAATATTATGTAATCTTGCATCTGTACTACATAACTTCTATACTATATCTACAGGTTTCAATCCACCGAGTACGACAGAAAGGAGTGTTTCACTATGGACTATTTTTCAACGGACTATCCAACAATTGATATCAGAGACTACAATCTCGCTGATTGGAAGTATGAAAAAATTATTGAGCAAATACATAATTTTGAAGAGCAACTCGATGATGAACATGAGGTGTCAATTTTATTAACATCATTTGGTACAGCAGTAACTATGAACGTTACCAATATTGGTTATCAAAACCCTGATTTGCTTTATTTTCATGGTTTTGTAAATGGCAAACTTTCCACTTTAGTTCAACATGCTAGCCAGCTTAACTTTTTAATTACTTCCATAGAACGACCAGATAAAACAAAACCTGTTCGACGCATTGGTTTCCAAACTTCTAAAGATTAATTCCATGTAGTTTCTCCATGTTTTGTCATCCGTTGCTGTAATAATTTAGATGTTACCTCGTCTACAATTTTTTGTGGCTGACTTTGAACTTTCCTTTCAAGGTCAGCTACTCTTTTTTCAAGATTTTCCCATTTCTTTTTTGATATCCACATTGTTGTCACCTCCTACCACCATTCAGGTACCGGCTTATCCAAATTCTTGTAATGCCACCAGTGCCCGCTGTTGTACATAACGCATAAGTTGCCGTCTTCATCCTGCCATACCTTTTTAATTCTTCCTTCTCGCCAGTTGCTTACCACTGCTTTATGTTTCTTCATTGCAATATCTGCAAGCTGTTTCATTTCTGATTTACTCATTACTGCTGCCATATGCGCCACTTCCTTTCCATCTACTTCCATTACCTGTCATGTGACCAGCTCTGCTGCCTTATCGGATTCTTCCTTTTTGTTTTTCATGCTCTCGCTCAGGTAATATCCGAACATCATATTGGATATTGCTTTTCTACCTTCTTCATCTAACAAAGGAATCATTATACGGATATTTACCATTGGATCATCCGTCAACTGAATTTTCTTGCTCTGCATATATTTTTCTCCTTTCTTAGTTGTTTAAAGCTTCTTTCTTGTTGCTTACAGTTACATTGTAGTTGTTTTAAGTTACTTTGTCAATACTTTTGTTGACTAGAGAAACTTTTTATGATACTGTATTGTCAGAAAGGAGATAATGCTATGAATAATAGAATTAGAACAATTAGAGAACTTAACCATATGAATCAAGAAACATTCGGAAAACATTTACGTATAAAGAAATCTTCTGTTAGTCGTTTAGAATCTGGAGACAATAATCCATCTGACCAGACAATAGATCTTATATGTAAGGAATTTGGAATAAATGAGAAATGGCTTCGCACTGGCGAAGGAGACATGTATTATACTCCTGATGATAGATATGCTATAAATGTTGCAAAGCTCCAGCGAACAGATGATGAAACAATCATTCGTTGGGTTAATGCTATTGCAGAAACGAGTCCAGATGCTTTACGTGAAATTGAAGGATTCATGAAGAGGCTGCTTGGTCTTGATGAATAAGAAAAGAGTCGGTTAGTCCGGCTCTTTTTCTTTTAAGTATTCTCGTATCGAAATATATATCCTCCTTAGAAACTTCTCATCATGTATCTCTTTTATCATTTCAATAATTTTCTTTTTATAATCCACGTACTTAATCCTCCTTTACATATAAACATTTGTTCTGTTTTTAGAATATCAAACATATGTTCTTATGTCAATATATCTATTTGCCCATATCGTTGTTTAACATTCTTTTACCTTATCTTTCGTATTTACAAATCAGTCGTTAAGTCATGTCATTTTACTCCTTTCTTTTAGCAATTTTAAATTTTTCTTCTTTTTCATTTTTCAGCGTTCCTGACGCTTTCTTTCCAGTTTTAAGCACAAAAAAACCGAATGGATAAATCCATTCGGTTAATGAATAAAGTTTGCAATAAAATTTTTAATGTACTTATACTATAGCATAAAATAAATAAATTAACAAGACAATTTTATATTTTTCTTAATTAAATTTATTCATTTTCATCTGATCTATTTTTGTAGTTGCTTCTGGTCGTTTTTAAAAAGGTAGTAACTATAGAACCGATTCCTGCTATTCCTAAAAGAGAACCTCCAATTACCCCGGCACTTTCTGGTACTTTTATAGCCATAAATGCTCCTATCAACAAACATCCAAATCCTAATAAAAAGGCAAAAAGAACTCCAAGCAAACTGTCCCTTGCTTCAGCTTCTATCATTTTCTTTTCCATAGATTGTCTGTGTGCCGATTGTTGTTCAGCCATTTTCATTATTCTATCTGCTGCACCTGGCAATATTTCTTCATACCCTCTCATAATCTTGGGTGGAGGCAAAGGACCACTGAACTCACTCGCTATTTGTGCAATTATAGCTTTTGTATTCTCTGAACCTAATTCATTTTCCTCATGTTCATCTTTTTGATGCTGCAAAACATCCTTCTTTTGACTCTGAGTAATTTCTTTCTTCTCTTCTGATGCAGTCTCCGACATGTCCCCAATCGCTCCTTAGTGCTTCGAAATCCCTTTTCCTGTTATCTGAAATTAGTGGCCAATTTTTTGTTCCACCTAAATCCAATGCCCTGATATAACCTGACATAAAACTATGACTTATAAATATTTTCGTTTTCTGTGCTGATTCAGCCATTATAATCACCTCTTTGCAAATATCTACCTTTTAGTCCAAGATACTGCTTGTTATATCTAACAACATATTAAGCATACTCTCTTTGTATAAGTATTCTCCTTTTTTAATAATATATGCTCACCCAGTTGTTCTATTCAAAATATAGCTACTATTACGTACTATATCTGATAAATAAATTATAACACAATACATATAATTGTAAATGCAATTTATCTAAACTGATTCTAAAAACTTTCTATTGACAATTGAAATTATACTTGTTCAACTGTCTAAACTATATCAGTATTGCCCCGCTAAGTCAAGTAAAATTAAGTTATATAGCGTTACGTAGGCTTCTATAGCGTTCTATAATGTTACATTACATTCTTTTTATTTACAGTTCAACAGTTGAACATATTCAAAAAAAATATCCCATATTATGTTTACAACTTATATACATTTTTGCAAATATATCTTACAATTATATGATATATATGCTTATAACAAGTAGGAGGATCTAAAATGAAAAATACTTTTACTACAATACTAAAAATGTGTCTCTCTGCAATTTGGCTATTTTACATCTTTTCTGGAATCAGCTCTAATTATATGAATTATGGATTGGGGGAGTTTCTTGTTATCACTATATACGCCTTAATCCCTTTTTTAATCTATTTCTTAATAAAAAATCATCGAGAAAAGAATATGAAGAAACGCCACTCACAGTCTAAAATACTTGAAAACACTAATATCACTCCTGTCAATTATACGCAAAATACTTTTTCCATTCCCTCACCATCATAATATTTAAGTACTCTTTTTCTTTCTCTGATCGGATCCGGAACAGGAATCGCAGACAGCAATGTTTTTGTATAAGGGTGCACCGGATTAGAATACAGTTCTTCTGACGGTGCCAGTTCTACCAGTTTTCCATGATACATTACCCCAACACGGTCACAGAGATATTCAACCATAGCCAGGTCGTGAGCAATAAACAAGAATGTAAATCCGTGCTCCTCCTGCAGATGACGGAACAGGTTCACGATCTGTGCCTGTATGGAAACATCCAGAGAAGCGATTGGTTCATCCGCTACCAGAAATTCCGGCTCCATACATAAGGATCTGGCTATTGCCACGCGCTGTCTCTGACCGCCGGACAATGTTCCGATACGAGTTTCCAGACGATTTTCCAGGCCGAGATCCAGCTCTTTCAATGCTTCGCGGAATTCGGCCAATTGGCTGCTCTGAGAACTCCACTTTAAGGATAAAGGTTTGCCACGGCGGCTGGCCATCGCCAAGTTTTCGGCAACCTGCATATCTGCCGCCGTACCTTTCATCGGATCCTGGAAGACACGTCCGATGTACTTGGCACGAACATGCTCAGGCATACGCGTAACGTCCACACCGTCAATGAGGATGTGACCTTTATCGGGATAGAAGACGCCCGCAATGCAGTTCATCAGAGTGGACTTGCCAGAACCGTTGGAGCCGATGACCGTGACAAAGTCTCCTTCTTCGAGCGTCAGATTGACGCCGCGAAGCGCTTTTTTCTCGTTCGGAGTGTTCGGGAAAAAGGTCTTATGAAGATGAGTGATCTTAAGCATCGGCTTCCTCCGAACGTTTCATGATGGCGAATTTGTTTTTGATCAGAGGCAGGGAAAGGGCGATAGCGACGAGGACGGCCGTAAAAAGTTTTAGGTCGTTCGGCGGCATACCGAGTTCCAGCACGATAGCGATGACGGCGCGGTAAACCACGGAACCGAGAACGACGGAAATCAGCCAGTTCTTGAAACTGCGGGTTCCGAAAAGCACTTCACCGATAATGACCGACGCCAAGCCGATGACGATAGTGCTGGTACCCATACCCACGTCGGCAAAGCCGTTGCTTTGGGCAACGAGGGCGCCGGAAAGGGCGACCAAACCGTTAGAGATAAGCAGTCCGAGAATGACCAT
>ERZ825896.1243-NODE-1243-length-29487-cov-8.905035_pt1 | contig 29487 bp, 29 predicted proteins | sample MGYA00519858_ERZ825896 | MGnify/ENA primary metagenome ERZ825896 (study PRJEB31778, sample SAMEA3449214) | human gut metagenome | biome: human gut; feature: human-associated habitat; material: faeces | place: United Kingdom | collected 2010/2012 ...
ACCTGTGGTTGGTTTATCTCCAACTGAACTCATGCCATGCCCGGCACACTAAATACAAATAGGGAACTTTTATCACACATAGTGCTTAATAAGTTCCCTATTTTTTTTCTTGTGTTTAAATCATACAAGAATCCTTTTGACATCTTATTTGTATTTAAATCAAAAAAAAATGAGGATGATTTCTAAGTCATCCTCAGTTTGGGCTCCTTACCCTGCATTTTAGTTTAAATTGAATTTAGCTTCTCGCCATTCAAGAGCCATCGCTCATTTGTATTATACCAGAAGTCATCTAAAAGGCTCAACATATAATTGAAGCCTTGTTAGCCAATCGTGCATATTCAATATTCATAATTCTTTTATTGATATTTACGATAATCAAAAACATCTTCTCTTTCTAACAATTGAGACCATCTTGCAGATAATAATTTGGCGTATTTATAATCTACTAATCCATAAGCCCCTAAAGAATATGCATCATTACATTCAATCAATAATGTTCTACCATCTTTGGTAACACCAATATCAATAGAACATGCCATTGGTCTTTTATCCCATTCGATAAATTGATCCATAATTTCATCCAATACTTCTGCATCATAATTATAGTGCCAATCTCCCTTATATGGTCGAACATCTATAATTTGATCATAGTATACAAAGCAACGCCATTCACGCATAAATTCAATGGGTTCACTGCATAAGACCTCAAAATCTTCATTATAGGCACCACATCCAATTAAATCCTTAATACTTGAAATCACTTTTCCAGTGAATTTCTTACTTTCTACAGGCTTAACAAACCAACCTGCAGACCATTTACCCTCATCTGTAGAAATAGCATTTATGGTATCTCTCCATATTTTTCTGCCAAGAAACTTTCGAAGACATTCTGGATAATCACCTACATGTGGGTTTAAAACATTAAATTTGGCGAAAACATTTTCGCATTGTTGAATGTAATCAACGACTATATCTTCTTTTGTGATTTGATTATATACATCATCAAGAGAAAAATAAGGCACAACTTCACATGCCAATTCATTAAAACCAGAAATGGCTTTTTGCATATTCTGACTATGTCCAACTGCTAATCCTGAATTATAGTCTTTTTTGACCTTGATATAAGCTTTCATTTTAATTTTCCTTCTAATCTTGCAACATATTTAAATACATATCCAATCTTTCATTTATATATCCCACAAACAAATTTTCCATTACAAAAAGATTATGTTTTACATGATATTCATCAAACGCATTATAATAGGCAAGTCGATCCGTAAATTTAATATCAATAGGCGGATAACCAGCCTTCATCAATTCTAAATTCACTAATAATCTTCCCGTTCTACCATTTCCATCAATAAAAGGATGAATCGATTCAAACTCAATATGGAAACGAGCTAATTTCGTTACAATATGCTCCTTACTATTCGCAAAATCCATTAATAATTGTTCCATTTTCGGTGCAATCAAATAAGGTTGTACTGGCTCATTCTGCGCGCCCATAATATAAACAGGAATTCTACGATATACGCCTCGGTCTTCTTTCTTATCTGCAAGAACAAGATAATGAATTTGTTTGATGACACTCTCACTAATGGGAACATTATTTTTGACTAGTTCTCTTACAAAATCAAAAGCTTCCTTATGTCCAACAGCTTCCATATGATCTTTTAGAGGCTTTTTATCAATTGTGAGACCACGAAGAACTAAATCCGTTTCACGCAAAGTCAGTGTATTTCCTTCAATCGCATTTGAATTGTAGGTATACTCCACAATAAATTCTTCATTCAACCTAGCAACTTCACCTTCTGTTAATGGTCTTCTAGAATCTAATTCCATCTTTTTTCGATCAATCTGCCGCAAAAGATTCTCTTTTGACTTTAAACGACCATCTACCGGTTTCTTTGCATCCACAGGAATTTTCCAACTTCGCCCCTCATGATAAGCACCTAAAATTTTTCCCTGAGCACAAAGAACTCGAATTCTTCGATCTGAAATACCCCATTTTTCAGAAGCCTGTTTTACAGTCATAAACATGGATCATCACTCCTAATCTAGAAGTATTATATCATTTTATCGGAACAATAGACATCTATCGGAATAATCCAAAGCCGTTTATCGGAACATTATAAGTTCTTACCAAGCATATACGCTTATTTCATCTTCTGCTGCCCTTGCGATCATGTAGATATCTCGAAATATATATTCACTTGCATACACGATAATTTCTACACCTTTAATACACAACAACCAATACAATACTGAATTGTGCATCGATGACACCTCTTTGACATCTTAACCTTATTGACACAATTACCTTGTGGCATTAGTATAATACCTAAAGCTGACTTTAGGTCGAGAAAGGAATCACTATGTATACAATTGGACAAGTATCTGAAATGTTTGATTTACCCATCTCTACCCTTCGATATTATGATAAAGAAGGATTTTTCCCTCATTTAGTTCGCAAAGGCAATATTCGCTATTTCAGCAATCATGAAATTGAAGCTTTACATCTCATCGAGTGTTTAAAGAAATCTGGTCTTTGCATTAAAGAAATCAATCAATTCTTTAGTTGGGTTTCTGAATCTGAAGGAAGTGCAAGTTTTGAAAAGAGAAAAGAGTTGTTTAAAGCTCGAAAAGAGGCTGTAGAAGCTGAAATCAAAAGCCTTCAAGAAACACTATCTTTATTAGAATTTAAATGTTGGTACTACTCAAAAGCTATGGAGGATGGTACAGAAGAATACCTTCAAGCTATGCTTCCAGACAAGCTTCCTAGTGACATTCAAAAATTATATGATGCAAGTCACAAATGACAAAAGGAGCAGATATTCTGCTCCAAAGCTTTTCAAAACCAGCTGCCTCGTTCTGATTTTGATTGACTGATTCTTAAATTTCAAACCATTTGATTTCACAAGCATCCAATTCAACTTCGAAACTTGTTCCATCACCCTTATACACGGTAGTTGTCTGTGGTTCGTATGTATTATTGACAACACAGAAACTGTTTGTAGAAGGATATACGTTGATATCCACATTGTAGTTGTCGGAATACCAACGTTTCATTTCTTCTTCTTTGTGTGCCGCAAAGAAGATTGCACGATATAATAGTCTTACATTTTCAAAACTAAATGGAAGACCATTCATATACACACCGCGACCTTTTCCATACTCATTTACAGCTAAATTAACATGTAGATCTTTTTCAGCCAAGATTTCGGTTTTTGGAAGAGCATATACATCATTTACACATTCTCCCCAATCTTCATGTTCTAATTGTTCTGTAATGAAGTGGTCTGGATGTACTTGCCAATTGTATTTGTCTGTATGCATTGTAAAACCTAATTCTTTATCCACACCTAGCACATCGTATAAAGTGAAGAATTTACCGTTGCGGTTAATAGCTGTTGGCTCACCAACACCAATGAATCCACCACCCTGGTCTACATAACGACGAAGAGCTGTAATCACGGGTTCATCAAATTCGGCTCCACCACTAAAGCTAGTGTATGCAGAACCAATGTTCATCACAACGTCCATATCATCTAAGATTGTTGGATCTTTACGAATATCATCAAAACTAATGAAATGAACATCAAATGGGAAACCACTCAACGCCTCCATTACACCTGTATATGAATAGATTTGTTTGTACCAAATGGCATGGTGAACCAAGTGTGTTCCCCAACGACGAAGTTCTCCCCAACTATTAATTACACCCACTTTTAATAAGTTTAATGGAACTTGTTGGTTCACATGAGAATATAGCGTACGGAATTCGTCACATACCTTTTCAATATAGTCAATGAATTCAGGGAAATCCAATGCCAATTTTAAATATCCACCATAACCAATACGATCGACTGGACTACGTAAAATAGCTCTACGAGCCGTTACCCAATTGACCTTAGCTTCTTCTAATGGATCACCATTTTCATGGAAAACATCTGGGAAGAAGTATGGTAAGAACCTTCCTTCTGTATACTTGACACCCTTAATATCTGAAATTAAACGAAGTGTTGTACCAGAACCAACCGATCCTACAACCGCATCCAATCCAATGGATTCAAAATATTTTCCAAATGGCTCTGTACCAATCCAGTGATCACCTAAAAACATCATGGCTTCTTTTCCATATTCATGACAAATATCTACAAATTTCTTCGCTAATTTACTAACTTCACGTTGTTGGAAATCCATGAAATCACGATATTCCTTAGTTGGAACACAGAAAGTTGAGTTATTAAATCCTTTGTTGATAATATATTCAGCTCTAAATGGATAGCCCACTTCTTTTTCAAACTGTTCCAAAATATATGGAGATACAGAAGCACTATATCCAAACCAATCTACAAATTTTTCGCGTGCAAATTCATCAAATTGAAGAGTGAATTGGTGGAAGAACGTTGTAAAACGAACAACGTCTACATCATCTCTTTCTTCACAGAATTTTCTAAATTTATCCAATACATATTTTTGTGTTTTAGGTTGTCGAACATCAAAAGTCATTTGATGTTCTTCACCCTGCCAATCGTTCGTTAGAGCATTATACATATGTACAGGATCCCAAATCACAAATGCCAAGAAGCTGACAGTATACGCATGATACGGAATTGTATCATGAATAATCACTTCACCCGTTTCTTCATCATAATCCCAATTTGTGATGACTTCATCCGTCGTACGGTCAATGACTTCCCACCATCTGTGATTATCTTTTGTGTTTGGTTTTAATTGATCCTTATAGAAATGCTGCATGATTTGAATTTTTAATTCGGTTGACTTTGCGGTCACAAAATCACTCATCAAATACATCTGTTGGATTTCATCTGGATTTGCCTTTGCCCACGCATTATCTTTTCTTGTCGTATAGTAAGTCGCATATTGCTTAATATCCATCTTACGCAATTCTTCTGGCATATCCGTTCCGTCACAGTCACGGATGGCATCGGCTTTCCATCGATTAATAATCTCAATTGTTGCATCAATTACATCAACATCTGTCGGTACAGTTACTCTGCCTGTTTCAATCATTTTATTTTCTCCTAAACTAGTCAATTCTATTTTCAGTTTCCATATCAAAGAAATGTATTTTTGATAAATCCATTGTTAATTTAATTGTTGAATGTGCTTCGGGTTCCAAACGAGAATTTACTTTGGCACACATTTTTTGTCCATTTAAAGTACCATGCAAAATATATTCATGGCCCAATAGTTCGGCCACTTCAATTTCAAAATCAAAGTTAGCACTCGGATATGTATCGGCCACTATACCCTCACCATGTAAATCTTCTGGACGAATACCCATGATAATTTCTTTTCCTTGGTAACTAGAAAGTTTTTCTCTATACATCAAAGGAATTTCAATCTTCATATCCTCCACTTGGAAGAAACCATTTGTATACGTACCCTTAACAAAGTTCGTTGCAGGCGCACCCAAGAATCCAGCTACGAATAAATTTGCCGGATTATTGTAAATTTCTTTAGGCGTACCAATCTGCTGGATATAACCACCTTTCATAACAACAATACGATCGGCCATCGTCATGGCTTCGGTTTGATCATGTGTTACATAAATGGTAGTAGCTCCAATACGTTCATGAAGTTGAATGATTTCCGAACGCATTTGTACACGCAATTTCGCATCCAAGTTTGAAAGTGGCTCATCCATTAAGAATACCTTCGCATTACGAACGATAGCACGCCCCAAGGCAACACGCTGTCTTTGACCACCTGATAAAGCTTTTGGTTTACGATCCAAATAAGGTTCAATCTCCAAAATACGAGCAGCTTCATGCACACGCTTATCAATTTCTTCCTTACTATACTTACGTAATTTCAAACCAAAGGCCATATTCTCATATACACTCATATGAGGGTATAACGCATAAGACTGGAATACCATCGCAATATCACGATCTTTTGGTTCCACATCATTCATTCTTTTTCCATCAATGTAGAAATCACCGGCACTAATCTCTTCCAAACCAGCAATCATACGAAGTGTTGTTGATTTACCACATCCACTTGGTCCTACAAACACAATAAACTCTTTATCTTTCACTTCTAAATTAAAGTCAAATACAGCCTGAACATTGTTGTCATATATTTTATCAACATGCTGCAATGATAATTCTGCCATACTTCTTCCTCCTATTTATGTTTTCGATTGTATAGAAACAATAATGTTAGTAAGCCTGTCAATCCAACGATTTCGATCATTAAATTACGAACACTTACCGTCTTCTGTGCCCAAATGATCATACCTAAGAACACAAAGAATAAAACGATCATAATTATGTTCATTACTTTATTTTCATCTCTCATATTAGACACCTTACTCTTTCATTCCACCAATACTCATGCCCTGTGTAATCTTCTTTTGAACACAAATATAAAGAACTAACGTTGGAATCATAACAATTACCAACCCAGCATACATGACACCAAAGTTTGCCTGTGACTTCGCATCCGCCATTAAGTATTTAACACCAACGGCCAACGTAGCATTTTCTTTATCCATAAAAGTAAATGCGATAATATATTCATTCCAGAAAGCCAAGAATTGAAATAGGATAACCGTAATAATACTTGGTCTTGCCATGGGAATCATAATCTTAGTCATTGTCTTAAAGTAGCCACAACCATCAATGCGAGCCGCCTCTTCATACGCCTTAGGCAACGTTTTAAAATAACCTGTCAACAAATAGATTGTGAAAGGTAGGGCCGTTGCCGCATACACGACAGAAAGCCAGAACTTACTATTTAAGAAAAAGTCAATTCCAAGCTTAATATCCGCATTAAATAACATTAAGAAAATTGGCAAAACAATATAGTTCACATTTACGAAAAGTCCGGCCATGAAAAGTCCATTAAAGAATTTCTTTCCCACAAAGTCAAATCGTGCCAAAACATACGATGCAGGAAGAGCCACCACCAATAGAATGACTAATGATAGTGCTGTTACAATGATTGTATTTAATAAATAATCACCCATTCTTGCCTTCACAAAGGCATCCGCAAAGTTTGACCACAATATTTGTTTTGGAAGATCAAATGGATTTCCACTCACCAATTCCAATTGCGATTTTAAAGATGCAAGGAATACCCATGCGATGGGTACAATAATCGAAATAGCTAATGTGATCAGTGCCACATAAACAAAGATCTTGTATAAAGGAAAATTATGTTTCTTCATATCTCATCCTCCTAATACTGTAATACATCACGTTCAGTGATCTTATTTATGATGGCTGATAAGGCAAATGAGAATACGAAGATACATACTCCAACGGCCATACCAAATCCGTATTTACCAGCGAACGCATTGTTATACATATAGTTCAATGCCACTTCACTTCCTAGATTTCCCTCACTTGTCAATTGAACGAACATAAATGATAAGTTGATTGTAGAAATTACGAAGAAAGTTAAAGTTGTACGAATGTTATCCCAAATCAAAGGTAAAGTAATCATAAAGAACTGTCTGACTTTACTAGCCCCCTCAAGGCTTGCAGCCTCATATAGGTTTTCTGGAATACTCGACATACTCGACATATACATAACCATATAATAACCAATGGCCTGCCATACAAGGGCACCAATTATAGAATAGTTAATAACATCTGGATTTCCCATCCATTGTTGTTGTAAAGACGAAAGTCCAATCATACCAAAGAACGTATTTAAAATACCATTCGTAGGTTGATAAATAGCTGAGAAAATACCTACAATAACAACAATACTCAAAATGTTTGGAATGTAGAAAATAACACGGAAGAAGTTTTTTCCAACAAACTCTTCACGAGTTAATAATGTCGCAAACAATACGGCCAACACCAAAGTGATGATCGTGATCAATACAACATACAAGATTGTATTTTGCATAGCCTCAATAAAACGCATGTCGTTAAAAAGAACCTTAAAGTTGAAGAACCCGGCAAAAGTGGCATCACTTACGAAATTGCTCTTTTTAAAGAATGCTGTCTTAAATACATCAATTGTTGGAATCACCATGAAAATGACGACTAGAATAACGGCTGGTGCAAGACACGCAAATACGAAACGATTTTGTGCTTTCTTTTTATTCATGAGTTTACCTCCCATCTCTTAAAAAGCGACGAGCAACAATTTGCTCATCGCTTTCAGTTTAATTATTCAGTTACAGCTTTGTTTTTAGATAATTTAGCCCAAGCATCTACTAATTTGCTTTGGTAATCTTTTGCAGTTAATTCACCAGTAGCTAAAGAGTCAATTGAACCAAATACTGTCGCAGCACGGTCAAAGTCTGGTAAGTTATCTGTGTTGTAAGGAGCAAATGCACCTAATGCAGCAGAAGCAGTGTCATATACAGAGAAGAATTCTTTTGTATATCCATCTTCCATAGCCGCAATTGTGTCTGACATATGTGTAGTTGGAACAATGTTTCCACCTTCAGCCATGATCTTAACACCTTCATCAGAATAGATAAACTTCAAGAATGCTTTCGCATCATCTACGTTTTTAGCTTGAGCAGGAATCCATACTTGTTCAGTCATAGAACCAACGAAACGTTCACCATCTTTTTCTAATGCAGGCAATGGAAGTAATCCCCAGTGATAATCTTTAGGAGTTGTATCTGCCATTTCATTAACTACCCAGTCACCATTAGGCATGAATAATGCTTTTCCATCAATGACAGCCTGTTGGTTCATTGTGAAACCATCTTTCGCATTCGCATTTGCGACTGTATCAGAATATAAATAATCAGGACTTACTAATTTAGTTAAAATATCGATAGCTTGTTTAGCACCATCTGTATTCCAAGCATCCTTGTCATAATTTAATACATTCGTTAATAATTCTTCTCCACCAGTTTCTTTCAACAATGCATTTAATGTGTTGTCAAAATAACCATTTGTTGGATAAGTAAATAATGCGATACCATCTTTCTTAGCTTGATCACCTAAAGCCCAGAATTCTTCCCAAGTTGTTGGAAGTTCATATTTCTTTCCTTCTCCAACCAATTCAGTATTATAGAAGAATCCAGCTGGAGTTGTCTTAAGTGGCATCAAATAAGATTTTCCATCACCATAATATTGTACGATACTACTATTTGCATAGTTTTCATCCATACCAACTTCTTCAACTACATCTGAAATATCCAATACTTCATGAGTATTTAATTGAGTTTCAGTATATCCAGAAGGCTGACCTAAGTTATAGTAAACAACATCAGAATATTCACCCTTCGCATTTTCTTTATTCAATACATCAGGCAATTCTTTTTCAAAACGCAATTGAACATCTACATCCGGATTTGCCTTTTCAAAAGCCTTAGCCAATTTTGTGAATACTTCTTCACCATTACCACCAGAGAAAGAATCAAATTTTAATACTCGCTTATCTCCAGAATCAGAATTTTCAGCTGGTTTGCTAGAACATCCTGCTAGCATAGATGCTGCCATCGCAAATGATAACCCAGCAGTTATAACTTTTTTCATACTTTACCTCCTCATAAATTCGTATGAACCTCTTTTGACAAGTCTAGTATAGTCTATTTGAAAGCGATTTATCATAAAAATATAGCTCTATATTTTAGATATATTGCGATTTAATAATTTTGACAACAAAATTGATAAACAATAGAAAACAATATATAATAATACAAAAAGAGGTGTTTTTATGAGTACACAACGCTTTCAAATTGACCAAGTCGACTTCAACAAAGCCCGACCAAAACTACTATATATAACCGAATCCAAGTTCGATCACGAATGGAATTCCACCCTACATACCCATTTATACACAGAAATGTTCTATGTGACAAAGGGCCATGGACTTTTAAGTTTAGACAACAAAAACTATCCCGTAAAAGAAGACGACCTCGTTATTGTCAATCCATTGGTATCCCATACAGAGCGTGGTATTGAAAATGTCAACTTCGAATACATTGTTATGGGAATTGAAGGCATCACCTTCTTTTCAAAAGAAGAATACGAAGAACAGGGTTGCAGTATTGCCAACTATTATGAATACAAACACGAAGTACTATTCTATCTAAAAACCATTCTAATGGAAGTTAAGGCTAGAGATACTGAATATCAATCCTTATGCCAAAACTTACTAGAAGTATTACTGATCAACCTGATGCGTAGGGCCAACATTAGTTTAAAATCTTCACCCGTTAATAAAGCCAACAAAGACTGTGTCTATATTGAAAAATATATTGATGCTCACTTTAAAGAAGATATCACACTAGACACTTTAAGTGAACTCACTTTCTTAAATAAATATCACATTGTACATGCCTTTAAACAATATAAGGGAATCTCCCCCATTAACTACATGATTCAAAAGCGGATTCAAGAAGCTAAAGTTCTACTTTCTACAACCAATCTTCAAATTTCAGAAATATCCATCATCATAGGTTTTACAAGCCAATCCTATTTTGCCCAAGCCTTCAAAAAAGCAACAGGCATTTCACCTATTCAATTTAGAAAAAATCATAGTGAACAATAGAAAAAGGAGCAGCTGCTCCTTTATTTACATAATACAGCACGATATTTTTCAACAATGTCCTGATACTCTTCATCCGACAACGTTTTTTCGCCTGGATTCATAGCGAATACACCGCCCCATTCATATCCATCCTTATATTTAGGAACTAAATGGAAATGAAGATGATGACCCGTATCGCCATAAGCACCATAATTGACTTTATCTGGATTGAAGATTTCATGCATAGCACAAGCTACCCTATTAATATCCTCCATATAAGCAGCTCTTTCCTGGGCCGTCAACTCTGTAATTTCACTCACATGCTTCTTATGAGCCACAATCACACGACCAGGATGAGACTGTTCTTTAAACAAATACACTTTTGAACTTTCAATTTTTTACCTACTCTTCCCGAAGCTATAATACCACAATTTGTAAATGCTTACATTTTTTATTTTTATTTTCAAGTGTACATTCGATAACAATATGCTTTCTTTTCCTATAGAAACGTGTTATAGTAATTATGTTGATTAAATTAAGACTCTAACCCTTTCAATTAACTTTCTCAACATTCCCATTTCTGGACCGGGCCCATTCCGGTCCTTTTATTTTGTCACAAAAAATTTTTTTTGCTGATGAAAACTTAATATTATAGTAATATATGAATGTTGGTTATTTTAAATAATCAACCCTTTAGCATTAGAGCTGGTACCATTTCACAACTTACTCAAATCCAGCTCTAATTTTTTTACCCATATAAACCAAAAGACTCCAGATAACTATTCTGAAGTCTTTTATATTTTATAAATAATTAGCTGTTTTCTTTTTGATATTTTTCAATTAAATTTTTAAACCAATAATAACTCTTTTTAGGAATACGTTTATTATCATTGTCAAAATCTACACGTACTAATCCATAACGCTTTTCATATCCATTTACCCAACTATAAAGATCCATTGAACTCCAAGCGTAATATCCTCTAACATCACAACCATCTTCCATAGCTTTGAACATGAAATCAATATAGCCTTGCATCATTTCAATACGAGCATCATCAACAACATATCCATTTTCATCGGCTTCTTCATACATTCCATGTCCATTTTCTGTAATATAAACTGGAAGATCTCTATATTTATTTTTAATTTCCATTAAAGTATTATACATACATCTTGGATAAATTTCTCTACCCCATAGATTTCTCTTTGTATTTGGATCATCTGTAGTTTCATACATATTTTTAATACGGATGCCTTCTTTCATTTTTGAACGAGCACCTTTATTGTTATGGAACACTTCAGTTTCTCCTTCACTATAATCAGTTACATAGAATCTGTTGTATACATTCATTCCCATGAAGTCTACAAGACCATTTTTAAACACTAATGCATCTTCAAATTTAATGAATGAAGGATCCACATTCATTTCATATAAAAATGGAATAAATGCACCTGGAAGTTCACCTTTTAAAGCCGTATTTAGAATAATTCCGTTATAGAACATATCCGCTCTCAAGTATACTTTTTCTGGTTCTTTACAATCTGGAGCCACTTCAACATTACTACTATCGTGTACAATACCAATTTTTCCATCAAGATTCATCTCGCGATATGCTGCTATAGCTTTAGCACTAGCAACTGCTTCATTGTAGACAACATTAAAGTAACGTTGAAAATCTTGTTTATGATTTGGAGGATAATTTCCTACTACATTCGAACAATATGCATAATATTTTGGTTCATTGATAGTTACCCATAATTTAACTCGATCACCAAATGCTTTAAAACATACTTTTGCATATTCAACAAACGCATCAATAGTATCTCTATTCGCAAATCCATCTTCTTTAGCAATTGTTTCTGGTAAGTCATAGTGGAATAATGTCACATTCGGTTCAATATTTTTTTCTAAACAGTAATCAATTACACGATTATAGAAATCAATTCCACCTTGATTTACTTCACCTCTACCATTCGGCATAATTCTGGCCCAGCTAATTGAAAATCTAAATGTATTTTGATTTCCTTCAGCCATAATATCAATATCTTCTTTATAACGATGATAAAAGTCACAAGAAACATCTCCTGTACAACCATTAATATTTAATGGGTTTCCATGACTAAATACATCCCATTCTCCTAATCCTTTACCATCTTCATTCCAAGCACCTTCGCATTGGTAAGAGGCAGTAGCACCACCCCATAAAAAATCTTTATATAATTTCTTTGCCATCTCTAGATTCTCCTTATTTTACTGATTTAAAAGCCATTTCTTTATTCAATAGCCACGGTTTGCAATATGCAATTGCCATGCTTGTAGGTAAAATTTCATCGGAAATTTGAATTCCTAGTTCATTTCTCATATATTCTTGACGTTTCACAATTCGATTCCAAATTTCAGGATATTCACTAGCAATTGAATCTCTCAATTCTTTATCTGCAATCATTACACCACTTTCACAACTAATTCCTCCAAATCCAGAAACAGATGGAATAATATCAATTTGGAATAACATTCCACTTTTTAATACTTCTTCTGACTCCGGATAGACTGGACTTGAAAGCCACTCTTCATCAGCACATAAATGACCAGGATTTAGTGTCCAACCATATTTTTCTTTTGGTAAAACATTCTCAATAGAGTCATATAATTCACTACCCTTCATTCCAATATGAATATTTTCCAACCAATGAACTACAGCATTGAAATATGGTTTTGCTACTGCATCTAAATATCCTTTTAAATTTTCAGGCAATTCACTTTCGTCATGAACGGCATATCCTCCACGGCTTTGTAGTCCACCCTTAAATCCAGTCGTAATAGATAACGGATCTGCTAATTTAATTTTTTTATTTGTTGGATACATATTTGCTTTTTCAAATCTAGCTCCAGTAGCCATGATTGTAACTACACTATGTGTCTGACCACCGGCATCTAGTTCATCGGCAACTTCCATTTCAGAAACGTTCACATCTAATTTATCCATCGCTTTTAATATGCAATTACCTGCTAATGCAGCACCAAATTCATAATGAGCAAATTCATTTGCATTATTAGTACAACGAGCACCGTTTTCTCCAATAAAAATAAATGTAGCATTAATAAATTTAGTATCTGGTAAATTTTTCTTTAATGCTTCAACAATAAAAGCTGGTAAATCAAACAATTCTGAATTCTCATCATGTTTACTAGTAAAGTTTTTCCATCCGACTAATCCGACCTTTTTATCTTGTGACAAATTACACTGTTCCAAAATTTCAGATACACTTTTATCTGTTTTCATAGGTTGATTTGGCAAAGAAAAATGTGGCATATGAACAGGGGTTACTGGAATTCTTGATTTTGATGCCTTGTTTAGATTTTCGTTTCCTAAAACAATTTCGGCTATCCCATCTTTATGTAACACTAATAAAGCTTCTTCAAATCTAGGTAAAAAGCCAACTAGATATTCAAAGTTATTACCATGTTCTAAATCTGCCCAAACAACAATAGAATCTAAATCATTTTCCTTCATTCTATTCAAAATAGCATCTTTTCTTTCTTTCATTGTTTCATCGCTCAAAAAAACAGGATAAATATTTTCTTCAATATTTGGTTTTTTTACATGTGTTAATTCAATCATAAAAATCTCCTTTTATATTTCATCAATTGGATACATTGGTCTCATTATTCTTTTAAACTTAATTAAGCGCGTATCCTGTGGTGTGGCACCATCGGTTAAAGACATAACGCAAAGTTTGCCTTTAGCTTTTTCTTCAGGATGAATATATCCTTGTTTGACTACAATAATGTCATAATCATCCCAATCAACACCACATGCTGCAATTTGATGTTCTTCAACAAATGAATGATTATTATCCGTAATCGTTATATCAATATTCGTTTGTAATACGTGTACAGTAACTAAAGGACCATAGTCACCTTCTTCTCCATACATGTGTGTACCTTCTTGATTTCCTTTATAATTTACACGTACTTTAAGTTTTGCCGGTTTAGTTAACTCATCTATATTTATTCCTAAATCAATTTCTGTTTCACTACCAACTTCTAACTTTAAAAGTTCATGACAAGTATTCGCATCATTAATAGCCGCAAACAAAACTTTCTTTTTCAGTTCTTTTACTCCAAGAAATTGATGTAGAATGAAGGTATTTGATCCCATTGCACCTGAAGTAACATTATCCCCTGAATCCGTAATAAATACTGGTTTGCCTTCAAATTCTAAAGCCATTTTCAATGCATCATCCGCGCTTGCGGTTGTACCTGTATAATGAAATTCGTGACGTTTATCAAAAACATATTTTGCTAATTCATCAGCCACTTGATTTGCATAATTCTGATATTCGTGGCTACTAGGAATAACAACAATTCCACATCCAGCTTCTGGGCAATCGTGTCTTAAATAACCAACATGCCATGAACAACTTAAAATCTTTTCATCTTTTTCCAATTCATCCAGGTGCTTATTAATTGTTTTTACTGGTTCATCTAATGATACACTTTGCTCACCACCTAAAATTAAAGGTAATTTACGATATACTGGTTTAATATTTTTTGGTGAACGAATTTGGTTCAACAATTCTTTGCATACCTTTTGAACTGTTTCTGCAATATCTGTATGTGGAGCTTGTCTATAACTACGAATATATGTTGCATTCTCTACATACTCTTTTGTTAGATTACCATGAGGATCACAAGAAATCGCAATTGGTAAATAAGGACCAACTATTTTACGAATTTCTCTTAATAGATGATGTTCTCCACTACCAATTTTTTCAACATAACTTGCACCATGAAGATGTAAATAAATACCATCCAAATCAGACAAATTTTCTCGAATTGAATTTAAAATTCTATTTTCAATATATTCAAAACATTGATATTTCATGACACCACTACATGCTGCATCTGCACATATAACTGGTACTAATTGAATATCTGATTCATCAAACACATTTCCTAACTGCATATGTGCTAAGGCATCCTTACCATAGGAAATAGCTACATCTTCCATATCACATTTCATAGGAACGTGTTCATTTGCTTCTAATTGAAATTTCGCTAATAAAATCTTCATTTTTTATCCCCCTATATCTCATCAATTGGATACATCGGTCTCATAATCAATTTAAATGGTAATTTTGATGTATCTTGCAATGTTGCACCTTGAGTCAACGACATAATACATAGCTTTCCATTTTCCACTAATTCGGGGAATGCATATCCTAACTTAACAACTATCAAATCAAAATCGTTATAACTTAATCCTGCCGCTTGATATTGCTCCATTTCAACAAATGGATGATTCGTATCTGTAATAATGATTTCAATATTTGAATCCACTATTTGCACTGTAACACATGCTCCGTAATCTCCATTTTCACCGAACATTTTTGTTCCAACTTGACGTCCTTTATAAAGTACTTTTACATCTAAATCTACCGGTTTAGATAAATCATCATAATTTGCACCTAAATTAATTGATACTGTTTCACCAATATTTACATTTAAAAGTTTATCGCAAGTATTCGCATCATGAATTGATGCAAATAAAACTTTCTTATCTAGGTTTTCTTCATTTAATATTTGTCTAAGGACAAAAGTGTTACTTCCCGTTGAACCAGATGTTACATTATCACCTGAATCTGTTAAGAATACAGGAGCACCATCATAACTTAATGCTTTTTGTAAAGCTTGTTCTGGTTGCATAGTTAAGCCTGTATAATGAAATTCATGTCGTTTTGAAACAATATATGCAGCTAATTTATCTGCCACTTCATTTGCATATTCATAATTTGAATTACCATTTGGCACAACTACGATTCCACAACCAGCTTCTGGACAATCATGTCTTATATATCCAACATGCCAAGAACAACTCAATATTCTTTCATCCTCTTCTTCTTTATTCAACAATACATTGAACGATTTAACTGGTTCATCAGCCGATACACTTTGTTCTCCTCCCAATATCATTGGAAGTTTTTTGTAAACAGGCGTAACATTTTTCGGATGTTTAATTAATTCAATTAGTTTTGAGAACACGAATCTATTCGTTGTCTCAACATCTGTATGTGGACTTTCCCTATAGCAACGAATAATTGTTGCATTTTCCACATATTCTTTTGTTAAATTTCCATGAGGATCACAAGCAATACCTATTGGTAAATAAGGTCCAACAAGCTCTCTTATTTTTCTTAATATATGATGATCTCCTGATCCAATGTCTTCTACATAACTTGCCCCATGAAGATGTAAATAAATACCATCTAAATCACTTAAGTTTTGTTCGATTGTATCTAACAATCTTTTCTCAATATATTCGAAAGCACTTTTTTTCATTACACCACTACTATTGGCATTTGCCGAAATAGAAGGAATTAAGTTTAATGCCTTATCATTTATATAGTCACCCAATTGAAGTACATCAAACATATCTTTTCCAAATTTTAATTCTACATTTTCTAAGTCACAAAGTTTTGGAACATTTTCATTTGCTTCTAAGACAAATTTTCCAACTAATATATTCATCATTGGTTTATGCCCCCTAGATATTGTCTTTTGGATACATTGGACGCATAATACGTTTAAATGGTAAAGCTGCCGTATCCTGTAAAGTAGCCCCTTGAGTCAAAGACATAATACTTAACTTACCCTTTGCTTTTAATTCTGGGAAAATATACCCTTCTTTGACTACAATAACATCGTATGCATCCCAATCAATTCCTGCTTTAATAAATTGTTGTTGCTCGCATACTGCCCATGATGTAGAAGCTATCATAATATCAATTTTTGTGTTATTGATAGTTACATTTACAGTTTCTCCAAAAACTTCATTATGATCATGCATCATAAATCCAACTAATTTACCTTTTGACTTAATCGTAATATCTAATTCTACTGGAGAAGATAATTCATCATAGCCAATCCCTAAAGTTATATGTACTTGTTCTCCAATTTCTTTATTCTCTAATAGATGATATGTATTAGGATCACAAATAGTAGCAAATAAAAATGATTTACTTAAATTTGAAACATTTAATACTTGCTTCAATACAAATGTGTTCCATCCACCTGCTCCTGAAGTTACGTTATCTCCTGAATCTGTTATAAAAACAGGTTTCCCTTCAAAATCAAGTGCTGCTTTTAATGCTTCTTCTGGTTGCATAGTCAAACCTGTATAATGAAATTCATGTCTTTTATTCCAGACATAATCAGCTAATTGATCTGCAACTTTTTCTGCATAAGCCAAATCCGACTCTTTTTCAGGAACAACAACCACACCACAACCAGCTACATCACTATCATGTCGAATGTAGCCAACATGCCAAGAAGCACTTTTTATGGCCTCGTCTTTTTCTAACTCATCCAGATATTTATTAATAGAGCATACAGGTTCATCAGCAGAAACACTTTGTTCACCACCCAAAATTAATGGAAGTTTTCTATAAACAGAGTGTATATTCTGTCTATTTTGTAGAAGATCACAAAGCATGTCCGCAACTTTTACCATGGTTTCATCTGCATCTGTATGTGGACTTTCTCGATAAGATCTAATAATTTGTGTGCTTTCCACATACTCTTTTTCAAGATTACCATGTGGATCACAAACTACTGCAATAGGTAAATACGGGCCTACAATCTTTCGTATTTCTTTTAAAATATGGTGATCTCCTGAACCTATTGTTTCTACTTCACTAGCACCATGAAGCATTAAGAAGATTCCATCAATATCATGAATATTCTCTTTTACAATTTTTATGATAGTAGACTCAATATACTCAAATGCTATTTTTTCTACAACTCCATTTGATCCAGCATTTGCATAAATAGATGGAATTATATCAATCTGATGTTTATCAAATACTTCTTTAATTCTCATTTTATCTATACATGCTTTTCCAAAAGCTATGTCATAATCTTTTATATTACATTTGTGCGGAATATGTTCATTAGATTCTGTTATGAATTCTCCAATCATTACCTTCATATACTTTACCTTCACTTTCTTCAAAAATAAGGACTCCAAGTAATTTACCTGGAGTCAATTCAATACTACTTTGTTTCTCCAGTTGGTTCTGTTTTTTTCAAAACGATTGTTGTAGCTACAAAAGAAACTACAATCGCAACTAAAGACACGATAAAATATAAAATAATATTACCAGTAGTACCATCTGGAGATAAGAAATAGAAGAATGATAATAAACCAGGACATCCACCTACAACATAGTTTTTCAATCCAAAAATTCCTGCAATCAAGCCAGCACTTACTGCACCAATAGCTGTTCCAAGTAAGCATTTTGGACGCATGATCAATGATCCATAGAACGCTGGTTCAGTTACACCGCATAATGCAGTAACACCAAATGATGCAATCATACCTTTTTGCCCTTTATTTTTTAAGTGACGTGATACAGCTAATGCTGAACCACCAACACATAAGTTAGATACCAATCCCATAATCATGTTGAAAGGATCATAACCTAAAGTTGAAATAGATTGAGCCATAATTGGAGTAAATGCTTTATCTAATCCAAGCATTACCATGTACGGATATAATGCAGATAAAATAGGCATTGCAATCCAACCTGCAGCAGCCATCATTGCTTGAATAATAGCACCTACACCATTACTTAATTCAGTTCCGATAGGTCCTAATACAATTAAAGTAATTGGAGTAACAATAATCATTGTTAAAATAGGTTTCAAGAAATAAACAAACATTTCTGGAATAACTTTTTTCAATCCTTTATCAACAAAGTACATTAAAGCTACACCTAAAATGATTGGAAATACACTACCTGTATAACCTACACTTGGTACAGGAATTCCTAAGAAATCTAATCCTTTTGCTTCACTACAAACGTATAGAACAGCACCTAAGAAACCACCCATAATTGGTTCCATTTTCAATGATTTAGCAAATGAATAACCAATCCAAATTGGGAAGAATGAGAAACCTGCAGAGAAAATGTTCAATAATAATTGAGCAGTTCCACCATCTGCACTAAATCCAAAATAGTTAACTAATAAATTCTTGATTGCTAAAATTAAACCACCAGTAATCAATGCTGGAATGATTGGCATAAAGATTGCAGCACATTTTCCACCAAAGAAATTTAGATAATACATGAAGTTCTTTTCTTCTGGTTCATCTGTTGTATTAACAGTATTATCTTGTCCATCTTCAGTTGGCTTAAAACCAGATACATCTAAAAATTCATTGTAAGCATCATTTACTTCTGGACCAATGATAATTTGAATTTGACCAGTTTTTTCAACCAATCCAACTACCTTGTCCTCTTTTTTGATTGCTTCAAAATCCACTTTACTCTTGCTATAATAGTGAATTCTCAAACGTGTTGCACAGTGTTCAACAAACTTAATGTTTTCTAGGCCACCGACGTCTTTTAATACTCCCTTGGCCATTTCAGTATATTTCGCCATAATTAATTTTCCTCCTTAACGAAATTTAATATTTCTCAGAGGTTTGGCCAGCATAACCTGTCACCATCCAGTACATTGTGATATACACTTTCTGTATATCTAAAAGATTTGATACCTCACTTTCTATTTGAAATAAATACAATGTCTCTCTCTTCTATTTTCACATGTATTTATTTATATAATATTCCTGCATTAAGCAGAAATTATTAACTGGTTAATTTTACTAAATGTAGCAACAAATACATCTTTTCATCATCTTCAACTGTATAATCATATTTACGTTCAATATATTCTACAATTTTATTTACACAATTTAATTGATCTACATATAAGCTTTTCATCACTTGGAACATAGGCTCATATGTTGAAGGATCTTTTTCTAAATACTCTCGATTTACTATTCTTTGAACAAAGAAACGACAATGTGTAATAAATCGATCATAGAATTGATTATCCTCTTTGTCTATATCAAACTCATTTTCTACAACCGCTAGAATTCCTTCCATGATTGTTGTAATTTCATACATTTGCATCATATTTGAATTCAATTCGGCATTTACTATATGTAATGCAATAAAATTCGCCTCTGATTCATCAATATTCATATCTAATTTTGCTCTTAATATATCAATTACACCTAAAGCTATTTTATATTCATCTTTATATAAAGATTTTATATTTAATAAAGCAGCTGAATCAAAATCTATTCCTTGTCGTAAACGATCAATCATATTTACAATGTGATCTGTCAACGTTACATAAATAGAATCATCAATTTCTTTATTGCTTGTTTTCTTAATGTAGTTGATCACATCATCACAAATTAATATTTCTTCCATTGAAACATCTTGAATTAATTCCTGAAATTTATGATTAACTTCTTTTTTTAATTCAAATTTCTTTTCAATTTTATCTGTATTAATTAAATCACCTTTATTCAATCCAAAAGCTAATCCTTTACCAACTAATATAATTTCTTCTCCAGACGCGTTTTCACTCAAAACAACGTTATTGTTATAAACTCTTTTTGCGATTTGTTTCATTTGAATAACACCTCCTATTTTTTATATTGTAAATAAATTATCTCCTGAATCAACTTTTCCATATGTACCATTCACAGTGATATCACTACCAATACAAATTACTGGTACAACAGTATCGCAGCCTTTTAATTTAATATAAGTCCAATCAACAACTGTTAATAAATCACCATGTTTAACAGCATCTCCAACTTTTACTTTTGTTTTAAAAGGTCTCCCCTTCAAATTAACTGTTTCAATTCCAATATGAATTAAAATATCTTTACCATCATTTGTTTTTAATCCAATGGCATGTTGTGTATCATATACCATAGTTACAACTCCATCCACTGGTGAATATACATTTTTGTCTGAAGGAATTATAGCTACACCATCGCCCAACATTCTTTGTGAAAACATTTCATCCGAAACGTCTTCAATATTTATCAATTTCCCTTTTAATGGGCTATATACTTGTTCTCTCATACAAACCTCCTATTAAAAAAGTCTATTCACAACAATGCACAAAAGCCTCATCGTTGTAAATAGACTATGCTTATCCCTTAGAAATAATAACATCTCTATCAATACATTGACATTATGTCACCATATGTAAGCGATGTCAATAAAAAAATCACACATTTTTCTTATACACAAAAAAAGCAGAGTGCCTTAAGCTCTCTATGCAAAGTTAAGAAATTTGAAATCCAACTATGGAAATAAGCTATATGTTGGAGGTTTTAGTTAGAACTATCTTTTCTCAACTAGAATCATTCATCTAAATATAAACCTTTTATACCTAGATGAATGACAAGGCATTAAGCCTTATCAACGAGCCATTATGCTAATAATACGTTCACCAGCATCACATGCGATAACAACAGCTGCTTTAACTTTCTTAAGTTTGACTATATACTTTTGGGGCTTTTGTCTTACATCATCAAATCCTCGTAAAGAAAACTTTTTAACAACCATTACCTTGTTCATGTGATTACGCCTCCTCATTGAATACTACATTGTAGTTTTCGTAACCCTTAAGTGAATGAATGTAATCAGAAATAACTACCTTAGCATGATCAGAAGTCTTCTCATACAAGCCACCTCATATAGCATCTTGTTTTGCTTCCTTAAGCATCTTTTTCTTCTCTTTATGGAAATCTTCTAATCCAACGTTAGCTGTGATCTTTTCACCTTCTCAATATTGAACATAAGATTTTTCATCTAAATAAGAATCTAAGATTGAAGCTTTTGGTAATGTTACTGTAATAGTTTGAGTTAGCTCATTACCACCATCATCCTTGATGTTTTCTAAATCATATCCTGCTTTAATTACTGCATTATATGTGAAAATATAATCGCTAGTTGTTAGTGAAGTATCAACTTTAAGTTTTCCTAATTCCATAGGCTTATGAATAACTCCAACCTCTTTAATTGTTGCTTCCTGGAATGCAATCTCTTTTATATCCTTGTAGCAAACAACTGGTTTTTGAATTGTTTGATGTACCTTTGTACCCTTAGAATATCCACCAAACTAAACACCAAATGCAACTGCTACAATACAAACTAGAACTAAAGCTCCCTGCAATCTCTTACTCGATTTAACTTTTCTAAATGCTGTAGTAAGTCCGTTTTTAATTCCTTTTAAAATGCTTAATAATGTTTTCATACTCTTTGTCTCCTTTTAATATCTGTATGTTTATTTCTTGCTTGTTGATATCTTTAAGCATCTATATCATAATTCGATACAAGCATCTCCTACAGATAAAAGAGTGCGCAAAAAAGAGCATTATTTCGCAATTTTTGCGGAATTAAAAAAGAGTGCAGTATTTTGTTTGCACTCCTAAGACTTATATGAATACCTATTTATTACATATGGTTTAAAATCAACTCCACCTTTATTTTCAACCAACATATTTGAATCAATATGGATATTTAAATACTGTGGTTTGTCCGTTCTTAAATAAAAACCTCCCGTACCATTCTCTGTAATTTCAAAAGTATTAGCAGGAATTTGGATGTGAATCAATTCTTCTTTATTCCAATCATTTAATATAATGTCCCAATGTTGTTTCAAATACTCAACTTTAGGATTTATCCAATAATAATCACCGATGTTTGATAAGTTAGCACATGTAAAATCATTAAGCACTATTCCTTTGTCTGCCAAGAATTTTTTTGCTAGTGATTTTCCATTAATTCTTACAGCATCCTTCTTTTCAACAAACACTTTGATATCTATCATTTTCAACATGAATAATGCTTCATCAATATATTGATCCATTTCAGATTTTCTGAACTTATCTATCTTTTTCTTATTTCCTTTGTTCTTATTATCCGTACTTAATCTTCCAGTCTTTGTTGCTTTTGAAATTAAAACCGACTCCAAATAATCAATATCCGAACGATTTAAAGAATCGTCATTCGTAGTAAGAATGACAACCTTCTCCCACCAGTCTTTACCTTCTAAATGTTGCTTAATTCTTTTTGAAAGATCCGAAGATTGTCCTACATAAGCCATATTATCAGAGATTAATAAATAAATTCCATACGACTTGCATACACTAGATTTTAATAATTCTGTAATCTGACTTCTTGGTGCGACGTTTAATACACCTGAATTCCAATTAGAATTCTCTGCATATATCTGCCCGCTTAAAGTTCCATCTGTTAATAATAATTTTATTGTCTTTGCGTCACTCATAATAATTACATTCTGAAATTATTATAATTTAAACAGAAATAAATTGATAGATCAAAAAAAGCCATTGTCAACTTTAATCAACAACAGCGGAATTTCTTTAGTTTAAGTTTATATTATCGTTTTTACATTCGTTTAATATTTGTTAATTCAATAACAGTAAGATCGTATGGACTATTCAGAAAAAAATGTTTCATTTATATCAATCAACTGTTTAAACAACACTTCTAAAACATCAACTACAATGCTGTTTCCTGCCATTTTAGTTAATCTTTCATTTGTAAAAGCACTTCTTTTATTGTGCTTTGTCAGATTAATATTATTCTTAACTAATACATCATAATCACGCTCATCAAAACCCATTAACAAGAAACACTCTCTTGGAGTTAGATATCGAAATTTTGATTTCCCAAGAATTTGTAAATTCTCTGGATAATCAATAACTCCTGAATTAGGATTACGATCTTGTTTAGTTGTTAAAGTTTTAACAACAATATTTTGTATTTTATTATCTTGCACAAGATGATCATTTTCTTCATATATTTGTTTTCTAGAAACAGTCGAATTTGGAACAACCGACATTGCTTCATGCCTATATACGTTATTAGTATAATCTGTTTTCAAAATATCATTTAAAGTTAAATGTCTATGTTCATATTCGTGATTAATTTCTAAATCATGTTCACTTAAATAGTTTTTAATTTGATTTCTTAATTTTCTATTTTTACCGCAATAAATACTAACCATATAAACTCTTTGTCTTTTTTGAGGCACACCAAAATCTGATGCATTTAAACAATAAATGTGATTTAAATAGCCTAATTGTTCTAGCTCATCTTGCCACATTTGAAAATTTTCTCTATGCATATTCGAAAGCAATGCTTTTACATTTTCCATCACCAAAAATCTAGGTAAAGATCTCTTTTTCCTTTTAATTTCATATAAAAGCCTTTCAATTTCCCATAATAAACTCGATCTATTTCCTGAATTTCGATCTATACCAGTAAAATTTCCGTGCCAAAAGCCACAAAGTGACAAGTCTTGACATGGAAAAGAATAAGTCAATAAATCAATATCTTCAGGCACATCTTCCCATGTAATATCTGTGACACTGCCTAAATTATTCGTTTCTTTAAATGCAGTATATATTAATCTTTTACCATTACTTGATATTTGGTTAAAAAAGCGTGGTGAAATTTTTGATTTCCCATCAGAACTAAGGGTCATATTTTCCAAATATTCAGAAATTTTTTCATCTGAAACATCCTCATGTTTCGCTACGTCAAGCTTACCTTTATGAATCAAACAATAAGCTAAGGTAGAATAAATATCCCACTCAGCAGTATGAACAATTTCAAAAGGAATCCCAATCCGTTCTAGTGCTTTTGCTTGACTACCTATTCCACTAAATGTCTCAATAACCTTAAACATAAACCATAATCATTCCTTGCTTTAAAAAAGTTTACAATCACAAAAATCTTTTGGATTGTAAACTACTTAGATTTATAGTATACACTATTTCTTCAATATTTGCAGGGATTTTTCCTCCAACAAATGAATTAGGGGTAATCATCGGAAATTTTTCATTTACTGTGTATTCTTTGGATTCAAGCACTTTATATTTATCATTTCGAACGCTACGTCCTTTTTCTAAACCTATCGTTTTTAATTCTTTTTCGATCTGATCCTTACTATATCCTTTTAAAACTAATTTCTTTACTAAATCATTTATTGAATAACCATCTTGTGCCTCTTCTAATCTTATAAAGATTAATTTTAACTCACCATTATTTTCTAATTGGAACTGACTAGATATTGTAACTTGATATCCATACCGTTTAATTGTTGATTTAACTTCATAATCACCATTTTTAGTTTCTATATCATGTGTCCCTCTAGATATAGCATTCCATTTTACTACTTTCTCTTTATCATACAAATGATTTAATACAAGCATTTCAGCTATAACATCATAAACTCTTTTATTTAAAATTGTGTTTCCAACTAGTTTTCTCCATTCCTTCCACCATTCAATTGGATTACTCACTACTAATTGTCTATTTTCCTCTCGAATAAAATCATAAGCGAGTGTTCCAAAAGAACGTTCTACCTGTTTATCTACACACGATAAAACCAAATAATTACCATCAATACCATCTATAGTTAATATTTTGTTTTTTATACTGCAATTTGAAAATTCTTCATTAATTTCCTTTTTATTAACGTTTGGCACCGCAAGTCCGAACCATTGAGCAGTTTTTATAAGGTAAGCCACTGAATCATCATTCAAACCTTCAACCTTAAATGCACCGTATCTCTTAGCTGCTAACGTATTTTTAATAAACAATTCGATTTCTTCATTTTTCATAATTCTCATCCTCAAATACTTTCTTTATCGCCTCTGCAACTGCAAAAGCCAACAATGGAGGAACCGCGTTTCCTATTTGTTTATATGCATTCCCCATCGTACAATTAAAGGTGAAACTATCGGGGAAAGATTGTAATCTAGCCGCTTCTCTAACTGAAATACCTCGTGGTTCCCAAGGATGTATATGACTATATGTATCTTTTTCTAAATGTGCAGTAACTGTATGCGAAGGCTTCTTCTCATCTAATTTTTTCCACTTATTTTCAAATTTGGTTCTATCGTAAGGAGGAACCATTTTTTTACGTAGAGTTTTATATTCATCCGAATCTATTTCAAAGCCTCTTCTTCTATATTCAGCTCTAAATAAATTATCTGCAATATTTGATGCGTCAATAAAGTTATCTCCCATCTTCATTTTTTCAAAGATTGGAAAATCTCTTCGATTATTTTTATAAGCAATAGCTGTTACACTCATTAAATAATCACCTTTTTCATTCCAATCTCGCATTCTCTTTTGAAATGTATTTTTGGGTAAAGAACAATACTCTTTACTCACATTAAGAGGTTTCCTCTCATATTTATCAAAACAACTTTTCATAAGGTATGGTAAATCAGAAAATGCATCTCCAATAGTTACCCAACCTTCTGTGTTTTTATCAGGTTTATTGGGCACACGAAAATTATTACATTTTTTAAAGCTATCAAATCTTCTTTGATTAAAAGTCTGTATATTTAAATTTCCATTTGTAGGATGAGGCAACTTAAATTCAGATAATTCTTTCTTTACCGCAACCACAAAAACACGTTCTCTTGTTTGAGGAACTCCATAATCAGCAGCATTTAGGATTGTCCAAATGGCTCTATATCCATTTGATTCCAATTCATCGCAAATCATTTGTGGAATATTTATTCCACCGTAATTTGTGGCTTCCGGGACATTTTCCATTACTACAGCCTTCGCCTTTAAATGATATACAAATCTAAGATACTCTAAAAACAAGTATCCTCTAGGATCAGATGTATTTACTCTATCTTCCCCTAATGATTTTAGCTTACCACGTCCTGCTAATGAATATGCCTGACATGGCGGGCCTCCAATCACAATACACCCCTCTTTACCGATTCTATCATCAAATACTGATTCATCTAATTGCGTTATATCTTTTTGTAAATGTATATCATCTTTACCAAAGTCAAGATTTTTACGTATCGTCTGACAAGCCTCGGGCATCAGTTCAACTCCACCAACAATATCAAACCCTGCTTTCTTAAAACCTAACGCTAATCCACCGCATCCCGAAAATAAATCAATAATTTTAGGCAGTCTCATATTTTTCTCCAATTGAAGATTCTAATACTTCATTAAAAAGGTTCTGAACATAACCTTCTTCTCCGCCTAAATAAAGACCAGGTTCGATTACCATACACTTCGAATTATGCAAAATCATAATTGAACGAAACAATGACCTTTTTGAGTTTTTTAGAACATTTGAATATTTAAGTACCTGCCTATCACTTTCAGCGTAATAAAAATACATTATATATCTATATGCTTCTACGTAAGTTCCATCTCGTCCAACTCTTTCTACTAGATTTAAAATGATATCAGTATTCATCCTATTGCTAGATAATATTTGTCTTGTTCTATATTCATTTCCTTGCCAAGAGAGATGAATGTACCACCACATTACTTTCAACCAGTTACGCGATGCTTTCTTCCAATAATGATCTTCATTTTCATTACCCCATCGTTCACCTACTACGTCAGGAACAACTTTTATTGATAGGTAACGCCAAAATCCATCATTTTCTGCTAATCGTTCTGTAAACCAGTCATTACCATTTAAATATGAATATAGAAACAATCCCAACTCCAAATCCCAGTTATACTTGTTACGAGCATCATCATTATTATATAGTTTTCTAATTTTGCTATTTTTCTCTACGATGACATCTCTTATTTTTTGATATTCCTTATCCAATTTATCTATTTTTAAATTCTGCATCCATTCTCCCATTGAAGAGGCAGCTTCAGCTCTATTCAATGTTTTAACTTTCACAATATCACATCCTTTGATCCAAATAATTCCTAATACTCATGGATAGGTTCTCCGGTGTACTAGCATCCCACTCTAATGCAGTAATAAAATAATTCACAGCTTCCGACACACTACCATGCTTCAAGTCATTTCCCAATTCAATATCCGACCAATACGAAAAATCCTCCATTTTTAGTTTCAGAATCAAAATTGTCAATGCACTACTTATAATTTCTTTTAATAAAGCCATATTAAATGACTTATTTTTTCTATCTATAAATTTATAATTTACATGAGCTGTATTCAATAATATTTGTACATACTCATTAAAACTGTCTTGCGATGGATTTTCCCAATCACACTTTAGTTCCCACAAAGGTCCATTTGGATCACTATACTCATAAATTGGAAATACAGAGCCATTACCATCTAAACAAATAGAATATTCATCAAAGTATCCAATAATAGTTCCCGTTTCATTTGCTAAATGTTGCTCTTCCGGAAATATTCTACCTCCATTTTTTAAATATAAGACTGGTATAAAAGTAACTACACCTCTAAATTTTCCTATCATAAAAGAATGATCCAATTCAATATAAACTTCTTTTTTCTCATATTTAAAATCTGCAACAGGAATCACGCCTCTTTGTCTTGAGTCAGATGATTTCCACATAAGAGCAAATCCAATAGTTGAATCTTTAGATGCAATACCATTAGATCCGAATAAATGATGACAATTTCGAATATGAAAATAATTCTTTATGCTCAAATCACAGGTATCTGGCGACCATATACCATCCTCGTCAGTAATATGATGTAAAGATTCATAATCACCTGAATCTTGAGTACATAACGAATGTTCACTGTTTCTAGAATCATGATAATAAAATTGATATTCCCCTAGTTCATAATCAATATTATAGGTATTGTATTTTGAATACATTGGAAAAACAGATATTTTTGCACCCATATCAGTCACCACGCTTTTCTTTAAATGTAAATTCAGGTTTTAAATTCTTTCCATTTACATTTATATCCAAATAAATCGACATTTCTAATTTGCATTTTTTTAAACAATCAATTTCTACAATATATCCTGTATTTTTTTTAGTAAAAACCAATTTAGCATTTAAAAACTCATTAGATTTATTACGATTCTTTTCATTTAATACTAATTTAGACCTGTTTTCTGTATTATCTACTTTATCAACAATGATTTGCACGTTTTGCATTGAATAAGATGATTTATTTAACGATTCCTCCCACTCAGGAATTGTTATTGTCTTAATACTAGAATCTATACTCATTTCTATAGTTCCTGTTGAAAATCCGGATTTTGTTTTTAAAGACATTGGAATTTGCATACCATTTTTTAAATATAGCTCCTCTTTTGCAAATGGGTGGTAATCATTCGCTTATTTACTATGTTTAGA
>ERZ825896.1245-NODE-1245-length-29461-cov-5.827212_pt1 | contig 29461 bp, 29 predicted proteins | sample MGYA00519858_ERZ825896 | MGnify/ENA primary metagenome ERZ825896 (study PRJEB31778, sample SAMEA3449214) | human gut metagenome | biome: human gut; feature: human-associated habitat; material: faeces | place: United Kingdom | collected 2010/2012 ...
CCTCCAACTCGGTGGAGAGGGCGTTGACCACCGAGGCGCCCACGCCGTGGAGACCGCCGGAGACCTTGTAGCCGCCGCCGCCGAACTTGCCGCCGGCGTGGAGCACGGTATACACGACCTCCAGAGCCGGGCGTCCGGTCTGTGGCTGAATGTCCACGGGGATACCACGGCCGTCGTCGGTGACGGTAATGGAGTTGCCGGGATTGATGGTCACGGTAATATGCTTGCAGTATCCGGCCAGTGCTTCGTCAATGGCGTTATCCACGATCTCATAGACGAGGTGGTGCAGACCGGAGGAGGAGGTAGAGCCGATATACATACCGGGTCTTTTCCGCACCGCTTCCAGACCCTCCAGAACCTGAATCTGCTCCGCGCCGTATTCCTGTGTTACTTTCGTTTCGTCAGACATATATGCCCTCCTGCGTGATATGCTTCAATTATTCGCGAATGCTTCCCTTTTCTATCTGAATCGTTCTTCCCAGTTTGGTGAACCGTCCCGGTTCGCAGCAGGTGATGAACACCTGCCCGGAGACGATTTTATTTAATACAAAGTCCTGCCGCCCGGGGTCAAGCTCGGACAGAACATCGTCCAGCAGCAGAACCGGCTCTTCGCCCCATTCCCGCGCCATCAGCTCCCGCTGGGCAAGCTTTAAGCTGATAGCCGCCGTCCGGGTCTGACCCTGAGAGCCGTAGGCTTTCAGATCGATGCCGGACAGGCTCACGGTAAAATCGTCCTTGTGGGGGCCTGTCAGGCACTGCGCGGTTTCCAGCTCCGCCCGGCTGTGGCTTTGCAGATGGTCTAAAAGGTTTTGTGTCAGTTCCGGGACAGGGGCGAAGGGGTCAATGACCGTGGAGACGGTCTTGTAGCTGAGGGTAAAATTCTCCGCTCCACCGGAAAACTGGTTGTGGTAATTGGCCGCGGCCTTGCCCAGACTGTCGTAAAACCGTGCCCGGTAGGAGATCAGCAGCGCACCCACCTGACACAGCCGGGTATTGTATTCCGGAAGAATTTCCAGAATACCGGGATTTTCAAAATGATCTTTCAGAATGCGGCTTTTCTGCTCCAGAATCCGGTTGTACTCCGTCAATGCCGCGTCGTAATTCGGCCGGAGGGCACACAGCGCCAGATCGCCGAACCGCCTCCGCTGGCTTGCTCCCATTTTCAGGATCATCAGATCTTCCGGGCAGAACAGCACCGTAGGCAGCACCCCGGCGATCTCCCCGGCGGTTTTCTTCTTTGCCCCGTTCAGCCACAGCTGCCGGGGACGGGAGCCGGGAAACAGAATCCATCGGATGCTCTGCTGCCGCTCCTGGGAGAAGACCGAGCCATCGATTTCCCCGAAATCTTCCTGAAACCGCACCATTTCCGAGGTTTTCTGCGCCCGGAAGCTTTTCCCGCTGCCAAGATAGGATATAGCCTCCAGCAGGTTGGTTTTTCCCTGGGCGTTGTCTCCCACGATCAGGTTGACGCCGGGGTCAAACTGCGCCGCGATTTCCTGATAATTTCGGAAAGATCGGAGCTTCAGCTCATTCAGATTCATGGGTGATGATCTGGTAAGCCTGACCGTCGCAGACAAACCGGTCGCCGGGGCGCAGCTTCTTTCCCCGCATCCGGCAGATCTCGCCGTTGACCAGAATCTTCCCCTCCTGGATCATCAGCTTGGCTTCGCCGCCGGTTTCCGCCGCGTTCGCCAGCTTCATGGCGTCCTGCAATTTGATATATTCCGTGGTGATCGCCACGGGAATGGCGTTATCCTTCTTTTTGACGACTACCTTCATAAGCCGACTCCTTTTTTAGCCGTTCTTGATTCTGACCGGCAGCACCATATAGGCAAAGTCCCCCTTCTCGTCCACGGGGGTCAGAACAATGGGGCTTAACCCGTTGGTCAGCTCCAGCGTGACCTCCTCCGAGGGGATCACCCGCAGGGCTTCCGCCAGATACCGGACGTTGAAGCCGATTTCCAGCTCCTGACCGTCCCCGGCCAGAGAGCAGCGATCCTCCGCCGCGCCGATGGTGGTGCTGGTGCGCATCAGCAGCTCCTGATTGCCGAACACACAGCGCACGGGGCTTTTGTACTTTTCGGACACGATCAGACCGACGCGCTCCACGGAAGACGCCAGATCACCGACATTTGCCACCATTTTGATGGGGCAGTTGGAAGGCACCACCCGCCGCCAGTCCAGAAATTCGCCTTCCAGCAGGCGGCATACCAGCGTGGCGTTTCCCACCTGAAACAGAATGTGCTTCGTACCCAGCGTAAAGGCCGCGTTATCCTCCACGTCCGTAAGGATTTTCTCCACTTCCTTGAGTCCCGCTGCGGGAACCACGAAATTCAGCTCCCGTCCGGTGCCCTCCTCCGGGTGGAAGGTGCGCCGGGCAAGCCTGAACCCGTCCACGGCCACGGCGGTGATGGCGTCATTCGTTACCTCAAATTTCACACCGGTGTGAATGGGACGCCCCTGATTTTCGCTGACAGCGAAAATGGTGCCGGAAATCAGCTCCTTCAGCTTGTTCTGCGGAATATAGATTTCCCGGCCGTCGCCCACGTCCGGCAGCTCCGGATAATCCTCGGCGGACTCGGCGGAAATGGTAAAGGAAGCGTATCCTGCCCGGATGGAGACTTTATAGTTCTCGTCCACCACCACGGTCACCGGTCCCTCCGGCAGACGGCGGATGATATCGCCGAACAGCTTCGCCGGGAGGATGCACTGCCCCATGTCGGACACGTCCGCGTCGATTTCATAGGTAATGGCGGTTTCCATATTATAACCGGTCAGGCTCAGTCCCTGTCCGGCCTTGCAGAGGATTCCTTCGATGACGGACAGACTGCTCTTCTGGGCGACGGTACGACCCGCAATATTCAGTCCCGTGACCAGCATATTTTTTTCACAGGTAAAACGCATAGGTAAAATCCTTTCTTTCTGATTTTAATCAATATATATCTCTATCAATAAGTTCGGGTAGTAATAACAGTGGTAGTACAAACTTATGTGGAAAAGTCCCTTTTTATTTAGTGCCGCAAGTATTTTTTATCCACAGCCCAATGTGGATAATCCATCCCTTTTCCACAGGGCCTGTGAAGACCCAAAACGGGTGCAACTTATCCACAATCATGTTTTCCACATTACACAGGGCTTGTGGAGAAAATTTACAGGCAAGAATTGATGTTCGCGGTGATGTCCCGGATATTGTTCTGCATGGTGGTGTCTCCGTTTTTCAGCGCGACTTCGACTTTCCGGATGGCGTACAATACCGTCGAGTGATCCCGGGCGAATTCCTTGCCGATGTCCGGCAGACTCAGGTTGGTGAGCTTGCGGATCAGATACATGGCAATCTGCCGGGCTTCGGCGGTACCCTTGTTTTTCTGGGTGCCCCGGAGAAGCACCTCGTCAATGGAATAGAACTTGCACACCTGACTGATGATCAGGCTGGGCGTGGGCAGGGCGTTGCCCTCGCTCTTGAACATATCGTCGATGGCCCGGGAAATGTTGGGAAGATCCAGCGGCATATTGTTCAGATCCCGGTAAGCCAGAATCTTCTTGACAGTACCTTCAATCTGCCGGACGTTGTTGGTGACGTTGATGGCAATATAGTTGCACACATCGTCGGAAAGGTTCAGCCCCAGATTTTTGGCCTTGTTTTTCAGAATGGCCATACGGGTCTCATAATCCGGCGGCTGGATATCCGCCAGCAGACCCCACTCAAACCGGGTCTTCAGCCGGTCCTCCAGCGTCAGCATATCGCTGGGCTTGCGGTCGGAGGTCATGACGATCTGCTTATGTTCCTCGTAGAGCTTATTGAAGGTATGGAAGAATTCTTCCTGGGTGGATTCCTTACCGGCGATGAACTGCACGTCATCAATCAGAAACAGGTCGGCTTCCCGGTATTTGCTGCGGAATTCGATATTTTTGCCGTTCTGAATGGCGGCAATCAGCTCGTTGGTAAATTGGTCGCCCTTGATGTAGACGATGTTGGCGTTGGGATTTTCCTTGCGGATGCCGTTGGCGATGGCATACAGCAAGTGGGTTTTGCCCACGCCGGGAGGGCCGTAAAGGAACAGGGGATTGTACACCTGCCCCGGCGTTTTGGAAACGGCGATGGCTGCGCTGTGAGCGAAACGGTTGGAGGGGCCAACAACGAAGTTGTCAAAGGTAAACTGGGGATTGAAGTCCATGGAAGAAACGCTTTTCCCCTTCTGTTTGAAGGTGTCCAGCTCTTCGTCACCGAAGACCATCAGCTTCGCGTCGGAATTGAACACTTCCTTCAGCGCGTCCTGAATGTAATCGGTGCAGCGGCGGCGGATGATCTCCCGGCGGAAATCCGAGGGGGAGTACAGAATCAGATTGTTCTCGTTCAGCTCCACCACCTCGGCATCGTCGAACCATGCCGAAACGGTGACAGCCCCCAGCCGCTCTTCCATATGGCTCAGAACCTTTGCCCACACATAGGCAGATGAATACATAGGGCAGCTCCTTTCTAACTCATTTGAGGTAAAAACAGTAGAAAACGCTCGATTTTTGCGTATAATCTCTCAACCTAAATTTTATCACATTTCCACAGAAAAAACAAGGCTATTTTGTTGAAAAACAATCAATTCCCGAAAGGGACACCGAAAGATAACAGAATCGGACAAAGTGTGTCCGACCCGCCGCCCAAAGCGGAAAATCCACCCATATCTGTTTTCCCAAGAAAGGCGAATTTCGTCGAATTATACCTTGACCCGTGGACAAATCTATGCTAGAATCGAAAATTAAGAACCCGGCAATGGCCGTAGGATTCAGAGGAGTTCTGTATGAAAAAGGTCTGGACATATCTAGTCATTGCCTTCATTGCGCTGTTGGCGTCTGTCAATTACGAGCTGTTTGTTTTCCCCAACCAGTTCGCCCCCTCCGGTATCAACGGTATCTGTACCATGATCCAGTACGTCACCGGCGTCAGCGTGGGCTATCTGAGCCTGTTTATCAATATCCCTCTGGCAATCTGGTGCTATTTCGAGGTCAGCAAGCCCATGGCCGTCCGCAGCATGGTCTACGTGGTCACGTTCTCTCTGGGACTGCTGATTCTGGACAAGGTGGACCTGTCTGCCTTCGCCTACGTCACGGAAAACGGCACCAGCAAAATTCTCGGCCCCATGGTCGCGGGCGTCATTCAGGGCTTTGTGTACTCCATTCTCATCAAGGCCAGCGCCTATACCGGCGGCACGGATTTCGTTTCCGCCATTGTCCATAAGCATCACCCCAACCGGCCGTTTTTCGGCATGAGCTTCGCCATCAACTCCGCCATTGCCATCGTCAGCTACTTTGTCTATGGCTGCCAGATGGAGCCTGTTATCCTGTGCATTCTCTATAGCTTCATGTCCACCACGGTGGGCGACCGGCTGATGAAGTCCGGCCGGGAGGCCATCTGCTTTGAGATCATCACCAATTCCCCCCAGGAGGTTTCCAGAGAGCTGATTGACCGCCTCCACCACACCGCGACCTTCCTCCCCGCAAAGGGCATGTACTCCGGTCGGGAAACCAGCGTGCTTCTGTGCGTGGTGAACAAGACCCAGGTGGCGCTGGTCAGCCAGATCGTCCACAAGTACCCCCATACCTTTGCCATCGTCCACCCCGTAAGCGAGATCCTCGGCAATTTCAAGAACCTCAGCTCCTCCGGCAAGGAAGTGGTGGAGGTTCTGGACGCGGGGGACAGAAAAACTTTGTAAGACAACACCGCGCAGTTGCTTTTTGGGATTGCGCGGTGCAGTTATACATTCAAGCAATCTATTTTACTATAGGAGGTCATACCAATGGCGTATTACTACCCGGAACCCAGCCACACCTTCAGCGAGTATCTTCTGATTCCCGGCTACACCTCGGAAGACTGCGTTCCCGACCATGTCAGCCTGAAAACGCCCCTCGTCAAGTACCGCAAGGGCGCGGAGGAACCGGCGATTTCCCTGAATGTGCCGCTGACGTCCGCCGTCATGCAGTCCGTCTCCAACGATACCCTTGCCATCGCACTGGCAAAGGAAGGCGGCATCAGCTTCATTTTCGGTTCTCAGTCCATCGAGAATCAGGCAGCCATGGTGGCACGGGTGAAGGGCTATAAGGCCGGTTTCGTCACCTCCGCCTCCAATCTGACCCCGGAAGCTACCCTCGCCGACGTGCTGGCGCTGAAGCAGCGCAACGGCTTCTCCACCGTGGCCATCACCGAGGACGGCACCGCCAACGGCAAGCTCCTGGGCATCGTCACCAGCCGCGACTACCGTGTCAGCCGTATGGCCCCCACCGACAAGGTCAAGGATTTCATGACCCCCCGTCAGAAGCTGGTCACCGCCCCCGCGGAAACCACGCTGAAGGAAGCCAACGACATCATCTGGGAGCACAAGCTCAACAGCCTGCCCATCGTGGACGAGAATGACCACCTGATGTATTTCGTGTTCCGGAAGGACTACTCCTCCCACAAGGACAATCCCCTGGAGCTGCTGGACAGCAAGAAGCGCTACCTGGTAGGCGCGGGCATCAACACCCGTGACTATGCCGCCCGCATTCCCGCCCTGCTGGAGGCCGGTGCGGACGTGCTGGTGATCGACTCCTCCGAGGGTTACACCTGCTGGCAGGAAAAGACCATCAAATGGGTGCGGGACACCTACGGCGACACCGTGAAGATCGGCGCCGGCAACGTGGTGGATAAGGACGGATTCCGTTTTCTGGCGGAAGCCGGCGCGGACTTTGTGAAGGTCGGCATCGGCGGCGGCTCCATCTGCATTACCCGTGAAACCAAGGGCATTGGCCGTGGTCAGGCAACGGCACTGATTGAGGTCGCCGCGGCCCGTGACGAGTATTTCAAGGAGACGGGCATCTACGTGCCCATCTGCTCCGACGGCGGCATTGTCCACGATTACCACATGACGCTGGCGCTGGCCATGGGCGCGGACTTCCTGATGCTGGGCCGTTACTTCGCCCGCTTCGACGAAAGCCCCACGAACAAGGTTATGGTCAACGGTGCGTACATGAAGGAATACTGGGGCGAAGGCTCCAACCGCGCCCGGAACTGGCAGCGCTACGACCTGGGCGGCTCCGCCAAACTCAGCTTTGAGGAAGGCGTTGACTCCTACGTCACCTACGCCGGTCCCCTGCGGGACAACGTGGAAGCGTCCCTGTACAAGGTCAAGTCCACCATGTGCAACGTAGGCGTGACGAACATCCCTGACCTCCAGCAGAACGCCAAACTGACGCTGGTATCCTCCGTCTCCATCGTCGAGGGCGGATATCACGACGTAACGCTGAGAAGCTCTTCTCCGGTAAAATAAGCAATAATATAAAAAGTGCTGCCCGGCCATAGCTGGGCAGCACTTTTGCTGTTTCCAACGTGATTGTTCACACAATTTGATTAATTCTTTGATTGATTGCTGCTATAGTGTGAGATAAGACGTGAGATTATGGGGAAAAATGTTGAATATTATCTTTCCAAAGGGTACGACCGGAAAATGGCAGAGTATTTTGCTTCCGGGCGTAAGCGAATTACCAAGGTCGTCCCCAGAAATGATTTCACATTGGTACTGAGCTTTGACAACGGGGAAATCCGGCTATACGATGCCCGCCCCTTGCTTCAGGCCGGAACCGTGTTTGCACCATTCCGGGAATGGAACAATTTCCGCAGAGTATATCTGGACGAAGACCACAGTGTTTGCTGGGACATTGACCCTAATGTTGACAGTAATGAGGTGTGGGACAACAAGGTAGACTTGTGTCCGGACAGCTGCTATGTGGACAGCGTTCCTTTTCATTGAGATTCTATGTAGAAATCCCGCTGCTATATTGCAGCGGGATTTACTTTTGCTTCTTATCTTCCTGTTCCACGTGTTTTCTCAGAACAAGGTTAATGTACTGTGACAACGGGCGGCAATCCTCGTCCGCCTTTTCACGCAGCTTTTCCAGCAGGTCACTGTCAATTGTGATGCTGATTCTTTCTTTTAACGGTTTCATGTATCATCACCCGGAGGATAGTATAGCATTTTATCGGATATTTTATTGACAATACATATATAATAACATATAATAATACGCAATAATATCCTTGTGTAGGGTGATGCTATGATCGTTGTATTAAACGACCGTCAATTTGGAAAAAACCTTCGGTTCCTCCGCAGACGGCACCATTACAGCCGCTGGGAGCTGGCAAATCTGATCTGCTCTTACCCCAAGGTCATCCGGGATTGGGAAACCGGCAGGAGCTTCGACGTGGATTCTGTTTGTATGCTGAATATCGGAAAACTGTTTGGTATTCCTATCGAATCCCTGATCGACGACGACCTCAGACGGATTTACAAGTCCAGAAAATGACCCCCGCTGCTGAAAAGCAGCGGGGGTGTCGTTTATCTCACAAAAGATGTACTCAAATTGCAGCTCCAGCTTTCGCCCGGGTCCAGAATGGCGGCGGCGGGCTTTTCCTCCCAGCGGATGGAGCCACCCTCCGGACTGGGAAGGCTGTGCCACGGTTCGATGCATACAAACTTCGGTTCCCCTCCCGGCATCGACCAGATCAGTGTGTAGGGAAACTCCGAAATGTCGCATACCACACCACGCCCGGTGCCTTTTTCGTAAATCCCCAGCTTATGGGATTTGAGATTTACCATACAGTGGCTGTCGTTGGCGAACAGCTCCCGGGTGATGGGAAGGGCGCGGATATTGTTCCCCAGGGTGTAGAAATCCCCGTGAATCAGCCCAAGCGGCTGACAGCCCAGGCAGATGGGAGACTCTGGCTCGCTGAACCGAAGCTCGTAGTCCGACAGCGTATGCTCATCGTCAAAGGGAACGGTGAAGGCGGGATGGTACCCAATGCCAAAGTACAGCTTGTCGGCGTCCCAGTTTTCCACCGTCAGCTTGTGGTGCAGGGTGTCGCCGTCCAGCGTGAAGGTGGAGACCAGCCGGAACGCAAAAGGGAAAATCCGCAGGGTTTCCTCACTGCTGCGCAGTTCCATCACAATGGTGTCTTCCGTCTGGCGCACCAGCGTATGCTCCATCAGCCGGGCAAAGCCGTGCTGCTTCGCCTGATACACCTCGCCCTTGGTTTCGATAAGATCGTCCACGACCTTTCCGGTGTGGGGAAACAGAATGGGCGCGTGGTAGCCCCAGACGCTCTTGTCCGCTTGCCACATGTGCTCCACGTCGTCAAATTTCCGCACGACGCTTTTCACCTGCGCACCCCATGTGGTGACGGTGACGATCAGGTACTCATTTTCAATCGCGTATTCCATGGCTTATTTCTGCTCCTTCAGCAGGTCGCGGATCTCGGTCAGAAGCAGCTCCTCGTTGCTGGGCTTGGGCGGCTCGGCGGGAGCGGCTTCTTCCTTCTTCTTGCCAAGCTCGGTCAGTTTGTTCAAGCTCTTCACAAGGAAGAACACCACCAGTGCCAGAATCAGAAAGTTGATAACGGCGGAAATGAAGTTGCCGTAGTTCAGAGTGTTCAGAACCACGTTTCCGGCGTCGTCCAACACAGGCTCACCAAACAGCCGGGGCAGAACGATCTTCATTTCGGAAAAATCGATGCCGCCCATGAAGATGGACACGATGGGCATGATGATATCATCGGTCAGGCTTTTGGTGATAGTCGAGAACGCCGCGCCGATGATGGTGCCGACGGCCAGCGCCATGGCGTTGCCCTTAATGGCGAAGGCGGCAAATTCGTCCCACCATGAGGGCTTTTTCACGGGATTTTTCATTGCGCGTCTCCCTTATTTCTTCTCGATGACCTCAATGCCGCCCAGGTATTTCCGCAGAACTTCGGGAACCACGACGGAGCCGTCGGCTCTCTGATTCTGCTCCACCATGGCGGGGAAGATACGGGAGGTAGCCAGGCCGGAGCCGTTCAGGGTGTGGACGAACTCGGGCTTGCCGGTAGCTTCCCGGCGGAAACGGATGTTGCCCCGCCGCGCCTGATAATCCCGGGCGTTGGACACGGAGGAAACCTCCTTGTAGCCGTTCATGGAGGGAATCTGAATCTCAATATCGTAGGTGCGGGCCATGGAAGCGGAGCAGTCGCCTGCAGCCAGCTTCACGGTGCGGAAGTGGAAGCCCAGACCCTTCACCAGATTCTCGGCCTTGCGCACCAGTTCCTCAAAGGCCGCGTCGGAATCCTCGGGGCGGGTGAACTGGAACATTTCCACCTTGTTGAACTGGTGGCCGCGCACCATGCCCCGCTCGTCGGCGTGGCCGGAACCGGCTTCCCGACGGAAGCAGGGAGTGTAGGCGAAGAACTTCCGGGGCAGCTCGGCTTCGGTGAGAATTTCGTCCCGGTAGATGGAGCAAAGAGCGGCTTCCGCGGTGGGCAGCATATAGTGGACGCGGTCGTCGGTGGGATTGGCAATCTTGTAGACCTCATCGGCAAACTTGGGGAACTGACCGGCAGTCTCGCCGCACTGGTACTCCAGCATGTGAGGCGGCAGAATGAACTCATAGCCGTCAGCAATGTGGCAGTCGATGAAGTAGTTCAGCAGCGCCCACTCCAGACGTGCGCCCATGCCCTTATACATCCAGAAGCCGGAACCCGCCAGCTTGACGCCCCGGTCGTAGTCGATGAGACCCAGACCTTCGCACAGGTCAACATGGTGCTTGGGGGTGAAATCGAACTTGTGAGGCTCGCCAAAGTAGCGCAGCGGCTCGTTGTTTTCCTTTCCGCCGGGCTTCAGGTCGGGGTCGGGCAGGTTGGGCAGGCTCAGCATGGCGACGCGGTATTCGTCGCTGAGGGTCTTCAGCTCGGCCAGCTCCTGCTCGATCGCCTCGGCAATCTGCACGGACTGGGCGTTGTTGGCGGCAATGGTAGCGTCCAGCTCGGACACGTCCTTGCCTTCTTTCTCGGCCTTCTTCTTCATGCCGAAGAGCTTGCCGTTTTCCTTTGCCAGCTTGTTCTTCTGAGCGGTCTGGGTCTCGGTGTTGGTTTTCAGGGTGCGGATCTTTGCGTCCAGCTCCAGAATACGGTCAACGGTGGCGTCGCAGTCCACTTCCTTTGCCCGCAGACCGGCCTTGACGGCGTCGGGATTTTCCTTGATTTTCTTGATGTCCAGCATGATGTTTACCTCTCCTTAAATCGGAAATTTATTTTTGTATTTTCATCAGGGCGTCCAGCAGATTCTGCAAATCTTCCTGCCCATAGAATTCCAGTTCAAAGCGTCCCTTGCGCTTGCCATTGACGATCTTGACGCCCCGGCCAAGGTGCTTGCTCAGAGACTTTTCGCATTCGGCCACATAGTCCACCGCGAAAACTTCTTTTTTCTGGGGCGTAGGCTCCTTACTCATGTTCTTGCACAGCAGCTCCGCCTGACGGACGGACAGCCCCAGCGCGACAATTTTTTGCGCGGCTTCCTGCTGCTTCTTCTCAGATTTCAGCTGCAGGATCGCCCGGGCGTGACCGGCGGACAGCTCGCCCTTGCGGACGCGCTCCTGTACCTCGGGACACAGCCCCAGCAGCCGCAGAGCATTTGCCACGGCGGGACGGGACTTCCCTACCTGACCGGCGGCTTCCTCCTGGGTCAGGCCGTACTCGTTCATCAGTGTCTGATACCCCAGCGCTTCTTCCAGAGGGTTCAGATCCTGACGCTGCAAGTTCTCAATCAGCGCCAGCTCCATGGCCTTCTTGTCGTCGGCTTCGATGATGACTGCGGGCACGTCGCTCAGGTTCGCCATCCGGGCGGCACGCCAGCGCCGCTCACCGGCGATGATCTGATAGTAGCCGTTGGGCATTTCCCGCACCGTCAGGGGCTGAATGATGCCGTGGACGGTGATGGAATCCGCCAGCGCCTGCAATTCTTCCTCGTCAAAGTCGTGCCGGGGCTGATCGGGGTTGGGTTCTACCTTGTAGATCGGCAGCAGCTGATACGCGCTTTTTTCCAGAGGCTCTTCGGTGAAATCCCCCAGAAGCGCACCCAGACCCTTGCCTAGTCCTTTCTGTGATGCCATTCTTACTCCTTTCTCCGCTTTCACAGCTTTTGCTGAATTTCTTCTGCCATTGCCCGGTATGCGGCGGCTCCCCTGCTGATCCGGTCATAGGCGGTGATGGGAACGCCGTGGCTGGGCGCTTCCGCCAGCCGGATGTTCCGGGGAATGACCGTGGAGAACACCTTCCCGGGAAAATGCCGCCGAACCTCCTGAGACACCTGCGCCGAGAAGTTCGTGCGCCCATCGAACATGGTCAGCGCCACGCCGAAAACCTCCAGCCGGGGATTCATACGGCGCTTTACCGTGCGGAGCGTTGCCATAAGATCGCTTAGCCCCTCTAGCGCAAAATATTCACACTGCACCGGCACCAGAATCCCGTCCGCTGCGCACAGCGCGTTCAGCGTCAGCAGCTCCAATGACGGCGGGCAGTCCACGAAGATCAAGTCGTAGCGTTCCTTGATTCCGTTCAGCGCCATGTCCAGCTGCCGCTCCCGGTGCTGGGCGGAGATCAGTTCCACGGTAGCGCCCGCCAGATCGGACGCGGACGGAAGCACGTCCCCGTAGGGCGTGGAGACAATGGCGTCCTCCGCCGGAACGTCGTTGATGAGCACGTCGTAGACAGAGTATTTGCACTTGTGCTTATCCAGCCCCAGACCGGATGTGGCATTTGCCTGAGGGTCAAAGTCGCACAGAAGAACGCGCAGTCCCAGATCGTGCAGAGCGGCGGTCAGATTAACGGCGGTGGTGGTTTTTCCAACGCCGCCCTTCTGATTCACCACGGCAATTATTTTACCCATGTTTTCATCCTCTATCTTTCTGTTATGTCCCGCAAAAAGCAAAATGTTTCACGTGAAACATCAGCTTCCCTCGGTGGCCGCAGTAGTGGTAACGGCGGAGTAATTCTGCCCCGGCAGGAGGCGGTTTGCGCTCATGTACCGGAGCGTGACGACGGAAAGAACGATCAGCAGCACCACACAGACAGACAGGAGCGCGGACAGGATACGGATGCGTTTCTTCAGCGCTTTCAGCTGTTCCTCCGGCGCGGCCTTGGTGCGGCGGCGGGAATGAACCTTCTTCGAAACGGCAGCGCTTCCGCGGGACGGAAGCTGAACGGCGGTCCCGGGCTTGACCGGGTACTTTGCCATCTGCACAAGGCAGTCGTTGCAGAAAACCTGCCCTTCCTCAATTTCACGGCCGCACTTCAAACAATTCAAACGTCCCACCCCCCAAATAAACGATAGGAATATTGTACACCACTTTTCCCCGTTCGTAAAGAGGAAAGTAAAACAAGAAAGAAAAGAAATTGAAAATCGTTTTTGGAAAAAGAGCCGCCAGCCCCAAACGGACGTAAAAAAGCCTCCGGAGAAGAACTCCGGAGGCGGATGATCGATTTGATTACTTTGCGTATTCCACGGCTTTGGTTTCCCGGATGACATTGACCTTGATCTGTCCGGGATATTCCAGCTCGGACTCGATCTTCTTGGCAACGTCCCGCGCCAGAAGAATCATGTTGTCCTCGGTCACGACCTCGGGCTTGACCATGATCCGCACTTCCCTGCCGGCCTGAATGGCGTAAGCCTTTTCAACACCGGGATAGGAGCCGGTCAGTTCTTCCAGCTTTTGCAGGCGGCGGATATAGTTCTCCACGTTCTCACGCCGTGCGCCGGGACGGGCGGCAGAAATGGCATCGGCTGCCTGCACCAGAACCGCAATGACGGTCTTGGGCTCCACGTCGCCGTGGTGGGCTTCGATGGCGTTGACGATGACGGGATTTTCCTTGTACTTCCGGGCAAGATCGGCGCCCAGCTGTACATGGCTGCCTTCCACCTCGTGGTCAATGGACTTGCCCAAGTCATGGAGCAAGCCGGCACGCTTTGCCATGGCGACGTCCACGCCAAGCTCCGCGGCCATCAGACCGGCGATATGGGCAACCTCAATGGAGTGGTTCAGAACGTTCTGACCGTAAGAGGTACGGTACTTCTGGCGTCCCAGAATCTTGACCAGTTCGGGGTTCAGGTTGTGAACGCCGGTCTCATAGCAGGCGCGCTCGCCCTCTTCGCGGATGGTGCGGTCAACTTCCTTGCGCGCCTTTTCCACCATGTCCTCAATGCGGGTGGGATGAATGCGGCCGTCCACAATGAGCTTCTCCAGTGCCAGCCGGGCAATCTCCCGACGGACGGGATCAAAGCTGGAAACGGTGATGGTTTCAGGGGTATCGTCGATGATCAGATCGACGCCGGTAATGGTCTCCAGTGTGCGGATGTTCCGGCCTTCCCGGCCGATGATGCGGCCCTTCATCTCATCGTTGGGCAGCGTGACCACGGAGACGGTGGTCTCGGCGGCGTGATCAGCGGCACAGCGCTGAATCGCGGTGGCGATGATCTCGCGGCCCTTTTCCTCGGCCTCGTCCTTCAGCTGCGCCTCGATCTCCTTGATCTTCATGGCGGCTTCGTGACGAACCTCGTCCTCAATGCTGTGAAGCAGAAATTCCTTTGCCTGATCCTGTGTCAGACCGGAAATCTTTTCCAGCTCCGTCAGCTGCTGCTGCTTGAGCTGGTCGGCCTGTGCCTGCGTCTCGGAGACCTTCTGGAGCCGCTTGGCAAGCTCCTCTTCCTTGCGTTCAAAGGCTTCGGTCTTCTTGTCCAGAGTGGCTTCCTTTTGTTCCAGACGGCGCTCCTGCTTGCTTAGCTCGGCGCGGCGTTCTTTGACTTCCTTGTCGTGTTCTGTGCGAGATTTATGGATTTCGTCCTTGGCTTCCAGAAGCATTTCCTTCTTGCGGTTTTCACCGGAACGGATAGCCTCGTTGATCAAACGGGTAGCCTCTGCCTCAGCAGAGCCGATCTCCCGCTCAGCGACCTTCTTGCGGTAACCGATGCCAAGGCCGAAGCCGACGCCCAGTCCCACCAGAATGCCAACGGCGATGATGAGAAAATGATACCATTCCATAAATTTGCAGCACACCTCCTTCTTAAAAAATAAGGGCAGAAGGGGTGGCGCATTGATCCCCATGTGGAATTAAGCATAACAGCCAGCCGGAGACACCGGCCGGCAACTTTTTGTGCAAAATCAGACGCCATGAGGCGCAAACGCATACCCCGGCTCCACCGCCGGTTATCAATGAAACGCGGCACCCGGAAAGCGGCGCAGCGTACACCATACCGAATCTATTCTACTAGCATTGGGAGGGAATGTCAAGGATAAAAAGGCAAATAAACGGTATAAAATCCCATACATGCCGTTTTCTCAGGGCAGAATAGGCAAAACAGGCTGCGAAAAAAGAAAAATGAATCGGATTGACAATAACTTATGTTCGTGTTAAGATAACCCGGAAGGCCGGATGGAAAGCAGACAGCGGCGCATCCGGCGGAAATGAGCGGGCATGGTGGAATTGGTAGACTCGGTGGATTTAGGTTCCACTGCCAAAAGCGTGCAGGTTCGAGTCCTGTTGCCCGCACCAAACCAATATAATCCGAACCTAGTTTTCCCTGTGGGAGACGGGTTCGGATTATTTGTTTTCTTTGGAAGATTCGAGGAAACCCATTTCCGAAACGGTGTCATCAAACGACCAGAATCCAAGCCGAGAGGCCCAAGAAAAAAGAAACAGATTTAGGAGGACACTGCTATGGATAAGAAAGTGATTTCGTGTGCGTTCAATATCGATACCGCCTACGTTGAGATTAAATACGCCGATGGAAGTATGATCTCCATCGATTGCACTTTGGTGGATGCCGAGGTTGTCCGGAATATGTTTGGGAGTAGTGAGTTGGAGTGGCTGGTTTCACGCTTGTGGTTATTTGCGCAACTTATTGTACCTTATTAATACCATTTTCAGCATTACCGGACGCGATTGGATTATTAAAGCGTTTAATTAGGCTTTAGTATTATTCCGGGAAAAGCCTGAAATGACAAAGCCCCCCAACGCTGGCGGCGTTGGGGGGCTGCTTATCATGGCGGTTTATAAGAAGAAAAAGCTAAACAGGATAATGTATTTCATCGTGTATTGTTACTCACCTAATTTTCGTCTGAGTTAAAACCAACAGGAATGTAAAATGTGCAACGAGGGCATTGCCAAACATCCCCCTTGTCTTTCTTCGCCCGAACTAACTGCACTTTACAATTAGGGCATTTTTCAATCTTCGGCAGTGGGTTATTGCTGTTGGAAATTCGCTCCTCTTTGGAAATAAGAAAATCTTTTTTTGTTGCAATCCGTTCTCGTCCGGAGCACAAAATGTATCCTTCATGGGCATAAGAAATACAGTATTCGCAACCCGTGCAGTCGTCAACAAAGTTTGCGTAATTTTTTCCCTTCCAGTTTCGAATTCCAATAGGGCACCCATCGACATGTAGCGCTAATCCGCGCTGCGTTAAGGGCATTTTATCTGAGGCTTTTTCAAATCGCTGATACCATTTTTCAGACACAGCATTATATTTCCACGATTTTTGAGGGCTGGTTTTGAGCAGAATATCCGACAATTCTTCAACGGAAATATCTCTTTTTTCTTTGCTTAAATCAATTTCAATGGTGGAAATCTTTTTCCCCTTCAACTTTTTCAGCTTTTCATCGTCAATGGGATGGGTAACATAGATTTCTATAAAGAAATATTTATCACCAGAATATACTACGATATCCGGTATGATGTCATCAAAACGTTTTTCCAGTTCGACATGATCAAAGGAAATTTTCTTTTCCAGATATAGCAGTTGTTTCGACTTGCTGGACTGCGGAAATTCGACGTAGACGGGAGGAATGACCATTTTCTTTGCGCGCGAAAGAATGTCTTTTGCTGCCAAATGTAAGGAAGACTCATATCCATATTCGCAGTCCTCATTTGAACGGTGCGCAAAGTGATGCATACGCTTCTGCCCTTTGCGCGCTATAAGCTCGTCACCGCACGCAGGACAAACACACCCGCATTTCTTTCCGCTTGGTACATCAGCAATACTTACGATATTGCCATCTTTTAATGCATATATCAATTTCGAGTGTGTTGTCACTGTACTATCATTCCTTCCTAAAAAATATATCTTGTTATGTTAAAGCGTCAGCCCTTCACCCCCGCGAGGGCGAGGAACTTCTTGTCGGACTGAATGGCGTGGGTCACGAACTTCCCGTCCCGGAACAGTGCGTAGGTGGTCACCGGGGCGGGGAGATTCTGCGCGGTTTCCCTGTCCGTGATCCGGACAGTTTTCAGGGGAATGCCGTGTGCCGCGGCCGCTTCCGCCACCCGGGGCACCCAGTAATAGGTGAACGGACACTGATCCGTATAGTAGAGAACGAAGCCGCTCTCCCCGATTTGCGGATGTCTGGCGCATTCCTTGAACGTTGGCTTCTCCGCCGACGGCGTCAGCGGCAGATACATGAGGGTGATCCCGCAGTCCGAGGTGTCCGCGACGGTGAAGCCCTTGTAGGCCAGATACTTGGGGTCGGAAAGAAACTCCCGCTTCCTGCCCTCCGCAGAAAGGATGCATATTCCCTGCCGCCCCTGCGCTTTGGCGTCCCGGATGCACTCGCCCAGCAGGTCGGAGGAATACCCATGCCCCTTCATGGAACCGGCGACCCACAGGCAGTTGATGTAAAGATACCCCGGCGCGTCGATGGGAACCCAGGCGTTTTCTGCCGGGATGTACTCGATGAAGCACTTGCCCCGTTCTTCGCTGCGGTAAAAAACCAGCCCCTCCGCGAACCGCTCCTTGAGCCACGCCTTTTTCGCGACGCTCTGCTTGCCCGACATGGCGCAGCAGATGTGCTCGGAGTCAATGTTTTCGCTTGTGATTCGGATGTATTGCATATGGTTTCTCCTTTTTGCAAATTTGCCCATAACCGGCATTTCCCGACAGCCTCACGGCTGTCGGGAAAGTGGTGGGTGAATTTACTTTTCCGGATTCAGGGCGACCTGATAGTCGAAGCTGCCCATGTGGAGAACTGCGCCGTTCTTTACGCGGCTCCAGGTGTCCGGTTTCAGATTGGTGCCGTTGAGGACGGTGCCGTTGGTCGAGCCCATGTCCTGAATGTACAGGTAGCTGCCGTCCCATTCCACGGTGCAGTGCTTGCCGGAAAGCTGGTAGTCTTCCGCGTTGAGAATGATGTCGGCGCGGTCGTCACGACCCAGAACCTGAGGCGTATGGGGTGCAAGGGTGAAGCTGGTGGAAACATCCTGATGGGACGCGACGGTCATCTGGACAGTCACGCCGCCGCTGGGGGTCACGGGCTTGGTGGCGACCCACGACTCGTCCGGAACGGGGGTCGTCGTAGGAATATCAAAATCACCGGTGGAGGGGATGGATGCCATGACGGGGTTGTTATCGACGACGGGGTTGTTATTGATGGTCGGAAGATCCCTATCCCGAAGCCACTGCTCCTGCTTCTTCCGGCTGTTGTTCACCGCGACCACGACGATCACCACGATCACGGCTACCAGTGCGACCGCGCAGCAGATGACCAGAATGAGATTTTCCCGAACCCAGTCCATAACGGAGGTCTGCGCTTCCGGCTCCTCGATCACATCGGTGGGGTCGGTAACGCCGGTGGGAGCGGCCGGGATGGCGGCGGGAACCGTGGTCAGGTCAACGGCGACGGAATCTTCCCACCGGGTATCGCCCAGCTCGTAGGCGGCGCGAACCGTGGCGTTGTTGCTGTTGGAGGTCACGAAGGCAAGGTCGATTTTGATGACGGAGCCGTCCTGAATGGTTTCCCAGACCTGCTGAGCCGCGGCGGCAGCGGAGATCTTTTCCTCGGCGGGAACCAGACCGATGCCGCCTCTGGAAACCTCCGCCATTTTCAGCATGTTGTCGGCGTTTGTCAGAGAATAGGCAGAGGTGGAGCTGCCGGTGATACCGATGGCGTAGACCGGGATGGAGGTGGCGCTGACCACGTCGATGGCCCGCTGCTGGGTGGTGCCGCCGTCGGCGAGAATGCCGTCGGAGAGGATCAGCAGGCACCGGTTCGTGCAGTAGCTGGTCTTCTTTTCCAGACTGCCCATGGCTTCCACGATGGCGCTGTACATATCCGCTCTGACGCCGTCGCGCTTAAGAGTGTCGATGGCGGCGGTGCGGGCGTCCATGGTGTCGAGGACGGCACCCTCAACGACTTTGCTGCCCACGGTGGTGATGACCATGGAGTCACCCTCGCCCATGCGGCTGCTGATGATGTCCAGAATGTCCGTCTGCTGCTCGATCTGCTCCTTGGACATGTGGGTGGAGATGTCCACCAGACAGTATACCGTGGTGGGCAGCTTTTCCTGACGCACGGTGGTCAGGACGGGGTCGGAGATCTGCTGGGAATCGATGGAAACCGTCAGGCTTCCGTTTTCGGGAAGGACGGTGCCGTAGACGAGAAGGTCATTCTGATGCTCCTCCGTCACGATCTCGTGAAAGGTCAGAAACGAATTCAGTTCAGCGGCCTGTGCGCTGACCGCGGGGCAGAGCAGAAACAAAAACAGGCAGACGCATCCTAAGAATGCGGTTATTCTTTTCATTTTGACTACTCCTTTATCCAAATTGCGATGGCGGTGTTGTTGTCCACATCCGTGCTTTTCCGCATCATGGCGCGGCAGCGGAGCAGATATACCCATTCCTCCGCTGTGGCGGCCTTGTGAAGGTCGAGCATGATCTCGTCCTCCAGCAGCCGCTCCCACAGACCGTCGGAGCACAGCAGAAACGCATGGTCTCCGGGGGAAAGCGTGATGGGCGCATGAAGCTGGGGCTTGATCTCGTCGTCGCCGATGACCCGGAACAGCTTGCTTCTGCCCTCGAAGGACGGAATTTCCGACCGGGAATGCAGCTCGCCCATTTTGATGGAAAGCTGGGCGAGGCTGTGATCCTCCGTGTAGTCCGCGAGGACGCCGTTGTGGAAGTGGTACAGCCGGCTGTCGCCGATGTGTGCCCATACCGCCTGATTTTTGTAAAGATACAGCGCGACCGCCGTGGTCTTCATCTGGTTGGCGTTGGCGCGGGTGGCGAGGATGTTCCGGTTCGCCTCGTTCATCCATGCGAGAATCGTCTCGCCGGAGGGCAGCGCCTCATCCGCCTGCCACTGGGAAAGCGCCTTGACGCCGATGGAGGACGCGGCCTTTCCGCCGCCGTGGCCTCCCAGACCGTCGCAGATGACGGCGCAGTACTGATCCGGTCCCGGACTGAAATAGGCGCAGGAATCTTCGTTTTCAGACCGGCTGCCGATATTTGTATACCAATACCCTTCAATTACCATAGCTGTTTACCTGTTGTTTCTGGGCTGATCGGGCGGGTCGTAGCCCAGAACGATCAGCGTGTAGTTATCCTGATACGGCAGGGCAGCGCCCATGATCCGCTGGCCGATGTGGGACGCGGCCAGCTGGACGCTACCGCAATCGCGCAGGATGGCCGCCATTTCGGCGTCGCTTACAGTGCCGTAGACGCCGTCGCTCATCAGCAGCACCCGGTCACCGGGGAGCAGGGGGATGGGCGTGCGGTTGTAGTCCACGTGGCGCAGCTCGCCCATGCCGATGAAGCTGGTGAGCTTCCGTCCGTTGGGGTCGCGCAGGGATTCCGCCATGGAGCGTTTGCCCTCCAGAATGTCGGGCATCCAGTCCTGCAGCAGATCGTGGTCACGGGAAAGCTGGCTGATCTGACCGTCCCGGTACAGATAGATCCGGCTGTCGCCCACGGAGATCCACCGCAGCGCATTGCCCGTGATCAGGGCGGACACCACCGTGGAGCCGCTGGTGTAAAGCCCCTTGGGGCCGAGCATCTGATTGACGGCGCGGTTGATACCGGCCACCATACCCGGCAGCGCGGTGGGAACCTGATTCGCCTGAAGGGTGGAGCCGAAGGTCAGCGCCTCCATGACGATCTTCTGGCTGACCCGTTCTCCGCCGGAGAGGCCGCCCATGCCGTCGGCCAGAACCGCCAGAATGCCCGTATTGCGGAGCACGGCTGTCTGACCGAAGCTGTCCTGCTGGTAATCCCGTCTGCCGATATCATGGATCTTTCCGAGGGAGATACCGGGGATGGGACAGACCGTTTCCTCCACGGTTTCCTTGGTAATGGGGACGGGATGTACCTCCGCGGGTGTGGGAGGCTCCATGGGCTGTTCGCCCGAGCGCTCATGGTCGCGGACGTTCTTGCGCAGCATTGCCAGCAGCAGGATATCCACGCATGCGCCCGCCGCGAAAACGAAGCAGGCGATCTGCATGACAAGACGGAAACCGGGGGTGGATTTGCGGGGGGAGGTGGGTTCGCTCAAAACCGTCGGTATGGTGTCTTCAGAAGCCGATGGGGCGGTTTCTTCAGAAGCCGGTTGGGTGAATGTATGGGGATTAATGTAGATGCCGGAGTGAGGGGCTTCTTCTGTGGCGGTGCTGGATGGAGGGAATGCATCGCCGGGGTCAAAATTCTCACTGGCGGGTCTTATGGTAGCCTCGGTAGTTGCTGGGGGCTCCTCGATATTTGCCGCGGGTTTCTCAGTAGTCGCCGGGGGTACCTCGGTAGCTGCTGGGGTGTTCTCGGTAGTTGCTGGGGGGGCCTCGGTGGTCGCCAGGGGGGCTTCGGTAGTTGCCGGGGCCTCATCAGTGGGAGCGGTTGCTTTGTCCGATCCGCCTTTTTTGGCAGGCGCTGCCTCTGCCCCGTCGGCCTCCATGGGAACACTCGTTGCCTCTGTAGTCTCAACAGTGGCAGGCGCAGTTGTTTCCGTGCCTACGGTCGTTTCTTCGGTTGCACCCGTCGCCGTAGCCGAGACGGGATTAACCCCGGTCGGCAGCGGGGAGCCGCCGGGCACATCTTCTCCCGGGTCGTATACGAAGCCCAGATAGCCCGTGCCGATGGATGCGAGGATCAGCACCACCGCCATTACGGCCAGCAGAGACTGCCTGCGCTTTATCATTGCTGCTTTATTTCTTTTCATTCCAATCAAACCGATCTCCGCAAAGCGGCACAAATAACAGCTTCGTCGTACCAATCGTCAGAACGTCGTAGGCTTCGATTTTCTCTACGCTGAGAGCGGGCTTCCCATTTACCCGCACGATATTGCGGCCGGAACCGGGGCCAAAGTAAAAGGTGCGATCCTCGTTGTCGTAGGCGATGATGGCGGAATTCTCCGCGCTGATGTGGGAATCCTCGGGAATGGAAATGTCCATCCTGGCGCTGCGGCCAATGTAGTTGTTCTGGCTGTGAATGCGGTAGTCATTGCCCTTCGTGGCGCCCTCGATGCACACCAGCCAGCCAACTACAGGGTCAAAGGTGGTGCTTTCCTCACTGCTTGCAGCTACGGGGGAAATAGGCTCCGTTTTCGGGTAGGCACCCATATTGCCGTTGCTGCTGGACTGGGCATGCTGATAGTCAGCGCTCACGGTGGGCTGATAGGACTGCACCTTGCCGCCGTTCGGGTCAACAGGCATGGTCGGGGAGGGGGTGTTGTCTACGGCGCGGCTGTTGCCGGTCTGGCCAAAATATTCGGTGGGTATAATCCCGTCTTCAAGGATGTTGTTTCCAAGGGGATTTTTGTTTCTCGCGGCCTCGGCGGCGCACATCGGGCAGGTAGCGTTTTCTTCCGAGTCATAAAAGTGACCTTTGCTGCAGCGAACGATTTCCATAATAATGAACCTCCTGTATGTAAATGGTGTTGATATTGTTTGTTAACAGACGGTGATGCGGTTTTCGGAAGTACCGACGCAGAAGCTGCTGCCGTGCTTCAGGGCGACCTTCGTCCCGGCGGGGACGCGCTTGCCGTGGATGAAGGTGCCGTTGCGGGAGCCTTCGTCTACAAGGATCAGGAACTCGCCGCTATTCTCCAGCGTGCAGTGCCTGCGGCTGACGGCGGCGGCGCTCTCCGGGAGACGGATCTGGCAGCTGGGGTCGCGGCCGACGGCGACCTTGCCTGCCGGTACGGGAATAATTCTGCCATCCGGCAGCTGCACCCGGAAGGAGGGCGTATATACGCCAGCGGGAACGGTGCCGCCGGGGACAGTGCCGGGGGTGACGCCGCCCGCGGGGTACTTCTCAGCACTCTTGCGGTTGCGCAGGAGGAAGTAGATGGCCACGGCCACTGCCGCCACGGCGACCGCTGCCGCCGCTATGGTGACGACGGAGATCGAACTTCCGGCGCTCATGTAGGGGATGCCCATCTGATCCAGCGCCTGCGTGACGTACTCGCTGTAAATGGCGCAGGAGTAGGAATCCACGATGCCGTAGGTGTTCAGGCCGATCACGTTGCCGTTTTCGTCGATCAGGGGGCCGCCGGAGTTGCCGCCGGAGATGACGGCGTCGTGAAGAAGAACATTGGTGTTTCCTGCGGCGGACATGACCATATGTCTGGCAACCGTGCCCCTGGTTGCGGTGATGTCATTGCTGCCCACGGTAGCGCTCAAATCGTCTACGACGGCGGGGCAGCCGAGGGCGACTACGGTCTCGCCCTGCTTGACGCTTTCGCTGGAGCGGATGGCAAGGGGCTTGCATTCCGTGACCGGACGTGCGGCTCTCAGGATGGCGTAGTCGGGATAACCGCTTTCGGAGATGCGCACGATGCTGCATTCCACGGAGGTCGCTTCACTGGGGAGGCCGGTGACATCGCTGATGGTGAAGTTATCCAGCATGATCCAGATCCGGACGTGGTCGGAATCGAAGGCGTAGTTATATTCACTCAGGTAGGCGGACGCCACATGCCAGTTGGTGACGAAGTATTCGGGCGTGCTGCCCTTCTGCCCCACGGCAAAGCCGGAGCCGACGGCGGCGGCTGCGGGTGTGTCGTCGGGGGAAAAGCCGACGACAAAAAGCTTCACAACGCCCTCTTTCGCCTGACTGATGACGGTGGGAAGATCGGTCCTGGCGCTGGCGGGGATCGCCAGCATGGCGGCCAGACAGATCAGCACCATTACCACAGCGGCCAATCGTTTGCATACATGTTTCATAACTGCTCTCTCCTTTTTATACCATCCCGCGGAAACCCCGGGAGATTAAATACGACCTGCTCTGCGAAAAAGTATACCATCCTTTGGAAATATTGTCCATTCCCTATTTCCGGACTGCGGAAATTTCTGGTTTGCTTCCTTGGATGATTTCAGTATAGCAGGTTTTCCGGATTTGTGGTTGCACGGCGTGCAACAATTTGAAGAAATTCAAAAAAGCGGAGACGGGCGATGATCGCGGCCTATCAGCGGTCGCGGCATACCTCAAGAATCTTGCTGTCAGAGCCAATAAGCGTTTTCAGCATGTCACAATTTTTGAACATGCTCGTTGTATTTGTTGCGCTGGAAGCGTGAAAGTAGGACAAATCCAGGTACACCAGATTCTTGCAGCCATCAAACATCCGAATCATATTCGTTACCTTGGAGGTATTGAAACAGGACAGATCCAGGTTGGTCAAGCTATGGCAGTTGGAAAACATATTGGCCATGTTCGTTACATTGGAGGTATCAAAATTACCCCCGAAATTGATTGCTTTCAGGTTGACAAATGACGCAAACATATGGGAGGCATTCGGATTCGGCGCAATCGTTCCATCAGCGGCTACATACAGAGAGTTGCCGCTTACCCATGCAAGAACGCTTCCGTCTCCCGCGTTTGACATATCCCATGCGTCATCGGGTGCGCTCTTGAGGCTGCTCAGGAAAGTAACGTAGTACACATTTTTGCGGAGATATCGTTCCTGTCCCCAGAAGTACGAAGTACCGGTATATGGTGTCGGCGCCATTACGTGGACATTGGCGGTTACGGATGCTTTTTTTTGCGCTGCCGATGAAAAAGCACAGGAGGAAAAAGACTACCACCGCCGTGACAAGTATCAGCCATTTGGGAAACGACCGTTTTTGCTGGGACGGTTGGGGAGATGCGGGGGGCTGGTATGCCGGTTTCACTGCCGCCGGCGCAGGTTTCGGCGCTGCCGGTTGGGGAGGTGCCGATGGCGTGGGTGTCGGATACGTCGGTTTCGGCGCTGCCGGGGCGGCCTGTACCACTGCCGGTCTGGGAGTGGCCTTCACCGTTTCAACCGGCTTGGGCGTCGGCACTGCCCGGGGCGGCTCCGCCTGTCCGCTCTGCGGGCGGACGGCCATTTGCAGCAGCGCGGTCATGTTCTTGGGGCGATTTTCCGCCCGGATGCTCATGCAGTACGCCAGAACGTCAAACTGCGCCTGCGTCAGCAGCGGCTGGCAGGTCAGGGTGTCATCCACGATCCTGTCCACAGCCGTGGGCGGCAGAATGCCGGTGCAGCAGTAATAGATCGTGGCGGCCATGGCGTAAACGTCCGTCCACGGGCCGATGCTGGCGTTGCGCTGATACTGCTCGATGGGGCTGAAGCCCTGTTTGGCCACCATCTGGGAGGACTGGACGTTACCGTCCCGTCCCTGAATGTCCAAGTCCTTGGCCGCGCCAAGGTCAAGCAAAATCAGCCTGCCGTCCGGCCGCACCATGATATTGTCCGGGCTGATGTCCCGATGGATAATGCCATGCTCGTGAACTTCCGCCAGCGCCTGAATGATGGGCGTCAGCAGGGACAGGCAGGTGTCGAAGGGCATCGGCCCCTCCCGCTGCAGCTTTTTCAGCAGCGTCTCGCCCTCGATGAAGTCCATGACAATGTAAGCCGTTTCATTCTGGATGAAAACGGATTTTACCCCCACAACGCCGGGAATGCCGCCCAGCTTCGCCATTTTCCGGGCTTCTTTCAGGAAGCTGTCGAAGCCCTTCTGGGTGCCGGTCTTTCCCATCATGGCGTTGCTCCACACCACCATGGAGCGGTTTTCCCGGCTGACCATGCCGGTGCTCATGGGGAAATATTCTTTGATCGCGACCTTCTGTTCCAGCAAAAGGTCAAAGCCTATGTAGGTGATGCCGAAGCCGCCCTGCCCCAGCATTTCGCCCACCAGATACTTTCCGTCCAGAATCGTGCCGGGCTTCAACGCGAAGGACTCCGTGTTCACGCTGCCGTAAGGGCGGCCGCACTCCGGGCAGAACTTCTGCTCTGCCGCCAGCTCATGCATACATCTCATGCATCTGCGTACTTCCATAATTCAATCCTCTCTTTTGGGGAACGTTCGGGTTCCCGCCGATTTCGCGTACTGTTCTGCATATCAATCCGCAAGCCAAGCATCCGTCACGGACAGACCCATCGACCACGAATACCCGCCGATCACCGTCGGCGTTACGATGATCGCGTCAAATGTCAGCGGCGTATCGAATGTAATCGTCTCGGAGCCAGCGCCGTCACCGGCGGGCAGGGAGATCTTGGCGATTTTCTGGAACTGCCCGTTCACTCTTCCCCACACCTGCCATTCTTTGCACTTTGTTCCCGCGTTCATGGATACTTCCATATTGACGGTCATTTCCCTGCATCGTACCAGCGGGGTGTAAAAAACCAGCGCGTGGACATTCAGACTGAAGTTCCCGTCTTTCAGATTTGTGCTTTCCCAGTAACCATCCACATTTTCGATATAGTTCTTGGGCTGTGTAGGCTTCGTAGTGGGTTCGGGCCTGGGTTCCGTGGCCTTGGGCACGGTTGCTTTGGGCGTGGTTTCCGCAGGCGCGGGCTGCAAGACCGGTTCTGCGGCGGCCGCTTTCATGGAGACGTTCTGCCTGGGCGCTTTTCCCGTAGCGGTCACGATGCAGACGACGATTCCCAGCACCGCGACGATACCGGCCACGGCGGGTATCAGCCATGCGGGGAGCGGCTTTTTCTGCGGCGTCTTCGGCGGCGCGTTTTTGACCGGCGGCTTCACATCTGCCGGTCTGGGAGGGACTGGCGTCGTCTGCTGCGCTTTGGCCGGTTCTGCCTGCGGGGCTGGCTTGACTGGCTCGGCCTTCCCACCTTTTTGCAGGCGGGTGACTATTTGCAGCAAGGCGGCCATGTCCTGCGGGCGCTTCTGCGGCAGAATGCTCATACCGGCGGCCAGAACATCAAACTGCTCCTTCGTCAGCCGCGGTTTGCAGGTCAGGGTGTCTTCCACGATCCGGTCAACAGAGGTGGGCGGCAGTGTGCCGGTGCAGCAGTAGTAGATCGTGGCGGCCATAGAGTAAACGTCCGTCCACGGGCCGACGCTGGCGTTCTTCCGGTACTGCTCGATGGGGCTGAAGCCCTGTTTGGCGACCATCTGGGTGGTCTGAATCGAGCCGTCCTTTCCCTGAATATCCAAATCCTTTGCCGCGCCCAGGTCCAGAAGGACGGGCTTGCCGTCCGGCTGCACCATGATATTGTCCGGGCTGATGTCCCGGTGAATGATACCGTGCTTGTGGACTTCTGCCAGCGACCGCATGATGGGCGTCATGAGCCGGATGCAGCTGTCAAAGTCCATGGGGCCGTTCTTCTGCATTTTCTGCTGCAGCGTCTCGCCCTCGATAAAGTCCATGACGATGTAGGCGGTCTCATTCTGTGTGAAGACCGATTTCACCCCGACGACGTTGGGAATGCCGCCCAGCTTTGCCATTTTCCGGGCTTCCTTCAAAAAGCTGTCGAAGCCCCGCTGGGTGCCGGTTTTTCCAACCATGGCGCTGCTCCACACCACGGTGGAGCGGTTTTCCCGGCTGACCATGCCGGTACATGTGGGGAAATATTCCTTGATGGCGACCTTCTGCTGCAGCAGCAGATCAAGTCCGATATAGGTGATGCCGAAGCCGCCCTGCCCCAGCATTTCGCCCATCAGATACTTTCCGTTCAGGATCGTACCGGGCTTCAGCGCGAAAGGCTCCGCGTGCACGCTGCCGTAAGCGCGCCCGCATTCCGGACAGTAGGCGATCCCTCCCGACAGGTCATGCATACATTTCATACATCTGCGTACTTCCATAGTCCATTCCTCTTTCTTTCGGGGGAACTCGTGGGGTTCCCGCCGTTTTTTGGAACCATTACAGTAAAATAATATCACCGCTTGATACTATTGTCTACTGATTATTTGGCAAATTTAGTATATCAGATTTCCAGAATTTGCGGTCGCACGCCATGCGACAATTTTGAAAAAATTCGCCCGGCTCTGAAAGGCAGAGCCGGGCGGGAGGTGGTGGGTCAGCGGTTGCGGAATTCCTTAAGAATACGCTCGTCGGAGCAGTTGAGGTCCGTAAGGACGTCACAGCCGGTGAATATGTCGTTCATTTCTGTTACGGCGGAGGCATCAAAATTGGACAGATTCAGGCTGGTCAGGTCGTAACACCGGCCGAACATCCAAATCATCGTCGTTACGTTGGATGTGTCAAAGTTACTGAGATCCAAGCTGGTTAGGCGGCTGCAGCCGGAGAACATGAAATTCATGTTTGTTACTTTGGAGGTGTCAAAGCTGGTTAAATTCAGGTGGGTCAAACTCTCACACCCGGAGAACATAATATACATGCTTGTCACGCTGGAAGTATCAAAGCCAGATAAATCCAGACCGGTGAGACTGCTGCAATCTTGAAACATACTATGCATGTTCATTACATTGGAGGTGTCGAAACTGGCGAAATCTAAACTGGTTAGACTCGTACAGCGTGAGAACATCCCATACATGTATTTTACGTTAGAGGTATCGAAGCCAGATAAATCCAGCTCGGTGAGACGTTCGCAGCCTGCAAACATAGCGGATGTGTTTGTCACATTGGAGGTAACAAAACAGTCTCCAAAGTCGATTGTCTTGAGATTTACAAAGTCCTGGAACAGCCAAGAAGCATCGGAATTTGGCGCAATCGCTCCGTCGGCGGCTACGTACAGATCGCCGTTATCCATCCATGCCAGCACGCTTCTGTCCCCGGCTTCCGAGACATCCCATGCACTGCTGGGGGCGTTTTTCAGAGAGCTTTGGAAGGTTAGAGTTTTTACGTCTTTGCGCAAATACTGACTCTGCCCCCAAAAGGGAGTAAGAGGGTTGTCGTCTTCATAGACAACGTCTGTAGCCGCCATGGTATGGACTTCCATGGGAATAGTAGGAACTGTTTCTGTCGGCGCCGGTTCCGTGGCGGAGGTCTGCGCGGCCGGTGCTTTCACGGAGGAAGCGGGGGCGGACTTTTTCCCGTCGCTGCCGACGGAAATAATGAGGGCTATCACAGCCACTGCCGCCGCAATGCCGGGGATCAGCCATTTGGGAAGCGGACGGCCGGGGTCGGGCTTCGGCGGCTGGAGGTTCCGGGTTTCCGGCCGGACCGGCTCGGTTTTCGGGACGTCCCTGACGGGCGGCGTTTTTCCTGCCGGGTGGGTGACGATCTGAAGCAGAGCGTCCATATTCTGGGGGCGCTTCTGGGGCAGGACGTTCATGCAGAAGGCAAGAACGTCGAATTCCTCCTTCGTCAGCCGCGGACGACAGGTCAGGGTGTCCTCTATCATGCGGTCGGTGGCGGAGGGGGGCAGGACGCCGGTGCAGCAGTAGTAGATCGTGGCGGCCATGGCGTAAACGTCCGTCCATGGGCCGATCTTCCCCGCCTGACCGTACTGCTCCACGGGGCTGAACCCGTGCTTGGCCACCATCTGGGAGGACTGCACATTGCCGTCCTTTCCCTGAATGTCCAAGTCTTTTGCCGCGCCCAAGTCCAGCAGGACAAGCTTGCCGTCACTCTGCACCATGATGTTATCCGGGCTGATGTCCCGGTGAATGATGCCGTGCTTATGGCCTTCCGCCAGCGCCTG
>ERZ825896.1252-NODE-1252-length-29332-cov-7.641767_pt1 | contig 29332 bp, 27 predicted proteins | sample MGYA00519858_ERZ825896 | MGnify/ENA primary metagenome ERZ825896 (study PRJEB31778, sample SAMEA3449214) | human gut metagenome | biome: human gut; feature: human-associated habitat; material: faeces | place: United Kingdom | collected 2010/2012 ...
CATGCAGGGGCAGACCGCCAAAAAGCTTGAGGTGATACTCGGCATCGAGGACCTGACGCCGATGGACGAGCTTGTGCAGGCGCGCTATTATATCGACTTCCAGAACGGTACGGTTGTGATGCTGGGAGACGACCGGCTGTCCGGCGCGGTGTATACCTGCGAGGATTTGGAAGCTTTCCGCGCCGCGATGGACGAAGGCGCAGACCCCACGCCGTATCTTACCCTGGTGCAGATGTGTGCGTTCCCGGCGGGCACAGATGAGGTGGTGCTGGAGATGTCGGTCGCCTGCGGCGGTCTCATAGAGTGAATATCCTTCCCAAAAGGCTCCCCACGGGGAGCCTTTTGCGCGTTTTTGGGGCTTCCGCTTTATCTGTCTAAATTCTTTCTTGACACCGTATCCCATAAACAGTACAATAGATAATTGGAATTCGTATAGCCGCCTGTCTGGCGCAGGGGAGCCGTTCGGCGGTTTGACTTATTCATTCCGGGCAGCCGGAAACCACCCAATACTGTGAAAAGGAGGTGGGTTCGCAACTTATGGAATTCAATACGTTAAGCCTCATCCTTTGCATCGCACTGGTCGTGATCGGCATCGTCTGTTTCTTCATCGGCATTACCTATCGCAAGAAGGTCGCCGAGAAGGAGATCGGAAGCGCCGAAGAGGAGGCTCGCCGCATCATCAACGAGTCAATCAAGGGCGGCGAGAACAAGAAGCGCGAGATGCTGCTCGAAGCAAAGGAAGAAATCCATAAATCGCGTACCGAGTACGAGAAGGAAGTAAAAGAACGCCGGAGCGAAATCCAGAAGCAGGAACGCAGGCTCCAGCAGAAGGAAGAATCGCTCGACAAGAAGCTGGACCTTCACGAGAAGAAAGAAGAGGAGCTGGCAAAGAAAGCCGTCAGCATCCAGAACCAGCAGGAGGAGGTCGCCAGCTTAAAGCGCAGTCAGATGGAGATGCTGGAGAAAATCTCCGGCTTGACGCAGGAAGAGGCGAAAGCCTATATCCTCAAGGGCGTGGAAGCGGACGTGCGCCACGAAACCGCTGTCAAGATCAAGGAGATCGAGCAGCAGTACAAGGACGATGCCGACGCTCTGGCACGTGAGATTATCACCACTGCCATCCAGCGCTGCGCGGCAGACCATGTGGCGGAAGCGACGGTCTCCGTCGTGCCGCTGCCGAACGATGAGATGAAGGGCAGAATCATCGGACGCGAGGGCCGCAACATTCGCACGCTCGAGACGATCACGGGCGTCGATCTGATCATCGACGACACGCCAGAGGCAATCACCGTTTCCTCGTTTGACCCCGTGCGCCGCGAGATTGCGCGCCTGGCGCTGGAAAAGCTCATCGCCGACGGACGCATCCATCCGACCCGCATCGAGGATATGGTGGAAAAGGCACGCCGCGAGGTCGACCACACCATCAAGGTCGAGGGCGAACGCGCCACGTTTGAGACCGGCGTCCACAACCTGCACCCCGAGCTCATCAAGCTCCTGGGCCGCCAGAAATACCGCACGTCCTATGGTCAGAACGTTCTGAACCACTCCATCGAGGTCGCGCACATCGCGGGCCTGATGGCATCCGAGCTCGGCGTCGACGTGACGCTTGCCAAGCGCGCAGGCCTGCTGCACGACCTCGGCAAATCCGTCGACCATGAGATGGAGGGCAGCCACGTCCAGCTGGGCGTCGAGCTTGCCAAGAAGTACAAGGAAAATCCCGTCGTCATTAACGCCATCGAGGCGCACCATGGCGACGTCGAGCCGCAGACCGTCATTGCCTGCCTCGTGCAGGCGGCCGACGCCATCTCCGCTGCACGCCCCGGTGCACGCCGTGAGAACGTCGAGAACTATATCCGCCGGCTCGAAAAGCTCGAAGAGCTGACCAATTCCTTCCCCGGCGTCGAAAAAGCCTACGCCATCCAGGCCGGCCGCGAGGTCCGCGTCATGGTCAAGCCCGAGGAAGTCACCGAGGACAACATGATCCTGCTCGCCCACGATCTTGCCAAGAAGATCGAGTCCGAACTCGAATACCCCGGCCAGATCAAGGTCAACGTCATCCGCGAGACCAAAGCGGTCGAGTACGCAAAATAAGCTGCAAAAACTCCCGTGCCATCCGGCACGGGAGTTTTTTCTTTTATCGCGCGGCCTTTTCCATCAGCTTGCGGTAGACCGGCAGCATCGCGGGCTCGGAGACGGCGGACAGCACCTCCGACACATCCAGCCAGCGCACGGCGCTGTTTTCATCGGGCTTGCAGCGGATGGGGGCCTGGTCATCGGCCTCGAGCAGATACGTCGCGTTCAGGTGCAGGTGCGCGCAGACGAATTTCCCGCGCTTCACATGCGGCGCCACGTGCAAAATTTCCAGCGAAAAGATGTCCCGGGAAACGGGCACGGCCCGGATCCCGGATTCCTCGTTCGCCTCGCGCAGGGCGGCGGCGAGCAGATCCTCCTCCCCGTCGGCGTGCCCGCCGAGCCAGGCCCAGGACTGGTAGAGATTGTGATAGGCCATCAGGACCTTCGTCCGGTCCGGATTCACGATCCAGCATGAGGCTGTGAAGTGCGCCGTGGCGTTGTCCCGCGTCAGCAGCACCGGGAAGGTGTCGATGTCCTGCAGCATTTGCAGCCGGTCGGCGGTCTCCTGCTCGTTATAGGGGCAGAACGGTTCGATCTGCGCGCGCAGGCGCGGGCAGTCAGTCATGCTCGTAGGCCATGACCTTGTCGATGCGCCGCTGATGGCGCTCGGCATGGGAAAATTCCGTATCCAGCCACACGTCAACGATCTCCAGCGCCAGCAGCTCGCCCGTCACGGCTGCGCCGAGGGCCATCATGTTGGTATCGTTGTGCTCGCGGGTCAGTCTGGCGGACATGGGGTTGTCGAGCAGCGCGCAGCGGATGCCCTTGACCTTGTTAGCCGTGATGGACACGCCGATGCCCGTCGTGCAGCAGACGATGCCGCGGTCGCATTCGCCGCTGGCGACAGCCTGCGCGGCCGGGCCAGCGAAGTCGGGGTAGTCGCAGCTGTCCTTGGTGTAGCAGCCGAAATCCTTGTAGGCAAGCCCACGCTTGTCCAGATGCGCCATGATAGCCTTCTTGAGGTCCAGTGCGCCGTGGTCACATGCAAGTGCGATCATAATTGTTTCCTCCTGCGGTTTTGATTTTATTGTCATTATACCGCAGCGGCCGTGAATTGCAAGAAAAACTACTGCACCCGGTATCCGCGCTCGAGCAGCGACAGGATGTATACCCAGAACACGCCGTCCGGCGCGCGGAAATATTCGCTCTGCGGGATCTCATGGAAGGAGATGACGGCGTTCTGCTCGTCGAGCCACGCCTGATGCTCCTGCTCATAAAATTCGTCCATAGCTGCCTCTCTCTTTAGTAATTGGAAACGAAGATGCCGGATACGGACCCATCATGATCAAACTTGATGTTGGCCGAATATGTGCCGGATTTGATGCGCAGCGTGTAGTTGCTGGGGCGATAGGTCGAGTCGCTCCAGTCGAGCACAGCCCGGTCACCGCTGACAAGATCCTCGCCATAAAGAAGCTGGGAGTACAGCTGCTCCGGCAGCCAGTCTGCAGTCGGGATCGTATCCAGTACGCTCTGCAGCCCGTCGCCGAGCTTGATGCCGCGCAGGAAACTCTGCGTTGCCAGCTCTGTGGTGATGACGGAATAGGAATCCAGCCGCAGGACGCCCGAGCTGTCCGCGGAGAAATAATAGCTCACGCCGTCGACGGTGAAGTTATCCCCCGGCGACTGCCCGCGATACACGCGGCTGCCGCGGTACGCCTGTGCCAGCTGCAGCGTCGTCTCATAATCAAGGCCCAGATACACGCCGTTCGGCAGCGTCAGCTCGCAGGGCTGGATGGGCATGGAGCTGTCGGTCCCGACCGTTTCGGGGGCGGCAGGATTTTCGCCGGAGAGGCTCACGTTCGTGTAAGAGGTGGAGAGTCCGATGCGCAGCTCCGGCACAAAGATATCCAGAGACCACGTCGAAAACCGCCGTCCGTGCGCCGGATCCTGCGACAGGCAGCCGACGCGCAGGAAGCCGCCACCCACGTCATAGTGCATGAACCAGTAGGTTCTGTCGGCTCCCAGATCCAGCAGATGCTCCGTTCCGTCCGCCGTCTCGCAGGACAGGGACGTCTTCGTGTGCAGGTGGCAGCTCTCGTCGCCGTACGGGCAGTCAGTCGCCTCCGTGCGCACATAGAGCGTGTAGCCGCCCGCCTGCGCCAGCATCGTGCGCTTCTGCGCCGTGCCGTCGGCGTTCAGCGGGTAGAAGCTCATCGCCATCTTCCGCAGCAGCGGCTCTTCGAAGCAGGACTGCAGGTAGGAATTATAGCCGGAAGCGTCCGTCTGGTTTTCGCCCTGATCCCAGCGGATGCGCACCTCAAAGCAGCCGCCCTCCGCGCCGTAGAGATAGACCGCCGACTCGGGGCCCAGCCCATAGACCGTGCAGCGCGTCATCGCCAGCCCGGCATAGCCGCCCGCGTCATAGCTCGCGATCTGCGAGGATACGGGCACGGACGGGTAATAGACGACCTCGAACGACGCGCCGGTCTTTTCGCTGTACCACAGCCGGCTGCCCAGATTCCGCAGCCAGCCCTCCGCGGGGATATACGCGCCCCAGTCGCCGCCGCCGGATTCCGTGGCGGCCGTGAAGACCGCCGGTACTGTGACGGACTCGCCATAGCCGTCCGTGCCGGTGAAGAAATCTTCATTGAGTGCTTTTTGACTGCTCTGGTGGGCAAAGTCGAGGAAGAAATCGTGCAGATAGGCCGGAATCTCGTCCAGCGTCTCGTAGCTGCCGAGCGCCGTGCCGTCGGTGTCGTGCTGGACAGAGAGAATCTGATACCGGTCCTTGCCGTACAGGCAGACGGCCAGATACCGGCTGCCGTCCAGCAGATACGCCCGCCCGTCGATCATCGACATCCCACGCTCGGTGGACAGCAGGACCGTATCCGGGTCGATACCCTCCGGCGAGACGGCGATCTGGAAGCTCCACAGCTGCAGCGTCCCGCCCGGCGCAAGATCGGGCAGCTCCGCGAGCTGCTCGAGGCTCACCGCCTGCGCGTCATGAATGGTATCCGTCACCGTCTCGGAGCCGCTTTCGGTCTGGACTTCATATTCGACCTGCTGCGAGGAGGTCGCCTGTGCGAGCCACGCGTCGGCAAAGGTCTGCATGGACGGGTAATCCGCGTCCAGAAGATCGGATGTAGCTACCGGCGTGACGTCCACGGTCTCCGCCGGAGCGGCTTCCGTCTGCTCCTCGCGCTTCGGGTCAGTCAGGAAGCACACGGCCACGGCGACCGACGCGATCACCGCTGCCAGCACGAGCCAGAACGCGGGCTTTTTGTAGTTCAGGACAGATTTAATGCGAGATTTGACCCCCGTCTCGCCGAAGGCGAGCGGGCAGGCCGTGATGAGCTTCCGCGGTACGCTGCACGCGAGCAGCGCCCGGGAATAGGCCGCCTTGCAGCCCTCGCCCAGCTCCCGCACGACCTTTTCGTCGCACGCGGCCTCAATGTCGCGGCAGAACAGAATGTACGCCAGCCAGCAGACCGGATTGAACCAGTACGCGGTCAGGATCAGATATCCTAGCGGCTTCCACAGCTGGTCGCCGCGCCGCAGATGTGCGCGCTCATGCGCAAGCACCATCTCCTGCGCCCCGGCCTCCAGCCCGAAAGGCAGATAAATGCGCGGCCGGATCACGCCGAGGATGAACGGCGACGGGACAAACTCCGACTGGTACACCTTCCCCTCCAGCCGGACCGCCGTGCGCACGCGCAGCCGCAGCCGCAGGGCGGAGACGGCCGCGTAGAGCAGCAGCGCCGCGATCCCTGCCAGCCAGACGCACGCGGCGAGGAACGTCCAGATCTGCAGCGGGTTCGCGCTCTGCGCGGGGCTGGGCGTGAACGCCGCGGCCAGCGGGGGATTGACGATCGCGTCGACCGCCGGGATGCCGCTCGTGATGGCGGGCTGCGCGGAGACGATGATCTCCGGCTGCACCGGCTCGGCGCTCGGGATGAGACTCAGCACGCTCTCAATCGACACCGGGCACACCAGCCGCACCGCCGCCAGCGCCCACAGCGCGCACAGCAGCCACCGCGGCGCCTTTTTGAACACCAGCCGCACGAGCACGACCGCCAGGATCAGAATGCCCGCGGCCAGACTGCGGTTCAGAAACCCGAGAAAGATGTCGGTCATTTCTGTGCCTCCTCAAATCCGTCGATCATGGCGCGCAGCTGATCGACTTCGGACTGCGACAGCTTCGTCTTGCGCGCGAAGGCCGCGACGAACGCGGGCAAAGACCCCTCGAACGTCTTTTCGACCAGCGCGTCGAGCTCCGCCGCCTGCGCCTCGTCCTTGGATACGAGGGACGAGACCAGCCCGCCCTCGTTCTTCACCACGCCGCGCTCCGACAAACGGTGAATGACCGTGTACGTCGTCGTCCGGCTCCAGCCGAGCTTTTCCTTGCATATCTTCGCCAGCTCCGCGCTGGATACCGGCTCGCGCTCCCATAAAATCAGGCAGAAACGGTATTCGCTCTCAAAGATCTTCGGTGTGGCCATGTGCAGTCCTCCTGTCTAATGCGTTAGACCTTGCTTGATGCTTTGAGTCTAACGCATTAGACGAAAATTGTCAAGAGGAAAAAGGAAAGATCTTCCGCCGCGGCGCTTATCCCAGCGCGCCGACCCAGATGAAGTCCCGGTCGCGTTCCGGTGTGGGAATGTCGGTCTGAACGATCGTGAGTTCCGCGGCCAGCGCCTCGCAGGTCTCCCACTTTCCCCACAGGACTACCACGCACAGCTTGTCCGGGTCATAGAGGAACAAGTACTGCTGTTTCACGCTGATCCGCCCGTTCCCGTCCGGCGCGGGCGGGTCGGTCGTGTTTTCCACCCACGCGGCGTACAGGCCGTTGATCGTGCCCTCCTTGATGAGCTGGGTGTCATGCCCCCATAAGAGCAGATCGACGCCCGCGACGTCGTTGACCGACAGACATTCCACGCTGCAATCGTCGTTGCTCACCTTGTCATGATAGTTGATGCATGTGACAAGCTCCTTTGCCTGCTGCTTTTCCTCGTCGGAAAGCGAAGACAGGAAGTGCTGGCCTTCATACTGGTCGGCATAGGAAAGCGACTCGTACAGCGTGCTGGTCAGCCCGGCATCAATGCCGTTCGCCTGCTGCGGGATCTGCGAGATGCCGCAGAGGAACCCGTCCGTTTTTCCGTCCGTGTCAAAGGTGACGGCACCGTCCTGCGTAAAATCGATATCCTGCCGGATGGTGGTGCCGTCTACATCGCGGAAGACGCTTTTCAGCGTATAGGGCTGCTCCGCCGGTTCGACGGAGGCATAATGTACGATCGCTGCCGCGCCGCACAGCACCGCCACGGCCGCCGCCGCGATCAGCACGAGGCGGAGCGGGCGCTTTTTGCGCGCATTCGGCAGCTTCGCCATGGTTTTTTCGAGAATGCGGGCTGTGTCGGCGTCGCGGCGCAGCTCGACGGTATCGTCTTCATAGTCCTCAAACAGACTCTGCACAGAGATCTTCAATCTGGATCGCTCCTTTCTGTAATTCGGCCTTCAGCGCCTGCCGCCCGCGGGCGAGCCGGCTGCGGACCGTATTGGCGTTCATATGTTTTTCCTGCGCGATCTGCTCGGCAGTCTGGTTATAGTAGTACCGGCGCAGAAACAGCTCCCGGTCCTCTTCGGAAAGTCCGGCCAGCGCCCGGCGCAGCAGGTCGCTGCGCTCCTGCGCCTCCAGGAGCTTCTGCGCGTCGCGCTCGTCGACGAGAAGATAGTCCTCGTCCGGCACGAGCTGCAGCCGCTGCTTGCGGAGGAAGCTGATCGCCTGGTTGCGCGCGACACGGCCGAGCCAGCCGCGCAGATGCTCCGTCTGCAGCGTCCTGCCCGCCTGCCAGAGCGCGACGAACACGTCGGAGGCCAGCTCCTCGATATCCTCCCCGGCGGCAAAGCTGCCGAGCTGGTTGCCAATCACGGCGGCAACGTAGCCGCTGTAGCGGCGGATGGCGGCCTCCAGCGCGGCGCTGTCCTGCCGTTTGAGTCCCCGTAGGATCTTCTGATCGTCCGTATGAAACCCTCCTTACATCTTGCGTGTTTTGAGACGTCTCACCTATATAGTCGCAGAAAACAGGAAAGTGTTGCAAGAAAAATTTTTGCGCGCGAAAAAGGCCGGGAGTGGATCTTCACTCCCGGCCTCTGCCGGAAAAAACAGCCTGCCCGGTGAAATGGTGCCGCCGGGGCGTCGGCTGCAAAGAAACCGGGCGGTGATTCAGACTCCGCCCGGATCAGCGGGACGCGGAACCTGGGTCCTGCCTGCCTTCTGCCGCTCCGGCGAAGCGCGGCGGCTGATCTGCGCGCACCTGCGTATGGATCATCCGGCGGCAGATCCTGCAAAAGCACTGCCAACGATCTCTCTGGGCCTAGTATGTGCAGCGCGCGGGAAAATACACAAGGCGGGATTTGACTTTGCAGGCGCAAAACGGTAAGATAAGAAAAACGAAAAAGGAAGCGAAACACCCATGGAAGACTTCAAAAATTTACAGGAAACGCAGCTTTCGTCCCAGCCGATCTTTGACGGCGACGTGCTGCACATCTTCAAGGATACCATCCGCCTGCCGAACGGCAAGCAGGCCACGCGCGAATATACCGTCCACCACGGCGCGGTTTGCATCCTCCCGCTGCTGGAAAACGGCGACGTGCTGCTCGAGCACCAGTTCCGCTATCCCATGGGCGAGGTCATCACCGAGATCCCGGCCGGCAAGCTCGACTACATCGGCGAGGACCCTGCCTCCGCCGCCCTGCGCGAGCTGCGCGAAGAGACCGGCGCGGTCGCGGGCGAGCTGATCCCCCTTGGCAGGTTCTACCCCACCTGCGCGTATTCGACCGAGGTCATCCACATGTATCTGGCCCGGCAGCTCACCTTCGGCGAGCGGGAGCTGGACGAGGATGAATTCCTCAATGTCTTCCGCCTGCCGCTGCGCGAGCTGGTGGACCGCGTCCTGCGCGGCGAGATCCCCGACGCCAAGACGCAGGCCGCCGCGCTCCGCGTCTGGTGCATGCTGCAGGAAGGGAAGCTCTCGTGAAGCGGGCGCAGCTCTACGTCTCGTCCATCGGCGAGGACTGCTGCGAAAGCGCGCGGGACTTCGGTGTCGGGATCGAGCTTGCCCAGTTCTGCACCGCCGCGCGGCTCGACGGCGCGCCGCCGGAGCCGTGGGAGTGCCCGCTGGACCGGTGTCTGGCCGCGGCGGACCGCTTCGTGCTCCACGGCCCGTTCAACGAGCTGACGCCCGCCGCCATCGACCCCATGGTCCTGCGCGTGACCGAGACGCGCTACCGGCAGGCCATCGGAAAGGCGCAGGAGCTGCGGACGCCCAAGCTGGTGCTGCACGCGGGCTTTCTGCCGCTGGTGTATGATTCAGAATGGTTTGTGGAGCGGTCGGTCAGCTTCTGGCGGCGGCTCATCCGGGAGGTCCCGGAGGGGCTGACTGTGTGCCTCGAAAACGTGCTCGAGCCGGAGGCGGCGCTGCTGACGCAGATCGTCCGGGGTGTGGACGATCCGCGGCTTCGCATCTGCCTCGATCTTGGCCACGCGAACACGTTCGCGTCCAAGGAGCCGCCGGAGGCGTGGCTGCGCGCGTGCGCGCCGTTCCTTTCCCACGTACACCTGCATAACAACGAGGGCGACCGCGACCTGCACGCGGCGCTCATGGACGGTAAGATGGACTGCGCCGCGCTGCTGCGCCTGCTTGCGCAGCTCGCGCCGGAGGCGACCTGTACGCTCGAACTCATGCAGGACAGCCCGAGCCTTCGCTGGCTCGAAGAACAGGAACTATTGGAGTGATCGTATGACAGAGAATGAACAGTGGCTGCAGCGCCTGCTTTCCGGAATCAGCCCCCTGTACGAAGCGCCTATGCGCGAGGCAAAAGCCCGGCAGGACGCGCTGGCCAAGCCGCCCGGCAGCCTGGGGCTGCTTGAGGAGATCTCCATCCGCCTCGCGGGCATCACCGGGACCGTCAAAAACGAAGCCTCCCCCACCCGCATCTATGTGCTGGCCGCCGACAACGGCGTGGTCAGCGAGGGCGTCTCGTCCGCGCCGCAGTCGGTCACGCGCGCGCAGGCCATCAACCTGACGCGCGGCCTGACCGGCGCGTCGTGCCTGGCGAAGCACTTTCACGACGGATTGACGGTCGTCGACATGGGCATCGCCCTGCCCTATACCTGCCCGGAGATCCTGGACCGGAGTCTCGGCAAGGGCACGGCCAACATTGCGGCCGGCCCCGCCATGCCGCGGCCGGCCGCGGTGCAGGGCATCCTGACCGGTATGGAGCTGGCCGCGCAGGCCAGACAGGACGGCATCCGCCTGCTCGGCGTCGGCGAGATGGGCATCGGCAACACGACGACCTCGTCCGCCGTCCTCTGCGCGCTCAGCGGAGAACCCGTCGAGGCCGTGACCGGCCGCGGCGGCGGACTGACCGACGCGGCGTTCGGCAGAAAAAAACAGGTGATCGAACAGGCGCTGGCCGTCAACCGGCCGGACGCGGACGATCCGATCGACGTTCTGTGCAAGGTCGGCGGCTTCGACCTGTGCGCGATGACGGGCGTCTTCCTCGGCGCGGCGCATGCGCGGCTGCCCGTCGTGGTCGACGGGTTCATCTCGATCGTCGCGGCCCTGTGCGCCGCGCGGCTGTGCGAAAATGCCCGGGGCTTCTTCTTCGGCTCGCACGTGTCCTATGAGCGCGGCTACAAGGTCGCGGAGCAGCTGCTCGGCCTGCAGCCCTGCCTGCAGCTTGGCATGCGCCTCGGCGAGGGCAGCGGCTGCCCGCTGGCCTTCCGCGTGATCGAGGCGGCCTGCGCCGTCATTAGCACCATGGCTAGCTTCCCGGAGGCCGCCATCGACGATACCTACCTGACCGAGATCCGAGAAAAGGACAGTTTTACCGTATGAATTACTTTCTTTCCGGCGGCGCGAAAAACGGAAAATCCTCGCTGGCGCAGCGGATCGTCTGTGCCCAGCCCGGTCCGCATTATTATCTTGCCACCATGATCCCGCATGACGACGAGGATCTGCTTCGCATCCGGCGGCACATCGACGACCGCGCGGGGCTCGGCTTTGCCACCGTCGAGTGCGGTGCGGACATCCTCTCCGCGCTGCGCCGGATGGACCCCGGCGGCGCGGTGCTGCTCGACAGCGTGACGGCGCTGCTCTCGAACGAAATGTTCCGCGCGGACGGGACGCTGGACGCGGACGCGCCCGAACGGCTGGAGCGCGAGCTGCTCGCATTCTCCCGCCAAATGCGCTGCTGCGTGTTTGTCAGCGACTATATCTACGCCGACGGCGGGCAGTATGACGCATGGACAGAAGCCTACCGCCGCGGCCTTGCCCGGCTCGACCGGGCGCTCGCCGCGGCGTGCGAAAACGCCGCGGAGCTGTGCTGCGCGCAGACGTACTGGTACAAAGGAGGGTTTGACCGGTGAAAGAAAAACTCCGCAAGCCGCTGACGGCTCTGATGATGGCCTGGGGCACCTATCTTGCCATCCCCTGCCCCTATAAGGTGTGGGACGACGCGCTGCGCCCGTGGCAGATCGTGTGTCTGCCGCCCGTGGGGCTGGTGGTCGGCGGGATCTGGGCGCTGTGCGCGGGGATCTTTGCAAAGCTCGGCTTTACCGGCTTTCTCGCGGCTGCGATCCTCGCGGCGGTCCCCTTCCTCGTGACGGGCTTTTTCCATCTGGACGGATTCCTGGACTGCTGCGACGCGATCTTGTCGCGGCGTGATCTAGCCACCCGGCAGAAGATCCTGAAGGATTCCCGCGTGGGCGCGTTCGCGGTCGTGAGTGCGGTCTTGCTGTTTTTGCTGTCGTTCGCGGCGCTGGCGGACTGCTCGTTTTCGCTGATCTGGCGGGCGCTGCTGCTCATCCCGGTCGTGACGCGCTGCATGGCGGGCGTCGCGGTGGAGACCTTCGCGCCCATGCAGACCAGCCAGTACGCCGGCTCGTTTGCGGCCGGGAAGACGAAGACGCAGCGCCGGATCCTGCTCGGGATGTATATCGCCGTGATGTTCGTCGTGTTTTTATGGCTGTTTTCAAAGCCCAGCTGCGCGCTGGCGGTCGCCTGGGCGGGACTGACGACGATCCTCGCCTGCCGTCTGGCCAGACGGAACCTCGGCGGCATGTCCGGCGATATCGCGGGCTTTTCCATCACGCTGGGCGAGCTTTCGGGGCTTCTGATCCTGGCGATCTTCTGAGAGGTAACGATATGATCCTGATCATCGGCGGCGCGTATCAGGGAAAGACTGCATACGCAAAACAGACCTACGGCCTGCAGGACGCGGATATTTTCACCTGCGAGGGCCTTGCGCTGGACCCCGCGGCGCGGTGCGTCCGGCATCTCGAGCGCTTTGCCCTCGCCTGCGTGCAGGCGGGGAAGGAACCGGCGGACGAGCTGCGGACGCTCGATCTTTCGGATAAGATCCTCCTCTGCGAGGATATCTCCTGCGGCGTCGTGCCCATCGACCCGGAGCAGCGCGCGTGGCGCGAGGCCGTCGGCCGCATGAACGCCATGCTCGCCGCGCGGGCGGAGCGGGTCACGCGGATCTTCTGCGGCCTGCCCATGGAGCTGAAGGGATGAGGCACCTCACGCTCATCCGCCACGGGCTGACCGAGGGAAACGTGCGGCGGTGGTACTACGGCGCGCTGGACCTGCCCCTGTGCGAGGCCGGGGCCGACGCGCTCCGCGAAGCTGCGGCGGCCGGGCTCTATCCGCCCATCGGGCAGGCGAAGATCATCACGAGCGGCCTTCTGCGGACGGAGCAGACGCTGCGGCTCCTCTACGGCGACGTGCCGCACGAGGTATGGCCGGAGCTGCGCGAGATCAGCTTCGGCATTTTCGAGGGCAAGTCCTATGACGAGCTGAACGGCCGGGCGGATTACGCGGCCTGGCTGGCGGGCGACTGGTTCGGCAACGTGCCGCCGGGCGGCGAGTCCTTTGCGCAGGCGCAGGCGCGGATCCTCGCGGGGCTGGCGCGGATGCAGGCGCAGGGGGAGGATATTCTTGCCGTTGTGCACGGCGGGACGGTTTTGACGATCATGCAGGCGCTGTTTCCGGAGGAAGAGAAAAACGGCTACGAATGGCAGCCCTGCCCCGGCGGCGGCTACCGCCTCGACCTCGAAGCCCACACCTGGACCCCCATCGGCATCCAACCTTAAATAAGGCTCCCCTCCCAGGGGCCGATTCCCCCTATCAGGGGGAAATGTCCCGAAGGGACAAAAGGGGTAGGGATGCTGGCTCGGCGCAGCCGAGACTGAGAGGTTGTATCAAATTTGCAGCTAGTTGCCGTTGAATCATTGCAAACAATCGAAGGTGCAGGCCAGATTTGTTGGTCTGCACCTTTTAGCGGGGAGCTTGATTCTCGAAAAACAACATAAAACAACAAAAACAGAATACAAATATCACAAAAAAGCATTTCAAAACTGCGGCGGGGCATGCTAGACTGGAGAAAACGGCAGGAGGTTCTATTATGCAGAAGTTTGATTTGATCGTGATCGGCGGCGGGCCGGGCGGGTATCTTTGCGCGGAACGCGCGGGAAAGGCGGGCCTGCGCCCTGCGCTGATCGAAAAGCGCGCCCTCGGCGGCACGTGCCTGAATGAGGGCTGCATCCCCACCAAGAGCCTGCTCTACTGCGCCAAGCAGTATCAGGCGGCGCTGCACGGCGCGGATTACGGCGTGACGGCGGAAAATGTCTCGTTCGACCACGCGAAGGTCGTCGCGCGGAAGGACGGCGTGGTCCGCACGCTGGTCCGCGGCGTCGGCGCTGCGATGAAGGCGCACGGCGTGACGGTCTTTTCCGCCGAGGGGAAGATCCTCGGCAAAGACGGGGAGAATTTCACGGTCTCGGCAGGCAGCGAGGTCCTTTCCGCCCCGCGGCTCGTGATCGCCACGGGCTCGAGCGCGGCGGTGCCGCCGATCCCGGGTGTGAAGGAGGGGCTGGCCTCCGGCTTCGTGATGACGAACCGGGAGATCCTTGCCCTGCAGACGCAGCCGAAGTCGCTCGTGTGCATCGGCGGCGGCGTCATCGGGCTGGAGATGGCCTGCTACTTCGCCTCCATCGGCACGAAGGTGACCGTAGTTGAGATGATGCCCAAGATCGCGGGCAATACCGACCCGGAGATCTGTGACCTGCTCATGAAGACCTATCGCAAGCAGGGCATGGAGTTCTGCCTGGGCGCCAAGGTCGAGGCGGTGACGGCGGCGGGCGTCGTCTATTCGGACGCGGCCGGGCAGCATACGGTCCCGTGTGACCGCGTGCTGCTCTCCGCCGGCCGCCGCGCGGATGTGACGGGGCTGGGCACCGAGGCGATCGGCCTCGTGCTCGAGCGCGGCGCGGTCGTGACGGATGCGCGCATGCGCACGAACGTCCCCGGCGTCTGGGCCATCGGCGACTGCAACGGCAAGCTGATGCTGGCCCACACGGCCTACCGCGAGGCGGAGGTCGCTGTGAACGACATGCTCGGCAAAAAGGACCGCATCGACTATTCCATCATCCCCTCCGTCATCTACACCACGCCGGAGGTCGCCTGCGTCGGCGAGACGGAGCAGAGCGCAAAGGAAAAGGGCCTCGACGTGCAGATCGTCAAGGCGCCGATGGCCCTCTCCGGCCGGTATCTGGCGGAGAACCCGAAGGGCGACGGCTTCTGCAAGCTGCTCTACGACCGGAAAAACCGCTGCGTCGTGGGCGTGCACCTGGTCGGCTCCTACGCTTCGGAGATCATCTACGGCGCGGCCATGATGGTCCATTCCAAACTGCCCGTCCAGCACCTCGACAAGATCGTCTTCCCGCACCCCACCGTTGGCGAGGTCGTGCGCGAGGCGCTGTTCCTCCTGTAAAAAGGACGGGGGCACATCCAATCGGATGTGCCCCCGTTTTTTCTTACTGCGATACCGTATAGAGCGCGTAGAAATAGCCCTTCCGCGCCATCAGCGCGTCGAACGTGCCGGACTCGGCGATGCGCCCGTTTTTCAGCACCAGAATGCCGTCGTAGCGGCGCAGCGCCGCCTGCTCGAGTGTATGCGTCACGACGATGCGCGTCACGCCGGTCAGGGACAGGATGACGTCCGTGACCTGATGCGCCGTCTGCGCGTCGAGCGCGGCAGTCGCCTCGTCGGCCAGCAGAACGGAGGCATGCTTCAGAAGACTCCGCGCGATGGAGATGCGCTGCTTCTCCCCGCCGGACAGCCCGCTGCCGTTTTCGCCGCACAGATAATCCTCCCCGCGCTCGGCGATCAGCGTCGACAAACCGGAGAGCTCGATGGCCCGATCGACCTCTGCCGTTGGGAACTCACGGAACATTGTGATATTATTCCGGATCGAAGCGTTAAAAACAAAGACATTCTGCTGGATCATAGAAACAATGTCATATAACGATTCGCTGCTGATCTTTTTCACTTCATGCCCATCGTAACAGATCTTCCCGGAGTAATTCCCGTGGCTTGCCATAAGCAGATTCAGAAGCGTGGATTTCCCACTGCCGGATGCGCCCACAATAGCATATTTCTTTCCTGCATCAAAAGTGGTATTGATATCATGCAGAATGTCACAGCCTACTTCATAACCAAAGGTCATATGTTCCAATGTGATCCCGCAATTCAACTGCTTCGGAACGAGAGAACCTTCGTCCCGGACATGATCTTCCAGGGAATCAGCAAGCTTATCGATCAGTGCAGCTGCCGCCTTTCGGGATGCAAGCTGTTCCGGCAATTCGCGAATGGGGGTTATTACATACGCAGTCAAGTCAACAAAAAGGATCAATACACCCGGTGTGATCCCCCGGCCGGACAGAGCAAGCCACGCTCCGACTAAAAATGTCCCGAGCTGTGCGGTGACTCCGGCTGCTCCGGCCAACGTGCTGACGACCGTTACCTGCTTTCGCTTCTCGCATTTTGCCTGTTCCACTTCGGCATTGTTCTTTGAAAAAATTTTGAAAATTGCGGTTTCTGCTCTGAAACTTTTGATCACCGCAAACCCGCTTAAGCTGTCCTTTAAAGTAGCTGTTAATTCACTGTTTTTCTCGGATATTTTTCGCTCTGCTTTTTCGATGCGATTGCCAGTGATATAGGAAGCGCCTATGGGCAGAACAAAGAACAGGCAGGCAACGACGGTCATCATCGGACTGTATGCGATCATCATGATGAGAGCGCCGAGCAGCATGACAAGCGAGAACAGAATATTGAATTGCGCATCCAGATAGCTGTTTTCAATCGTTGCCGCATCATTGGAGAACGCAGATATGTAATTCGCGGTATTTTCAGCACCAAAGGCCGAGATGCTTTTTCTTGTCAGCTTACAGAATGCGTAATTCTTATATTGCTTCATCGCTTTTTCCATAAAGCACGGCTTGGAAAAGTAACTCGCAGTCTTCAGTAAGATGATCGCTGCAATGACGCTGAGAACGAACCAAAGCAGAGCAGACAATGCAAAGGAGCCGGGGACGCCGGACACAGCGTCGATCATTTGCTGGAGCACCCACGCGATATAAAGGTTCAGCGCGGAGGTGAGCAGGGACGAAAGGAGCGCGGCCGCAAATGCGATATGATTCTTTTTATAAAATTGTGCCGTATATTCTCTGCGTTTATTCTTCATTCTGAATCCTCATCCATCGTGTGAGCAGCATTGGTTCATCGCTGTCCGCAAGGATCGTATCAATGACATCCATGGCGGTACTGCCCATGTCATCATAGGCCGTTGCGGCTTCTGCTGCGGAAACAAACCGGATATTCCGTGCATCGTAATTCGGCTCCCGGTCAAAGGCAGTCGCGGCGACCTTCGCTTTTCTGAGACTGTCCGCAGCATCCTCCTTTTGCTCCAAACGCCAGAGCACATCCGCGCGGACCGCCCAAAGGGCTGCTTCGCTCTTGTCCAGATAGCTTCGCTTCTGCGGACACTTCAGCCCTGGATAAAACGCCAATGCCCAATCCAGTAAAAGCAGCGCGTTTTCATAGTCCCTCTGCTTGCAATATAGATTGAGATAGCCCATGACGATCTGCATATGGGTGACGGTCAGATCCAGCAGTGCGGCCGAAAGATACGGAAGCGCTCCTTTTACGTCATTACAGGAAGATGCAAGCACCTCCCCGATCTTCGGATGATTGAGCCGGCAGGGATTGTTCTTCTTCAGGATCTCCAGACCTTTTTCGGTCTGTCCAAGGGAAATATACACCTGCGCCATTTCCAAATGAATGGATACCTCGCTGATCTCAGGGTCAGTATTCTGCCCGATCAGCAGGCAGGCATGGCGATACAGAGAAATTGCTCTTTCGGAATAAGCAGGGTTTTTCAGATACAGCCCCTTTACACGGTAGATCCTTGCGCTGCGATAGACGATCTCAAAGCAGTTCGGATACCGCTGCAGCGCTTTTTCTACATCGGATATCGCATCAACGGGATCGCTGCCATGAACATGATCTCTGTCATGAACATACTGCTTTAATCGTTCAATGACGCTTTCTCTGTCGTTGTTTCGAAGCTCATATCCAACGAGCACGTCCATGGATACCTGAAACAGGTCCGCCAGCTCCACGATGACCGCCAGCTCCGGCTGTGACAGCCCGGCCTCCCATTTATAGACCGCCCCCGGCGTCATTCCCAGCGCCTCGGCCAGCTGCTCCTGCGTGAGCCCGTGCCGGCGGCGCAGGGCGCGGATATTCTCTGAAAGTCTGATCTGCATGTGTCTCCCTCCCTGATATTGCTATGATACCAGAGCCCGCCGCAAAAGGGAACCCACAAGCCATATGGACAGAATGGAAATCACTCATACGAACAGTATGATTTCCGCGGAAAAAGCTGCGGCGGCGCAGAAGTTATCATTGATTTTTAGGGCTTCCCTGTGGTATGATAAATGAAATTTTTGTGCGAAACTTTATGCACAAAACGGGGTGGACATCCCGGGAAATACGGGTACAGGAGGTATTCATATGAAGTTGTCCAGCAAAGCACTTGCATGCGGCCAATCCCCCATGCGTAAATTCCATCCGTACGCAGTGGCAGCAGCGGCAGCCGGCAAGAAGATCTATCATCTGAATATCGGCCAGCCCGATATCCACACGCCGGATGCCCTCTATGACGCGATCCACAATTTCCGCACGCCCGTGCTGGCCTACGCGGCCTCCCCCGGCATTCCGGAGCTGATCTCCGCGATCGAGGGCTATTACCGGAACATCGGCGTGCAGCTGAGCGAGTCCGACATCCTCGTGACGACCGGCGGCAGCGAAGCGCTGACCATCGCGCTCAACTGCATATTGGATGACGGCGACGAAATAATAATCCCCGAACCGTTCTATCCCAATTACAATACCTTCGTCCGCGCCACCGGCGCCACCATCCGTCCGCTGACCACCCATGCGGAGGAAGGCTATAAGTTCGCTATTCGCGAGCGCATAGAGCCGCTTATAAACGAGCATACCCGCGCGATACTGTTCACCAACCCCGGCAACCCCACCGGCACCGTGCTCACTCCCGAAGAGCTCAGGCTCATGGCGGACATTGCCAGGGAGCATAACTTGTTCCTCATCGGCGACGAAGTGTACCGCGAGTTTGTATATGGCGGCGAGCCGCTGGAGACCATCGGCCAGTTCGAGGATATCAACGACAACGCCATAATAATCGACTCCGTATCCAAGCGCTTCAGCGCCTGCGGAGCCCGTATAGGCTGCATGATAACCCGCAATAAGGAGCTGCAGCAGAACGCCATGAAGTTCTGCCAGGCCCGTCTCAGCGTTGCCACGCTTGACCAGGTTGCTTCCGCCGCGCTGTACACCGTTGGCAGCGAATACTTCAACGACGTGCGCGATGAATACCGCCGCCGCCGCGATACCATCTATCGCAAGCTGCTGGAGATACCCGGCGTGGTCTGCAAGGAGCCCAAGGGTGCGTTCTACGTAATGGCCAAGCTGCCCGTTGACGATACCGATAAGTTCCAGACCTGGCTGCTTACCGAGTTCAGCGACAATAACGAAACCGTTATGTATGCCCCCGGCAACGGCTTCTATGCCACCCCCGGCCACGGCGTGAACGAGGTGCGCTTGGCTTACGTTCTCAAGTGCGAGGATATAGAGCGCGCAATGGATTTGCTGGCAAAGGCCATCAAGCAGTACAACGAGCTGAACAAATAAACAAAGGCTTATATGCAAAAGGGACGGTTCGCCGCCCCTTTTTTATATTTATGCGGTATTATGCCGCAACCTTTATGCGGCATGAAACGTTTATATAACAGAAGGAAAAAGGAGGAAGCATCATGAAAAGATTTGCCGCGCTTATACTTGCAGCGGGGATGCTGCTGTGCTTCGGCTGCGCCGATGGTGACGGGCCCGCAAAAAGCAGCGCCGCGCCGACCCAGCTTAATAAGGTTGAAAACGTGAAGGTGTTGAGCTTTGATAAATGGAGCGAGCAGCGCGAAGCGATGGGCGTTGACGAAAGCACATACGGCGCCATGGCCGCGTTTGCCGCAAAAAGCGCGGGCAAGGTGCTGAACGGGACGGACAAAAACGCCAACTATTCGCCGTTCAGCCTATACTATGCGCTTGCAATGGCGGCGCAGGGCGCAAACGGCAAAACCGCAGAAGAAATGCTGAACCTGCTTGGCATGAGCGACGCAAAAACGCTTGCAGAGCAGTGCGGCAATATGTACCGCATGATAGCATCGCGCGAACGCGACGGCAAGGCGGAGCTTATGCTGGCGGATTCGCTTTGGCTGAGCGATAATTACGACGGCGCAAAGGTGAATTACAATCAGGATTTTCTTGATGTTTGCGCAAGGCAATTCTATGCGGAGGTGTTCGGCGCGGACTTTACCGGCCAAAAAACCGCCGACGCCATGACCAAATGGATAAAGGAAAAGACCAACGGCACGCTTGCGCCCGAAATGGAGCTTGACCCGGAAACGATGCTGAGCATTATAAATACGCTGTACCTGAAGGACGAATGGACGGACAGGTTTGATAAGAACAGCACCGCGGACGGCACATTCACCAAGGCAAATGGCGATAAGGTGACGTGCAGCTTTATGAACGCCATAAAGAATCAGGGCTTTATGCGCGGGGAAAACTACACCGCATCCATGATAGGCATGAAGAACTTCGGCTCAATGTGGTTCATACTGCCGGATGAGGGCGTAAGCATGGACGATATACTCTCCTCCCCCGAAACGCTTGAGGAGATACTCGCCGGCGAAACCAACGGATACGGCATGGTAACGTTCAGCATACCCAAGTTTGAATTTACGTCCAAGTTCAATCTTAAGGAGGCGCTCAAGTCGCTGGGCATGGAGAAGGCGTTTGATTCGGATGCCGATTTTTCGGGCATAAGCGACCGCGCTGCGTTCATATCCGCCGTTAAGCAGGAAACCTACATTGCCATAGACGAGGTGGGCGTGGAGGCGAGCGCGTTTACGCAGATAGATTATTGCGGCGCGGGAATGCCGCAGGACAATGCGGAGCTGATACTCGACCGCCCCTTCATATATATCATCAAAGGCAGTACGCCGCTGTTCATGGGCGTTATAAACGACCCGAGCGCGAACTGAGCCAAAACCGAATACCAAAGCGAATGCCGCTTGCCACATATCCGGGCGGGCGGCTTTTTTGCACCGTTTTGCATATATGCACCGGAATGCATAAAAATTCATAATATACAGCGGATATGCGCAAAAAATAATAAAAACGTGCAAAAATATGCAAAAATACGGTTGACAAAAGTATTTTTATGCAGTATATTATCGCCATAACAAACGACTTCAAATTTTTAGGAGGATATATATTATGAAGAAGATTATGGTTATTGCGCTCGCGCTGATAATGATGCTCAGCTGCATCGCCTGCGCCAACAACGCCGCTGATAACAGCGCCGCCAACGGCAGCGACGAAACGCCCGTGCTGAAGGTTGCCCTTTCCCCGGACTTTGCGCCGATGGAATTTGTGGACACCGCTAAGGAAGGCCAGGAGCAGTTCGTCGGTTTCGACGTAACGCTTGCAAAGCACATTGCCGAGCAGCTTGGCATGAAGCTTGAAATAGAGCCGATGAGCTTTGATGCGTGCCAGGTTGCCGTGCAGATGGGCAACGTTGACCTTGGCATTTCCGGTTTCAGCTGGACCGCGGAGCGCGCGGAAAACTACCTGATCTCCGATTACTATATTGCCGGCGATAACGAAACCAAGCAGACCATAATAGTTGCCGCGGACAAGGCCGGACAGTACACCAAGGCCGAGGATTTCGCCGGAATGAAGATAGGCGCGCAGGCTGCAAGCCTTCAGGAGCTGCTCTGCAACGAGGCCCTGCCCGAGGACGCCACCGTTGAGCTTTTCAAGGATATAAACGTTGCGGTAGTTGCCCTGCAGACCGGCAAGGTGGACGGCGTGGCCGTTGCGGACGGCAATGCGGAAGCCATAATGGCCAACAATCAGGACATAGGCAAGTCCGGCTTCTTCTTCGATGTTGATCCCAAGTATGAGAACAACGTTATACTGCTCAACAAGAAGGATGAGGAACTGCTCAAGAAGGTAAACGACATACTGGCGGACTGCATGGCGAACGATATGTACTCCGGCTGGTACGAGGATGCCAAGAAGCTTGCCGGTATAGATACCGCGCAGGAGATTTCCTACACCGACGACGGGAAGGCTCAGTAAGCCTGAACGAAACGAATACGCATCACGGCGGGGAACGCCCCCGCCGCGCTTTTACGCCCGAAGGGGGCCAATAAACAAAAGGAGATACGGCATTGGATCTGGTCGATTTTTTTGAGAAATTTATTAAGATAGTAACGCGCTATTGGGACGTGTTCCTCATTAAGGGGCTCAGCACCACGCTTGCGCTTTCGGCAATCGCCGTATTCTTCGGCGCGATAATAGGCACGCTGCTCGCCTTCGGCAAAATGGGCAAAAGCCGCATACTGCGCGGCATAATAACGGCGTATGTGGAAATAATCCGCGGCACGCCGAGCCTTTTGCAGGTATATGTCGGTTACTTCGTTGTGCCGCTGCTGCTGCCTTCGTTGAACGTAAGCACATATGCAAGCGTTGCAATAGCGCTCATGATAAACAGCTCCGCCTATGTGTCGGAAGTTATCCGCAGCGGCATACAGGCCGTTGATAAGGGGCAGACGGAGGCCGCAAGGAGCCTTGGCCTAACCCGGTCGCAGGCAATGATAAAGGTGGTTCTGCCGCAGGCGGTGAAAAACATACTGCCCGCGCTCGGCAACGAATTTATAACCATAATCAAGGAAACCTCGCTTGCATCCACGTTCTTCGTGGGCGATTTGATGACAAGCTACTTAACCGTCAACGGCAAGGAGTTTCTGCCGCTGCAATGCCTGCTGATAGTCGGCATAATCTATTTCATTTTAACGTTTATACTCGGCCGCGGCGTAAGCGCGCTCGAAAGGAGACTGAGCCATGATTAAGGTAACGGATCTGCATAAAAGCTTCGGCAAGCTGCTGGTGCTCAACGGAGTTACGGAGCATATAAAAAAGGGCGAAGCCGTGTCCATAATAGGCCCCAGCGGCAGCGGCAAAAGCACGTTCCTGCGCTGCCTTAATCTGCTGGAAATGCCGGACAGCGGCACGGTGGAGTTTGAAGGGCATGTGCTCAACCAAAAGGGTGTGGACATAAACCAATACCGCCGCAGGATGGGCATGGTGTTCCAAAGCTTCAACGTTTTCCCGCACATGAGCTGCATAGATAATATCACCATGGCGCCCGTGCTGCAAAAGCTGAAAACCAAGGAGGAAGCCACCGCGCAGGCGGAGGAGCTGCTGCACAAGGTTGGCCTTTACGAAAAGCGCAACGAGCATCCCAATAAGCTTTCCGGCGGGCAGAAGCAGCGCCTTGCAATAGTGCGCTCGCTTGCCATGGAGCCGGACGTGATGCTGTTCGATGAACCCACAAGCGCCCTTGACCCGGAAATGGTGGGCGAGGTGCTCAGCGTTATACGCGACCTTGTAAAGGGCGGCATGACCACCGTTATAGTATCGCACGAAATGGGCTTTGCGCGCGAAATATCCGACCGCGTGCTGTTCATGGACGGCGGCAACATAATGGAGCGCGGCACGCCGGAAGAGATATTCCGGCATCCCCAAAACCCCAGAACAAAGGATTTCCTTGCAAAGGTGCTGTAGGCCTCCCATATTACGGCACAGCCTCCGCATTTATATCATGCGGAGGCTTTTGATTTAGCGCGAAATGTGTTCAAACGCCGTGTCTAACGCGGCGTCATGCGGCCCGTATGTCGCGGATACGGCAACGTGCGGCGCTATGCCGCGGCCTATGAAATCCGTCCCGTCAAGCAGCGCATAGCGCACGGAGCATATCCTTGCCATGCCGCCCATGCTAAGCCTAAGCAGCAGCGGCGTGCCGGTGGTGCCGCAGGTGGGCTCGCCTATAAGTACGGCGCGGTCGTTGCTTTTGAACATGGCGACTATGTCCTCCGCGGCGGATATTGTGCGGCGGGAGGTCAATACAGCCAAAGGCCCGTGATATATCGCCTTATGATTCGGCGCGCCGTATGTGTCAACATAATGCTCGCAGTTCTGCTTTTGCCATATTACGCGGCTTTGTTCCGCTTCTTCGCGGTCGCAAAGCCCCTGTTCGATATATTTTTCTATTGTTTCAGGCGAACATATGCCAACAAGCTGGCTTGCGGAGGCAAGGTCTATGCCTTTGGTCAGGCGCGTGCGCTTTTGACTGCCGTGAAATTCGCCGTCTATGAACAGCTCCGCCACTTTTCCGCCGTACATGGTCATGCCGCCTATGTTCGCGCGCATGTCCAGCACCACGCCTGCGGGAGAATGCTTGGCTATCGCAGCGCATATTTCGTCCGAAGCCTTATCGTAAAGGCAGTCGTCCCATTTGACGTATAGTATATTGCCGCTGTACAGGCGCATTTCAAGCTTGCCTTCGCCCGTGTGTGCAAATGCGCGGCTTGCCGCGGGAGCGGGAGCGGGCTGCATTGCGCTTTGCGCTTCAGCCAAATCAAACTCAGCTTCGCCGTTTGCGGTTTTCAGCACGTTGCCGGTTTTGCTAAGGAACATGGGCAGCAGCGTGCTCATACGCGAAGGATAGATAAAGTTACCGACATGGTATGCATATGGGGACAGCAATGCTATAACATCGTCCATGCTTTTGACGTTTATGCTTATTATCTCCGCGCCAATATGCGCGCTCAGCGCTTCGTTCGCGCCGCCGATGTGCCATTTTCCGCCCGCATAATCCGGATCGAACGGCAAATAGCCTATTCCGTCGCGGAAGGCCCTCGGCGGGGTATAGTCCGTATGCCCATCCTCAAGCAGGTTCAAAAATTCGCACAGCAGCAGCTGCGCCTCCGTTTCATCCTTAGCTGCCAGCGCACGCGGCAAAAACGCGCCGAACGCCCCGTCCCAGTCAATAGAAATGCTGCCGAACGCGGGGAACATTTCGTCCGCGTATTTCCATACCGATGCAATGTCGTTTACCAATGCGTAGTTATCCATGCATATCACCTCCGGTTTTCACTATGATGATATGCGCTTCTCGGTTTGCGTTCAAGTCTGGTAATTATGTTTTAGATGTGCTATAATATTACCAGCAAAAAGGAAGCCGATTTTGGGCATAAAAAAAACTCCGGATGACCGGAGCTTTTGTTTTTATTGCTTACACATTGAAGCGGAATACCACCACGTCGCCGTCCTGCATAACGTAATCCTTGCCTTCGCTGCGGATAAGGCCCTTTTCCTTGCAGGCGGTCATGCTGCCAAGCTCTTTCAGCGTTTCAAACGGAACAACCTCCGCCCGTATAAAGCCGCGCTCAAAGTCCGTATGAATCTTGCCTGCGGCCTGCGGCGCCTTTGTTCCGCGCTCTATCGTCCATGCGCGCACCTCCTTCGGCCCAGCGGTAAGGTAGCTTATAAGCCCAAGCAGCTTATAGCACGCCTTTACAAGCTTATCAAGGCCGCTTTCGCCGATGCCAAGCTCTTCAATAAACGCCTGCTTTTCTTCGGGCGAAAGCTCGGCAATTTCCTCCTCCACCTGCGCGCATATGGTTATGACCTCCGCGTTTTCGTGGGCCACGGCCTTCTTCAGCGCGTCCACAAGCGCGTTGTCCGCCTTGCCGATGTCGTTTTCCGAAATGTTGGCGGCGTATATAACTGGCTTCGTGGTCAAAAGGAACATACCCCTGAGCATCTCCTTCTCCTTTTCGTCCGCCTGCATGGTGCGTATGGGCTTGCCCGCTTCAAGGTGCGCCTTCGCCCGCTCCAGCAGTTCAACCTCGCCCATAAGCTGCTTGTCTCCCTTGGCGGCCTTGCGGGTGCGGTCTATGCGCTTTTCAACCGTTTCAAGGTCGGCAAATATAAGCTCTATGCCTATTGTTTCAACGTCTCGCGCCGGATCGACGGAACCATCAACATGCACTATGTTTTCATCCTCAAAGCAGCGCACAACGTGAACTATTGCGTCAACCTCGCGTATATGCGAAAGGAACTTGTTGCCAAGGCCCTCGCCCTTGTATGCGCCGCGCACAAGGCCGGCTATATCCACAAATTCTATGGTTGTGGGCGTATATTTTTCGGGATTGTACATTTCTGCCAGCACGTCCAGCCGCTCGTCCGGCACGGCGACGGAGCCAACGTTTGGCTCTATCGTGCAGAAAGGATAGTTGGCCGCCTGCGCACCGGCCTTGGTTATTGCATTGAACAGCGTGCTTTTGCCAACGTTTGGCAGACCCACCACACCAAGCTTCATATATGTGTCTCTCCTAAAAATCTATTTTATATCATTATAGATTCCGCGGCGTCCCTTGTCAAATGCCGCTGTAAAAGGTATACTTATAGTAGTATAATTTGTCGTTAAGGAGGCAGCAGCTATGCGTGAACGGGTAGAACAATATATCTTGCGGCATGAACTCATCTCTCCGGGCGACAAGGTGCTTATCGGTTTAAGCGGCGGCGGGGACAGCGTGGCCCTGCTGCACATATTAAAATCGCTCTGCGCGCGGCTGGGCTTCACCATATGCGCGGCGCATCTTAACCACGGCATACGCGGGGAGGCGGCGCATGAGGACGCCGAATTTGTGCATGACCTTTGCGATTTTTACGGAATAAGGGTATACGGCGGCTATGCGGATATTCCGCGCCTTGCGCGGCAGCGGGGCGAAACGCTGGAGCAGGCGGGGCGGATGCTGCGCTATGACTTTCTGGAGGAAGCAAAGGCGTTTTTCGGCGCGGATAAGATTGCCGTGGCGCACCATATGGACGATCAGGCGGAAAGCATACTGCTGCACCTTGTGCGCGGCAGCGGGCTGAGGGGGCTTTGCGGCATGGCGCCCAGGCGTGGGGACATAATAAGGCCGCTTTTATGCCTGAGCAAGGCGGAGATAGAAAGCTACCTTACTAATGAGAATCTTCCCTATTGCACCGATGCAACCAACTTTATTGCCGAAGGTACGCGCAACAAGCTGCGCCTTGAAACAATACCTTATCTTAAGCGGGAATTCAACCCGCGCCTTGTGGAAAGCCTTTGCGCCATGGGCGAAATGCTGAGCGAAGATGAAGGCTACCTTTGCCAAATAGCCGAAAGGGAACTGAACGCGGCAAGGCGGGAAGGCGGATTCGACAGGGCGGCGCTGAGTAAACTTCCGCGGCCGATTTTAAGCCGCTGCATACGTGCGGCGCTGAACGAAATAGGTGCGCTTACGGACGCGGAGCGCGGGCATATAGATTCAATAATAAGGCTCCTTTCAGCCCGCACAGGCGCAAGGATAGAAATACCGGGCGCGGACGTATGGACAAGCTATGAACTGATATGCTTCGGGCATTACATAAAGCAGACGGGCGAATGGGAGCAGCCGCTCTGCCTGAACGGCGAAACGGATACCGAGGCGGGAACATACCGCGTTGCAAAATGCGCCGTGACGGATAGGCCGCGCGACAGATACTCCGCCTGCATAGATGCGGACAAGCTGCCAGCGGATACGCTCATCCGGCAAAGGAGAGCGGGGGACAGGTTCCATAGAATAAACGCCCCCGGCAGCAAAAAGCTGAAGGATGCGTATATAGACGCAAAGCTGCCGCGGGAGAAGCGGAACCTTGCGCTGATAGCTTCCGGCAGGGATGTGCTGTTCGCGCCGGGGCTTGGCGCGGCGGAGAGCATAAAGCTGAACGTTAACAGCAAAAACGCTGTTAAAATAGAATTCATACAAAAATAAAACTGACCCGAACCGGGCCAAAGAAGGGGTAATGCAGCATGATAAACGAAATGGAAAAAGACGTAGCACGCGTATTGATAAGCGAAGAACAAATCCGCCAGCGCGTTAAGGAGATGGGCGCGCAGATATCCGAAGACTACGCGGGCAAGGACGTTGTGCTCCTTTGCATACTTAAGGGCGCAGTGCAGTTCTTTTCCGATCTTTCCCGCCAGATGACCTGCAATCTTGAAATGGACTTCATGTCCATATCCAGCTACGGCAACGGCACGCGCACTTCCGGCATAGTTCGCATTTCAAAGGACATGGATCTTTCCATAACCGGCCGCCATGTGCTTATAGTTGAGGATATTATGGACAGTGGCCTTACCCTTAACCACCTGACAAACATATTGAAAACCCGCCAGCCCGCAAGCCTTAGGATAGCGTGCCTGCTGGATAAGCCCGAAAGGCGCGAATGCGCAATATCGCCGGACTATGTGGGCTTTGTTATACCAAACGAGTTCGTAATAGGTTACGGCCTTGATTACATGGGCCATTTCCGCAATCTGCCATACGTCGGCGTTAAAAATACCGACAATATGTAATTGAATTTGGCTTTTTGCCCCGCGCAGGGCATAGAGGGGGCGCGGCGGCAAATATAAATACAAATATTTATTATTATGCGGAGGTACGCTATGACGGAGCGAGAACTGAAACTACTTCAGCAGATGGCGCGCGAATACCCAACGGTGCAAGCGGCAAGCGCCGAAATAATCAATCTTACAGCAATACTCAATCTGCCCAAGGGCACGGAGCATTTCATGAGCGATATACACGGCGAGCATGAAGCGTTCCTGCACATATTGAACAACGGCTCAGGCGCCGTGGCGGAAAAGATACAAAGCGCGCTGGGGGACAGCCTTACCCTGAGCGAAAGGCGCAGCCTGGCGGCGCTGATATATTACCCCAAGGAAAAGCTGAGGGAAGTCAAGCGCACGGAAACGGACATGGAGGATTGGTACAGGGTAACGCTCAAGCGGCTCATTTCCGTCTGCCGCCAGTGTACAACCAAGTATTCCCGCTCAAAGGTAAGGAAGGCGCTGCCAAGGGAGTATGCCTACATAATGGAGGAAATGCTCAATACCGGCGGCACGCCCAACAAGGAGCGCTATTATGACCATATAATCCGCGCAATAGTCGATACAGGCAGCGCGGATACCATGATAGAAGAAATGGCCACGCTTATAAAGCGCATGACCGTTGACGAATTGCATATCGTTGGCGACATATTCGACCGCGGACCCCATGCGGACGTTATACTCGACCATCTTATGACGCACCACCATGTGGACGTGCAGTGGGGCAATCACGATGTGCTTTGGATGGGCGCGGCGGCGGGCAGCCCCGTGTGCGTTGCAACGGCGGTAAAAAACTGCGTGCAGTATGATAATCTTGACATGCTGGAAAATTCATACGGCATAAATCTTTTGCCGCTTGCCGTGTTCTCTACCGAGCGCTATGGCGATGCGCATGTTTTCGCCCCGAGGAAGCTGCCGGAGGAGCCTTTCAAGCCGCGCGATACGGAACTTTATTCCCGCATGCACAAGGCCATAAGCGTAATTATGTATAAGCTTGAGGGCCAGCTTGTGCACCGCCGCAGGGAATACGGCATGGAGGATAGGGACATGATGAGCCGCGTCAACTGGGGCGCGGGCACAATAAATATAGATGGCACGGATTATCCCCTGCGCGATACGGACTTCCCCACCGTTTACCCCAACGATCCCACCAAGCTGAGCGAGGAGGAGGCCGCGCTGATGGAGCAGCTTTGCGCCGCATTCATGCACAGCGAAAAGCTTCAGGCGCACGCGCGTTTCCTCTGCTCCGCGGGTTCATTGTACTTAAAGCGCAACGGCAATCTGCTTTTCCATGGGTGCGTGCCCTGCAACAGGGACGGCAGCTTCATGGAATTTGAAGTCGGCAAGGCCGTAACGCTTTCCGGCAAGGCGTATTTTGACTATGCCGACCGCCTTGCGCGGCAGGGCTTGCTTGCGCCGGAAGGCAGCGAGGAACGCGAGGAAGGGCGCGACTATCTTTGGTACCTT
>ERZ825896.1261-NODE-1261-length-29189-cov-5.698840_pt1 | contig 29189 bp, 20 predicted proteins | sample MGYA00519858_ERZ825896 | MGnify/ENA primary metagenome ERZ825896 (study PRJEB31778, sample SAMEA3449214) | human gut metagenome | biome: human gut; feature: human-associated habitat; material: faeces | place: United Kingdom | collected 2010/2012 ...
AAAATTCAGAGGTTATCCACAGTTTTTATTTGGCACCTATTGTATAATGCGGATTTTGGTATTTATGCGGTGTTGCCTTAAAGTTTTCCGCAGGGTCGCTACACGCTATGATAAGCTTGCTGTGTCCTTTCTTGCTTTTGTCCATCTTGCTTCCATTTGGATTTTGTTGAAATAGTACAAGAATACTTTGTTTTCAGATAGGCTCTAAAATATTTTTCCCTCACTTAAGTAGCCATCGAGGCGGGCCGTTTTCTAATATGATTTCTGAAAATAAATTATTTTTGTAAGAAATGACAAAACCGCCACGGTGCGACTGACAAAATCAGTACACACCATGGCGGTTTTGCTATATGTTCTTTCTAGGTATCAATCAGTTCGCTCAAAACAATTTCGTCTACCCGATTCCGAATGCTGTTCATCCGGGCAACCCATTCCATTTGATTTTCCGCTTTCATCTTCTCGGTAACGCCCTCCCGCTGGGCCAGCTGAGAAATAAGCTGCTGTTCCATTTCTTGTGCCTGACGGTCAATTTCTTCCAAGTGAGGATTCAGTGTTTCATCCATGAACATTATGGTGTAAAGTGCTTCTCGGTGCTTTCTTAAATAATTGAAACGCAGCATTCCCCAACGGCCTACCTTGGGGCTTTCCGGTGCAGCCAGATTGGGGAGATAGTAGTCCCCGACACGGGTATAGGTGATTTTCATATTCGTTCCTCCAATTTGTTTTCAGATGGTACGCATATTATAAGCCAACGCTCTACGCCTCGCAAATGTACCGTCATTTTACCTCCCTACTCCAAAACCATTTCTGGTCCGGAATCTCGCCATAGCGTTACCTTGCTCCTATCATTGCAAGTCTACCTGATTGGGCCTATGAAAACCCGCAGCCCCGTTTTTTCGGTCGGGGCTGCGGGTTCATTATGCAAGGTTTCGCAGATATTCTTCCACATTCTGATACTGAATGCCACTTACCACTTGGCTTTTCCCTCGATAAAGGACGAACTTTCCGGTGATCGGGCCGTAGCGGTGCTCGGTCTGGGCGCATTTTTGCTCGTCGATCAAATGGCGATACTGCTGCGGGACAGCCTCCTCGCTGTGCTTGATCTCGAAAATCCGGCAGAAGCCCGCCTTAGGGTCAAACACTACCATATCAAATTCGCCCACAGAAAATTGCAGAACAAACACCTGCTTTTTAGGGTTTGCCAGCTTGGTTTCCAGCAGGACGATATCCTCCAGCATCCGCCCTTTGATCTCGGTCAGGATGCGTTCCAGCACGGCGGTGCGCTCCGCAAGAGACAGGGCACTGAACGTTTCATCCAACAGCAAACTGCGAATCAGCGCGTCCGCCTGTGCATAGCGGAGTCCTGGCTGGGCAATCACCGTGCGGCTGGACTTCGTGCTGACATTTGGCAGGTGCAGCACATCAATTTCCTGCGTCAAGTCCAGCAAGTCCAGATATTCCTTGATCTCCGCCGCATGAACATCGTCCAGTTTTACGGTCTGTTCTGCCTTGTTGCGGATCTCCAGCAGCTTCCGCAGGTTGTCGGTGACAAGCGCTAGGTCGATGCGGTCGAGGATGTCCGTCGGGTTTTTCCGGTCCCGGCGCAGATTGCTGGCGGAAATGCCCAGGTCATGGGACTTCCAATCATGCGACAGCACCTCCAGCGTGAAGCGGTGGTTGATATCCTCCACGACCCGGTTGATGGCACTGGTCAGCTCGCCCTTCTCATATAACTCCCGCAGATGGCGGAAATGTCCCTCGTACTGATAGCAGCGCAGGGAATGCTGGATGTTGCGGGCGATGGCGGTGTCCACATATTCGTCGGTGCTTTCCTTGCTGGCAAAGGTAGAGGTCTCGTTGTAGTGGACGCCGCCGAGACTCATGGTGCCACCGTAGCGGATATACTCATCGATGCCGTGAACGCCGAGGACAGATTCAAACTCACGGTAAGGGATGAATGTGGTGTGCAGCAGGATGCAGCGGTCATAGAGCTGTTCGTCCTCGGTAAAGAGAAAGCCCAGCGAGTCCGTGCCGGAGAGCACGATTTTCATACCGCAGGCCGCAAACACGTCAGAAAACAGCGCTGCGCCCTCGATGAAATCCTCCATCAGCGTCACCTCGTCGAGGAACACATAGCGAAAGCCCTGCGCTTCCAATGCCTTGAGGTCGCGGTTCACGTCTGCCAGCGTGTCTTTTGCGGTGATCTGAATGAACGCTGCCTTGGTAAGCTCCGTGTCGCTCATCTCCGCGAAAATCTGGCGGATCATGGTGGTCTTTCCCGTCCGGCGCAGACCGTAGAGGATGAATACTTTGTCCTGCGGCTCACCGTAGACAAAGTCGTGCAGCTGCCGGAAGCACTCGCGCCTGCGATAGCCGCGAACAGACGCCGCAAAGGAACGCAGCGCCTCGCCGGTGCGGACATTAGTGGTAAACGCAGAAGGATTCGCAGATTTCGCCTTGGGCAGCTGCTTTTTCAGCGCTTTCAGCTCCTGTTCCAGTTCCTTCCGCCGCTCGATTTGTGCGCGAAAATTTTCCAATTCGTCAGCAGGAATATACTTCTCCCGCCGCTTCTTGTTTTCCGTCCAACGGTGGTAGAAATAGTCCTTGCCTCTGACGGTTTTCTTCGTAACAGAACCGGCAGGCAAAGCAGAAATCTGCTGTTCCAGCTCCGCCACGCGGGTTTGCATTTCAGATAAGTCCATAGCGCACCTCCTGTGAGATACTATTCTATGTAGGATTATACCCCATTATACCCGCAAAATCAAGGGTATAATGGGGTATAACTATTACTCTGGGCAACTTAACTGTTGTTAGCCTAAAACTGAACCACTGATAACTACAGTCATATCATTATGCAGAAAGCCTTTTTGCTTCTTCAATCTGGCCGGGATACTTTGATGCAATAAAATCAACAACCATTCTGCAACTGTCAATAAGCATATTATCCGTATATCCTTTCGAGGTTCTTAACCCCCCATGAGAATGGTCTTCTATTAGAGAATAGAGGCAACCGTTCTTTCCTAATATCTCATTGTTTAGAATGTAGTCATCAAATCCACCACACGATCCTTCAAACCGATATGTTGTTTCAAGTACATGTCTAATCTGATTGGGGATTGTATGAATCGGTTTCATTCCTCCAATTGAAACTTTGTATATATCGAGAAGATTTGCTGTATACGGCATGACATAATCATCTTTGAAATCTGATATTGCGCCATCAGATAGGAGGAATTTCTTGCTTACTATTTTATTGCGCACAAGAATGCTCATGAATTCCATGTTATGAGTTAACACCAAATATCTAATTCTCCCGATCTCAGGCTCCTTCTTTATATTGCGAATTGCTTGAGCTACATTGTAAACATAATTGAAATCCATGCTCGAAACGGGGTCATCAATAACTAAAAACAGCCTATTATAATCTGATTCATTTTCAACAACTCCGTGAATATTTGCTAAGAAAAAGCAAAATGCGAGGATACTTTTTTCTCCATCACTAAGCACATAATCTGTATTTTCGATTAAAGCACGATCTTGATAGACTACGCTAAATTGCTTTTCATCAAAGTCATACTTATCCTTGAAGAATATAGCTAAATAATCTTTAAGTTTTTCGATCAACTTTTTCCTTTTATCAATGCGGACTTTATTCTCTTTTTCACTGATCGCTTTGGTAAGGTCATTTATACTTTCCCTCACCGTCACAATGTCACTTCTTGTTTTTTCAGATTCTACTATGAGTTGATTGAATTTCGCATTGCATAATGCTTTACGCAAACGCAATCTTTCTGCACTAATATTATTCTTGTTCGAATTTAGTTCTTTTACTTTTCCTATGTTTTCAATTTCTACCCTCTTATAATTACTCAATTCTGCTTTGATTATATCAATATTCGGCTTAATTGAAGCGCCTTTTTGAGAAATCATATGCTTTCTGGCCTCTAATGCCTCACATATTTTATCAAGGACTTGCTGCGTAGCGGCAACGTCAACGCAAGAAATATAGGTTTCACAAAAAGACGGAAAGTACTCTTTGACTTTGTCATATTCATTTGAGGAATCTTTTGCGAAACGACTACTAGTTAAGAGATTTGCCGAAAAAGTTGTTATCTTGGCAATGATCCCGTTAATAGCTTTAATGATTTTAGATTCTTCATCTTGTAGAAAAGAATTATAATCGTCAATTAATGCGAAAGCATCTCTATTATATTTTTGCCCACAGAAAGGACAACTTTCTCCATCTGACAACTGCAGGCCCGCTTCAATGAACGCTTGGTTGTCTTTGAACTTTTTCTTAAACTCTTCAGAAAACGAGCTCAAAGTATACTTGTTTTCAATAATCTCGTTTGCATTCTCCAGAATGGCAATAAATGCCTCGATATCATCAGAAAAAGGTCGATAAGAGATATCTTGCATATGCTCTGGCATCGATTTTAGAATATCGTACTTTTCAACAAGGCTCGTGTACGATTGATCTTCCGAATTTGCCTCTCCACGCAGAACACTTTCAAATGTAATTGCAAGGTATTCTTTAGTGTTTGGCTGGATTCCCTTTGCCTTTAATTCTCTTTGGGTAGAAGCCACCATATCTCTAACTTTACCAATGGCCTCAAGCTCGGCTTTTTTGTAATTCTCAAGCTGTTCTTTTTCTTTCGATAAGTCAATATTTGCTTTTCCAAGTATAAATCCACTAACCTTATCTTCAGGATGATACCTAACTGCCTCAAGGTTTTCCCTCACATATTCACTGTTAAACACGTGATAAATTAAGCCGGTATTGTCCGACACGATAGGTAAAGAACCTATTTCAAATCTTACTGATAAGTTTTTCTGAGGCTGTCCATCTGGTGCAATAGACAATGATAATATTCCTTGTTTCTCTCCAAAGCGCACCATTGCCGCAGATTTCTCAACTAGTAAATCAATTTGAGATTGGTCTGTTCTGTCGAGATACTTCAAATCAGATATTCTCTTGAAGGATTTACTGATGAAACTCTTGCCGGAACCATTATCTGCATATAGCGCCATTTGAATAGAGTTCATATTACTTGATAATTTTGTATTAGAGTGTGGTCCAATGCCAGTGAGCGCTATGTTGAAGTCAAAACTCATAACTCTTACCTCACAATACAATACACGCCTTGCTTCCGCCCGACTTCTCTTTTTCAACAACAATTTGTTTATCGATACGATTTTTCAAGTCAACAACATGAGAAATGATGCCGACAAGGCGATTCCCATCCGCCAAGCTCGAAAGAGCCTTCATCGCTTGATCCAAGGATTCCTCATCAAGAGAGCCAAAGCCCTCATCTACAAACATTGTATCAAGCTTAACGCCGCCAGCGGATGCTTGGATCTCATCAGAAAGGCCAAGTGCAAGAGAGAGCGATGCCTTAAAAGACTCGCCGCCAGAAAGTGTCTTTACGCTTCTTTCTGTGCCGTTGTAATGGTCAATAACGTCAAGATCAAGCCCGCTCTGACTGCGGTTATTTTCCGCTTCTCTTCGGCGCTTTAGTTCGTACTGTCCTCCCGACATCACCATAAAGCGGGTATTCGCGCGTGCTATGATACGGTCAAAATACGTCATCTGAATATAGGTTTCCAGCATCACTTTTTCTTTGCCGGAGATATTGCCGTTTGCTGTATTTGACAGCGCCTTCAGCCATGTATAGCTTTTCTCAAGCGTATCAAGATCTCCAACCTTTGCCCGAATATTAGCAAGCACCTTTGTATTGGACTCTATGCGAGTATGAAGCGCTTTGGCAGCATCGTCATCCGCAGCTCTCTTTTCGGATAGTTCAGTTTTCTTCTTTGTTTCTGCTTCTTTGTCAAGATCACAATCGGAAGAGAGCTGCTTGGATAGTTCTGTGATTGAAGCATTATAACCGGCGATTTTTTTATCCGAGTCGGACAGCGCACTCTGAGCATTGTCGTATGCTTTCTTCATTTCGCTAACGGTTTTTCCCAGAGCGTCCGATTTGCTCTGGGCCTCTGCTATGCTATCAAAGCGCAGGGATTCCCTATCCGCATCGCGCTGCTTCTTCTTTTCGCTCAACGATGCTTTATCAGCTTCTAGCGCAGTATTTCGATTTGAAATATCTTTATCTCTTTCTTTTAGCGTCTTTTCAGTCTTTGGTAATGATTCTGTGAGTTCAGATCGGCGAGATACTTTCTTTTCCTCTTCGGAAAGTGCTGTGTCAAGCGCAGTGATTTCTGCAAAAACGACTTTCTGCTCCTCCGGAAGCTTGTTTTCAGCATCCTCGAATGCGACGCTCTGCCATAATTCCTTAACCAGCTTTTCCGTTTCGACTTTTTTTGCATCGAGTATGCCTTTGGCTTCCTTGCATTTCCCGCTTAAGTCTTCGGCTACTTTTCGTGCCTTGTCAGCATTCTCTTTCGCTCTTTTTAACTGTGCTTCCGTGGGGGCCTTGGCTGATTTATGCGCTATGCAAGGGTGTTCCAAAGATCCGCAAACAGGGCAAGGCTTGCCGCTTTCCAAAGTTTCAGCGATGATTCCGGCCTGCTCATCCAAAAACGCGCAGTTTTTCGCTTCATAATCGGCAGTCGCTTTCTCGGATGCCTCCGATGCTTTTTTATAATCACTTTGGAGCGCAGCCAAATTGTCACCAAGTTCATGAAAGGTCTCAAATAATGCTGAAAGGTTTTGAAGCTTTGTCAGTTTTTCTTGAACCTTTTCTTTTTGACGATAGAGTTTTTCTTTGCCTTCTCCTGCATCTGAAAGGGATTCGAACTCTGTTTTGAGTTTTTCAAACTCTGCTTCATCAGTGGCATACTGCTCCCGGTCTTTTTTCAGTTGCCTCTCATTTTTGGAAATAGCATTCTCGTCATTTTTGATTTGCTTTTCCAGAACTGCTAACGCTTCATAACGGGGAAATTCCGCCTCGATCCTGGCCTTTTCTTCAGCAAGCTGTTCTCTTTCCGATATTTTTCCCTTTTCAATATCGAAAGCAGCCTTCAGCGCAAGACTGGCCTCATTTTCGCGGGTTAAACTGTTCTGTGCTTGGTCTAATGCTTTTTGAGTTTGTTCTTTTGCTTCAATCTTACCCAAATTTGCATTGACGATTTCGAGAGCCTTGTCTGCATCCGAGATTGACTTTTGAATATCCGTTTTTTTGCCACGGTCTTGTGTCAGAAGACGATCAATCAGGTCCATAACATCCTTTACAGGAAGAAGCCCGTTCTTTGCTTTTTCAACCTCAATACTCAGAACATCATTTTCATCACAGGTAATTCCATCAATATATTGCTTGATGCTGTTATGAGCGGCATCGCATTTGTCGTTTAGTTGACCGGACTCCTTCTTCAAACGATCCTGCAAGTCCTGATACAACTGGGTTTTGAATATTTGACGGAATATTTTTTTGCGCTCCTCTGTGGGGGCAAGCAGCAGTTTCAGGAAGTCCCCCTGTGCGATCATGGCGATTTGCAGAAATTGGCTGCGATTGATCCCCATGATGTCTCGTATTGCATTGTCCACATCCCGCTGCTTTGTGACAACGCGCCCATCCGGATATATTAGCTGCACTTCCGCTTTTTGCGTCGTAAATCCTTCGCCGCGGGATTTGGGACGTTCATACTCTGGATTTCGTTTTACGGTGTATGTTTTTCCGGCGTAGGAGAAGACAAGTTCAACCTCTGTCGGAGTAGTTGCCTCGGCATATTTTGAACGGAACATGGATGGCTCGCGGTTGTCTCCGCTGGCTTCTCCATACAATGCATAAGTGATCGCATCAAAAATAGTTGTTTTTCCGGCTCCGGTATCGCCCGTAATTAAATAGAGTCCATTCTCTCCGAGCTTGTCCAAATCAAGAACTGTTTTTCCTGCATAGGGGCCAAACGCAGATACTGTAAGTTTGATAGGCCTCATTGTTCACCCTCCCATGTCTTTTCTATTAGCGACTTCATGTACTCAAATTGCTCAGGATTCATAGGTTGATTATTTTGCAGTTCATAAAAATCAGAAAAGAGCTCTAATGGCGATTTAGATTCAACGTCTGTTGCACCACTGATCTCCACACTTGAGCGTGTGCGTCTATTATCGTAATCAAGCTTCATCAGCCGATGATACACCGTGCGCAGTTTTCCGATTGCATCCGGAATGTCTTCTTCGTCCGTCAGCGTGATGTGCGTATAATCTTCCGGCCACGTTGTGCCCTCATAGAAGGATCTTAAGGTCAACTCATCGTAGGTTCCTTTCAACTCAACAAGATCATGCTGCGGGACAAGGTCGATTGTCTTATATGACACTTTTCCTTTCTCAGCGAGTTCGATCACTGTTACCGACTTGCGGTCTTTTGCTTCCGAAAAGGAATATTTCAACGGTGTTCCGCAGTAACGAATATGCTCCGCGCCACAATTTTGCGGCGAGTGAATATGTCCAAGTGCGACATAATCAAAGGGATCAAAAACATAAGCGTCCACATTATCAGAGCCACCAACCGAGATTTCCTCAGATTCAGAGCGCAACGAACCCGTAACAAACTGATGTGTCACCAGAATATTTCTATTGTCATGATTGATACTCAGCTTTGAAATGACGCTATTTATAGCATCTGTGTAAGTAGTAATTTCATCGTCACAAAACCTGCGGACATGAGCTGGCTTAATAAATGGAAGCATATAAACATCAACTGTACCGTATTCGTCCTGCATGGAAATAGGTGCAATGTTTCCATCATAGACTGGCGACATATGGATGCCGCTGGCATCCATAATACGCGCTCCAAATGCAATTCTCTCAGGGGAATCGTGGTTTCCGCTAATAACGAATACCTCGAGCTTTCGTTTGGCCAACTGAACGAGAAAGTTGTCAAACAACTGAACTGCCTCCGCCGCGGGAACAGATTTGTCGTAGACATCTCCGGCAATAATCACACCATCCGGCTTTTCAGCATCAACGATATTGATGATTTTTTTGAGTATGTATTCTTGATCTTCAAGCATCGAATACTCATTTACTCTTTTCCCTAAATGGAGGTCTGATAAGTGAATAAACTTCATAACAAACTCCTTTACCCCACAACCAACTTATTTGTCTTCTTCAAGAACTTTGCTGGGATTGGGCGATCCAGCCGCCATGTGATATTCATCGGCCTGCTGCCCTCATGCTTCACATAGTTCGCCGTGCCCAGATAGGTATATGCCTCTGCACCACCGGTCACACGGTCAGCCTTAAACTCCCGGACAAACAACAGCACCTTGCTCCCCCGCTCCTTGTGGTGGATATATCGCTGACCTGTGGGCGAATTCTCCGCCGTGGTGCTCTGGCTCTGCCAATGAAAAAAGCTCTCTGGGTTCTGCATTATATTTCTGTAAATCTTCGCATTGTTGTCACAATAGGCAAATTCCGCTCCACCAGAATATTCCGACGGGACGGGCTGGCATTTTTCTTGCGCTTTGCATTCATTTTCGAATATAATATAAATGACACAGAAAACCTTCTCAAACCGTCTATACGTTCTCGCCGACAATTTCCTCATTAAAACACACATTAGTAGGCATCATCCCCAGCAGCTCCTCCGCCACCTCCCGGCTTTCCAAACGCATAATGTTATCCTCCACATCGTCCCGGGAAAGGAGGTTCATACTGCCATACCAGACGATTTTCTCATCGATCACAGCAAAATGCTGGCAGGTTTCTTCGGCATATTGAATCTCTACCCCCGCCGTCCGAAGGCTTTCCAATAATAAAAGCCGATTTTCGTCATTTCCATAGCGATACACATCCGGATGCCAGGTGATAACTGCTGCTTTTAAGCCTTGTTCCTGGGCTGGAAGTAAAAGTTCTACCAAGTTCTCTACCCGTTTTCTGCTCAGAGTGGGGCTGGAAATCAGTACTGTTTCCACAGCTTCCCGGAGATCCTGTTCAAAAACCGGGCGGTAGGTGTCCGAGTCGTAAATTGCGTTGGCAGCCTGCTTCTCCGGGGTATCCGGTGCGTAGAGGGTGTAGCCAATACGCTTATAGGTTTTCAAACGCTTGGCGTACATTTTGTCAAACACAGGGATATGGCTGTCCACATAGTCGTAGATAAACACATCGTTCTTGCCGGGGTAGTCCCGGTGGAGCCGTCCAGCGTATTGCTCCACCACACCTTTCCAGGAAACCGGGGTTGCCAGAAACAGCGTATCCAATCTATGGTAGTCAAAGCCCTCACCAACGAGCTGGCCTGTCGCCACCAGCAGCATGGATTCCTGCGGCATAACCTCTGCCATTTGCCGTATCGCCGCTTCCCGCTCCTTTTTGGGCATTTCACCTGTCAGAAGAAACGGCTTCTGCGCAGAATCCTTCAGCATTTCATAGAGGATCGCCGCCTGATCCGTAAATCGGGTCAAAATCACCGGCGTTCTTCCTGCCTCCAATGCTTTTTTCACATCTGCTACAATCAAGCCATTGCGGTTTTCGTTCCTCCGCAAACGCTCATAGGCATGGGGCACAGGAAGCTTTTCCTGACCGAAGGGCAGCACCGTTCTTGTAAATCTTGGCACGAGGTAGTGGCCGATTCCCTGCTCTGCCGCTTTTTCCTTGGCAGAATATTGAAAGCGCACCGGGCCAAGAAGCATTTCGTTGATCTTTTCCAGCCCATCTCCACGAAAAGGCGTTGCCGTCACGCCGTAAACATATGTGGCATGAACTTCTTGTAATACGGAACGCAACGTCTCCGAGGCACTGTGGTGGCACTCGTCTACCAGGACCATACCATACTCCCGAAGCCTTGGATGGAACACCCCTTTTTTACACAACGAACCCGCCATAGCAATGTCCACAATGCCTGTGGATGTATCCTTAGGGCCGTGAATCACGCCTACAACGCTTTTCCGCCTTCTTTTCCTTCCGGTTTTTGTTTCATACTCCGGCAAATCCTCCTGAAATTCCAGGAACTCGTCCAGTGCCTTTTGCCACTGGTCGATCAGTGCCGAGGATTCCAGCAAAATTAAGGTGCTGACTTTTCGCTCCGCAATAAGAGCGCTGCATACGACCGTTTTCCCGAAGGCCGTTGCGGCACTTAAAATTCCACATTCGTGTTTCAAAAGTGCCCCTACGGCTTCCTTCTGTTTTTCCCGCAGCTGTCCTGTAAATTTGGCAGTTAATGTCCTTCCCTTTGCTCGTTCATCCGTCAGTTTCACCGGAATTTCGGCATCCCCGCAACGGTCCAGCAGCGCATCCAAAAGGCCCCTTGGAATACATAAGAAGCCGTTGTCATCTTCTCCCAAATATATAAACCGGGAATTTGCGTAATTGGATAACCCCATGGCTTGATTCCTGTAGAACATGGGATTTTGAATTGCCGCCATTCGACGAATTTGATTTTGCAGCCTGGGTTTTAGATTCCCGGTTTCGATATAAATTCGGTTTGCCAGGGTCATACACAGCTGGCCGTCCACATCTTCTGTGTGGAAGGATGTTTTTCGTTCCCAAGGTTTGGTGTCTTCCGGCAAAAAGCTTCCTCGGTCGGTTTCCGGCACATTCCACCTTTTGATGCAGCTTTCCATTGTCTGTGCGGATAACTTTTTCACTGCAAACAGCACTTCCCATTGGTCTGGGTAGGCATTCCAGTTCTTGTCCACAAAAGCGCTGTTATCCTTCTTCAATGCCTGCCCCTGCAATGGCAGCGCAATCAGATAGCCCAGTTCTCCATCTCCAGCACTGTCCTGCGCCGGGAGCATCCGGTCATAAAATCGAAAGGACTTCAGATTCACCGTCTCCGCGCCTTTTTGCAGCAGAGCCATTCCAAACCGCCGGGCAAGGGCCGCTTCTACGGCACTTTCGAAGAAAATCCACAGATGCCCGCCGCGCCCGGACCGGGATCTCTCAACCAGGCACGGAACTTTATTTCCCTCGCACACCTGCCGCAGGGCATCCACTTCCTCCATCCAGCGGGTATCCGGATTCCCAAAATCCAGAGTTTCCGCTCCCTTTTCGTGGTTGTCGAAATCAAATACCAGTAATCTACAAGTCCCATCCGGGAACAGAGGGTAAATTCCAATCACATCAGAGCCATCCGGCTTTTCTCCCCGCAGGTGCGCCATGATCTGCTCCGCTTCCAGCTGCCGCCATTTCCGGTTGGCACAATCCCCGCATTTGACCTTCTTCCCGGACTTTTTCGGGCAAATCCCATCCTTCCACAGATTCTCACACTGGGGATAATATCCCGCCTTCCCCGTCGTTTTGTTCACACTGCGTTTGCTGTAAACATCCGTCCGGCCCCAGAAATAGGAATAAAATCGGCGGGCCAGCTGCTTTGAAATTTCCGCTGTGGGCTTTGAGGCTGGCAACACATAGGAAATCCCCACCTCTTCCAGGAGGCACTTGAGGAATGTGTTCTCCGCCTGGAGCTTTTCAATCTGGGCTGTCAGGGCTGCTATTCTTTCATCCATTGGGTACCTCCATTTCTATAACAAGTTGCCCCAGTAAAGTTACATTCCCCAATACCGCAGCAAATCAACGGCATTGAGGAATGTTCACTCGGCAAATTACTGACAAGTTAAGCCAAGGCTACCACTCCCAATAAGGAATAGAGGGCGTGGATGACTGCGCTCATTCTTCATCGCCCTCGTCACTTTCGCCGCTTTCCAGCGCAAGCTCGGTCAATTCGCGCAGCTTGTTTTGTAGAAGTGTCTTATCTGGGAGGCAAAGTCTGTAGTCTGCAACGAGCGTAGGAGACATACTGCGGCTTAAAGCATATTCCACTACTGCATCATCTTTGCTGGCGCAAAGAATAACGCCTACACTAGGATTTTCGTTTGGCTTTTTCACATCACGGTCAAGAGCTTCCAGGTAGAAATTGATCTGCCCAATATGCTCCGGCTTGAACTTTCCGATCTTCAATTCAATCGGCACAAGGCAAGACAGCGAACGGTTGTAAAACAGCAAATCGATGAAAAAATCTGTGTTGCCAACCTGAACACGGTATTCTTCACCGATAAACGTAAAGTCTTTGCCAAACTCCAAAATGAATTGCTTCAGGTTCTCGATAATTGCTTTTCGTAGATTTTTTTCCGAAAACAGCTCAGGTAAATCCAGAAACTCCAGTACATAGGTATCGAGAATACTTTTACGAACATCCTGAGGAACAGATTCCGGAAGCGGTTTCTTATTTGAGAGCATATAGCGTTCGTAGTACGCACTACTGATCTGACGCTCTAACTCCCGCTTGGAATAATGCTCCTTTGCGCAAAGTGTCATATAAAAATGTCGTTCCTCCACCGTCTTGGAGCTGGACATGATAAGCAAATGGTTCGTCCAACTGATTTGTGTCACCAGTGGTGTCACAAATTCATCATCCTTATAAGTCTCGTAGAATTGTTTCATACGGTAGAGGCCGCGACGGTTGAAGCCTTTGACTCCGGGATTTTCTTTTACAATATAGGCGGCAACATCATCAATGATTTTATCACCAAACGCAGCACCTGTGCATAGCTTGGACAGATATTCGCCAACGCTCCAATACATCTGGATCAACTCGGCATTGACCGCCTTTATTGCGCGGTTGCGGGCATTGTCGATGATATGGATGACTTCATCAAATTGTCCCGGATTTTGGATTTGTTCGTTGCTCATGTTTTCGACTCCTCAACTATTTTCAGCGTAAACCAGTACCCTCCTGCAATGCGCAAAGACGCATACCCAGTTGTCTCACGCTGTTTGGCTTCAAATCAAAAATGGTATGATCAAAATCCAATTAGATGTCAAATTGGATTTCGAAACTTTTGTGTGAACTATTCCTCGTTTGCGTGTTTGCTCCACAACCTTCCGAATAACTCATTTCCATCGGGAGCAAGCCTCAGTACAGTATGTTCTTCCAATTCTGTAGCTGTTCTTGTGCTGTAAGAATCTTGCTTATCAAGTGCAATAATAATCTGTTTTACACAAGCTGAATATTGGGCTAAAATATTCTCAATGGCGTCATCTGATATTTGCTTAAGGATTAGAGAATCATGCACTAAAATTGGAAGTTTCGCCAAGTGCATCATCGCCAAATCAAATACGACTAATCCCTTAAAAGCTATGCCTGTCCCCGTATCCTCTGGAGTATGGAACGTATAATTCACCTCCGTGAAATGAGGTACAGGAGCATTGTGTTTGTCTTTATAAATTATAAATGAGCATATTATGATACTGCACAATTTTGTTTTTGCAGCAAGAACTAAAGCGCAAAATTTGGTTTTTAAGCATGGACAAACGGTGCTTTTTGTGCAAATCGAAAAATATGCTCATTTATAGTTTTTTAACAATCCTGTTTAATAGCTTACACTAATAAAGTCATTTATCCAGCACATACATCAAGTGGCTTGCAAGCATGATTTGCTCCATAGCCTCGCGTTTTTCGTATTGAAGATTTGTATGAGCAGCTGGATTGCGATAAGCTGCCATAATGCCTTCAAACAGGGATTGAATTCCACGCCGGTAGTTCTTACCTTCGGTAGTTGCCGTACCGCAGAACTTGAATACACCGTTTTCACTTATAAGCGCGCCAATTACATCACCAATTCTCACTGGAACCACTGTATCAGGTTTTAACTCTGCAAACTTCTCCCGCAGACGAGATTCCACTTCTTTGACTGCCTTTTCTGCTGCAGTTGAGCAGTGGCCATCCACATATAAATCGTGGGAGACATTCACGATTCGCGGGTGTATCTCTGACCAAAACCGAACAACAACCGGTTCCGCTTCAATATGGCGAATAATTATTACCAGTTCACCAAATGCTGCGGGATTTACAAAAGCAGCCCCCATGCCGTTCGTCTGAAAAAGGATGTTTGCAATACGAGGTAGTGCAGCAGCGTAGAATGGGTAATCACTCTGTATGCCCATTGCCATTGCGTTGATCCATCGACGTACAGATTGAATCTCAGGTGGCAGGTGAAGAAACTGCATGTTCAAATTTGCGTTTGTAAAGTCTATCCACTTTCGTAGTTCATACAATTCGTTTTCGTACGGCAGTTTCAAAGCACTCATCTCCTTTTACAATGCCTTGACCATATCAATAAACTGGCTCATGCTCACTGCACAAAATCTGGATACGCTGGGTCGAGATGTCTCACTTTACAGCAGTTTATGAAACGGAAAGATAATACGCAGGTAAGCGCACATGTTGCAGTCACGTCCACATATTCTTACAAAATCCATTGTTATTATAATCGAAAACGCAAATAAAAGCAATGGCTTTGGGCAAAGTATGGGAGGAACTTCTACTTCACGATCTAAGGGGTTGGGATACCACGAAATCGAGCAGGAGGCTAGTTCCCTTGTCGACATCTCACACCGCCAAGTCTATTGTTTGGAACTCGGCGATTCTATTATCAGCAAATCATCCAAGAAACCGAAAGTGCTTCTGAATGGCTTTCTTACTAAATATCTCCTAACCTGGCAGAAAACGCCATCCGTCCGTTTACCCTGGGCCGCAAGAACTTGCTGTTCTGCGATACGCCCAAAGGTGCCGAAGCCAGTGCGGTGGTATACTCCATGGTGGAAAGCGCAAGGCAAACGGAGTAGAACCATTTGCCTATCTACAGCGTGTGCTGGTGGATCTCCCATACCTGGGAAAGTCGCCCTCCCATGAAGAATTGGAGGCTTTCATGCCCTGGGCACCTGGCATCCAAAAAGATTGCAAAATCCCAAATTCCGATGCTTATACAAATACATATCTTGAGTAACAGCAGGCCCTGGGTGTGGGGCCTGCTGTCTTTTGGTGGGGACGGGGAATTATTGAGCACTTACATCACGACAAGGACGGTCAGAAGAAAGACAAGGACTTTTCGATACATGGTGTAAAACCTTCTTTTTGATTTCGCGCTTATCACACATGGAACGGTAATGATTATGCTCTCTTCCTGTGATATTCCAGATACATCATGGGGATCAATATGACAGACAGCGTAAGATATAGCGGAATACTGACATCTAAAGTACGGAAAACCTTACCAAAGATGGTAAGAATATTGAAGGAACCCAGATTTTGATAGAGTTCCAGCAAGTGCGACGGCATGAGGCTCAGAATTTTATCCAACCAGTTTGCCATTCCCTCCAGGAAAGAGGGGAGGAATATCAGAATAAATGGGGTTGTTACCGCAAAGACAGTAGACTTTGTCTTGGCGGAGATCCACATGGTCAGGAATGCCAAGAAAAGGTTGCCGATGTAGCCGGATATGAGAGCCAGCATCCAAGCTTGCCACATATTAAGATTATAGATACTTTTCCAGAGCTGCCACTGGATAGCGCAGCTTGCGCCCTCGAAGCCGAGATAGCACAAGGTGAACAGGCTATAGATAAGCATGGCTCCCCAGTACAGGAATGTCACCAGCAGAAAACCTGCCTTGATCTTGGCAGAGGTAGCTTTATTCCTGCCACAAAGGGTGGAAAAATACACCGCATCCGCTTTCCATTTGAATTCGCTAGAGAAGATGCCAGCCAACAGAAAACCCAGAATCAGAATTCCCAGCGAAGGAATATATCCGGCGTTTTCCAGCAGCTGATGCCAGCCTTCGTGGTATGTGAAGTAGAAGGGAATCTCTAATTCTTTGTACTGCCCAATGATATACTGCTTCTCCGATTCGGAATACTTGGAGTAAGCACCGTCGGTTTCATCATAAAGCCAATTTTTCAGTAATTTCTCACGGTTGGCGTAAAAGGTATCTTCATCGATGGCAGTGATCCCGTCAGCGGTGTAATAATCGTACTCCCGGAAGCCATTTGAATAGGACTCATTCAGAATTTTCCGGATGGGTGCGAAACCCTGTTTCCAGCTATACGCGATTTCATTCTGCTGCATAATATCTGACTTTGCTTCGGGTGTTGCATTGATCCTTTGATTTTCCTGAATCACTCTGCTCAACTTATTCTGATCAACCCAGCCTTCCCATTCCTTCTGGGCTTCGCGCAGTTTCTTGACAGCAGATGGGCCATATTCGCTCTCCCCCTGCTCATTCACCCACTTTACCTCCACATTCAATGCGCCAGTCGATGATAGCCAACAGGACAGCGCCAAGACGGCAATGTACAATATCAGGGCGATCTTACCACCAACGGAACCAAACACCTTTTTTAGTTCATACCGTACCATCGCTATCACCTGTCCTTTCTCCAAAATAACAGAGGAAAACATCCTCCAAAGTTGGATCTACCCTGACGGCATCTTCTGCCGGTCGTCCCTTGGCAACAATTCGCAGCTCCGCACCTCCAGGAATCGTCTTCACGTTTGCCACTTTGTAAGCCTTCAGGCAAGTATCGATCCTGCTTTTGGGCACAGTACAGCTCCAAACCGGTTCTGGCATGGAGTTAATGAGTTCCTCAGCAGTGCCGGAAATGGAAAGGCAGCCGTCCTTCATCAGCAGAATGTCAGCCGCGATATACTCAATGTCCGAAACGATATGTGTGGACAGCAGCACGATTCGATCCTCTGAAAGCTCGCTGATCAAATTCCGAAACCGAATCCGCTCGCTGGGGTCAAGGCCTGCCGTTGGCTCGTCCAGAATGAGAATTTTCGGGTCGTTCAGCATGGCTTGGGCAATACCTGCCCGGCGCTTCATGCCGCCAGAAAGGGTTTTCATTTTCTTGTACCGGGCTTTCACCAGACCAACTTGCTTCAGCAGTTCCTTGACCCGCTGCTTTGCCACCGCAGGGCGTATACCTTTGAGGGCGGCAATGTACATCAGGTAGTCGTAGATGGAAAAGTCTGGATAGTACCCAAAATCCTGAGGAAGATATCCCAGCAGATTCCGGTATCTGCCGTCCATGGCAAAAATGTCTTCTCCATCCCAGATAATTTGCCCGGATGTGGGCTTCATCAAGGTAGTAAGCATCCGCATCAGGGTGGTTTTACCAGCGCCGTTGACACCAAGCAAACCATAGACGCCGCAGCGTAAATCATAGCTGAAATGATCGACAGCTTTGAAGTCGCCAAATTCTTTTGTTAAGTCTCTAATTCTCAAATCCATAAAGGTTTCACCTCCATAATCGTTTGCCATTTTCTCTGTCCGCGATAGAGGGTATATCCCATGAAGAAAACAGATGCAGCCAGCAAAGATACCCACGCAGGAACAGAGATGGCACGGAAAACAGCATCATTCAGAACGAGCACTGACCAGGCTCCAGCCCAAAGGACACACAGAAGCAGGGAAAGTGCCTGAGAATTGATCCGCTTGCTGTAAAGGGTTCTGAAGCAGATACAGCAGGTCACATTGAAGGGGAGCATAAACTGTGTAAGCATTTCCCAGAGAGTCATTCTGCTAAGCAGGGTTGCGACCGCATAGAATGCTGACAGCAGCGCCATATCTACCCAGGCAAAGAGGGTGAGTCGTGCTGCATAGATGGAACGAAGGGTATAAAATGTTGTACATTCGATTTCCAAGGCATCGTAACTTCGGTTTTTCCAGATTTCCGGATAAATCAGAATTACAAACAGCGGTCCGGTAAGCCCCAGAATACGGCGCACGGTGAAGTCGGTTTCTGAGTTGTTAATCAAGAAACATACAAAGGCAAGCAGCAGCCCTTGCATCAGCCACCAGCGTTTTTTGATGAACTTACACTGCTGATACAGAAATTCTATGTGGGATACGGTTTGTTCCGATTCCTCAGAAAGAAATGCTTCCTTGGAAACAGCAATGGTTTTCTGTATTTTGGATTCATCGCAGATCACATCGAAACGAAAGAGCGCCTTCATTCAAAATTCTCCTTCCCTAAATAGATCGTCAATAATTCTTTTGCGCGTTTGATCCGGTACTTCACCAGCGGCAGACTGATCCCCAAAATTCTGGCAATTTCCTTTTGCCGGACTTCCTGAAAGAAATACAGGATGGTTACTTCCCGCAGTTCCTGTGGAAGACGTTCCAGAGCCATATGGACATCCATCCGTAAATCCAGGGACTCCATCAGGCAGACAGGATGCTCCGGCAGTTCCTCCATCGGCAGTTCTTCCGACTTTCTGTAATAATCCCGGCACAGATTGCCCGCAATCACATACAGATAATTTGCAGCCTTCCCATAGTGCTGGTACTGATGGAGCGTGCGGAAGAACCGGGCAAAGGTTTCCTGGGTCAAGTCTTCTGCAAAGCCGGAGTCCTTGATATGTAGGTGACAGTAACGCAATATCTTTTGGTAATACTTCCGCACAAAAGATTCGATGGCCTGATCATCGCCATTTTGCATTCTGTGCAGGAGCAGGAAATCGCCGTCCATGTTTCCCCTCCTCTCCTGTGGATTAAAAGCGCTTTCAATTAGTATAACGAAGCAGAGCGGAAAAAAGATAGTCTGAGATGAAATATTTTTACGCTGGAGCTGTTAAAAAAGCCCTCCCCAGAAAAACGCAGATCCTCTCTGGAAACAGAAAGGGTCTGCGTTTTTGGGCATCGAGGCTGTGGATAACTTTTTAATTATACTCTAAATGAGCAAATTCATAAAATAGACAAAACGCCCCTATAGCGACGTGCACCCACGTAGAGAGGCTGGGGAACTCCATCTTTGTAGGTCAGGAAACACCGTTACAAGATGAAATTGGTCTTGTGTGCGTGTTGCCGCATAAGCAAAGTCTGTAATTGTCCTTTTCCCAGTTTTAATTTTACCCCAAAGCAGGTGAAAAATCAACCGCAGGCTGTAATGGTCCACTTTTGATATTACGCATATGCGGAAAAATCCGCACCGACCGGCTGCTTCACCGCCATCTGTAAAGAAACGTTGTTTGCGTTTGTGTTCAGTGGAAAAATACGGAAGTTTTTCGCTGTAATTCGCAAAAATGCGCAAACCCCGGCAAGCATCATTTGCCTGCCGGGGCCGTTTTCTTTTCAAATGTCTTGTCCACGATGGTTCTGCATTACAAACCTCAGGCTATCCCGCGGCTCCTGGCTATGGCTCCTCGTCATCCCAGCCCGGGTACTGGGCCGGGGGATCTCCAACCGCTTTGATCACACGGAAATACCTCGTTTTCTCTTCCAATTCCTGCATCACTCTGCACTGGAAACGCCATTCGTCTCCAAAATCAAACAAGTACTTAAATTTATCGCCTTTTTCCAGTCCCAGTCGTCCAAGTGGCATCTTGTAGGATATCCGGCAGCCCTCATCCATATCGTCGGAATAATAGGCATTGAGACTGCTCCAATACCGGTCATCCATAAAGAACGCATGGCAATGGTCATCGTCAAATTCGAAAGCACTCAAAATCGCTTCACTCAATGCGCCAAGGGTTTTCTGCTTGCCAATTTGAATGTACCGGTAACAGCTGCGTCCCAGCGATACCTTGATCACATAGCTTTCCACCGTGCCGATTTCTTTTTCCTTGTTGGGACGACGTTCCGGTTCGCCGCCGCTTAAGGAAAAACGAATCGTATTGTCCTCCTTGGCCTTCCTGTAGATATCCTTAAACGCTTCGCTGTAACCACGTCCGAAGTGGAACGGATAGGCCCTGACTAATCCATCCGAAATAATCATATCCTTAAAGGGGATCAACACGGCATCCAGCAGTACCGGACCTTTTCCCATCATCTCCTCCCAGGTGGAAAACAGCCCCTCGACCATATAGACCGTCTGGTCATCCTCTGAAATGAAAACGGTTCCCTTTATTAAATGCCGTTCCATAATGTACTTTCCCGGCTTGCACTGCGCCCACCCCGCCACAATTTGGGCCTGCTCCTCTGGCAGCTTTGCATAGGCAATGTATTCCTGAAGCACCTGCGTGTGGGACCACAAATAATCTGCAATCTTCTTCGCATCGGCAGCATCGACGCCTCGGCTCCGGTCAATGGTTCCCGTGCCGGGACATACCCGGTATTTTTGATTTACGAAGTCCAGCAAAGGGAACCAAAGCTCATAAAAAAGCTCCGCATCTTGTTTTTCTAATGTCATATTCCGCTCCTTATCTATTGCGCTATTTTTCTTCCCGCAGGATGTCCATCAGATGGTCCAGAATAAACCGCTGTGCGTTTGTCCCATAGTACACCGCCTGAAAAGGCCCGGCCTTCCCCTGCATCTCCCGGACAGACAGGCCCAGCTGCTCTCCTGCCGCCGTTGGCAGCCGCTTCCTAGCCGGATCGCTGTATCATTTCCAGTTCTGTCATAATAGTCCCCTCCTCGTTATGTTTTTAGCTTAGCACCTTTGCGCCAGACAGGCAACGGAAATCGTCAGTTGAAACGAATATTCGTCTTTTTCACCTAGATCTTTTTTTATTTCTGTGCAATATGACATAGATAGGCTTTTATCCGATAACCGCCCTATTCTTTTTTCCATTGCACTTTCCAATTGCTACGCTTTCTTCCCCCTCTAGCCAGCGTTCTTCTCTTCCTTTGCGAACCGACTTTTCAATATCTTTTCGGCTTATTTTTCAAGACTTTTCAATAAATAGATCGGCCCAAGAATCCCACTTTTCAAATATTCAGGTGGCAGCCTCCCAGCTTTCTGTCCCCCACCCATAGACAAGCCCCGGCAAGCAACATTCGCCTGCTGGGGCCATTTATATTCATCTTAGCACCACATCCCAGTAAATTTTCGCACTGTGGTCACAGTACGCAGACAGGTACACCCCATCCGTCCGCCACACGGGGTTGCTGTGGGCTTCATCAGTTCTTCATAATGTGCGCCACCAGCCGCAGATTCCGTTCTATGAGAACATTCCTCGCTTCCAGATCTCCCTTCCCTGCCAAATCCAGATAGTACCGTTCCTCTTCCTCCGTCAGCGGGCGGGGAAAGCTGCCCGAGGACAGCTGCAGTGAATAAAATAATGAACTGAGCATCAGCCAGGCCGCTGCCAACATGTTCGCCACCTCCACTGCCACTGTATTCCCCATTGCCCGTCCTTTTTCCAACAAAATACCGCCGGAGCATTTTGCCCCGGCGGCGAAAACTGTTATTCCTTTCAGGCGCTGCGGTATTGGTCGAGAAAATCCTCCCACGGATATCCGTTGATCGTTCCGTTCTCAGACATATCCAAAACAATCATTACTGCCATTGTATCACAGCAAACACCCGGTGTCATCAAAAACCGGCACATTTCCGCGCATCGATAACGGGGCAGTGGAACTATGGTCATCATACACCATAACTCCCCGGTGTGAGGTGCGCGGCACGCAACTTTTTTCAAAATTGTCGCACGCCGTGCGACCATAAGTTGAAGGAATCTGCTATACTAAAATCGCCAAATAAGCAGTGGACAATAGCATCAAACGGTGATATTATTTTACCGTAATGGTTCCAAAAATCGGCGGGGAAGCCCCCGAAAGAAAGAGGAATGGAATATGGAAGTACGCAGATGTATGAAATGTATGCACCCGCTGGCGGCGGGAGAAACCGTCTGCCCGGAATGCGGACGCGCCTACGGCAGCGCGAACGCGGAGACCTTCGCCCTGAAACCGGGAACGATTCTGGAGGGAAAGTACCTCGTGGGCGAAATGCTGGGTCAGGGCGGTTTTGGCATCACCTACATCGGCTTTGACCTGCTGCTGGAGCAGAAGGTTGCCATCAAGGAATACTATCCCATGAGCACCGGCATGGTCAGCCGGGACGGTCACTCCACCGTAGTGTGGAGCAGCGCCATGATGGGAAAAACCGGCACTCAGAAAGGCTTTGACAGTTTCCTGAAGGAAGCCCGGAAAATGGCAAAGCTTGGGGGCATTCCCGGCGTCGTGGGGGTGAAATCGGTTTTCATCCAGAACGAAACGGCCTACATCGTCATGGACTTCATCGAGGGCGAAACCCTCCTGAAAAAATTGCAGAAGAACGGCCCCATGGACTTTGACAGCTGCGTCAAACTCATGACCCCCATCATGCAGGCACTGGCAGAAGTCCATGAGCACGGCATTATCCACCGGGACATCAGCCCGGACAACATCATGGTGCGGCCTGACGGCAAGCTGATTTTGCTGGATCTGGGCGCGGCGAAGGATTTGGACATTCAGGGAAATGACGGCAGCGTCCAGTCCTCCCAGATGGTGGCCAAGCACGGATTCAGCCCCATTGAGCAGTACAGCAAGAGCGGAAAGGTCGGTCCGTGGACGGACATTTACGCCATGGCCGCCACCATCTACTATTGCTGCACCGGCATTCTTCCGCCCCCCGCGACAGACCGCACCATAGACGATACGCTGGCCTGCCAGCCGCTGCTGACGCAGGCGCAGTTCGACATTCTGGCGGACTGTATGCATATGCGCCCGCAGGATCGTCCGCAGAGCATGGACACGCTCCTGCAAATGCTCACCCACCCGCAGGGGGAGGCGAAAGCGGAACCGCCCAAAGTTATTCCGGAAGTGGAACCGCCCAAGCCGGTCGAGACGAAAGCAGCCCCGCCCAAACCGATGGAGACGGAACCGGTAGCCCAGAAGATCCAACCGATAAACCCAGAAGCGCAGCCCACCCAACCGCTCCGGCACGATGCGAAGCCAACGCGGCCGCTTCCCAAATGGCTGATACCCGGCGTTGCGGCGGTGGTCGCGGTGATAGCCCTCGCCATTTCCATCGGCAGCGGCGGGAAAAAGTCCGCCCCCGCTCCCTCCGCGAAAGCTCCAACCGTGCAGACCGCCGCGGAACCGGCACCCACGAAAGCGGTCCCTGCTGTCCCCATGGAAGTCCATACTATGGCGGCTACAGAGTATGTCTTTTCAAATAATGACGTCCCCGCTACCCCCTTTTGGGGACAGCAGCAATATATGCGCAAAGACGTAAAAACGCTGACCTTCCAGAGTTCCCTGCAAAACGCCCCCGGCAGTGCCTGGGACGTGTCGGAAGCTGGTGACAGGAGCGTGCTGGCCTGGATGGATAATGGCGATTTGTACGTGGCTGCTGACGGGGCGATTGCGCCGAATTCCAACGCTTCCTGCCTGTTTCAGGAATTTGTAAACCTGAAAACAATCGATTTTGGAAACTGCTTCGATACTTCCAGCGTGACAGACATGAGTTCGATGTTCAACTACTGCACGAGTCTGACCAGTTTGGATTTATCCGGCTTCGATACTTCCAACGTGACAGACATGGGTTGGATGTTCAACTACTGCGCGAGTCTGACCAGTTTGGATTTATCCGGCTTCGATACTTCCAGCGTGACAGACATGAGTTTGATGTTCCAAAACTGTGCGAGTCTGACCAGTCTGGATGTATCCAGTTTCGACACCTCCAACGTGACACATATGATTTTTATGTTCAACCTCTGTGAGAGTCTAACCAGTTTGGATTTATCCGGCTTCGATACTTCCAGCGTGACAGGCATGAGTGTGATGTTCCAAAACTGTGCGAGTCTGACCAGTCTGGATTTATCGGGCTTCGATACTTCCAACGTAACGAAAATGGCCGGTATGTTCAGCAACTGTAAAGATCTGACCAGTTTAGATTTGTCCGGTTTCGATACCTCCAACGTGGCAGACATGAGTAATATGTTCCGCTCCTGTACAAGTCTGACCAATCTGAATCTGTCCAGCTTTGACGCCTCCGCCGTAACGAAGATGGACAGTATGTTCTACGGCTGTGACAATCTGCCCGATATCATCTGCTCCGACAGTAAGATTCTTAAGGAATTCCGCAATCGTTAACCCCCACCCCGCCCGGCTCTTTCATCCAGAGCCGGGCAAAATTTTTTCAAAATTGTCGCACACCGCGCAACCGCAAATTTCGTAAACTTGCTATAATAAAATTACCAAATAGGCAGTAGACAACATCATCAAGCGATGATATTATTTTATTATAGTGGTCATCACCGGGAACACGGAACCGAACATCAGGCCACTGAAAGAGGAGAGAAACATGAAATTTGACCGTTGTTTTGGCTGTATGGAGGAAATTCACGGCTACCCCTGCCCCGTCTGCGGCTTTGACCCCGCGCAGGCCGCCGCACCCAATTATGTGCTTCCCTATGGGGCGATTTTGAACGGCAGATACATCGTAGGAAAAATGCTGGGTCAGGGCGGTTTCGGCATCACCTATATCGGCTGGGACCTTGCCATGGAGCGGAAGGTTGCCATCAAGGAATACTACCCCTCCGGTCAGGTCAGCCGGAATCCCGGCTCCTGGGATTTGACATGGTATACCAACGAGCAGTCCCGGCAGGCAAGGCAGAACGGTATGCAGATGTTCCTGAAAGAGGCCCGAAAAATGTCCAAGGTGGACAATCTCACCAATGTGGTGCGGGTGCGAGATATTTTTCAGGAAAACGAGACGGCCTATATCGTCATGGACTTCGTGGAAGGCGAAACGCTGAAAGCACGGCTGGATAAGACCGGCCCTCTGACATGGAAGCAGGCGAAAGACATTTTCCTCCCCGCCATTCAGGCCATGGAGCAGGTACATCAGGCCGGTCTTGTCCACCGTGACATCAGCCCGGACAATCTGATGCTGACGCCGGACGGCAGGGTAATGATCCTCGATCTGGGCGCGGCAAAGGATCTGGCAATCAATAAAGGTGCGTCCTCGGCGATGGTCGTGAAAGGCGGCTTCAGCCCTCCGGAGCAGTACGCCCAGCAGGGCGGGTCCGGCTCATGGACGGATGTTTACGCCATGGCCGCAACCATGTACCACAGCCTGACCGGCGTCGTTCCCCCCACCGCTGTAGATCGTATGCAGGGAGAACCCGTAAACTGGGCATTGCTGGAAACCGGCGGCGTTCCGAATCATGTAATTGCGGCCCTGCAAAATGCAATGAAGCTCAACGCCAGAGAAAGAACGCAGACCATGGCAGAGCTTCTGAGCCAGTGCCAGTCCAAATCCGCCCATGCATCCAGGCCGGGGTCAAACCATTCCGGTTCGCAGAAAAAAGCAAATGCTGTGGTGATTGGTCTGGCTGTCGCCCTTTGCGCGATGACGGCGGTATTGGTAACTCTTTTTGTAAAAGCAAAGCCCGCGCCGCAGCCTGCGCCTACCAAAACCGTAGTACAGGCGGAACCCACTGCAAGCCATGTTGAACCGACTATAGCGTATACGAAACCAACCGCTCCAAGCTCCAACCAGACGAAGCCAACGGCATCTACCGTGCCCGAAGAAACGCAGGCAAAGAAACCGGCCGTGAACGTGAATGATATCGTCAGCTTTGGCCATTACGAGCAGGATGGCAATCGCAGCAACGGCGCCGAGGCGATTGAATGGCTGGTGCTGGACGTTCAGGAGGACAGGGCGCTGCTGCTGAGCCGTTATGCGCTGGATGCTCAGCCTTTTCACAAGAAGTATGAGTATGTCACATGGGACACCAGCACAATTCGGCAATGGCTGAACGGCACGTTTTATAATTCCGCCTTTTCCGAGGATGAAAAAACAATTATGGAACGGACAACCCTCCTGCCGGACAGGAATCCCTATATCAAATGCGATTCCGGCAGGGAAACAGCGGACTATGTATTTCTTTTGAGTCTTGAAGAAGTGGATGCGTTCATTCAATCGAATGGGAATATCGATAAGGACGCGCTGCTTTGCTATCCCACGGATTACGCGGTACAGCAGGGGACATACAAAAACAAGGATACCGGCGGATGCTGGTGGTGGCTCAGAACCTCCGCAGATGACAACCTTGCCGTGTGCAGTGTAAACAGTGACACCATAATCGACTATCACGACGGTACAGTAAACTCTCCGAAAGCCGGTGTCCGTCCCGCCATATGGGTATCTATCGGTTAACATGCAAAACAGGAAGCAGAAATCTGGAACAAAGAGGAGCATGAGAGTGATATGGAACTGAACAAATGCTTTGGCTGCATGGAGGAAATTCAGGGCTATCCCTGCTCCCACTGCGGCTTCGACCCGCGGAGCGTCAAAGGAATCGAGTACGCCCTGCCCATGGGAACGATCCTCGCGGGGAAATATCTGGTCGGCCGGGTGCTGGGGCAGGGCGGCTTCGGCATCACCTATGTCGGCTGGGATATCGCGCTGGAACGGAAGGTCGCCATCAAGGAATATTACCCTTCCGGTCAGGTCAGCCGGAATCCCGGCTCCCGGGGACTGACGTGGTACACCAGTGTGCAGTCCCAGCAGGCGAAACAGAACGGTACGCAGATGTTCCTGAAAGAGGCACGGAAAATGTCCAAAGTGGACGATATTCCCAACGTGGTACGGGTGCGGGATCTTTTTCAGGAAAACGAGACGGCCTACATCGTCATGGACTTCGTGGAAGGCGAGACGTTGAAAGCGCGGCTGGAAAAGACCGGCCCGCTGCCTTGGAAACAGGCGAAAGGCATCTTCCTCCCCGCCATTCAGGCCATGGAGCAGGTGCATCAGGCTGGCCTTGTCCATCGGGACATCAGCCCGGACAACCTGATGCTGACGCCGGACGGCAAGGTAAAGATTCTGGATTTGGGCGCGGCAAAGGACTTGAGCGTCAACAATGGCGCGTCCTCCATGCAGGTCGCCAAGGGCGGCTTCAGCCCCTTTGAGCAGTATACCCAGCGGGGCAGCTCCGGCCCATGGACGGACGTCTATGCCATGGCCGCCACGGTCTATTACACCCTGACCGGAAAACTGCCGCCCGTCGCCACCGACCGGGTGGTGGAGGACACCATCTCGTGGGAGGAACCCGGCCTGAAAGCGTTGTCGGCGCAGGCGCTGGAAGCGCTGCAAAAGGCCATGGTGATATCCGCCAAAAACCGGATGCAGAGCATGGAGGAACTGGAAAAGGGTCTGTACAGCACAACGGTAAAACCGGAACCCGCGCCAGCACCTCAGCCGGTGCAGGAAACCAAGCCGGAACCCCAGCCCGCACCAGAAACCAAGCCGGAATCTCAACCAAAGCAGGAGGTCAAACCGGAACCCCAGCCGACACCGGAACCCGCACCTCAGGCTCAATCGGAACCAAAACCAAAAGCGGGGAAAAAGTCCGGGAAAAAGCTCTGGATTGCCGCGGCGGCGGTCATTGCCGTCGTGCTGTGCGGGGCGCTGATATGGGCAAACGCCAACAAACCCGCCGATGACACCAATACAGCCGCATTTGCAGCGACTACCCCGACCACAGCTCCAACCACTGTTCCAACCGTTGCCGCAACCGCCGCCCCGACTACCAAAATGCCTGTTTCTATTCCGTCTCCAGCAACCTTACAAAGTCTTGCGGAGGAATATGGAAGGAAAAATGTTGTGGCCGCTGGCGACCATTTTGCAGTTGGCATAAAGCCTGACGGATCGTGCATTGCAGCGGGAAACCCTAAACCATATGTTTCGAGTTGGACGGGAATGTGCTCGCTCTCAGCGTGTGGGGATACCGTTGCCGGATTGCGCAGTGATGGGACGGTAGTCTGCTCAGATCCAACCTTAAATGTCCGAAACTGGACAGAGATTGTGCAAATTGACTATTTTGAGGGATTGTGGGGGGAAGACCGCCACATTGTTGGGCTGACTTCATCCGGAAAAGTCGTTGCGGAAGGAACAAATCGGTATGGAGAGTGCGATGTTTCCGGTTGGGAAGATATTGTAGACGTTGCGGCCGGAGCCACTCACACTGTGGGATTACGAAGCGATGGAACCGTGGTCGCATGCGGAAACAACGAGTACGGACAATGCAATGTTTCTGACTGGGTGGGGATTGTTGATGTCGCCGCTGCCAGATATGCCGTTTACGGACTTACTTCAGATGGTCACATTCTTGTGACTGGTCAGAAGCCTTTATATGAAGGGGGGCTCGTGGATGCGGTTCTGGAGGTCCCCACCCCGGAGGTATCTGGCTGGGATAACATTGTTGCAATTCTGGCGTCTTGTGAGGGTGGAGATGGCTGTGATTACGTGGTTGGCATACGTGAGGACGGAACGATCGTGACAAACAGATCAACATGGGCATATCTGGATGATGGAGATATCGAGTCTTTCCAAGATGTCCAGTGTATTGACGTTGCAAGCTGGGGATATACAATCTGTGTGGACAGTCACGGAAAAGTGCGTGCTGTTGGTTGGGATGTTGATGGAACAAGAATTGTAGATACATGGTCACTTATGGAAAAATAATATCTGGTGGGCTTGCCTAACTTAGCAATCCGCCGAAGATTGGAGGAATCCAGCACGAATTCAGGATATCCAGGCGTCCGTTTTCCCGGCTGGGAGGTTGTACGCAAGCTTGTGCATCACCTGTATCAGCTGAGATCTTGCCATGGATCGTAAGGTCGCTATCAAGGAATACTATGCAAATTCGTTGATATTGCCCGGTCAAAGCGTTATAGTTGTTATATATTAAAAAAAATGCTTATCGACTTAACGCAGCAAGCCACAATATCTTGAGAAAGTCCGGTTTAT
>ERZ825896.1278-NODE-1278-length-28951-cov-4.066860_pt1 | contig 28951 bp, 29 predicted proteins | sample MGYA00519858_ERZ825896 | MGnify/ENA primary metagenome ERZ825896 (study PRJEB31778, sample SAMEA3449214) | human gut metagenome | biome: human gut; feature: human-associated habitat; material: faeces | place: United Kingdom | collected 2010/2012 ...
ACCAGTGATTTGATAGCCTCTTTGTTATAATTGATCGGGTATTTTACATACTGGATCTTTCCACCGTTACACAGATCCCAGAAACGGTTTTCCAGATCCTGCTTTTCGATCGGAGTCAGGTCTTCTGTTACATGACAGTCGAAGCTGTTGCTGACATACGGCCGATCTGATACCTTCGCAATGATCCCGTATTTTTTACGGAACTGCTCCACCTGCAATCCGCACAGGCTTTCCGCCGGGGTGCCGTAGATCGCATAGAGCCATCCGTCTTCCTTCTTGAACTGATTTACCTTATCGTTGATATACTTCAGAACTTCCAGTGCGAACTGTCCGTCCTCGCGGATTGACTTGCCATTGTAAAGTTCCTGCAGTTCATTCAATGCAGTAATTCCAAAGGAAGCTGTCATTGGTTTCAAAATCTTGCCGATTTTTTCATTTGGTTTAAGATGTCCGCCATAGAATCCGCCTTCGCAGTAAGCAAGCGGATTGGTGGATGCTCTCATCTGTCCCAGATATTCGTAGGTACGAATGTGGAGATTTCGGATCATCTGCAGGTAAAAATCAAGAACCTCATAGAAATCTCTGCTCTCTGCCCTTGCTTTTGCCAGGATCATCGGAAGATGAAGACTGACTGCACCAATATTGAATCGTCCCACAAATACCGGTGTATCCTTCTCATCAGCCGGATACATGCCGCCTCTCTCATACCACGGACTCAAGAAGGCACGACATCCCATAGGACTTATGACCTTGCCATACTGCTTGTACATGCTGGCAATATAGCCTTTACCGGTCAGGCTGAGCCAGTCAGGATACATGGTCTTTGCAGAGCATTTAACACCTGCTTCAAAAACATCCTCTAATGGTTTGCCTGGTCCATGCAGATTCTCGTCATATAAAAAGACAATCTTAGGGAACAATACAGGTTTCTTGCAGTCTTTCTTACCCTGTCCCTTACGTCTTACCTCTAACATTTTAATCGTTGCCATTTTGGCAAAACGGTCAGTTCCGATACCTGCTGTCATGGTAATGAATGGATAATCACCACGGCTGCTGGCTACTGTATTGAATTTATATTCCCATCCCTGGAAGCCCTGCTCAAATTCACGCTCAACGTCTTTTAACGCTTCTTCTTCAGCACGCTCATCTGATACTCCAAGGTTATGGTATTTCTCTAATGCTGACTGATAAGTCTTCTCTGCATAAGGAGATAAAATCTTATCTACTTCAGGAACTGTGAATCCACCATACTGCTGGCTGGCTGCACTTAATACAATATCACCGATTACATCAAAGGCAACATCCAGAGACTTCGGCTCATTGTACCAGATATTTCCCATCTCGAAACCACCGGTCAATACGCTCTGCACATCGAAAAGGCAGCAGTTCATGGTATCTCTTCTGGCTGACATGTCATGAACATAGATATAACCGTCACGGCAAGCCTGAATCTCTTCTGTTGTCATGAAAAACTTCTGGTATAATTCCTTATTTAACTGGTTAAAGATAAGACTTCTCTTGGTAGATACAAGAGCAGAGTCTGTATTGGCATTTTCTTTATCACCTACATACATGATAGACTGGCTCTTCTTGTATACATCATCCAGCATGCGGACAAAATCCTGCTTGTAATTACGATAGTCACGATAGCTCTTGGCAACAATGGGCTTTACATCTTCCAAGGCGCTCTCTACAATATTATGCATAACAGGAATCGGCACTTCATCCAGTCCCATTTCATTTACCTTGCCAATTACATCTTCACAGATGTGTCCCTTCTCTTCGTCAGAGAATTTGGTCAAAGCTCTATATGCTGATTTGCCTACAGCAGTAATAACCTTCTGTACGTTAAATAATTCCTTACTGCCGTCTTTCTTTACAACGTAGACTTCTTTAGAAGGCTGATATAATTTGCCATAATCAACCTCATCATGTGTTGTTTCCATCGTGTTCCCCATGGTTATAGTTCCTCCTTTTTCCCCATCTGAAAATATAATCTGACTACATAATTATTGTATAAAAATAGTCTTGTAAATTAGTACAATTTGATTTCAACGGGTACATCTATAGTGATTTTTAAGAATTGTTATATCATTTAGATATGTCGTATGATAAGTGGAAACACTTATCAAAATTGTAGTTATATTGTGATATGCTGTATATCACCCACAATATATTGTGTACAGATATTAGTATAGAACATAAAAATATATATGTCAATCAACACTCTTGACAGTAATCGGATAAATTTTTTATATAAATGATACAATTCGCATGAAATGCAATAGGGAGATTTACATAAATTTCAAAAGGCAGACACCATATCCAGTGTCTGCCTCTATCATATCTTCTATTCAATTTTACTGTTCATTTTCCTTAGGAGCCTTAGGTTTCTGCTTCCAGCATTTCAGTCCTACAAAAGCACCTGCTGCAGATACTACAATAATTACTGCAAATACCATAAGATATGATAACACCATTCTAAAAAATTCGATAAGATTCGACATATTGTATTCCTTTCTGCAAATTTACTGAATATTTATAATATAATCATAACACTTCCTGTACAACATCGTCAAGAAGTGAATTGCCATCTGCTGCTGTAGTTGCAAGTTTGTCACAACGTTCATTTTCCGGATGACCGGCATGACCTTTTACCCAGGTAAATTTTACCTGATGAGGCGCCTTGGCTTTTAACAGACGTTTCCACAGATCGACATTTTTCACAGGATTGTTGCTGCTGCCTTTCCAGTTCCTTTTAAGCCAGCCATCGACCCAGTGCTGATTAAACGCATCCGTTACATATTTGGAATCGGAAATGACTTCTACCTCACATGGTCTGGTCAATGCTTCCAGACCGGTAATAACAGCCATCAATTCCATACGGTTATTGGTAGTTTTCTTATATCCTGCACTGTATTCGCGTTCATGCAATTCGCCTTTTGAATCTATATACTGGAGCACAGTGCCATAACCTCCGGGGCCTTCCGGGTTTCCTCTTGCAGCTCCATCTGTGAATATTTTAACGAACATATGAATCCTCCCATTTTCCTGTCTTTATGAAACACTCTGCCATTTCCTGTGACTTCTGAGTAATATCCTGCGTAAAGCCGATGACTTCCAGTAGTTTAATTGCATTTCTGCTCTGTGCTCTTCCACTCATCAAATGATAGGAAAATAATACGTCATGATCTTTTACATCTTCTTCAAAATGATAATTATCATAATCTCCATCCAGCAAATGTGTCAGTTCAATATCATGTGTTGCTGCAAAACAATAGACTCCCCGACGTATACTAAGCTGATGCAGAATCTGGGTAGAAGCTGCGATACGCTCTACTGTATTGGTTCCGCGCAGTACTTCATCTACAAAGCACAATAACGGGCTGTCAGAATCAGTAAGAGCCGCATCCATAATTCGCTTCAAAGATTTAATCTCCACAATATAATAGCTTTCTCCATTAGCAAGATCATCTCTTAGAGCCATGGAAGAAAAGATGCGGTAACAGCCGCCTTCATAGCTTCTGGCACTACAGGTATGGATTGTCTGTGCAAGAATCGAATTGATGGCAACCATTTTGAGAAAGGTTGATTTACCAGAGGCATTAGAGCCGGTGATAAGCATACCGCGGTTCTGTTCAAAACTGTTAGGAATGGCATTTTTTAAGGATGGATGATAACCCTCTTCTATTTTAAGAGAAATCTGCAAACCATCTTTCAACTCAGGGATACACCAGCACGAAAGACTCTCACGGAAAGCGCCAATCGCTATTGCTGCATCTACGTAGCCTATAGACTGAGCCAGCGCTTCTATCTCCTGTCTGTTGGAGCATACCAGATGAAGCATGCGGTTGAATTGTATAATGTCAATATGCGTCATCATTTTTACATAATCAAACAACAGCTCAACCGGGTTCCCACTGGAAGCATTCATCTGAAATATCAGATGTGAGTTCTTGTGCATAGGCTTTAGCGGAGTGACTTTAGCAGTTAATTGTTCTCTGTATTCAGGCATTTTATGCAGAGGTACTTTCAGGATATTTTCTGCTGCTTCGATCATTCTCATAATATAGCCAAAGCTTGTCAGGTAAGGAAGTACTGCGTTTTTTTCTTTCAGATAAGTGACTATATTAATACAGGAGATAACAATCAGCGCAAAAATTCCCAAATTAGCGGATATGGCAATCAATATAACAGATAGTACCAATGCGGTAATTCCCAGTATATGTCCCGTATTTTTACGCTCACCCAGATTATCCAGAAAGTCCAGATAATCATACAAGGAAAATCGTCCGGTACTGCCCAATTCATGCAGAATCACCTGCATCTGCACACGCTCCTCTGCGTCCTGCTGCATGGCAGTAATGTCCTTTTCAAGGGTCTGCGTATCTGCCTGCTTCAGGGAAGGATGACGAAGCATATGATAGAGATATTCTGCACCGGAAGCAGACTGCGTATGATTAATCAATGCAAAAACAACATCCATGTCCAGGTCATTCCATGTGATATCATCCAAATGGAACTGCTGACTTTCTTTGTCTTTTTGCAGTTTCTTTTCAAAAAGTCGGGAAATTGTCTTTAGCTGTTCTTCTGAATATTCCTTAACCTCATATTTGCCATAATCCTGTATAAGATGCTGTCTGTATTGCTCCTTACGCTTCTTTTCTTCCCGTGCGCCCCGAATCATGCAATACACCACGCCAACGACGATAATCGAAAATAATCCAATCCATTCCATAAATAACACCTAGAGATTGGAAGGACCAAAACCAAATGGCAGCATTTCTTCCAATGTCTTGTCCAGATAAGTGTCTTCGGAAATGGCTGTAATGACTCTGAAAGTCTTCGGATCACAGAACTCCATCATAACCTGTCTGCATACACCGCAGGGATAGGCATAATCTGTGGGCAGATCACCTTTTCCACCAACAATAGCTATGGCGCTGAATTCGCGTTCTCCTTCGCTTACAGCTTTGAAAAATGCAGTACGTTCTGCGCAGTTAGTGGGTGTATAACCTGCATTTTCAATATTACATCCTTTATATACTTTACCTTCTTTAGTAAGCAAGGCAGCTCCTACCTTAAATCCTGAATATGGTACATATGCCATTTCTCTGGCTTCGAGAGCCAGTCTGATTAATTCTTTATTATCCATTTTATTTATGCTCCTATTTTCTCTATGACTTTTGTTACAAGCTCTGTAAATAATGGAGCTGCTTTATCTGCTGCTTCCTGTACTTCTTTATGTGATAATGGTGTCGGGTTCATACCGGCAGCGAGATTACATACGCAGGAAATTCCACATACACGCAGTCCACAGTGATTAGCTGCAATTGCTTCCACAACAGTACTCATACCTACTGCATCAGCATAATCAGCCAGCATACGGATCTCAGCCGGAGATTCGTAGGAAGGACCTGTAAGCTGTACATAAACACCTTCCTGCAATGGAATGTTATTTTCTTTTGCCGTTGTTCTGATCAGTTCCTGTAATTCCAGATCATAAACATGGCTCATATCAGGGAATCTTGTTCCCAGTTCCTCTATATTCGCTCCAATTAAAGGATTGGGTGCAAATATACCAATATGATCTGTAATCATCATCAGATCCCCTGCCCGGAATTTGCGGTTCATTCCACCGGATGCATTACTCAGGAACAGGATTTTTGCGCCCAAAAGCTTCATCAGTCTTGTAGGAAGGACTACGTCAGATACAGGGTATCCTTCATAATAATGTACGCGCCCCTTCATACATACTACAGGTACTTTACCTACATAACCAAAGATAAATTTACCGGCATGTCCTACTACAGTAGATACCGGGAATCCTTCGATGTCGCTGTAATTGATTTCCGTTATTACCTGAATATGGTCAGCATAATCCCCAAGCCCGGAACCTAATACCAGCGCTGCTTCGGGTACAAAATTTGTTTTCTCCCTTACACTTTTATAGCAATTCATCAGTTTATCATATACTTCGTTCATATGAATCCTCCTTGTCTGTTTTTTGAGGTGTCTATTTTTAAGTATAACAGATTCTGCTGTAAAAAACCACCATAGAAAAAGAAACAGAATTGACTTCTGTTTCTCTAACCTGCTTCTTTCCACACTATATGATAATGCATACCATTCCACCATTGGAGTCATTGACAATCTTTTGCATGGTATCCTGTAATTTCATCTGGCTTTCTTCTCCTATCATGGTAATCTTACTGGTAATACCATCATTTACCAGTTGCTCAATGGTTTTTCCAAAGATATTGGTCTCCCATATACCCTCCTTGGAGGTCTCCGCATCAGAAATATAGTGAATCAGGTCCTGTGCCTGTTGCTGTGTTCCGACAATTGGTGCAATCTCTGTTTCAATGTTAGCCTTGATCATATGGATAGATGGACTTTGTGCCTTGATCTTGACCCCGTATTTATTACCATGCTTGATTACTGTAGGAGTATCCAGGGTTATTTCTTCTTTATCCGGTGTTACGACACCATAACCTTTCTGACGGACACTTTCCAGTGCGCTGAGTACTTTACTGTATTCCTTTTTCATTTCTGCCAGAGTCATAAGAAGCTGCATCAACTGGTATTCTCCATTGATTGTCTCGCCTGTCATATTACTGAGCATTTCATAATAATACTGATTATCTGCATCTAATTGATATGCCGCAGTACCATCTGCTATATTGATATGGTCGAATTTACATTTCTTTACATACTGACTGTCAATCTGTAAATCCTGATTGGATAAGTCTCTCACAGACTGTATCTGATTCATGATTTCACGAAGTTTATCTATGATATCCTGTTTCATCGGATTGGCAACAGACATCATATCCATCCATTTTGGGGTATAGAATTCCACTACTGATAATGGAAATTCATACATGACTTCTTCCAGAATATGTGCAATATCTTCTTTTCTCATCTGGTCAATATTGACTGTGAGAGCTTTGACCTTGTATTGTTCCTCCAGTTCTGCAGCAAGATTTTTTGCCTCATCACTGTAAGGCTTGGAGGTATTGACCAGTACTACAAAAGGTTTTCCTATACGCTGCAATTCTGTGATTGTTTGTTCTTCTGCCCTGCGGTAGGCTTCTCTTGGCAGTTCCCCAAAACTGCCGTCAGTTGTTACCACAATCCCAATGGTGGAATGATCCTGAATTACCTTACGAGTCCCTATCTGGGCAGCCTGTGTGAAAGTAATTTCTTCTGTAGACCAGGGAGTTTTTACCATACGTTCCACATCTTCCTCCATATGACCGGTAGCTCCATCTACCATATAGCCTACACAATCAATTAAACGTACCTTTACTTTGGAATTGTCATTAATATTAATCTCAACAGCTTCTTTGGGTATAAATTTCGGCTCTGTCGTTGTAATGGTTTTCCCACCGCTGCTCTGTGGAAGCTCATCCATTGCTCTGGTTCTGTCATGTTCATTCTCTATCTTTGGAATGACCATAATATCCATAAATCTTTTGATAAATGTAGATTTACCCGTTCTGACAGGTCCTACAACTCCTATGTATATTTCGCCGCCAGTTCTCTGACTAATGTCTTTGTATAAATTAAACTCCTGATTTTCTTCAAGATATCCCATGATAGATTGTTCCCCATGTCCTTTGCTTTAAGTATATGAGGGCGTGTATCCTGAATATGACAAAAGGACACTAAGAAAGTGTCCTTTTTGGTGCATAAGATTTATGATCATTATGATAGTTTCTGTTTCCGTAGGGCTTTTTCTCGCCATATGAAATTCTCTCGCCGTATGTTTTTCCTTCACCATACGACTTTCTTTCACTGTACGTTTTCCTTTCACCATATGGTCTGCGATCTTCGCTATAGGAAGTTCTGCTTCGGTATGTTCTTCTGTCCTCACTGGTGTTACCTTCTCCATAGGGCTTACGGTCTTCATACCTTCTTCTTCCTTCATAAGGCTTTCTACCCTGTGTTGAATGATCACGGCTATCAGAGTCATGATCTCTGCGATAAGGCTTATGAGCAAATGGCTTTCTGGCGGCATTATTTTTACGTCTGTCGCGAAGTGCCTGTTTTCTGGCATCTTCTGCACGTTTCTGGTCTCTTGCAGTAACTTCCTCCTGATTATAGATGTGAAGAAGATCCGGATGCGTAATTCTGACATAATTGGGATATGCTGTATATTTCATATGGCATTTGTTGCAGGCAAAACAGTTCAATGTCTCATCCTCTGTAATGCTTGTTTTCAGAACAAGTCCATATTTTACAACACCTTCACAGTCTTCCCTGATACATTTATTGATTCTTTTATCATATACATAAATGATATCATCATCTTTTAAAGTTACTTTTCTTTCCGGAACCTTTTTTTCCATTATTTTTTCCTCTCTTTTACATGGAATACAGTACTATAACTGCACAAAATCTATGAATCCTTTTACTTAATTCCAATCCTGATGCTCTATTTTCTTATCACGGATCATAAGATCCTTCACTGCAGCAGCAGCGGATTTACCATTGAACAGTACTTCGTTTACCTGCTCAATAATAGGAAGTTCTACGTGATATTTCTCTGCAAGAGCTTTGGCTGCTTTCGCAGAATATACACCTTCTACTACCATCTTGACTTCAGCCATGGCTTCTCCCATTGTTTTACCCTGACCGATTAAAATGCCTGCTCTGCGGTTTCTGGAATGCATACTGGCACAGGTAACAATCAGATCTCCAATACCGGATAAACCACAGAATGTCTCAAATTTACCGCCCATAGCTGTACCAAGTCTGGCGATTTCTGTAATGCCTCGTGTAATCAGAGCTGCTTTGGTATTATCACCATAACCCAAACCATCTGCAATACCTGCTGCGAGAGCTACTACATTTTTAAGAGCTGCACCTAATTCTATTCCAAGAACATCCGGGCTGATATAGACACGAAATACATCACTCATGAAGACATTTTGAATATACTCGGCAGTCTCTCTGGTCTTAGCACCAACTACGATGGTAGTAGGTATACCTCTTCCTACTTCTTCTGCATGGGAAGGACCGGAAAGAACAGCTACATTAGCCTGCGGAACCTCTTCCTCAATAATCTGAGACAGGGTCATAAGAGTATGTTCCTCGATACCCTTGGCTACATTGACTATGATCTGTCCGTCTGCTACATACGGTTTCATATTGTGGGATGTACTTCTTGTAAAAGGTGATGGAACTGCCAATACCAGAATATCCTTGCCTTCAATTGCTTCCGGCAATGAAGTTGTGAATATCATATCTTCCGGTAATTTAACACCCGGCAGTTTATCCTTATGCTCATGCTCTGTTTTCAGCATATTGATCTCATCTTCAAGGATGGACCATACTGTAATCTCATGTCCGTTATTATGCAATAGAACTGACAAAGCAATTCCCCAGCTTCCAGCTCCAATGATACCTATTTTTGCCATATGCATTACCTCTTGCCTTTTTATTCTTCGTTTTTCTTGGATAAATAAGTCTTACGCTCTGTTTTATGTATTAAACGGTCAATATTAGCTCTATGCTCCCAGAATGCCAACATTGCCAGCAAAGTCGTAACAATATAAAGTTCAATCAATGCACCCTGGGACATTCCAAAGAGTCCCATCTGTCCAAAGATAATCATTTCTGCAATCAGAACAATCTGCACTAACAAAGAACCCAGAGATACATAATGTGTCAGAAAAAATGTACCAAAGAAAGTAATGACTTCAGGTAAGATCATATACGGATGGAAGAAAATAATCAGACCTGCTGTACAGGCAATGCCCTTTCCACCCTTGAAATGAAGATAAAAGGGGAAGTTATGACCCAGAATAGCTCCAGCACCTGTATACAGGGCAAGTAATGGTAATATGTCACCATACGCATTCTTGAACAGGAAGCGAACAAGAGTCATGGCAAGACCTGTCTTCATGATATCACAGAAAAGTACGATTGCGCCTGCTTTTTTACCCATAACACGTAAAGTATTGGTAGTACCTGCATTGCCACTTCCGTGTTTTCTGATGTCGATTCCTTTCATTTTTCCATATATATATGAAGTCTGAAATAAACCAAATATATAGCCGATCAAGACACAAACTACACGAATCATCGCTATTTGTCTTCCTTTCTTTCTCTTATGATGAATTTTAATGAAGTACCACGGAACCCGAATGCTTCACGAATTTTATTCTCCAGATATCTTGTGTATGAAAAATGCATCAGTTCTTTATCATTTACAAATACAACAAAGGTTGGCGGTTTTACACCTACCTGCGTTGTATAGAAAATCTTGAGACGTTTTCCCTTGTCTGAAGGTGGCTGCTGAAGGGCAACTGCCTCTGTAACAATCTCGTTTACAACACCTGTTGCAATGCGGAGAGACTGATTCTCGATAACCATATCAATGGTCTCAAATAATTTATTCAGACGCTGCCCTGTCTTGGCAGAAATAAATACAATCTCTGCATAGGTCATAAAGGACAGGATATTTCTTACCTTCTCTGTAAAGCGGTATATTGTCTTATCATCCTTCTCTACAGCATCCCATTTATTAACTGCAATAATAATGCCTTTTCCACGGTCATGTGCAATACCTGCTATCTTGGCATCCTGCTCTGTAACGCCTTCTTCAGCATCAATGACCAGTACGACTACATCTGCACGCTCTACAGCACTTACCGTACGGATGATCATGAAACGCTCCAGTTCCTCCTTGATCTTGTTCTTACGGCGAAGACCAGCTGTATCTATGAAAATATAATCCTTGCCATTGTGTACGACTTCAGTATCTATGGCATCTCTGGTAGTTCCAGCAATATCAGAGACAATGACTCTGTTCTCGCCTACTAACTTATTAATAATAGAAGACTTACCTACGTTAGGCTTACCTACGATGGCAATTCTTGGTCTGTCATCCTCTTCTTCTGTGAAATCTGCTTCGTTAAATAAAGCAGTTACAGCGTCCAACATTTCACCAAGACCTAAACGGTTGGCAGCAGAAACAGGTATTGGATCGCCAATACCAAGATTATAAAATTCATATACATCTGCTTCAAACTTCGCAAAGCTGTCTACCTTGTTCACTACAAGAATTACCGGCTTATGGCTGCGTCTGAGCATATCGGCAACCTTGGCATCTGCATCTACCAGTCCCTGCTTTACATCTACAAGGAATAAGATGACATCTGCTGTTGCAACGGCAATCTCTGCCTGCTCACGCATCTGTGAAAGAATGACGTCTTTACTGTCCGGCTCAATACCGCCTGTATCTATAAGGGTAAAATTCCAGTTCAACCATTGAATATCTGCATAAATTCTATCTCTTGTAATGCCAGGAGTATCTTTGACAATGGAAATCTTCTCTCCGGCAAGTGCATTGAATAATGTAGATTTACCAACATTGGGACGTCCGACTACCGCAACAATTGGTTTCTTTTTACTATTTCCCATTTTTACGCTCCATTTCTAATCTGATAAAATTGCTTCGATAAAATCCCGACCGCTTGATTTTACAATATCTATCCGGACTTGTAAAGCTTTTTCAATATCGTCCAAAGTATAATCATCCAGAAATACAGGTTCTCCGCTTTTCAGAACATTCTGCGGCAAAAGAAGTTTCTCACCAAGATCTCTGTCTTTAAGCTGTGCCATAATATCCTGTCCTGTAAGAAGACCTGATACTGTGATCATTTCGCCAAAGAAGTCATTTCTGATTGCAATGACATCAATTTGCAGCCCCTCATAACGCTCTTCCATCTGCTTTGCCATTTGTTTGATGAAACGATAGGCAAGACGCCCTGTAGCAAGTGTGATATGTTTTGCACGCGCTTGTCTGCCATTGATACGATCCTCTTCCATAGCTTCGGCAAATTCATCCAGCAAAAGCCGCAGCATTCCTACGCCATTTTCCAGCTGCAAATAGCCGTCATACTGTTCCTCCTGTGGAAGTTCCTCTTCTGCAAGAATATACCATTCGTCGCTGGCATGTACAAAATGTGTGCCATATTCAGGATATATTTTATTTTGCCAGCCGTGAATGATACGCAGCACATCCTGGGCATCTTCTTTCGTAAAAGGCTCCAGTGGATATAGACCATCTCTATACTTGGATAATCCTACCGGGACAACAGATACACTTTCAAGATTAGGAAGATATGCTGACAGATCACGAATACTCCGGTCAAGCTCAGCACCATCATTTACGCCCTTACACAATACAATCTGACCATTCATGATAATGCCTGCCTGTGCCAGCTTCCATGCTTTCTCCAGAGCCTGCCCTGCAAAACGGTTGTTGAGCATCCTGCAACGCAGCTCAGGATTAGTTGTCTGGAATGATACGTTGATTGGCGACAGATTATAGCGGATGATTCTGTCTACATCCTCGTCTGACATATTTGTCAGAGTAACGTAATTTCCCTGCAGGAATGAAAGTCTGGAATCATCATCTTTAAAATACAGGGTATCACGCATGCCCTTAGGCATCTGGTCAATAAAGCAGAAAATACATTTGTTATGGCAGGATCTGTAATCATCCATAAGACCATTCTCAAAAGTAATTCCAAGATCTTCGTCGTATCCTTTATCAATCTCCAAAAGCCACTCTTCACCGGATGGCTTGCGTACAAGGATTTCTATATATTCATCCTGTGTATAATATTGATAATCAAAAATATCTTCTATTTTATGCCCATTGATTTCAAGAAGCGCATCCCCAGGAGTAATCTCCATTTCCTCTGCAATACTTCCGGAAAGCACCTTTTCTACAATGTGTTCGTTTTTTTTCTTCATTTTATTAAGTCCTTTATAGCTTTGGTATGATATAAGAATGAGTATCTGCAAGCAGCCATGTTCATTCTTATTGGGTGTGGCACTGCTCATTCTTATATCATACTAGAATTTTCTTGACGTGTCACTAGCAGAATGATATAAAATAATATAGTTAGTGATATCTAAATTACATTATATGATAAGGGTACCCTTATTTCTGGAGGTTTATCATGCCAAATTTACATGAGTTGGAAAATGCCATGCCGGTAGCTCCCTTAAAGCTGATCACACTGCAGAGCGCAGCAGATCTTGGCAATAAGGTAAATGACTATCTGGTAGAATATCGCAGCAGTATTCATAATGTATATAATGAAGATCCTGCTTTTCAGGGCTATTCCGAGAAAAATTATCAACTTGACTTTAGTGCTCCACGTTTTAACAGCGGTGAAGGTAAGGTCGTTTTAAATGAGACAGTACGTGGTAAAGATTTGTTTATCATTGTCGATGTCTGCAATCACAGTCTTACTTACAAGATGAATGGTTATGAGAATCATATGTCTCCTGATAACCATTACCAGGAATTGAAGCGAGTAATTGGTGCAGCAGCCGGTAAGGCTCACAGAATCAATGTTATTATGCCTTTCTTATATGAAGGACGCCAGCACAGAAGAACAGGAAGGGAATCCCTTGACTGTGCATTTGCATTTGAAGAATTAAGCGAGATGGGTGTATCCAATTTCATTACTTTTGACGCCCATGATCCCAGAATTCAGAATGCTGCTCCTTTGAAGGGTTTTGATAATTTTACAGCACATTATCAGTTCGCAAGAGCTCTTCTAAATGCAGAGAAAGATCTTGTTATGGATAAAGATCACATTATCGTTATCTCTCCTGATGAAGGTGCGCTGGATCGTGCAATCTATTTTTCAAGTGTGCTCGGTGCTGATACAGGTATGTTCTATAAGCGTCGTGATTACTCTACTATCGTAAATGGTAAGAACCCTATTGTTGCTCATGAATTCCTTGGAAATGATATTCATGGAAAAGACATCATTATCATTGATGATATGATCTCTTCCGGTGACAGTATGATTGATACTTCCAGACAGCTCAAGAAAATGGGAGCAAGACGTGTATTCATCTGCACGACATTTGGTCTGTTCACCAATGGAATGGATGCCTTTGACAAGGCATACGCAGATGGTATCTTTGACAGAGTTATTACTACGAACCTCTGCTATCGTCCACCTGAATTATTGACAAAGCCATATTATCTGGAAGCTGATATGAGCAAATTCCTTGCTTCTATCATAGACTTTATGAATCATGATTTATCCATGGAGAATGTATTGACTCCTACGGAGAAGATTCAAAAGATCCTGACTTTATATAACGAAAAATAAATAAAAAATCCAACCACTAATGAGTATCTCAAGTGGTTGGATTTTTTATTTCAGAGTATTTTGATTACGCCAAAGTAATCTTCTGGAAGCTCTTCTTACCCTTCTTAATTACAAATTCATCGGCAAATACAGCTTTTTCGTAAGTAGTCTTGATGTCTGTGACCTTCTCGCCATTCACAGTTACGCCGCCCTGTTCTACGGCTCTTCTTGCTTCTGAACGGGATGCAGTCATGCCGGTTTTTACAAGAATAGACATGATATCAATGTTGCCATCAGCAAAATCTTCATCAGCTAATGCTGTTGTAGGCATATTCTCATGATTACCATTACCTGCGAATAATGCAGCAGATGCTTCTTTAGCTTTCTGTGCTTCTTCTTCGCCATGTACCAGCTTGGTTAATTCAAATGCAAGGATTTCCTTTGCCTTATTTAACTGACTGCCTTCCCAGCTCTCCATAGCAACGATTTCTTCCAATGGCAGGAAAGTAAGCATTTTCAGACACTTGATAACGTCAGCATCAGCTACATTTCTCCAGTACTGGAAGAATTCATAAGGAGATGTCTTCTCAGGATCGAGCCATACAGCACCTGACTCTGTCTTACCCATCTTCTTGCCTTCAGAATTAAGCAGAAGATTAATTGTCATAGCGTATGCATCTTTGCCCAGCTTACGACGGATTAATTCTGTACCACCGAGCATATTGCTCCACTGATCATCACCGCCGAACTGCATATTACATCCGTATTTCTGGAAAAGGGTGTAGAAATCGTAGCTCTGCATAATCATGTAGTTGAACTCCAGGAAGCTTAATCCTCTCTCCATACGCTGTTTGTAGCACTCAGCTGTCAACATACGGTTTACAGAGAAATGAGCACCAACTTCGCGCAGTAATTCAATATAGTTCAGATTCATAAGCCAGTCAGCGTTGTTGACCATCAATGCCTTGTCTTCTCCGAAGTCAATAAAACGGCTCATCTGCTTCTTGAAGCAGTCGCAGTTGTGCTGAATATCTTCTTTGGTCAGCATCTTACGCATATCTGTCTTACCGGATGGATCGCCGACCATACCTGTACCGCCACCAATCAATGCAATAGGCTTATTGCCAGCCATCTGTAAACGCTTCATCAGGCAAAGAGCCATGAAATGTCCTACATGAAGACTGTCTGCAGTAGGGTCAAAGCCAATGTAAAAAGTAGCTTTACCATTGTTGATTAATTCTTTGATTTCTTCTTCATCTGTGACCTGTGCAATTAATCCACGAGCCACGAGTTCGTCATAAACTGTCATTTTCTTACCTTCCTCTTCTGCACTGTCCTTATATGGTTTTTTCACATTGATTTCCATACAGTGCTATGGAAATCCCGGAACTGTCAGGGAAATAAGAATAAAAAAATCCTCGTTCCCTGTATAAAAACAAAGGACGAGGTTAAACCCGTGTTACCACCTTTATTCACATAAAGCTCACGCCTTATGCCTTAGTAAGTACGATTCCACATGGGAATGATACTCTCCCACTCTAACGTGCAGGTATCCGTCACAGCCTACTCTGATATACATTTCGGTGTGCAGCTCCAAGAGGTATTCACATATATGTTCACTTGCGCCTCTCATCAACCGGCTGCTTTCTGTAAGTATCTGATATATGCTACTTATTCTTTTCATTGCCTTTCAATAAATGTGATTATAGCGTGTTATTTGGGGTTTGTCAACGCCAAAATCAAATTACCTTAACATAAGAAAAGCACCCAGATTGCCTCTCCTGCCATGACTCGCCCTATGGCTGAACAGGAATTGTGGATTGCAGCAGGTGCAGATATCCGTAACTGCAATCTGTTCTGCGGGGATTCCTGCCTCACGCATAACGCAGTAATTCGCATACCATAGATTCAGCTGATATTTGCCATTGCCCTTATCCTGCAAAAGGCAATTGTCTATATCTGTCTCAGTAATCTCCTGCTGATAACGCTGCAGATATTCCACTGCCAGCTTCCTGCTTGGTGTAAACTGTTTGGCAAAAGCCACAGCAACTTCCTCACTCACTTCATAGCAGCTCTGACAAATAGAAGGTCCTATTGCCGCCTGTACAGCTTCCGGTCTGGTTCCAAATGCGTGACTCATGGAGTCAATCATCTTCTGTCCCATTCTTCCAACTGTTCCTCTCCAGCCGGAATGAGCAAGTCCTATCGCATGATGCACAGGGTCTACAAAATAAAGTGGTACACAATCGGCAAAGAAGCAGGCTAACAAAACGCCTGATTCATCCGTAATCAGCCCGTCTATATCAGAATAATCCTTTTCCCGTGTTACACCTTTTCCTTTATCTGCACTGCTCACTCTGCGCACATTAGTAGTATGTGTCTGATGGGATGCTACCACATCATCAGGCGTACAGTCCATAATCGCTGTAAATCTCCGATAATTCTCCATCACAGCTTGCGGATCATCATTACGTGAAAAGCTCAGATTCATGGAAGCAAACTCACCTTCGCTCACCCCTCCTAACCTGGTAGAAAATCCCTGGCGTATGATTCCTGTCTGCTCCAAATTATCAAATGTAATATAAGTGACACTTGTGTCAGGAATTATCTTTTCCCTTATATTGCAAGTATTTAGTTGTCCCTTTCTGATTATATTCAATTCTTATTTATCTCCTCTTTAAAATCCTGCCAGTTACCACACATGTTCAAACGCATTCTGATGCCATATGACTTCATCAGAACAGAAAGCAATCACATCATAACGTATCGGCGTAAATTCGCTAATTCCATGTGTCATCCTGTAATAATCTGCCACATGACAGATATTTTGCCTTTTTCGGTAATTTACAGCTTCCTCCGGGGCTCCTTTACGTGTATCTTTACGGTATTTCACCTCTACGAACACCAGATAATCCCCATCACGGGCAATCAGGTCTATTTCACCTGTACGATTCCGGTAGTTCAATTCCAGGACATGAACACCCTTAGCCTGTAGATACTGTGCTGCCTTTTGCTCATATTCGCTGCCCGTCTGCCTTTTGTTCATGATATGCATTTACCTTTGCTTTTATTTTATCCATACTGTCAACAAACACCAGAATCTCTGCAACAGCGCTATATAATTCCGGTGGAATCATATCACCAATCTCAAGCTTTGAAAGTGTATCAGCCAGCTTATCATCACGATGAACAGGAATATTGGAATCTTTGGCCTTTTCTATAATACGATCAGCCAATGCACCACGTCCCATGGCAATTACTTTTGGCGCATTATCGGCAGGATCGTATTCCAGAGCTACTGCCTGAGTTGGTTTTCTCTTCTCATCCATCAGTATCTCCTCCTATGCCTTAATATCAAAAGCCTGGTAACTAAGCGGTGTAACAGCAACTCCAGACTGTTCTTCCATGATATCCATAACTGACTTTTGTTCCTGTCTTGGTTCTACATATGTTTTGCAGACATACCCGGCTCTGGTCAGCCTCTGCGTCAATTCTTCCATATGCTCCTGCACAAATGCAACCACGTCTTCATTCAGGCAAAATCTTGTAGTCAGCATAGCCTTTTCTGTCTCCAGTGATATCTTGACATCCATTGGTCCAAGATTAGCCATATCCAGATGCAGCAGAGCTGTAAGCGTGCCGCCTTTTTTTGCAAGATTCTTCTTGTTTGTATATACATACAGTTCGCCATTTGCATTCTTCCCTGCCATCTTCAGTGGAAGCTGCACATATTGAAAAGACTGATTCAGCTCATTCATAAAACTGATGTTTTCATGGATATTCTTTGCACCGGAGCCTGCCGCATGATTTGTGTCAGCTTCCTGCATAAGCTGAGATAGCTTCTCACTTTCCGCACTCAGACGTGAATAGAACTGTTCTACCTTTTGTTTGTCACCGACTTCTTCCGGTGCAAGCATCCATTTATCTGTAAATGCTTTCGTCAGAATCTCACGAAATCGGTCAGAATGATAGATTTTTTCTTTCTCCTGTGGCGTATCTTCCAGCCATTGGGTGAGCTGCTGTTTCCAATCCGGCTCATATGTAAAAAGCTTTGCCTGCTGTGTATCCTTGGCTTGTATATTCTCTTTGGGCATTTCTACAGGTTGTTCAGCCGCTTTCATCTCAGGTGTAGACAATTTTCTCTGTTCAGGGGAAGAACCAACAGTCTGTTCTACATTGGGATTCTGTTCCGGTTTCCCAACGGTTTGGCTGATATTCTGCTGTACGGAATCACTATTTACTGCCGGTTGTGTATCTGTTGACTCACCCACTGTCTGTTCAGGATTCATCAGCTTCCCCTGCTGTATGGACTCCGCTCCATCCTGCAAAAGGAACTGTATCACACGATCCATGTAAGCAACAGGAGCCGTCCCGGTTCCACCCATATTGGCAGCAGAAGAATTTGTACCCATCAAATCTTCATATAATGATAAAATCTCTTTCGTTGTATCTTCTATCGCTGCGGTAAGCTGATGTTCCATCCCCTTATATTGGGCATATTGAGTCAGATTATTCTGTGTGACCGGAATATTAAGCTTGTTCAGATGAAGTATATCTGCGACAGGAGCCTGTGGATTCTGTGCGACCTGGCGATACAGTTTAGGCAGGTTACTCTTATCTATGGATATACCATTCTCAATCATCATTGATACGAGCTGTAGATTCTTGGAATTGACAGGAAGTGAGGCTGCCCGTAAGGCGGCTTCTCCAACCTGTTGCTGTAACAGATTGGTGTATAACGGCTTTAAAACAATTCTGTTATTTTCATTGGACTGTACTTCAAAATTCAGAATCTGACCTAATGCAAGCTGCATCTGTGCTTCCAGTTTAGCTGTCATATATTGACCGTTTGATAACTGGAGCTGGATTTCCTGTCCGTTTACAGATGCAATCTCACCCTGAAAAGTATCACCAGCCTGAAGCTCTGATAAGAATTCTATAGAAGTCTGGCTTCCAATTGTTTTAGGATTGGCTGTCTCTCCCATCTGTGGAAGATAACCCTGATTTACAGATGATGCATAGCCCTGACCTTGCATCATTGTTGATGAATATCCATCCAATCTGTTTCACCCCCGTTTATTGCACAATCCTATCAGATATCATTACAGAAAATTCTGTATAAAAGTCCTTCTGTGTATTGGTGTTGGACCATATTTCTTTAAAGCCTCAATATGGGCTGCAGAACCATATCCCTTATTCTCAGCGAAATGATATTCAGGATATAATTCATCATATTTTACCATCATCCGGTCTCTTGTGACCTTTGCCACAATACTTGCTGCAGCAATGGAAACGCTCTTGGCATCTCCCTTGATGATTGGCACCTGCTGTATTGTTACCTTTGGGATTGTGACTGCATCATTTAATAATATATCGGGCTGAACAGCCAATTTACTAATAGCTTCTCTCATAGCTTCATAGGTTGCCTGAAGGATATTGATTTCATCAATTCTTTTGTAAGAAGCATATCCTAATCCGACAGCCACAGCCTGCTCCATGATAATATCATATAATTCTTCACGTTTTTTGGCTGTAAGCTGCTTGGAATCATTCAGATACAGGATTTTACAGTCTTTTGGCAAGATCACTGCACCAGCCACTACAGGCCCTGCTAACGGGCCTCTGCCCACTTCATCAATGCCACAGATGTATCCATAGGAAGCATATTCCTTTTCATATTTCTTCATCTGCTCTGTACGGGCAATTTCATGCTCTATCGCTTCCATTCGCTTGTGTGCTTTTGCAACAAGTGCCTGTACTCCGCTTCTTTCATCTGATTCATATTCTTTCATGAAAACAGGCAGCATATCATCTTTGGCTGCCTGTAATTCTTCTTTTATTTCACTTATTTTCTTCATGTATATTACCATACCTTACTGGTGCTTTAATACACCGAACTTGGAAAATGGCCATATTCTGACCCATGCCCTGCCTATAATATCTTTACGATGGATATTACCTACTGACGGATCACGGCTGTCTGAACTGTTGTTCCGGTTATCACCCATGACAAAATATTCGTCTTTCCCTAACGTAATTGGCTCAGCGGCTCTTCCCGGATTCTGAATCACTTCCCGCCCATATGACTCTTCCAGCAGACTTCCATTGATATAGATATTGCCATCATAGTCTATCTGCACTGTTTCGCCAGGCATTCCAATAATTCGTTTAATGTAATATGTATCTGTATCATATTGAAAGGGGAAAACAATAATATCAAACCGCTTCGGTTCCGAAAACCTGTAAGTGATCTTATCTACCAACAGATTGTCACCATCGCTGAGAGTGGTCTCCATACTGCTTCCACTGACCTGTGTACGCTGTCCTACATAAGTAATAATCAAGTATGCTGCACATAATACAACCAGTAAATAAATACTGGTGCTTAGAATTTCCTTCATTATATTTTTCATTGATGTATTTCCCCTGTTTTATTCTTCATCCACCTTATTCTCAACAAGTGCATGTTCAATTGTAATTCTGCCTAATCGTCCGCTTCTGAAATCTTCTACAACAAGTGCAGAGGCTTTCATAATGTCCAGCTCTTCGCCTTTAAGGTAACATCTTCTGCTGATGCAGATTTCTTTTAATGTATCATAGGCATCAGGCTGCACTGTAATTTCATATCTTTTCTCAAGAAGACCTTCATAGGAAGATGCGATAAATTGAATTAACTCAAAAGCAAGTTCATCCAGATGAATAATTTCATCGTTCATAGAGCCTATCATGGCAAGATGTAATCCCACTGTCTGATCTTCGAACTTGGGCCACAGAATTCCAGGCGTATCCAGCAATTCCAGTCCCTTATTCAGGCGAATCCACTGTTTACCCTTGGTAACGCCGGGCTTGTTACCTGTCTTGGCACATGCTTTTCCTGCAAAAGAATTAATAAAAGTAGATTTACCAACATTGGGAATGCCTACTACCATTGCTCTTACAGGACGATTGATGATACCTCTGCGGCGGTCTCTTTCAATTTTATCTTTACATACTTCCTGCACTACATTCTGAATGGATTTTACACCGGTTCCATTCTTTGAGTTAATTTCAACAGCCCGAATACCACGCTGGGCGAAGTATTCCAACCATAATTTATTCTGTCTGGCATCTGCTAAATCTGATTTGTTCAAAAGAATCAAACGGGATTTATTCTTGCCAAGCTCATCAATGTCAGGATTGCGGCTCCCTAAGGGAATTCTTGCATCCACAAGTTCAATCACGAGATCTATAAGCTTGATATCCTCCTGCATCATTCTCTTTGCTTTGGTCATATGACCTGGATACCATTGATAATTTGCCATATACTACCTGTCCTTTTCCAATTAATTCACAAAGCCCATAGAACTGCTCTGTGCTGCCATCTTAAACCACGCTTTACCAATAATATGTTCTTTCTTGATATTTCCAATATTGGCAGAACGGCTGTCTTCACTGTTATTACAGTTATCTCCAATTACAAAATATTCATCATCACCAAGTTCAATTTTATTCTCAGCTAATCCGGCTTCTGCGATCTTATCATTGATATATTCGTCCTGCACTTCGTTGTTTACGTAGAGTATACCATTCTTTACGTACAGTTCATCACCGGGTACAGCTACTACTCTTTTTACATAATAATGGGACTTTTCATTTCCATTTGGTAAAAAGACAACAACATCCCCTGCCTTTGGAGAAGTAATCTTATAAACCAGCCTGTTCAGGAAAATCTCCTGTCCATTGTACAGACTGGGTTCCATAGAAGAACCTATAATACTGGTCTTCATTCCAATGCAGTATACCACCAGCAACGCCAGAATAATTGACATGACGATCCAGAATATCCAGCTGATAATTTCATGAATTAATGCGATATTTAGTTTTTTCTTTTTCTGATAAAAAGTAAGTCCTTTACGTCGAGCCATCGTTTTCCCATATCCTGTTATACATACTGCTACCAGTATACCTCAATTATGTGTTCAACGCAACGTTCTATTTCATGCAATCCGTTCTTGTTAAAATCTTAACGTATAATATTGTTTACAAAATCAGTAATAAAAAACGGAGTCCATAACGGACCCCGCTTCTATTCTTGAACAAATTATGTTTCAATTATTTAACAAGCTCTTTAACCTTAGCTTTCTTACCTACACGATTTCTTAAGTAGTTAAGCTTAGCTCTTCTAACTTTACCGGTTCTAACTACTTCTACCTTCTCAACGTTAGGAGAATGCATAGGCCATGTCTTCTCAACGCCAACGCCGTTAGAAATCTTTCTTACTGTGAAAGTCTCACGGTTGCTGCCGCCCTGAATCTTTAATACAGTACCTTCGAAAACCTGTACTCTTTCGCGGTTACCTTCCTTGATCTTACCATAAACCTTAACTGTATCACCTACGTTAAACTTGTCTACGGATTCCTTTAACTGAGCCTGTTCGATCTCTTTAATAATTTCGTTCATTGTTTGCCTCCTTAATCTACTCGACGTTCTTAATACCAGCCTTACCCGAAAGCCATTCTTCGTATCAGAGGACCATCTTTAATCGCAACATTAATAATATACACTATGTTATTGAATTATGCAAGTATCTTCTTGAATTTTCTCACGGATTTTTTCCGTATTTTCTTCTTTATTTACCGCATTCGCTGATTTGCGGCGGCGTCTCTTGGGTGGAAGTGGCGGATGTGCTTCCATATAAGCCGAATACATATCAGGACGTCTCTGCTGTGTTCGCAACAGCGCCTGTTCATGCCGCCATTTCTCAATATTAGCATGATGACCGCTCAACAGTACATCCGGTACCTTTTTCTCATGCCATACTTCCGGTCTGGAATACTGTGGATACTCCAGAAGCCCATCAGAATGTGATTCTGTCTGTGCGGATTCTCCATTATTCAGGACACCTGGAACCAGTCTGGATATGGTATCAATCATGACCATGGCGGGGAGTTCACCACCTGTAAGTACATAATCTCCGATGGAGATATAATCTGTAACAATCTCTTCCAGCACACGCTCATCAATACCTTCATAATGACCACACAGAAAGATCAGGTCTTCTTCCTTTGCCAGTTCTACAGCCTTTTGCTGGGAAAAGACTTCACCCTGTGGTGTCATATAAATCACACGTACCTTTCTGTCAGGGCAAGCTCCCCTGCTATGAATAGATTCCAGTACTGCCCGATACGCATCATATACAGGCTGTGCCTGCATCAGCATACCTGCACCGCCACCATATGGATAATCGTCTACTTTCTTGTGCTTATCCAATGTATAATCTCTAATGTTTACTGCATCTAATGAAATGCATTCCTTCTGCTGCGCTCTTCCAATGATACTTTTGGATAGCCCTTCCATAATCATTTCAGGGAACAGTGTCATAACATGAAAATGCATGATGTATCCTAGTCCTCCAATAATCCATCTAATAAATGAATAACCATTTTTCTGTTCTCAATATCTACAGAAAGAATGCATTCTTTGATCGCCGGTACAAGCACACTTCTGCCACCGTTCATCTTAATATCATATACATCATTCGCACCGGTTTCGATTACATCTTTTAATATACCAAAAGGCTTATCTTCTTCATCATATACATTGATGTCGATCAGATCAGCGATAAAATATTCATCTTTACGAAGTTTTACTGCATTGGCACGAGTGACATATAAGCTCTTGCCTTTATATCTCTCAATATCATTGATATTGTCATATCCTTTAAATTTCAGAATCACATACTGCTTGAAGAACTTTACACCTTCGATTTCCAAAGTAATCTTTTCTTTGCCGGTATCAAGAATTGTTTCTTTTAATTTCCTGAAACGGTTGGCGTCATCTGTTGTAGGAAATACTTTCACTTCACCACGGATGCCATGTGTCTGGGTAATTACACCCACCTGTAACAAATCTTCCATGTAACCTCCAATTAATAAAATAGGGTGCTCTTAAATAAGAACACCCCGAATTTTAGACGATTTCAACATCTACCTTGATATTTTCTTTGGATGATGCTGCCTTAACAACAGAACGGATTGCCTTTGCAATTCTTCCCTGTTTGCCAATTACTTTACCCATGTCATCAGCTGCAACATGAAGTTCTACTGTAATATTCTTACCGCTTCCCTTCTCGGTTACAACAACTTCATCAGGGTTGTCTACAAGAGCCTTTGCAATTACTTCAACTAACTCCTTCATATATACACCTCCAAGAGAGCTTTCGATATCTTAGCTACTTATTTCTCAATACCAGCTGCCTTGAAGATCTTAGCTACAACGTCTGTAGGCTGAGCACCGTTAGATAACCACTTCTTAGCTAATTCCTCGTTTACCTTGAATTCGCTGGGATCTGTGTTAGGATTGTAAGTACCAATCTCTTCGATACACTTTCCATCTCTTGGGGAACGGGAATCTGCTACGATAATTCTATAGATAGGAGCTTTCTTCTGACCCATTCTTCTTAATCTGATTTTTACTGCCATTTTAATTCACCTCATAGTCTTTCTTAAAAATTATAATTTATATCAGAAAGGAAATTTAAATTTACCTTTTCTTCCACCAAATCCTCCCATCATTCCCGGGAGCTGTTTCATCATCTTCTGTGACTGTTCGAATTGTTTGATGAAACGGTTTACAACTGCGATGTCAACGCCTGCGCCTTTTGCAATTCTATGCTTTCTGCTTGGGTTCAGGAGCTTGGGATCCTTACGTTCAGCAGGTGTCATGGATAGAACAATTGCTTCCATCCTGGCAAGCTGTTTCTCATCTACAGCGCCTTCCAGATCACTGGCTTTGATTCCCATACCCGGCATCATCCCCAGAATACTGGACAAACCACCGAGCTTCTTCATCTGAGACATACTTTCAAGATAATCTTCAAAGTCAAACTTGCCCTTCTTTAAGCGGGCTGTCATCTCTTTCTCTTTGTCAGCATCCATGTCAAGATTTGCTTCCGCAACCTTGTCAATCAATGTCAGCACATCACCCATGCCCAGAATACGATTAGCCATTCTGTCAGGATGGAACTGCTCGATGTCTGTCAACTTCTCGCCAGTACTTACAAAAAGAATCGGCTTGCCGGTTACTGCCTTGACTGAAAGGGCAGCACCACCTCGTGTATCACCGTCCATCTTGGAAAGGATAACACCATCTACTCCAATCTTCTCGTCGAATTCCTTGGCTACATTAACAGCATCCTGACCTGTCATGGCATCTACTACCAGCAATGTCTGATGAACTTCGACATTAGCCTTAATCTCCTGCAGCTCTGCCATCATGTCTTCATCAATATGTAGACGACCAGCCGTATCAATGATTACAACATTGTTATTATTCTTGGCAGCATGTTCAAGAGCTGCCTTCACAATATCGACCGGTTTATGATTTACACCCATGGAAAAGAAATCAGCTTCTATCTTCTGTGCATTTACGGATAACTGTTCAATCGCCGCAGGTCTGTAGATATCGCAGGCTACCAGCAAAGGCTTCTTGCCTTTCAGTTTCAGCTTTCCAGCAATCTTGGCTGCTGCTGTTGTTTTACCAGCACCCTGAAGACCGCACATCATGATAACTGTAGTAGCTTTACCAGGCTGTAAAGCAAGTTCCGTTGTCTCGGAACCCATCAGATTCACCATCTCTTCATTTACAATCTTAATGACCATCTGACCGGGATTGAGACCATTCATGACGTCAGCACCGATTGCACGCTCTTCCACAGCCTTAACGAACTGTTTTACAACTTTGAAGTTAACATCCGCTTCCAGAAGCGCCATCTTGACTTCTTTTAACGCAGCCTTTACATCAGATTCCGTCAAACGTCCCTTACTTCTTAAATTTTTGAAAACATTCTGCAGTTTGTCTGTTAAGCTTTCAAATGCCATTCTTAAAGCTCCTCTATAATCTCATTGGATAATTGTCTGATTCGCACATCATCTGTCAGAAGATTGATCTGACTTATCATGTGCTTGATTCTGGCGAACTTCTCTACCAGATGAAGCTTCTCTTCGTATTCTGCAAGTGCTTTATCACAACGCTTGATAATGTCATGAACACCCTGCCTGCTGATTCCCTGTTCATTGGCTATCTCGCTGAGAGACAGGTCATTTACAATGGCATCCTCATAGATCTTCTTCTGATGAGGTGTCAGCAGTTCGCCATAGAAATCATACAGCATTCCTCTCAGCTCCAGTTTTTCAATGTCTCCAAAGCTTACTAAAGCTTCTTCTTTTCCACTTTGTGAAAGGTTCTCTGTACTCATATAACAGCCTCCGCAATTCATGTTCATGTCATTGCGCATCACACGACTTTATTAGAATACTACAAACGTTTATGAGTGTCAAGTATTTTCTCTTTACACTTTAAAATTTTATAATCTTTCTCTTCGGATGTCCTTATATCCTTCTCCGAATATCTCACTTGCAGAGGATACAATCATGAAAGCATTCGGGTCTTCATCCTTTACTATCTCTTCTGCAAGGGGTGCCATCTGCTTTCGCATGACTACCATAACGACCTGCTTATCCTGCATGGAGTAAGCCCCCTTGGCTGATATAAGAGTGGCTGTGATATCCAGCTCTTCCAGAATACGTTCTCTGATACGCTGTGGGTGATCACTGATAATATAGATCAGTTTGGCTTCATCAGGACCATATAATACGTAATCCATCACAACAGAATCAACTGCTACTGCGACTCCTGCATAGAATGCCACTGTCAGGTCCCGGAACACAATCCAGGAAGCGATAATGACCAGTGCGTCAAATACCAGGAATAACACACCCGTCTTAATATGTTTCCAGCGAAGTCTCATTACTTTTACAATAATGTCTGAGCCACCGGTAGTAGCCCCCGCCTTGAAAGTCATGGCAAGAGATATGGCAAGTAACGCACCACCAATCACAGATGCGATCAGCAGGTCCTGTGTTACTGCGCCAAAAGGCGTCAGATAATTGGTAAATACCGTAATTGCTGCCAATGCATAGAATGTAGAGGCAATGAATTTAGGTCCAAACTTCAATAATCCCAATAATACAATAGGAACATTCAGAATCAGATTCAATGTACCTGTAGGAATATTGGTAAATCTGTTTATTAAAATAGCAACGCCGGTGATTCCTCCCGGCGCTATATTATTCGGGTCAAGAAACAGGCTGATGGAAATGGCATAGATAAATGCTGCCACAGTGATCATCACATAATTTCTGACCCTCTTTATGATTTTTTTCTGCCTTGTTAAAGTGCCCATACCCCAACACCTCTATTTAGATATTCGTTCTCACTTGTTTTGGCTGATAACCTTTCTCTTCAAGTGCCTTGATAATCTGATTCTTGTGTTCGGTACCGAATGTTTCCAAAGTAATACGTAATTCCACTGCCGCACTTCTGTTAATAGATACGAACTGATTGTGCTCCAGTTTGATTACATTGCCGTTTTCTTTAGCTATTACATCAGCTACTTTACTAAGCATGCCCGGCTTATCAGGAAGTAATACAGATACAGTAAAGATTCTGTCTCTGAAGATCAGTCCCTGCTGAACTACAGAAGACATAGTGATAATATCCATATTGCCACCACTTAAAATAGACACAACTCTCTGATTCTGTACATTCAGATGTTTCAATGCAGCTACTGTGAGAAGTCCTGAGTTTTCAACGACCATTTTATGATTCTCTACAATATCAAGGAATGCTACAACCAGTTCTTCATCAGGTACTGTTATGATATCATCCAGGTTCTTCTGAATATAGGGGAATATATTCTTTCCAGGTGTCTTAACAGCAGTGCCGTCAGCTATTGTATTCACTCCGGGAAGTGTTGTTACTTCACCCTTCTTTAAGGACTCCTGCATACAGTTAGCACCTGCCGGTTCAACACCGATTACCTTGATCTTGGGATTTAAGAGCTTGGCAAGTGTAGATACACCGGTTGCAAGTCCACCGCCACCGATTGGAACCAGAATAATGTCTACAAGAGGCAGCTCCTTGAAAATCTCCATGGCAATCGTACCCTGACCTGTAGCAACTGTGGGGTCATCAAATGGATGAATAAAAGTATATCCATTCTCTTCTGCCAGCTGATAAGCATATTCGCAGGCTTCATCATATACATCACCCTTGAGAATAACTTCTGCGCCATAGCTCTTGGTTCTGTTCACTTTCATTAAAGGTGTCGTTGTAGGCATTACGATAACTGCCTTTACACCATATTTCTTTGCTGCATAAGCAACACCCTGTGCATGATTACCGGCGGAACAGGCTACGACGCCTTTGGCCTTCTCTTCTTCTGTCAGTTGGGCGATTTTGAAGCAGGCACCGCGGACTTTGAATGATCCAGTAATCTGTAAGTTCTCCGGTTTCAGATAGATATGAGAATCCGGATTGATGTTGGGCGCACTGATCAGGTCGGTGCGACGGATAACTGTTTTCAAGGCAAAAGATGCCTGATAAATCTTATCGAGTGTGAGCATTACGCTAAATTTTTGAGGAGACAAATATAGGGAGAATTCAGATATCTCACCGAAACAATAATGCTTTTTTATTATCTCGCCAATATTTCGTATATTTACACGCTGGAATTTACTTTCCGGCAGAGGCTGAAAAAGAAGATAGAGCACCATATAAGTATATGAAACCAGAGGATATTGAAGATTTCACAGAAGAAAACGAGAACGAGGAAATAGAACAGACAAATACAGACTCACAGGAAAATGGTGAGCAATCTGATTCTACTACACATTCGGAATATAAAATACCCGGGAAGGGAGAAGGCCGCGTATCCTATCATCTGTCGGGGATGTATCAGGATTGGTTTTTGGATTACGCTTCGTACGTGATCCTGG
>ERZ825896.1285-NODE-1285-length-28873-cov-5.731487_pt1 | contig 28873 bp, 12 predicted proteins | sample MGYA00519858_ERZ825896 | MGnify/ENA primary metagenome ERZ825896 (study PRJEB31778, sample SAMEA3449214) | human gut metagenome | biome: human gut; feature: human-associated habitat; material: faeces | place: United Kingdom | collected 2010/2012 ...
TTCTATTTGTTCTTCTGTAAAATCACCATTTTTCATACTATCAATCTGTTCTCTTATTATTTTTAATGCTTTATCATAATTATTTATTTCAATCCCACAATTAATAAAAATATTGTTTTTAAACCTCATATAACTAGAACTAGCTGTATATGCTAGACTTGCCTTTTCTCTAACATTTTGAAATAATTTAGAATTTGCACTACCTCCTAGCAAACTATTATAAAGCATTGTTGCATACCTTTTACTATCATCATTTATATTTACATCTAATCCTATAATAACTTTGCCTTGTGTTACATCCATAGATTCTGTTGTTTCTTTTTCTTGTGCAGATTCTTTTTCTTTAATTTCTGGTACTACATAATTAGCTTCTCTTTCAACTAACTTCTGAATATTTTCATTTTCTTTTACAATTTCTTCTATATTTTCATACAAAATTCCCGATACAAATATATCAATTTTAGATTCATTAATTAGTTTTTGATATTGTTCAAAAAGATTCTTTGCATCTATTTTTTCCAAATCTTCTGTATAACCATATTTATAAATTCCAAATGGTTCATCCTTATACATTTCTTCAATACATCTATCTAAAGCATATCTTGCTTTACTGTCTATTTTACCTTGAATTATTTGCTTTAAATTTTCTTTTTCTTGTTCCAAATTACTAGAATTATCAAAATATATATTAACTATATCATTATTAAAATTAATAGATATATTAGTTAAATTAACCATATTAAAATTATTTTTTTCTATTATTTTATTTTCTAATTTTAATATTTTTTCAAATATATTTACATTTTCTATAATTACTTTATTATTATGTACTAAATAATAATCTTTACCAATATTATTTTCTAATTTTATTTTTCTAATATTTTTTATTAGTTCAATAATATTTTCCATTTCTTTAAATTCTTTATATATTTGCTTTTCATTATACTGTGGATAACTACTTAACATAATTGTTTCATTATCTTTAACTGGTAATTTATCATATATTTCATCTGTTACATATGGCATAAAAGGATGCAACATTTTTAAAATATTTGTAAGTACTGTAATAAGTACAGATTTCGTTGTATTATTCATATTTATTTTTGATAATTCAATATACCAATCACAGAAATCATCCCATACAAAACTATATATTTCAGCACCTACTACATTAAATTCATACTTTTCCATATGATTTCTAACCTTTTGAATACATTTATTCATCTTAGTTAATATCCATTTATCACTAATACTTAAATTTTCTAAATTATAATTATCATTATTTAAATCTTCAGTATTCATAAGAACATATCTTGATGCATTCCATAATTTATTAATAAAATTCCAAGTTGATTTTACTTTATCTTCATCATATTTTAAATCCATACCAGGTGCTGTTGAAGTTGCTAGATAAAATCTAAGAGAATCAGCACCATAATCTTCAATAACATCCATTGGATCAACACCATTTCCAAGAGACTTAGACATTTTTCTTCCTATTTTATCTCTAATAAGACCATGTATTAAACAATCTTTAAATGGTCTTGTACCCGTAAATTCTAATCCTTGAAATGTCATTCTATTTACCCAAAATGGTATAATATCATATCCTGTTACTAAAACATTATTTGGATAATATCTTTCTAATTCTTTTGTGGAATCAGGCCATCCTAGTGTTGAAAAAGGCCATAAAGCGCTTGAAAACCATGTATCTAGTACATCAGGATCTTGGGTCCAGCCATCTTCTTTAGGAGCTTCCATACTAACATAAATTTCATTATCTTTATACCATGCAGGTATTTGATGACCCCACCATAATTGTCTAGAAATACACCAATCATAAGTTATTTCCATCCAGTGATTCATTGTTTTCTCATATCTTTCAGGTACAAAATTTACTTTTGTATCTTTGTTTTTTTGATTTTCAAGTACTCGATCAGCAAGAGGACGCATTTTAACAAACCATTGTTTTGATAAATATGGTTCAACAACAGCATCTGTTCTTTCAGAATGTCCTACACTATGTACCATTTTTTCTATTTTGATAAGAAGGCTTTGTTCATCTAAATCTTTAACTAATTTTTCACGACACTCTTCTCTTGTAAGACCTTCATATATACCAGCATTACTATTCATTGTAGCATTTGGATTCATTACAACAATTCTTGGTAATCCATGTCTATTTCCTACTTCAAAATCATTAGGATCATGTGCAGGTGTTATTTTAACAACACCTGTTCCAAATTCTGGATCAGCATGCTCATCACCAACGATAGGTATTAATTTATTTACTATTGGTAATATAACATTTTTACCAATTAAATGTTTATATCTATCATCTTCTGGATTAACAGCAACAGCTGTATCACCAAATAAAGTCTCAGGACGTGTAGTTGCAACTTCAAGATAATCATTTGTTCCTTCTATAAAATATTTTAAATGATAAAAAGCACCTTCATCGTCTTTATATATAACTTCTTCTGTTGAAAGAGCTGTCATAGCTTCTGGATCCCAGTTAATTATACGTTCACCACGATATATTAATCCCTTATTATATAAATCAACAAATACACGTCTTACCGCCTTAGAAAGTCCTTCATCAAGAGTAAATCTCTCTCTATTATAATCTAAACTAAGACCAAGTTTAGCCCATTGATTATGAATATTTTCAGCATATTCTTTTTTCCAATCCCACGCTACTTCTAGCCATTTGCTTCTTTCCATACTTCTTGGATTAATTCCCATTTCTTTTAATTTTTTATCTACTTTAGCTTGAGTAGCAATTCCAGCATGATCCATACCAGGAAGCCACATAGCATCAAATCCATCCATTCTTTTATAACGAATCATTATATCTTGAAGCGTTGTATCCCAAGCATGACCTAAATGTAATTTACCTGTTACATTTGGTGGTGGAATAACTATGGCATATGGTTTCTTACTTAAATCACCACTATTAAAATAACCTTTTTCTTTCCATTTATTATATTTTTCTTTTTCTACTTCTAAATGATTATACTTAGTATCTAGCATTATTATCAATCCTTTCATCAATATATTTATTAACAATATTATATATTTCTTTAAAATATTTTTCACCATCTATTTGTTTATAGAAATAATAGATATTTTTCTTTATTTCTGGTAATAACTCGGGATTATAAATATCAAACACATAACCAAATGTTCTAGATAAATTATCATTATGATTTCTAATATACTTATCATCAACACAGCTATAATTCTTAAAGCCAGCTATTATTTCAGGTGATAAATTATCATCTGTTGCCTTAGAATTTAATTCACCTAAATACCCAAGTAAATATATAATATCTATTTTATCAACATCTCTTATTAACTTAGCATGCATCATCATTCTTTCATTATCACAAACAGGTAATTTAAATTTATTATGATATTTAATGGCATATTTAATTATGTCATAATACTTTTCATCTTTTGTAAAATTTTTAATTAAACCCTTATCAAATAATTGTTCTATTCCATATTCAGCATGATCAATCGTTTCTCTATCATTATAACTATGATAAACCCTTAATTGTTCAAATCTTCCTATATCATGTAACAAACCAATTAATGTTGCAAGATAAATATCTTCATCATTAAAACCCAATATTTGTGCATACTTACGACTAAGTTCCATTACTCTAATACTATGATTATATTTAAGTCTAATATTTTCATCATTCATATCATAATTATTTACGTATTTTGTAAATTCTTCTAACATATTAATCCTCCTAAAAAAAATCACATCCTATATAATAAGGACGTGATTTACGTGGTACCACCTTAATTTGTAATAATAAATTATCACCTTAAAGTCTTAATGCGACTAACATTATTTCTTACTTTATTTCAGAAATAAAGCTCCCAAGCTACCTTCAAATAATATATTTATTAGTTTCCATCAACCACTAACTTTCTATAAAATATATTTATTTTACTCCTCTTGTTCATTGCTTTTAACAGCACTATTATAAAATATTTTTAAATTAATTACAAGTATTAATAATAATATATCAAAGATATTTTAGCATATCCATTTCCACTATTACCAATCATAGTACTAGTTCCATCATGAGTAGGCATTTCTTCATTACCAGCATACATTGTAGCATTTTCAAATTTTTAACAACTATAGTGAACAGATTGACCTGTATGAATTATATTATCCTCAGTAGAATTTTCAGCAATTGCATCAAGCATATAATGATATAAATATTTTATGATATCATTATATAAAACAAATTCATTTAATATTTATAAATTAACTATGACATATGGATTATTTTTTGTGCCTGTTCCAGATACAATAATATCACCTTTTAAATTAATAACAGGACGCACAACATGATCTGAATTATTAACGCATCCATTTCTATAAGACTCGTTTTTATATGTCCTACCAACACCAGTACATGAGTAAGTTACACTATAACTATGTGGCGTCATAGTCCACCAATTAGCATTATAATATAAGTAATAATCAACATTATCACTCATATAATATCCACCAGCCATAACCAATTCATCGAGTGATATTAAACCAATCTTTAATAAATATTCACCACCAAAGCTGTTATTTTCAGCTTCACAAATTAAACTTGGCTGATTTAAATTTTGTAATCTATTTGATGCGCCATATAATACAGCAGTCTGTGGATTAGAATTAATATCACCTTTATACACACTACTATCATTACAATATCTAGATATTACTATATAGTTATCATAACCATTCAAATTGTTATTATACCAATTTTCCAAATAACTTTTAATTGTAGAATCGGTTTCATTAGTTTCTTTATCATATGTGTATCCTGAATATTTAACTGAATCAGCTACATTATTAAATGTTGAAACACCAATATCACCATTCATAATTATTCTAACACTTCCATCGCCATTAATTCTTATAATTCTCCATAAATATCCAGCAAAAGATATATAATTATAGTTAATATCCCCTCTGTAATAATAACTTTTTCCATCACTATCTACAGTCTCAAATAATCCAGCATCCTGAACTTCTACATCACTAAAATCAGGAAATTCAACTGAATATCCATGTGCTAAAACTTTATCCTTTAAATTACCTTGTAGTACTTCATTATTTAAACTATCTAGTATATCTTTCTTATTTTTATCCAAAATAGCTTTTCTACTTCCAAGTATTCCTAAAATACTAAGTAGTAATAACAAAAACAATACCATTATTGAATACAATATACTTGCTATTGCAAAACCTTTATTATTTAATTTTTTCATGAGGATCAACTCCCTATTATTCTTGCTTTATTATATAATAAAATTTCAAAAAAAACAATATACGCATTTATATATTATTTAATATAAAAATAAATCTATCTCTATTTTGTAAATCTTTTTCTAATAATATTTTAGCTTGTGGAAAACATTTTTCCGCGGTGGATACTATTTCTCTTCCTTGTGTATAACCTATTTCAAAGGCTAGTAAACTTTTATCTTTTAAATATTTACTTGCACTTTCAAGTATTTTATTATAAAAATATAGCCCATTATCCTCTGCATATAAAGCAAGATGTGGTTCGTTATTTTTTACAATATCCATTATTTCTTCATTATATGATATATATGGTGGATTAGATATAATAACATCATATTTTTTATTTAATGGTTTTAACATATCACCTTCATAAAAATTGATGTCAACATTATTTATCTTAGCATTCTCTCTTGCAACAGATAGAGCATTACTTGATATATCAACCGCATCCATATTACAATTTATTTCTTTTTTTAATGTAATGGCAATACAACCACTACCAGTACCAAGATCAACAATATCTATTTTTTTATCAAAATATTTTTTGGTATAATTAATTGTTTTTTCTACTAATTCTTCCGTTTCAAATCTAGGTATTAAAACATTTTTATTAACATTAATTTTATTTCCATAAAAATCAACATTACCAACTATATATTGTACTGGTTCTCCTTTTTTTAGTCTTAATTTACCTTCTTCTAATTTTTCTTTCGGTAAATATTTTTCTAAATACTCAGTATCTGACATATTATCCTTCTCTTAATTTTCTATTTTGATCCTCTATAATTAATGCATCAATTACTTTATCTATATCACCAGCCATGATACGATCAAGTGTATTTAAAGTAAATCCTATTCTATGATCTGTTACTCTATTTTGTGGATAATTATATGTTCTTATTTTCTCAGAACGATCTCCTGTACCTATTTTACTCTTTCGCTCTGCACCTAATTCTTTTTCTCTTTCTTGCATTTTTAAATCATAAAGTCTTGTTTTTAATATTTTAATGGCTTTTTCTTTATTTTTGATTTGACTTCTTTCTGTTTGTGAATAAACAACTATTCCCGTTGGAATATGTGTTAGACGAACAGCAGAATCAGTTGTATTAACACCTTGTCCTCCACAACCACTACTACGAGTAATATCCACTCTAACTTCATTCATATCAAGTTCAAAGTCTACTTCTTCAGCTTCTGGCATAACAAGAACAGTAGCAGTTGAAGTATGTACTCTTCCTTGTGTTTCAGTAACAGGAACCCTTTGTACACGATGTGCACCTGATTCATATTTTAATTTTGAATAAACATTTTCACCTTTAACCATAAAACTAATCAATGAATAACCGCCTGCCTCAGAACGTTCTTCATCAATCATTTCTATTTTCCATCCTTCTTTTTCACAAAGTTTACGATACATTTCAAATAAGTCCCCAGCAAAGATATTTCCTTCATCTCCACCAGCAGCACCTCTTATTTCAACAATAACATTTTTACCATCATTAGGATCTTTTGGTAAAAGAATGACTTCTATTTGTTTTTCTAAATTAGTCTTTTTCTCTTCTAATTCACTAAGTTCTTCTTTAGCAAATTCAGCCATTTCAGGATCTTTAGTCATTTCTTTAGCGGCATCTATATCACTTAAAACTTGTTTATACACTTGATATATATCATATGCATCTCTAAGTGATGATTGTTCTTTAGTTAAACTAAGTGTTTTTTTAATATCTGAAATAGTATCAGGATTCATAAGTTCATTTGAAATTTCATTGTATTTTTCTTCTATTGCATTTAATCTCTCTATCATAAGTATTTTCCTTTCCGATATGAAAATTATACTATAATTATATCAAATAATCAACAATTCAAAAAGAATTAGTTTTCTTATAACTACAATGTACAATTGGCATAAAAATTATATATATAGTAAAAAGCAATAAGTCTAGTAAAATGTAATTTGAATACAAACATTTTAATTAGAAAGGACTTATCGCTATGACAAATAATATTATAAAAGAGTAATTTTTATCAACATCTATATTACTAAATTTATTGTTTATCAATACTATTTGACAAAGAGCAAAATAAGGTTTCTATTCCTTATTTTTAACTTTATCATTTTTTTTAACTTTTTTCTTTCCAAGATTATAACCCAAAATAACACCAGCAAGTGTTAATACTACACAACTTGCTCCTAATACATAGGTTTTATCAAAACCTTTTTTAGTTAATGTATAAATACCAACTTCACCTGTTACAGACTTAACTAAAATTGTTGTTATATTACCATTTTTAATTAACTTAGCAGTACTATTTTCATCTTCTGGTATAGCTTCAATCTTACTACCAGTATATGTATAATTATATATATTTTTATCAAATTTCTTATTTAAAGATCCTTTTTTTACTTTTATATTCTTTAAATAAGTATTAGAACTAATAGTATCACCTGTCATATTCATACCCCTAGATACTATAATGGTATAAGTTTTTGTAGAGTCATCCTCTGCTGTCACTATTAATTTATAATTGTTATTACCAATACTTAACTTATCCGGTCCCTCCTTTTTTATTGTAGCATACTTAGTATCTTCTACAGTACCATCTATATTTATACTATCAACTTCATAAGGAAGATAAACAATATACTTTTCTTGATCTTTATTAAACTGAGGACTTAACAACCCATTTGATACATTTAAACTTGATAAATAATTATTTGTAGATAAAATTTTATTGGGATCTTTACCACGAGTTGCATGAATTATATATGTTTTTGTGGAGCCATTCTCTGCTGTTACAGTTATTCTAACATCAGTTGTCTCTTCAGCAGTAAGAGCAGTGGAAGAAATATTTATACTCGCCTTACTATCTTCAGCTTTAGCATTTATGGATAAATTAGCAATACTATAAGGTACAGAAACATTATAACTTTCATTACCTGAACTAAATTTAGGATTTAATTCAGCACCATTTACACTTAAACTTACTAATCTATTATTACTACTACGATTGTCTTTACGATTAACATTTATAGTATAAGTTTTTCTATCTCCACTTGGAGCAGTTACAGTAATATTAAAACTATTATTACCATAGTTAAGATTTTTAGTACCAGTTCCACTAATGCTAGCACCACCGTCTTCAGCTGTAGCTCCTACATTTATACTTGTTACATTAGAATCAACACTTACATTATAGTTAGTATTATTCTTATTAAAATTAATAATTCCATTACTAACAGTTAAGTTACTTAAATTATTATTAGAACTTGGAGGATTCACAATATTTATTGTCTTACTACATCCACCACCAGATACATAAGAGTTATTACCGTCAATATATTTAGTACCTGTAAAACTTATTGTAGCACTCCCGAGTGTATTTGCTCTAAAGGTAAACTTCATTACATTGGAATAACCATGGATTGTTTTTGAACCGCTAGTATCCATACCAGCAATACTATTACCATTTATTTGTATTTGATATGGAGCCAGTGATGAAGAACTTACAAGCGTTAATTTACTACTATCGTATGACAACGATCCTTGTATTGCCATAATACCTGAATTACTACCACTTTCATTTACATAAAGAGTTACATCTATTGTATTTCCTACATAGACACTGCCATTTCCACTAAAACCCGATGAAGCATTACCATCAGCTTTTACTATATATGGAAATAATAAGAAACAAAAAGAAAAGAAGGATAAGACAAATAGTTTTATACTCTTATTTAAAATTTTTACTGCCATTTTCCATCTTCCTTCTTCTTTTCTAGTTCTTCTTTTTCTTTCAATTCTTTCTTCATTTGATTTAATTCTTCTTGTTTTAACAACATTTTCAATTTAGAAGTATCCCTTTTCTCAGTTGCTTCATGGATAGCATCAATTAATTCTTTTTTAGTAACTATTTCATCGTAGGGATTATAAGGGATCTTATCTTCATAAGTTGCCTCATAAACTAGTTGTTTATCTTCATCATCAGATTTTATGTGACTATTTTGATTTAGATTACCATGAACCACATCATCATCTGATGTATTTTTAGAACCAAAGTTAAATTCTGGTTTTACCTCAATAATTGGTTGAGTTGGAGTTGGTATGTTTAATTGTCTAGTAACATCTCCGTTATTATCTTTTCTTCTCTTTAATAATAAAATTATAATTATTATAAGTAAGAGAAGAATTATAAATAAGAAAATACCAAATTGTAGAGGTTTAAAACCTAATATATTATCATCTTTTTTTTCCTTTTCAACATTTATGGAATAATATTTAACAAATCCTTCTTTATCAGTTATTTTAATTAATATTGTATTATTCCCTTCTTTTAAATTATCATTTCCTATTATTTCAACTTTGCTAGAACTATCTTCTGGTACTGCTTCAATATCTAACTTTAAAACATTATCTTTTATTGTAGCTTTATAATCCAAAGTATTTTTACTAAAAGTTGGTGATAATGCTACATCCTTTATTTCTAAATTTTTTAAATCTGTCGCACTTTTTTGTGTACTTCTAGTAACATTTAATGAATATATTCTTATACTTCCATCTTCGGCTGTTACTTTAATTTCAACGAGATTTACTTTTTCAACATCGAAGTTTGAGTTTCCAATTACTTCTACTTTGGCTTTCGTACTACTACTTATAGCTGTTAAATCTAATTTGTTAATCTCATAAGGAACTGTTATATTATAATTTGTCATATTTTTATTAAATGTTGGTTTCATTTCGTGTGATGAATTTATTAACAAACTTTTTAAGTAATTATCACTTGACTTAGTTGCAACAGAAGTATTGTTAGTAGAAGATGCCCTATTTACATTTACTACATAATTATTAGTAGTACCATCTTCGGCTGTTACTTTAATAGTAATTGTATTATTTCCTTCTTTCCAGTTACTATTTCCTGTTACTGTTACAGTTGCTTTTTCATCGGTCGCTACTGCTGTAACTTTTAATCCAGTTATATTATTACTAACTTTAATAGCATATGTATTAATACTACTCTTAAATGTTGGATTCAAGGTAAATCCACTAACATCTAAATTTTTTAAAGTTGCATCACTTGATTTTACAGCCGGAATTACCGTTTCTTCTTTTTCTATTACTACTGTGTAATTTTTCACTGTACCATCTTCGGCTGTAACTTTTATTGTTGATGTTGTTGTTTTACCATTTAAATTTACATTACCAAGTCCTGTAACTGTTGCTTTACTATAGTTAACACTACCTTGTAAATTAACTGAAGTTGCTGTTGAAGGAACTGTTGTTTTATATGATGTTGTATTACTATTAAATGCAGGACTTAAAGTATAACCACTAACTGATAAACTTTTAAGTGTGGCATCACTACTTTTAGCAACAGTTACAGGTGTTTTTATAGTTATTGTTTTTGGATTAACATTATTAGTCATCCTCTCACTATTGTTAGTTAATTTTACATTAGTAATTGATACTTGTGTAGAACCTTCTTTTTTAGCTTTAAATACAAAAGTAAAAACTGTTGTATTACTTTTAATACCACTACTTAAAGATGTATCAAGTGCAGCAATTTTATAGTTTGCTGATGTATTTATTTGAAATAAATAAGGTGTTGTTGCACCTGTTCCTGATACATATTCTAAATATTCAGGATCAAACGAAAGATTACCTTCAAAACTTGAAACACCACCATTATCATCATTAACATTTGAAATAGTCATTTTAATAGTTATATTGCTACCAACATCAACAGTAGAATCACTATTAAATCCTACTGTTGCACTTCCAGCAGCCAAAACAGGTGTGATAATAAAGGAAGAAAATAGTAACATAATTCCTGTTATGATAAATTTATCAAATTTTTTAAACAAATTCATAATTACCTCCTAATACAAAGGTTGTTTTTGCAAACAATGATTTAAGATCATAACTGCATCTAACAAATCTATTTCATCATCATTATTTACAAAGGAAGCTTCTTTATAAGCACCTTCTAGCATTGCTTTTTGTAATGCATTATTTAATATTTTAACGGCATCTAATAAATCTATTTCACCATCACCAGAAGTATCACCTTTAATAACTATGATTTTTCTATCTTTTTCAACGCCATTAATAACCAATTTTATAATCATTCCGGTTGCTAATTTTTCATCAGCAGCCACTTTCTTTGATTCATCAGCCGTCCATATTTCTAGATATTGATTATCATTTATCAATTCATCCTTTAAATTTAAAGCAGTTTCACTTAATTTAACACTTCTTATATAGTTATCATCTATTGTATGAATTAAAGATGTAATTTTAGAAGGAACTTGTTGTAATTTATTATAAGTTACTAAATAATCTTTTTCATCTTTATTCTCAGCAATAACTTTAACCTTAATAGTTGAAGTACCAATTTTTGATATTGAAATGATATTACTTGATTGTTCTATTCCATTTAAATAATATTTAATATTTGCCTTAATATCACTTGGTGTAGCATTTATCGTTAGTGTACTAACACTACTTTCAACATCACCAATAGAATATGATAAAGTATTTTTACTAAAACTTGGTGATAATGTATAATTTTTAACACTTAAACTTATTAAAGTTGCATCATTACTTAATTCTTTATCTTTACGATTAATTACAATTCTATAATTTTGAACATCACCAGTTGTACTTGTTACTGATATAGTATAAGTATTATTTCCAACGGATAAATTCATTCCTGTTCCTTTATTTATACTTGCTCCATCAGGTATTGTAGTAACTATATCATTAGGAGAAAGCACTGCTTTATCATTTCCAACAGTCAACTCATATTGTTTACTACTGTCATTCCAAGTAGGTGTGATACCAAAAATAGTTAAAGATTTTAAAGAATTATCAGAGTTTCCTTCTCTAGTAACTTTAATAGTATATGTTTTAATATCACCATTTTGAGCTTTAACACTAATAGTAAAATTATTTATACCTACATTTAAATTTTTAATTCCTATATCTCCAGTAACAGTAGCATTTGAATCATTTACTACAGCACCTATCTCAATAGTATTTTTACTATGTGATACGTTTACTTCATAATCAGTTTTAGATTTAATAAATCCATCTATTAAATTACCATCAATATTTAATTCTTTAAGATTATTATCACTCTTTTTTGCTCTAATTACATTTAATTTATAAACATTTGAAGTTTTATTATCTTCAGCAGTTACTTGAACACTAAAATTATTATTTCCATAACTCAAATTATTAACTCCAATATCTCCTGTAATAGTTGCTTTATCATTTTCTTTCACAGCATCAATTTCTATAGAACTAACATTCTCACCTACATTGACTGTATATTCAAATGTATTCTTATTAAATGATGGACTTATTGTACCTGAGTTAACAGTTAAATCTTTTAGATATGCGTTTGTAGAAGCAAGACGTTCAATATTTATAATATATGTAGTTGTATAATTACTATCTTCTGCTAAAACATTAATACTAATACTTGAATTATTTTTTATATCTATATTTGTAAGAGAACTTGCATTTTTTATTTTAGCTCCCAAAGCAGGTATAGCATTTATAGTTAAGTTATCTATTTCATCAGCTATTTGTAATTTATAAGTTAATGTTGATGAAGAAAATGCAGAACTTAATGTACCAACAGATGATGATAAACTTGTTAATGAAGAATCATTAGATTTTCTTCTTACATTTATTATATATATTGATTTAGTAACACCATCTTGAGCAGTTACACTTATCTCAAATTTATTATCACCAACTTTTAAGTTTTTAACACCCGCTCCACTAATAGATGAACTTGCAACTCCAGTTGCTGAAATCTCAATCTCATCTTTATCGTAATCAACATCATCTAATGTATATTCGGTTTTTTCAGACTTAAAATTATTAATTGTTGTACCATCAACTTTTAAATCTGTTAAAGAAGCGTTAGTACTAATTTTTCTATTAATATTCAATTTATATGTTGTTGTACTACTATCTTCTGCAGTTACAAGTAGCTTAACTGTATTACTTCCAAAATTAAGTGAAACATTACCAGTACCTGTTATAGATTTTGTATAATTTCCGTTTGCTACTGCGTTTATATTAACTTGTTCTATCTCTGTTGGAACTTCAACAGAATATTCCAAATTACTAGAATTAAATACAGGAGATAAAGCATATACATCTGAATCTTTATAAACAGTTATACTTGATAAAGTACTATCACTTTCTAATATTTGTTCAAAATTAATTGTATATATTTTAACATTTCCATCCTCTGGAGTAACTGTTAAAGTAACTTTTTTAGTATCAGAAATATTATAAGTACCCTCACCAGTTATAACTTGAGTGCTATCTGATGCTAATGCACTAACATTAATACTTGTAACACTTCTATCATATTTATATGTATAAATAGTAGTATTAGGATTAAATGTTTCTACTAAAGTACCTTGTGGATTACTTGTAATTGTTATTCCAGCTAAATTAGAATTATTTGATTTTCTTCTTACATTTATTTTATATATATTAACTACATTACCATCTTGTGATGTAACCTTTAACTTTACAGTATTATTTCCAATAGATAGATTATTATCTAAAACTTCTACTGTTGAATACTCATTATTTTTATCATATGTAATATTTAAAAATGAAATACTGCTTCCAACAGAATCAATATTATACTCAAAGTTTTCTTTGCTAAAATCGCTTATAGCTACATTATCAATTTTTATATTTTTAAGATATGCATCTTCACTCTTTTTACGATTAATTGTTATACTATAAGTCTTTGCAGTTCCATCCTCTGCTGTTACGACTATATTTTTTTTGTTACTACCAAAATTTAAACTTACCTCACCAATTCCTGTTATAGATTTAACATTTTTACTTGTTGCAGTACCAGCTATTGTAACTTTATCAACATTATTAGGTACCTCTACATTATATGAAGTAACATTTTCATTAAATGAAGGAGAAATTAAATAATTATCAAATCCATTTTTTATTGTTAGACTAGATAAAGTATTAATACTTGATTTTTTTCTTTCAAATACTACAGTATATGCCTTTACTGTTCCATCTTCTGCTGTTACAACTACATTCGCACTTGAATTTGTACTCAAATCATAATCACCAGTTCCAGTTATTGAAGAAATTGTTGTATCAGAAGATGAAGCTTGAACATTAACTGATGTAACACTTTCATCATAAATATATTTATAACTTGTAGTTGATGAAGAAAATGCTGGGGATAAAGTACCTTGTGGAGTACTAGTTAGCGTTAATGCTTTAATATCAGCATTATTAGATTGTCTTCTAACTTTTAAATTATATGTTTTACTTGTTAGACCATCTTCTGCTGTTACCTTAATTGAGATTGTATTATCACCAACACTTAAATTATTTCCAGATACAGCATATGAAGCATCTGTATCATTTAAAGAAGCAACAACATTCAATGAAGTAACATTATTTTTTACAGAATCTAATGTATATTCGGTATTAAGAGAAGAAAAATTTGAAATAGATTTTCCATTTATCTTTATATCACTAAGTGTTGCATCACTCTTTGGTAATTCTCTTTTAATAGAAATAGAATAAGTATTAGTAGTACAACTATTACCTGGTACTGAACTATATATAGAATCACAATTTTCTGCTTCTACTATAATACTTTTATTATTTAAAGTTTCACCAGTATTAGAAAGTTTCCAACTTCCAGTACCAGATTTTATTAAAGTAGGACTTGTAACAGATGCATTTACTGTTGTATTAGATACTTTATAAGGAACAGTTGCTGTATAATTATAAGTTTTTTTATTAAAAGATTCATTTAATGAAATGCCAGATAGGGATAAACTATCTAAATAAGCACTATCAGAAAGCCTTTTTATATTCACAGTATATGTTTTTACTGTTCCATCCTCTGCAGTAGCTGTAAATGAAAATGAATTATCACCAACATTTAAACTTTTTTCACCTACTCCTGTTACTCTTGCCTTTGTATGAGTAGTTGTTGCATTTATATTAATTTTATCTATATTAGCTGGAACAACTGTAGAAAATGAAGTTGTAGTTCCACCAGAAATAAAACTAGGATTCAAAATATAATTTGTTGAAGAATTGTTTACACTAAGTGAGGATAAAGTTGCATCAGACGATTTTTCTTCAAATACACTCAAAGAAGAAGAATCAACAGTTTTTAAATTAACATATGCTGAATTGCTTGTAGAACCAGTTGAATAAAGTCCATCAGATCCTGCATTTGATTCTGTAATCCAAGTAAATTTAATAGGTGATGCTGCAGGTGCAGTATCCTTTACTTTAAAAAATGTAACTACAGCAGCTCCACCAGATGTATTAGAAAAACTAGTTGGTGATGAACTTTTAGTATCACGAAAAGTAGTAGTAACTTCACCAACATTATCTATATTTAAAGCAGTATAATTCCATGTTCTAGCAGGAAATATACCACCATTTCTTTCAACTCTATTATCAAGGAAAATTAAAGAATCTAAAGTCTCAACAACGGATGAATCATATCTATAATAAAGAGCAAATGCGATAGCATTAGCGTTTGATGTATCAATTGTCTTTAGTGTTGTTGCAACTACAAAATAATCTCCCTGTTTTAAGGTTGAACTTGCGTCTAATTCTTCAGCTGCGTCAGCTTGAAAAACATCATAAAACCAGTCTTCAGCTGCAGTAGAATTGGATGCATCAAAACTAGAATCCACTTTATAAAATTTAAAACCAACTTCATATGGTTCTCCAGATGCACTTACTTTAAATGGCAATAAGCCTATAAATAAGCCTATAAACATTAATAAATAATTTTTAAATTTTTTCTTCATACAACAATACCCCTATCATACTATCCTATTCTATCTACAATTATAACATTTTTGTTGACATATTTCTACAAATTTATACATATAATCAAAAAAAATAGAAGCAAATTTTAGCCTCTATTTATTTATATCAGTAATAATTTTACCAACATAATTTACAAGTTTAATTTGATCTGTTAAATCAACTCTTCCATCCTTTGTTAAATCAGATGCTTTTAATTGATCATTATCAAAAGTTGAAATCTTACCAACATAGTTTACTAAACTAATTTGATCTGTTAAATCAACCTTACCATCTTTAGTTATATCTCCTCGAACTATAATTTTAAGTTCATCATATACAACCTGATTTTCTTCTAATTTAACAGTCATACTAGTACCAACAAATTGACTATCATCATCAATTTTATTATTATCCTTATCATATAAAACTAAATTTTCTTTATCATTTTTAAATCCATTCTTATATGATACTATATTAGTATTGGGACTACTTCCAATTGTATAATTATAATCATCTCTTATTATTTCATAAGTATCAGAATTTATTGTATATAAATCATTATCTCTAGTTATATTTAATTTATATTCTTGAGTAGTATAACCATCTTTTGCTATAACCTCAATAGTATATACATTATTTGAATCTTTTAATAATTCAATATCTCCCATCAAATTAACACTAGCTTCACTATCAACAGGAATAGCTTCTATTTCACTTTCAAGTAATTTCTTTTTACTTCTTGATACCGAAACATTATAAGTAAATGTATCTTTATCAAATTCAAATTCATAACCTTTTATTTTCAAAGATGATAATCTAACTTCACTCTGACTTTCTTTTACAACATTAAAAGTATAAATATTAGTTGATCCATCTTCTGCTGTAATTGTAATAGTTCTAACAGAATCACCATCAGGTATAATTTTTTGCTCATTTCCAGAAACAGATGCTCTACTATCTTCAAGCTCTACTTCAAATGATAATAAACTATCATCCTTAGTAACATTTAAAGTATATACCTTATCACCGGTATTAAATTCAGGAGTTAAAGTACCAACACTTGGAGTTATTATCTTAACAGCATTATTCGTACTAGCCTCTCTATTAATAGTTATTTTATATATATTTGTCATTCCTGATTCACTAACAACAGGTATTTCAAATTCATTAGAACCTAAATTTAGTTTTTTTATACCTGTGTTACTTATAGAAGCATTACTATCTTCTTTAGTTGCTTTTAAAGTAATATATTCGACTGAACTATCAACAGAAATTGAATAGTCATTTTTTTCTTTATTAAAATCAAAAGGTATTTCTTTATTATTTGAAATAATAGATAAACTAGATAAATAATTATTATCTGATTTTTTTCTATTAATATTTAAAGTATAAGTTCTATATACTCCTATAGCTGACTTAACTTTTATTAAAATTGTGTTTTCACCAGTAACCAAATTATGTAATCCATTACCTGTAGTAACAACAGATTGAGAATCTTGTTGAACAGCATTTACATAAATACTAGTAACACTATTGTCAACTTCAACATCATAACTCATAGTATTAGGATCAAAATTTGGAACCAAAGTACCTTCAGATAACTCAATACTATTTAAATAGTTATTTGTAGATAAATTTCTATTTACATATAAAATGTACTCAGTTTCAGTACCATCCTCTGCTGTAACTTTAATAGTAACTTCATTCATACCAATAACAAAATTTTGATTACCTTTAATTTCATAAGTAGCATTTTCATCTTCAGGTATAGCATTAATATTCAATGAAGTTGTTTCATTATTTACATTTATGAAATATTCTAAATTTTCCTTATCAAATGATGGAGATAAGTCATAATCATCTACACTAAGTTCTTTTAAATAAGAACTTACATTTTCCTCTCTATTAACAATTATTCTATATGTTCTAACAACACCAGATTCACTTGTTACAGTTATATAAATTGAATTTTCTCCCTCATTTAATGAATAAGTTTTAAATCCTTCTACACTAGAAGATAAATCCTCTAACTTTCCATCTATTTCTATTTCATCTATTTCATTTGAAACATCCACAGTATATTCTAATGTGTCCTTATCAAATACTGGAGTTAATACTCCTTCACTAGTATATAAATTAGATAAATAATTATTATCAGATCCATCTTTAGTAACAATAATCGTATACTTTTTAGCAGTACCTGCCTCACTCGTTACAGTAATATCTATTTGATTAGTTCCAACACCTATTTGATGAGATCCAACACCACTTACCACAGAAGTAGATACCTCAGGTGTTGCTGCTACAACAATATTATTTATATTATTATCAACACTAATAGTATATGTAGTAACACCTTTGTGAAAATTAGGTACAAGGTTATTACCTAATACACTTAAAGTTGCTAAATTGTTATTTGTATTAGCACTTTTATTTACAGAAAGTACATAATCATAAGTAGTTGTTTTATCAGGAGCCGTAACTCTTATAGTTACAGTATTTAGACCTGTTTTAAAATCTTGATTACCAATTACTTCATATGTAGCATCACTTTCTGTTGTTTTAATTGTACTAAACTCTAAAGAAGATTTGCTTGTATTTAAAGTGTACTTATCAGTTTTTTTATTAAATTTAGGACTCAAAGTACTTCCCTTTACCACAAGCGAAGATAATGTCGCATCATTAGATTCCTTTCTTGTTACAATAACTTGATAATCTTTTTGAATACCATCACCATTTATTACAGAAATAGCTAGAGGATTTTTACCAACATTTAAAGAATATGTGCCATTTCCATATACTCTAACATTAGAATCATTTGTGCTTCCAGTTAAAGTAATCTCATCAACATCATGATCAACAGATGCATAATATATTTGAGTTTTAGGATCAAAAGTAGGACTTAATGTACCAGAATCTATAGATAAAGAATCTAAATAAAATTCTTCAGTTATAGCTTTTTGCTTAACAACTCTCAATTTGTAATCCTTAGTATTTCCATGTTGAGCAGTAACCCTAACTATTACCTCTTTTTCAACGCCTTCAACAAAATCTTGATTACCAATAATTTCATATGTAGCATTTTCATCTTCCGTAATAGCATCAATAGTTAATTTATTAACATCTGATGGAATTTTAACATCATATAAAATAGTTGTATCTTGAAATCTAGGAGAAAGAGCACCTTCTTTAACAAATAAATATTTTAAATCATCATTTAAAGACTTATCCCTTACAACTCTAACAATATACGTCTTTACTGTTCCTTTTTCACTTTGAACACTCAAAACAATATCATTATTTCCAACTTTTAATGAATATGTACCATTACCATTTACTGTTGATGTTGATACATTTGGAATACCGTTTATCTCTATTTGATTTACTTCATATTGAACATCTATCAAATATTGATACTCTTCTGAGTCATTTAAGATAACACTACTACCTGCACTATTTTTTATTTCTTTTAATCCAGCATCATCATTTTTATCTTTATTTATTGTAATAGTATATGTACGTTCCTCTTCTGTTTCGCTTTGAACAATAAGTTTAATTACATTTACACCTGTAGATAAATAATATGTCCCATTACCATTTATAATTGAACTTGAATCATCCAAAATTCCAGTAACATCTATACTATCAACATCACTTGAAACATCCATAGTATATTCAAGTGTTTCCTTATTAAATGCTTCATTTAAAGTGCCTGTATTTAACTTAATATCTTTCAAATAATTATTTGATGAAAGAGGTTTTGTTACATATATATAGTAATCTTTTGTTGTTTGATTCTCAGCAACACTATGAATTGTAATTGTATTATTTACTTTTACTAAATTACGATTACCGCTAATTCTATAATTCGTAGTAGATTCTTGTGGAGTAACATTTAAATCAATTGAAGTAACATCCTTTGGTATTTTTAAATAATATTCATAATTTGTAGGACTAAATTCTTCATTAAAAGTATATCCATCTATTTCAATATTAGAAAGTAATGGGTTAGAATTTTTATCTTTATTAATTGTCAAATTATAAACATTAACATCTCCACTTTCACTAGTTACTTGAACACTAAAATTATTTATACCAGATTTTAATTCTTTATTACCTAATCCAGTAACAGAAGCACTTCCACTTTCAGGAGTTGCATTTATAGTAACAGATTTCACATTTGAAGGAGCACTTATAACATAATCATTTAACAATTTATTAAATTGTGGTGATAACTCCAAAGGACTTCCATTTCCTACAACTTCTAATTCTTTCAAAAATACATTACTATCTTGCTCTTTATAAATATGAAGTAAATAAGTTTTAGTATCACCATTAGAAGCAGTAACAATTACCATAGCATCATTAATTCCTAAAACTAAATTAGTATTTCCTGTAATAGAGACTTTCGCATCGCTACTTTCAGGAATTGCTTCAACATCATAGCTTGTATAAGCTGAAGTAATTGTTCCATAATACTCATATTTATATGGATCAAAATTAATTTCAATATCTGGATTAACAATTTTTAAACTAGTTAAATTATTATTTCCTGTCATATCTCTTTTAAATACATATGTATAAATAGTATTTTGAGTTCCATCCTCACTAGTAACTTCTACTTCATAAGTACTTATATCATTTGTTAAACTAAAAGTACCATTTTCTAATTCAGTTGTATTACCTTCTTCTACTTTTCTATAAACAACACTTTGATATTCTGATTTTAAAATAGGTTTTACCTCAACTTCATTAAGCATAAAGGGTAAAGTAATTTCATAATTAGTTGTATCTTTATCAAAAGTATAATTACAATAATTAGAATCTTTTTGACATAAATAAGGATTCATTTTATTTATTTGTATATCTAAAGGATATGGATCACTCGAACCTTTACGATTTATATTTAATACATAATTTCTAACACTTCCATCACTTGCTGTAACAGAGATTGTCTGTTTACTATTACCAGGTGGTACAGCAACAACACCTAAACCACTAATGACAGCATCTTCATCTTTCGCTTCAGCAGAAATTTTAATAGATTTATCATTTTCTTCAAGATTTAAATTATATTCTGTAATCCAAGTCTCAAAAGGTATTGAAATATCGCCATCATTAATTGTAAGAGAATCTAAGAAATTATTACTACTTAAAGTAGATAATAAGGATATTCGAGCATATCCATCTTTAGAATTTCCTGTTCCTTCTTCATAATATCCTCCATAAGGATCTGGCATAGAAGTTATACCTTCTTTTGCAGCAGTCCAATTATATCCTTTTCCATCTATCATAACAGTATTAGTAAAAACAAAATTAGAATAATGATAAGAATCACTTAAAGTTGTAAAAAGTGTAGTTTTAGGATTACCATCTTCATTTATGGCTATACTTCCAGTATGTCCAGAAATAAAGCTTGATCCGCCTCCACCAGATGAGCCATCACTTCTACTAGTTGTACCAGCATAATATCCACTTCCAGCTCCTCCTGGGCCAACAGTATAATCTGAATCAGAAACCATAGTTGCATACCCAAATGCATTACCAGATATTTGAGTTGCCACAGATTTTCCTTTATTTCCAATATAGCCTTCTAATCCACCAGCGGATGAACCGGCAACATTATAAGTAGCTCCGCCTCCTCCACCGGCAACCATAATACGGCTTTTTAGTGAATCAGTATCATTCCAAATACCTCCAACTAAACGAACATCAGTGGCTCCACCTCCACCGGCTCCAGGTTCAGGACCAGAATCACAGTTTCCATCAATTCCACCTTGGGCTCCACCGTTGTATCCTCCAAGTCCACCTACACATCTAGATACACTTGCTGAATCTTTTCCTTTACCTCCAACATAAACATACAAAACTTGATTTTGATTAAGTACTATTTCACCACTTGTGTAACCACCAGAACCACCATATTTATCTAATACATAGTTAGTTCTTCCTCGACCACCAGCAGCTCCCCATAACTCTATTTTATATTTTCCACCATATAATGCTGTAAATGTTTGAACATCACCAGTATACTCATATAAATTTTCAGGAACATCAACATCAGAAGTTTTTGTATAATTAATTTTATAAATTGAATCTTCTAGTCCTTCTAATTTAGAAGTTATAGTTATAACACCACTTTTTTCCAAATAGTGTCCACCTATTATTTCAATAGATGCACCATTATAATAAGCAATTGTATTAATATTCAGCTCTAATATATTATCAGGAATTTCTATATTGTATTCATATATATCAGAACCAAAATCAAAATTTTTAATCAGTTCATTACCAAGATCAATACTTTTTAATTTAGTACTCTTTTTTCTTGTAAAATTAAATATGTAATGTTGACTTTCATTTTTATCTTCAGATACAACTAAAATTGTTTTAGAAATAGAATTATCACTAAATTCAAATTTACCTGTTCCAGTTACCTCTTGACTTGTAGAACCTTTAATTACTTCCAAATCAACATAATTAGTACTTGTAGGAAGTTCTATATCATATTTAAACTTATTAGGTGAAAATAAATCATATTTTATACCATTGATAAGTACATTAGACAAGTATTTATTACTATTTGCTTCTCTTGTTACATGAATCGTGTATAAATTAACATTTCCTTTAATAGAAGTAAGTTGAATATTTATATCAGTTTTTCCTGCTGGAATATCATATTCTCCTAAACCATATATAGCTAAATCTGGGTTATGTGATGTAGCATCAACAGTTAACTTTGAAACAGATGAATCAAGAGTAACATTATATTCTTTTATATCAGGATCAAATACTGGATTTAATGTACCACTACTCAAAGTAATAGAATCCAATGTATCTTCTTTTTCTCGCCCTAAAAAAGTTATTTTGGCATAACCCGAATTTTCATTACCATTCATTTTTGATTTTCCATCAAATGTAGGCATTCCAATTTGAGTTTTCTTCTCAGTTGTCCATTCATATCCATTTCCATCTATCATAGCTGTATCTTCAAATTTATAATTTGAATAATGAATAGAATTGTCAAGTTCAGTATATACATTTGTCTTTGGAGTTCCGTCTATATTTATAGCTATACTTCCAGCATGTCCAGAAATAAAACTGGAACCTCCTCCACCAGATGCAGAATCACTTTTATTAGTTATACCACCATAATATCCACTTCCAGAACCTCCTGGACCAGCAGTATAATCCGAACTAGAAACCATAGTTGCATATCCAAATGCATTACCAGATATTTGAGTTGCGAAAGTTTTAGCCTCTCCTCCAGCATAACCATTAAGTCCACCAGCTGAAGAACCTACATAGGAATATGAGCCTCCGCCTCCGCCTCCGGCAACCATTATACGACTTTTTAGTGAGTCAGAATTATTCCAATCTCCACCTACCAAACGAACATCAGTGGCTCCACCACCTCCGGCACCAGGTTCAGGACCAGAATCACAGTTTCCATCAATTCCACCTTGGGCACCACCATTATACCCTCCAAGTCCACCTACACATCTAGATACACTTGCTGAATAAAGACCTTTACCACCTACATAAAAATAAAGAATAGTACCCTTTTCAAGATAGATAGTACCTTTTGTATATCCACCTTTACCACCTTTGTAATTTAATGTATAATTAGTTCTACCTTGGCCACCAGCAGCTCCCCATAACTCTATTTCATAATAACCAGAATATGGTACAACGTATTCTTCGGAAGAACCTGTTGATTCAAATGTAGTTTTAAGTTCATTATTTTCTTGTCTTTTTACATGAACTATATAAATAGAATTTTCCATACCTTGAGTACTTACATTTATTTTTACTAGATTATTTCCAATTTTTAAAGTAGATTTTTCTATAGTATAAGTAGTATTATCATAAGTCTCTATAATAGGCGTTAAGTCAAAAACATTATAAGGTACTTCTATTGTATATTCATATTGATCAGGATTAAAATCAAATTGTTTTTCATTAAATGAAATAGATTTCAAAGTAGATTTTTTTAAAGATGGTGTAATATTATATATTGTAATATCACCAGTATCATTATCTATAATACTTACCGTATGTACTTCTCCAGCCTTTAGAGTAACCTTCCCAGCTCCAAATACTGTTACATTTTTTTCTGAAGTTTCATAATTAATAGTTGTCAAAAAATTATCACTTGGAATAATTACATCATATTCAAAAACAGAATCTTCTAACTTTTGAACTATAGTAGCATTTTCAATATCTAATTTAGTAAAATGAGAAATCCCATTTATAAGAGTTATTTTCGCATGTCCATCAGAACTATTACCAGTAATAATACTATCGTCTGAATAGTTTGGCATCTCTTCACTACCAGATTTCATAACAATATCACTAAATTTATAATTACTATAATGAATATTACTATCTAAAAAATATACATTATTTTCAGTAGAATTTCCAGAAATAGCAGTACAACCTGTACACCCTGACACAAATGAACTACCACCAGCACCAGCTGCTTTATAAGAATTAGAAGCTCCTGAAGAATTAGCAAATCCTCCAAAATATCCGCCTCCACCTCCGGCAACATCGACATTATAATTTACATAAACTCCATCTTGTCCAATTCCAAATTTATATCCAGTGGTTTGAGTTCCACCTTTACTATAAAGAGTGTCCTCACCAGAAAGCGTACCAGCATTTCCACCACGAAGTTCGTAAGAAGCTCCTCCGCCTCCACCAGCAACCATAATACGACTTTTTAAAGAAGTAAAATCATCCCAATTATCACCTTTTACTAAACGAACATCTGTAGCGCCTCCACCAGCACCAGAAGCTTCATCATCAGAGTGATCGTGATCTCCTCTACCTCCACCATTATATCCGCCAGCGACAATAGTAGCTTTCTTAGCATCTCGCCCTTTGCATCCAACATAAATATAAATTTTTTCGTTTTTCTTAAGAGTAATAACACCACTGGTATAAGCACCTTTACCCCCTAATCTCACATCTGAATTTGTATACGAATTATCAGCTAAGTTTTTACCACCAGCAGCTCCCCATAATTCTATTTTATAATTTCCATATTCTGGAGCCACAAATTCTTGATAATCTTCTGTGCAAGAAAAATCTTCAACTTCCATTGCAGAAACATTAATATTTAACATAAAAAATAAAACAAAATTAATAAATAAAATTAACACCTTTTTACTCTTGTACATCATTATTATCAATACCTCTCCTATCATCAATAATTATACCATACTTTACACTATATAGACAACATTTTAAAAAAATTTATAAAAAAAAGAAAGCAATTATTTGCTTTCATCAAACCCACATACAAGTTCAGTTTTAATATCATAAGAATCTTTTTCATAAGGTGTTTTAGGATAAATAATAACCCTAGTATTTGATTTATCACATTCTTCTTTTGTCTTAGAATTAACAAACTTATCAACTATTTTTTTATTATTATCAGAATCAAGTCTAGATAAATTATCTAAATTTACTTTTATACCTATAGTCTCATATTTTTTTACAAATTCTTTCTTTTCAGTATCATTAGTACCTACCTGATCATAATAAAAATTCTCATAAAAATTAACACCTAATTCTTTTAACATATCATTTAATTTATCTTCTTCACTTCTTTTAGAATTTAAAATAATTATCAAAACAATAGCTATAGTCAATATCAAAGCAGTTATAGCAATAAAACAAATTTCTTTATTTAATCTTATAATACCCTTCTTCATAAAAATTACTTACCTACCTATCAAAACTATTCTATCACAAATTAACTTGAAAAACAATAAATTAAATTTGAAGATTTTATTTAAATAATAAATATTATGCAGGTTTATTATATAGAAATGAAAATTCCATATCTTTTCTATGTATTATCACACCCTGTTATAGTTAAATCTTGCATCATAGATTATGATGGTAATCTGGTTAACTATGAAGATAATGTTAACGTAATTAAAAATTACACACTTATAAATTTATTGATGATATTTTAGCATACATTTTTATATTTCATTATTTGGGCTATTTTTTTTATTGCCTTCTCCTAATCGCAATTTTCTTATAAATGAAAAAGAATTAGTTCTCTCCTAATTCTTCATCTTCATCAACAATGGCTAAATCATCTAAATCAGCATCGTCATCTACAATATCATCATCATCTACTTGAGTGTCAATATCCTCTTCTATTTCTTCATTTGAATCCTCAATATCTTCGCTTTCTTCATCAAGCACTTCTTCTTCATCATCTTCATCATCCATAACGATCTTAATTGAATGATTATCTCTCAAGTCCCACTCAGCATCATCAAGAAGAACAAATCTTTTATCAGTTGTTAATGATGTATAAAAATCCCCTATTTTAGCATTATATTCTTCATCAGATATTCCAAGTAATTTACATATTTCTTTAAATACTGATGGGGTATTCATTGATTTACCATTTTCCTTTAAAATTAGATAAGCTAAATCAGCATAAGATAAAGTTTCTAATTCTTCTATTGTCATATCTTTTAATTTCATAAAATATCCTCCTACATTTTATTTGGCGTTTCTATTCCTAAAATTCTAAGTCCTTCTTTTATAACTATTGATACAGCTTCAGCAACATTTAACCTAAATACTGAATTTATTTCATCATTATCAATAATTTTTACATTCGCATAAAATTTATTAAATAGTCCCGCAAGTTCTAATAAGTATTTAGCAATTATAGATGGATCATATCCTTCTTTTGCTTTTACAATTATATTTTTAAAATCAGATAATTTAAAGACAATATTCCATATATATTCATCAATAACTATCTCATTATAATTTATTTCAGTATTTATTTTATGTGATAGTAAAGATTTTATTCTTGCATATGTATATTGTAAATAAGGACCTGTTTCTCCTTCAAATTTAAGTATATCCTGTAAATTAAAATCAATATCATTAGTACGGTAATTCTTTAAATCATTAAATATTACAGCACCAACACCTACCATTTTACTAACTTCATCAATATTCTCTGATACATGTTCTTTTACATATGTACTAGCAAGATTAACAGCCTCTACAAGTACATCATGTAAAATAACTGTCTTACCTTTTCTAGTTGACATTTTCTTACCATCTTGTAGAACAAGACCAAATGGTATATGATGAATTTGATTACTAAAATCATATCCCATTTTATTAATAACGGCCTTTATTTGATTAAAGTGTAACGTTTGTTCATTACCAACAACATATAAAGCCTCTTCAAAATCATATGTTTTTTTTCTATCTAATAAAGCTGCTAAATCACGAGTTATATAAAGAGTTGCCCCATCTGTTCTTTTTATTAAGGCTGGCGCCATATCACTTCCTAAATCAATAATTGTTGCACCTTCACTTATTTGAAGTAAATGTTTATTATCAAGTTCCTTAATAACATCTTTAGCAGGTTCTATGTAAAAAGATTCTCCAGACCATACTTCAAAATCATTTATTTTAAGTAAATCATAAGTTTTTTTAAACTCTAAAATAGATTCATCTCTAAACCATTTCCATATTTCTTTATATTTAGGATTTCCATCTTCAAGTTCCTTAAAAATTCTTCTACCTTCATCATTTAAACTAGGATTTTTCTCCGCCTCTTCATGAAATTTTACATACAATTTATTTAATTCTCTAATAGGATTCTTTTTTACTTCTTCAGGATTTCCCCATGTTTCATATGCATATATTAATTTACCAAACTGCGTACCACAGTCACCTAAGTAATTAATACCTATAACATTATATCCTAATTTTTTATAAATATTTTTAATAGCATTTCCAATAACTGTACTTCTTAAATGTCCAACACCAAATGGTTTAGCAATATTTGGAGCAGAATAATCAATAACAATATTTTTACCATTCCCTATATCACTACTTGCATATTTATCTTTCCCATTAAGAACACTATTTATGATATTTTCTACTGTCTTTCTTTTATTTAAAAAGAAATTTATATATCCATTTTTAATTTCAATATTATCAAAATTACTTTTATCCATTTTTTCTAATATATTACTAGCGATAGTACTCGGATTTTGATGCATCTTTTTCGCAAGTCCAAAACATGGCATAGCAAAATCGCCAAGTGCCCTATCTTTAGGGATTTCAATAATAATATCGTCTTTTTCAATACCAATATTTGTTTTTAGTATTATATCAATTAGGTTTTCTTTTGTTATCATTTAATCACCTCATAATTTATTTTAAATAAAATATTCATTCTATTTATATTATCATAAATAATATCATAATCTATATGTATACTATTATCATCTTTAGTATAATTATTTAAATGTATATCAAAATCTATATATTTATTTTCTTTTTTAAAATAATATTTACATGATATATTATTTAAATCTATATTTATAATATAATCATTACCTTCTCTTTTTAATATATTATTATTTAATAATATATTAGTTATAACATTATTATCCTTAAAAGTAATTATATTATCATGATAAATTCCATTAAGTTTTTTTTCTATTATTTCATTATTAGTTTTTAAAAAATAATTTATCTTAATCTTGGGCAAAAATATCAACCCTTTCATTTATCGTTTATAACGATAACATATCTTTAAAAAAAATGCAACATATTTTTTTATAAAATACATGTATTTATGATTAATTTATGATAATGTCTTAAGTGTTAGTATTTGATTATGTCTCAA